>Ga0180063_1000308_pt1 | contig 12887 bp, 9 predicted proteins | sample EasRivT47_16_10D_FD_121776 | JGI IMG/M metagenome (GOLD analysis project Ga0180063, IMG submission 121776) | Soil microbial communities from meander-bound floodplain in the East River, Colorado, USA - East River metaG ERMLIBT47_16_10D | ecosystem: Environmental > Terrestrial > Soil > Floodplain ...
CAGCAGATCCGCGAGTACGCCCGACGCGAGGGGCTCGAGCCGGCCGCGGCCGTCGAGCGCGGCCTCGACGCCAAGGCCCGCGAGTTCCGCGAATCTCGGTGATCGTGAAGGGGACAGGCGCCTCCTGTCCCCTCCTTCTCTCTCTACAGCGTGACGGTTACGGGGGTCGTCAGCTCGAGCTGCAGCGCGGTACCCGCGGGTAGCTCGACCTCCTGACCCTTGGTCGCGCCTGCGATCGCCGTGCCGATCACGGCACCGGCGATGGCGCCTTCCTTCGTTCCCTCGGCCTTGTCGTCCTTCAAGATGCGGCCGAGGATCGCGCCGCCCACTGCGGCGCCGCCGATCGTTGCCGCGTCCTTCTTCTTCTCGCCGCGCTTCTCGGCGCGGTAGGTGAAGTCGACCGGGTGACGCGTGCCGTTCGGAGTCTCGAGCGTGTCGAAATGCAGACCCAGGCTCGACACCCCGGCGAAGCGATTGGCCGGATTGGCCTCGGCGACCGTGCCAGAGACGACGGAGCCGGCCGGGACCACCACCTCGCCGCCGACGACCACGTCCTGCACGACGCGGGCGGAAGCCACGTCGCCGACCGCACTCGTCTTCGACGATACCGCGTCGACGATCTCGAGGTCGACGGTCGTGCCCGCGGGGAGCGTCACCGTGCGGGGCTGCGGAGGCGGAGCGGGTCGACTCTCGGCCACGGGCTTGGGTGGAGCTTGGGTCGCCGCGCGCGGAGCGGGCTGCGAGACCGGCTTCGTTGCCGGCTGCTGCACGGGCGGCGCTTGGGTCGCGGGCGCGACGGGTGTCGCGGAGGCGCTCTCGGTGCTGGGCTGCTCCGAAGCCGGGCTCACCGGCATGGGTGCCGGCGCGGTATTGCAAGCGGCCAGGACGGCCAGAGCGAAACAGGTCAGGGCAGGCAGAGTCCTGTTCATCGGGAAACCTCCTCGTGTGCGTCCGCAAAGATAGGTCGGTGGCGGCCGGTCCGTCCACCGCCCGTGCTATGGTCGCCGGGCCGTGACCCCCGAGCGCTACCGGTCCGTCAATCCGGCGACCGAAGAGGAGATCGCCTCCTACCCGATCGAGTCCGAAACCGCAATCGAGGGGGCTATCGGGGGCGCACAGGCCGCGTTCGGCGAGTTCGCACGACGGCCGGTCGGGGAGCGGGCGCGGCTCCTGGTCGCGGTGGCCCGGCGACTCGACGAGCGGACGGCCGAGCTGGCTCGGCTGATGGCGCTCGAGATGGGCAAGCCTCTGGCGCAGGGGGAGGCCGAGGTCCGCAAGTGCGCCTGGGGTTGTCGTTACTTCGCCGAGCACGGCGAGGAGTTCCTGGCGCCCGAGCGCCGTGAGGCGGAGGGGGCAGAGGCCTGGGTCGTATCCGAGCCGCTCGGTCCGCTGCTCGCGATCATGCCCTGGAACTTCCCGTTCTGGCAGTTCTTCCGCTTCGCCGCTCCGGCGCTCGTCGCCGGCAACACCGTGCTGCTCAAGCACGCGCCCAGCACGCCCGACTGCGCACGGGCGATCGAGGGCCTGCTGCGCGACGCCGGGGCACCCGAGGGCGTCCTGCGCAACGTGTTTCTGTCGAACGAGCAGACCGCGCGCGTGATCGCCGACGACCGCGTGGCGGGGGTCACGCTCACCGGGAGCACGACGGCCGGCCGCGCCGTGGCCGAGGTCGCGGGACGCCACGTCAAGCACGTCGTGCTCGAGCTCGGCGGCTCCGACCCCTTCGTCGTGCTCGACGACGCCGATCTCAATCGCGCGGTCGCCGCGGCGGTCGAGGGGCGCTGCCAGAACAGCGGCCAGAGCTGCATCGCGGCCAAGCGCATCCTGGTCCACGACTCGCGCCTCGCCGAGTTCCGCGAGCGGTTCGTCGCGGCGATGGAAGCGCTCGTCGTCGGCGATCCGCGCGATCCCGGCGTCGACGTCGGGCCCTTGGCCCGCGCGGACCTGCGCGAGCGGCTCGAGGGACAGGTTCGTGCGAGTGTCGCCCGGGGTGCCGAGATCCTGTGCGGCGGTGCGCGGCCGATGCGGCGCGGGTGGTATTACCCGCCGACCGTGCTGGCGCGCGTGCCGGCGGGCTCACCCGCGGCCGACGAGGAGCTGTTCGGGCCCGTGGCCACGCTCGGCTCGTTCGCCTCGGACGAGGACGCGGTCGCGCTCGCCAACGCGTCGCGCTACGGTCTCGGGGCCACGGTCTGGACCCGGGACCTCCCGCGGGCGCGTCGTCTCGTCCCCGCGATCCGCGCCGGGGCGGTGTTCGTCAACGGCCTGGTCAAGTCCGATCCGCGCCTGCCGTTCGGCGGGGTCCGGGACTCCGGGCTGGGTCGCGAGCTCGGTCGCGAGGGTCTGCTCGAGTTCGTCAACCGCAAGACGGTCTGGATCGCCGGGTCCGACCGCGGTTGACGGCCGCCCGGGCGCGGCCGATGTTCCCCCGCGGGGCGGAGGTGGTCCATGGGTCGCATCGCGCTCGCGCTCGTCGTGCTCCTGGTCCTGCCCGCGTCCGTGGCAGCCAAGGAGCTACAGTCCGACGTCCAGAGCCGATGGCTCGGTGCGTGGGCCGTCGTGGAGCTCGACACGTACTCCGACTGCTCGGGGATGTACACCAACAACCGGGTCAACGGGATGCTCGTACGCAGCGGCGGCGCGTCGAAGTTCGAAGCAGGGGAGCTCGTACGGGTCGACAAGGTCGACTTGAAGCGATCCCGGCTCGATGTCCTGCTGAGCCTCGTCGAGCCGGTGCTCGTCCCGTACCAGGACGGACCGTTCACGCTCTATCGCGAGGCAGCCTGCCGCGTCGAACTCGAGGTCGAGCTGCCGCGGTCGGACGTCAAGGGCAAGCAGGGGCAGGCGATCGACGCCCGGCTGCTCGAGCTGCTCGAGCGCCACCCGAACGAGGCCGCCGCGCGCGGCTCGGACCGCTACAACGGTCGCGAGCGGGATCCGTATCCCGAGGATTACGTGCGCACGGTGCGCCGGCACGCGGTCTGGCGTGCCGAGCAGGACAACGCGGACGTCCAGGCGCGGATCGACTCGGCGGTCGAAGAGACCTCGCACGCGGTGCAGCGCGTCCAGGGCCACCCGGCCTATCTCGCCGGGTTCGGCGAAGGGGTCGAGGCCGCGCGGCACGCGCGTCTCGATTCGTGTGCCGCGATGCTGGCGCTCGATCTCGCCGCGATCCGGGCCGGCGCGGCCCAGGCCAAGCCGGGGGTCGAGGCCGAGCTGGCCAACGGCTTCGGCGACGGGCAGCTCGTGGCCTTCGGCGTCGAGCTGGTGCGGCGCCTGCCCGCGTGCTTCGTTCCGGTGCCGCCCGAAGACGAGGGAACGAGCCGCTCCGCAGCGCGCTGACCCGCGCGTATTGCGAGATCGTCGTCTCCGGTTACAGCGCGCGTCATTCGGATCTCCTCTTGGAGCGAGGCGCGGGCCGTTCCGTCTCGATTCCGGCGTGGCAGAGCGCTTGCAGTAGTCCCGAGGCGGCTTCAGGTGTTGGGGCGGCGGGGCATGGGAGCGAGGAATGCGCGACGGGCGCGCGTTCGTGCTCCCGACGTGGGACCAGGCACCTGGAGGACGTTCATGTCGCTCGCCGTTTCGGCCCGCTTCGCTCGATCGTTCGCTCTCGCCTTCGCGGTCTGCGCGGCCTCGGCGCCCGCGCTCGCCGGATCGCAGGACACGCATCGCGTCTCGCTGCGCTTCCGCGACGGCCAGTTCCTCGTGCTCGGACTGACCCAGGTGCGCTCGGTCCTCCCGCCGTCCGATGAGCTGCCCGCCGTCGCGGGCGGTCTGTCCGGGTTCTGGTACGAGCTGCGCACGGCGTCGGGCGATCTGCGCTACCGCCGGATCGTGGAGGACCCGATTCGTCTGTACTACGAGAGACAGAGCGCCGGAGCGCTGGGCGCGCCTCCGGTTCTCGATCGGGACGAGCAGATCCCGCAGTCGCGACTCTTCACGCTGACGATCCCGCGCGCGGTCGACGGCGACGAGCTGCTGCTCTTCGGCAGCCCGCTCGTCGCTGGCTTCGGCGAGCAGCCGGCGACGGTGCTGGCACGCTTGCCCCTCGTCGTTCCGGCGGGGGTGGCGCCATGACGCGCCGCACGGGTCTCCTCGTGGCTTGCTTCGCGGTCGCGGCCGCGGGCGTAGGGCCCATGGCCCTCGGCGGAACGGCCGACGGGACGGTCGTCGGCGCAACCAAGCTCCTCGACCACGGCTCGGACGCCGAGCGCTTCGACCTGGTCCTCGTCGCCGAGGGCTACCGCGCGTCGGAGCAGGCGCTCTTCGCCGCACACGCGCAGGCGTTCGAGGACGAGCTGCTCGCTACCTCGCCTTTCGACCGGCTGGCCCGCGCACTGAACGTCTGGCGCATCGACGTCGTGTCGCTCCAGTCGAGCGCCGACGATCCCGTGGCCTGCGGCGGCTCGGGTCTGCGCCCGCGCACCTACTTCGATGCGTCGTTCTGCACCGGCGGGGTCGAGCGGTCGCTCTTGACCGTGAGCCACGCGCCGCTCCTCGACACGGTCGACGACTACGTTCCGGCATGGGACCAGATCGTCGTCCTGGTCAACAGCCCCGTCGCGGGAGGCCTCGGCGGCAGCGTGGCGATCACCTCGGTCGCCGCGGGCTGGCGTGCGCGCCTGCTGCATGCGATCGGCCACTCGGCGTTCGGGCTGGCCGACGAGTACGACCACTTCGATGGCTGCGCCTCAGACGTCGATCGTGAGACGCTTCCCGCGGTCGAGCCGGTCGCGCCGAACGTGACCGTCGAGACCTCGCTCGCGTCGTTGAAGTGGGCCGAGCTGGTCGAACCGACGACTCCCGTGCCGACGACGGAGAACCCGGATTCGACCTGCACCTCGTGCGACGGCCGCCCGGATCCGTACTCGGGAGCGACCGTGGTCGGACTCTACGAGGGTGGCTACCACTTCCCGTGCGGCGCGTATCGCCCCGCGTTCGGCTGCGCGATGCGCGATCTCGGGCCGTTCTGTCCGGTTTGCGCACAGCGCATCGCGACGGCGCTCGAAGCGTTCCTGACCGACTCGACGAACGCTCCCCCGACGTGCGACGCGGGCGGGCCCTACTGGGCCGAGTGCGCGCGCCCGAGCACCACGGTGGCGCTCGATGGCTCGGCCTCGAGCGATCCCGACGGCGACAGCCTGGCCTTTCGCTGGAGCGGACCGTTCGACGGTGGCGCGGCCCAGGGCTCGCCGGCCGAGGTCCGGTTCGCCGGTCCGGGACGGTACGCCGTGACGCTCGATGTCGACGACGGCATCGAGCTCGCCACCTGCTCGACCGAGGTCGTCGTCGAGGACACGACCGCCCCCACCCTCGTCGCGCCGCCCGATGTGCGCGTCGAGTGCGACGGTGCGGACGGCACGAGCGTCGAGCTCGGCACCCCGAGCGTCGCGGACGCGTGCGACGGCGCCCTCGTCGCGACGAACGACGCACCGTCCACGTTCCCCGCGGGCGCGACGACGGTGACCTGGACGGCGACCGACGACAGCGGCAACACCGCGCTCGCGATGCAGCAAGTCACGGTCACAGACGGCGTCGCGCCGAGCTTCGCGATCCACGTTTCGCCGAGCGTGCTCTGGCCGCCGAACCACCAGCTCGTTCCCGTCGCGGTCACGATCGACGTGGCGGACGATTGCGACGCGGCACCGATCGTGCGGCTCGTCTCGATCACGAGCAGCGAGGCAGCGCTCGCAGCCGGGAGCGGCTCGAGCGAGGGCGACGTCGTCGGGGCCGAGCAGGGCACCGACGACAGAGAGCTCCTGCTCCGCGCCGAGCGCGCGGGGGGGGAGGGCGGCCGCGTGTACACGATCGTGTACGAAGCGCTCGACGCCGCGGGAAACCGCAGCGAAGCCGTGGCCCGCGTGCTCGTGCCGCCCGATCGCGGCACGCCGTCGCCCAGCAGCTCTCGCCGCCGCCGCTGAAGCCGCTCTCACGGCAGGGCGGCGTCGCGCGAGGCCTGGCCCCAGGTGCGCAACGGGTCGTTGCACAGGCCGCTGCCGCTGCCCAGGCTGCCCGGCGGGCGGAACAGGTACCAGTAGCCGGTGCCGCCCGCCGGCAGGTCGGCGGCGATCGAGTAGGACACAGCGGCCGGGCGATTCGCCAGGTACAGGTTCTCGGCGTAGGTTGCGAGCTCGACGCGGTCGGCGTCGAGGACACCACGCGCGACGTCGAAGGGGCGCGGCTCGCCCCAGGACAGCATGAGCCGATCCGGGGCGCGGACGGTCGGGATCGCCTGCACGGTGCCCGGGCACAGCACCTGCACGGTCAACCCTGTGCTGGCCTGACAGCTCGGGTCCGACGAGCAGCGGACGTCGACCGCGTAGTGGGTCGTGGCGCTCGGCGCGTCGATGACGATCGGGTTGTCGGTGAAGGCGCGCAGGATCGTGTCTTGTGGGTCCGCGCAGTCGTCGTCGGCCGACACGCAGAAGCGAAACAGCAGCGCGCCGTCGAGGCAACGATCGGCGCTCGAGTCCGTAGCCGCGACCGTGAACACCTGACCGGGGGCGGGGACCTCGGGCGGGATCGACTCGAGGACCGCCGTGACCGTGTTGCACGTCGCGCCGCAGCCTGGGAGCGCGAGCTGCTTGTCGTCGTTCGACACCACGGCGGGCGTCGTGAGGGCGTTCGTCACCATGACGTCGTCGATCCACCAGCCGTCGTCGTCCGGGTCGGGGTTGAACGAGAAAATCTGCTCCCAGGTCTCGACGCCCGGGATCGACAGGCCCGAGGTCAGGAAGCGCAGCCGCACCCTCCGACCGCGGAACCGGAACAGGCTGATGCGCGACTCGACCCAGGTGCCGGGTCCCGTCGACCCCTCGAGCCCCGGGCCCTGGGCGTTGCCGATGCGGCTCGGGCTGAACGGCGCGAACGTGTCGCCGAGATAGGAGAACACGAACTCCGGGTAGCAGGTCGACGATGGTCCGTAGGGTCGAATCGACTGCGGCGGCTCTGAGGTCACGTCGTACTCGTCGTTGCCGTCGTCGATCGGGTCGAAGCTGCAATTGAAGAAGTTGTCCTCGCCCTGCAGGTCGTACACGTTGACGTACGGTTGGATCTTGATCCAGTCGCCGATCGGCGCCCCGGACAGGTCGGCCAGCTGCAGCTGCACCACGCCCTTGTCGGCGGTCCGTCCGCCCCGTGCGCTCACGCCACGGTGGTTCATCAGGCTGATCTGATGCTTGAGCGACAGGCCCGACGCGTTTCCGGCGAAGCCCAAGTTGATCGGCGCCGCGGTGCCGGCCGCCTCGAGCGTGCCGGTCGGCGTCGTGTGCGTGTTGATCGTCGGGCCGAAGACCCCCATGTACAGAGAGTTCGTGCCCGTGAATGCGCGCCCTCCGTCGATGTCGGCCGGGTCGTTGATCTGCCAGTGGTACCGGTCCGCATCGGCCGTCGTTCCGCCGAGGATGCATTCGAAGCATTCGAAGTCGCACGTGCTGTACTGACAATGGAAGCCGTCGGACCCGGACTGGTGATGCCGGCCGGCGTCGAGGTTCATCGTCGTGAACGACGAGAGACCCTGCGGCACCTCGAAGCTCTCGAAGTAGGTCGTCGGTCCCGAGCCGCCGGCGAAGTCCAGGTCGAGATCGAGCTCGATCGGTTGCGGGCTCGTGGCCACGTCGAACTCGTCGGCGGTCAGCGTGACGGAGACCGATGCTACGAGGGAGTCGAGGGTGTCGAGACCGAGCGCCGTGCGGTCGACCGCCGCGATCTTGAACACGAACGGGTCGACCGCGGAGCGGGTCGCGCCGGCCGGCAGGTCGCCCACGAACGAGTCGCCGTCGAGGATGCAGTCGATGTACGGGCTCGAGCTGACGAGCCGCGCGCTCACCCCGTGCAGGTCGGTCGTGCCGAGATTGCGCACGGACAGAGTCAGGCTGACGGTCTCGTTCGTGTCCGGGTAACCGTCGCCGTCGCCGTTGTCGGTCAAGACCGCACCGAAGGCATCGGCGACGGTGACGCTGCCGGCGGTCAGAAAGACCTCGGAGGCCGACGTGATCTCGCCCCAATGGTCCGAGTCCACGTCGTTGCGGCAGGGCTGGCCGGTGCCGTCGTCGTGGTCGATGTAGGTCACGACGACCGTCGTGCTGGGCTCGCCCAGTGCCGTGACGAACAGGATACCCTGCACGTCCAAGCGGCTCGAGATCGGCACCTCGCCGCGGTACTCGCTCGACGTTCCGACCCGCTCGAGCAGCACGATCTCGCCGCTCGGTTCGGCCAGGGACGTCGCGCGCACGACCAGGTCGAGCGTCCCGTCGTCGTCGCAGTCCCTGTCTTCGTTCGGCTCGATCGCCGCGTCGAGATCGCAGTCGTTCGCCACGTCCGGGGACAGCTCGAGCAGGCTGATCTGCACGGACGCGCGGCCCTCGTAGAAGTTCGCGCTCTGCACGTCGAGGACCGCGCACGATCCGGTGCTCGGACAATCCCAGGGATCGGCGATCAGCGCGAACTCGCGCCACATCAGCAGGACGTCGTCGATGGCCAGCCCGAAGGAGGTCGCCGGGTCGGGCTCGTCGGGCGAGTCCTTCTCGTCGCTGCGAAGGGCGATCGCGGCCTTGAAGAACTGGCCGCTATCGCCGTAGACGTCCTCGATGGTCCCGGGTGGGTGACCCGACCCGGCACTCGTGACGAGCGCGAGCGCCGCGAGCCCGGCGATCTGGAACCGTGCTGCCCCACCCATGCGCGCCCCAACCGGATCGATCGGGAGTATAGGGTGCTGCCGTGCGCGATGCGGGCTCGCGCCGCGACGATCTCACCGCAAAAGGGGTCAGGTCTCGAATCATTGGGTCTCGACCCGCCGCAGCGCGGACGCCGCACTACGCTTTCACCGTAGGCGCGTCCCCTGGCGCGGCAGAACAAGAAGACTGCCGCCGTTCGCGGTATGCTCCGCGCGTGTTCCCGCTGCGCGACGAGAACCCGACCGAGAGCATTCCCGTCGTGACGATCGCGCTGATCGCCGCGAACGCCGCGGTCTGGCTGTTCGTGCAAAGCGCGGGAACGGGCGTGCGCTTCCTCGAGTCGCTGTGCGTCTACGGCGCGATCCCGGGCGAGATCACGGGGGCCCTCGTGCTCGGCGATCGCGTGCCCCTCGGCCCGGGCACCTGTGGGATCGGCGGCCTGGCGGGCGCGGCGCTCGTGACCTCGATGTTCCTGCACGGCGGCTGGTTCCACCTGCTCGGCAACATGTGGTTCCTGTGGGTCTTCGGCAACAACATCGAGGACTCGATGGGTCACGTGCGGTTCGTCGTGTTCTACCTGGTCACGGGGCTCGCGGCTTCCCTGGCCCACGTCCTGACCGCTTCCACGAGCGGCGTGCCGGTCGTCGGCGCGTCGGGTGCGATCAGCGGCGTGATGGGCGCGTACCTCGTGCTCTATCCGCGGGTTCGCGTCGACACGCTGATCGTGCTGATCGTCTTCGTGCAAGTCGTGCGCCTGCCCGCGGCCGTGGTGCTGATCCTGTGGTTCGCGCTGCAGCTCCTGCAAGGCGCTCTCACCTCGAGCGTCGCCGGGGGAGTGGCCTTCTGGGCCCACGTGGGAGGCTTCGCCGCCGGAGCCGCGTTGATCCGTTGGTTCGCGCGGTCGAAGCTCGTCGAGGCCAAGCGCGCGCACCGCCGCTTGACCCGGGACGAGCTCGGACCGTGGGAGCGCTGGTAAGGAGGGCCCGTGGAGTCGTTCGAGCAGCTCGGCGCGTTCTACCTCGGCCGCGTGTGGGATCCGGCGAGTCGCCGGGTGAGCGACGATCTGCTGCTCTACGACTCGCGCCACCTCACGACGCACGCCGTGTGCGTGGGCATGACGGGGAGCGGCAAGACCGGGCTCGGTCTGGCGCTGCTCGAGGAGGCGGCGCTCGACGGCATTCCCGCGATCGCGATCGATCCGAAGGGCGATCTGGGCAACTTGCTGTTGACCTTCCCGGAGCTGCGGGCCGAGGACTTCAGGCCCTGGATCGATCCGGCCGACGCGACCCGCGCCGGCGTCAGCGTTGACGAGCAGGCCGGCAAGGTCGCCGCGCTGTGGCGCGAGGGGCTCGCCGACTGGGGCCAGGACGGCGCTCGCATCGCGCGCCTGTGCGAGGCGGCCGATTTCGCGATCTACACGCCTGGCAGCACGGCGGGTCGTGGCCTCCAGGTCCTGCGCTCGTTCGCAGCCCCTCCCCCTGCGCTCCTCGCCGACGGCGACGCGCTGCGCGACCGCATCCAGTCCGCGGTGGCCGGTCTCTTGGCGCTCGCGGGGATCTCGTCCGATCCGGTGCGCGGACGCGAGCACGTTCTTCTGGCCACGCTGCTCGATCGCGCCTGGCGCGCCGGCCGCGACATGGACCTCACGACCTGGATCCGCGAGGTGCAGGCACCGCCGGTCGAGCGCGTCGGCGTGCTCGACATCGAGTCGTTCTACCCGGCCCGGGAGCGCTTCGAGCTGGCGCTGGCGCTGAACAACCTCGTCGCCTCGCCGGCCTTCGCCGCGTGGTCCGAGGGCGAGCCGCTCGATGTCGGGCGCCTGCTCCGGACCCAGGAGGGCCGACCGCGGATCTCGATCGTGTCGATCGCGCACCTCGGGGACGCCGAGCGAGCCTTCTTCGTCACGCTGCTCCTGAACGAGATCGTGGCCTGGACGCGCACGCAGTCCGGGACGTCGAGCCTCCGCGCGATCCTGTACATGGACGAGGTGATGGGCTACCTCCCGCCGACGGCGAACCCGCCGACGAAGCTGCCCCTATTGACGTTGCTCAAGCAGGCGCGGGCCTTCGGCGTCGGCGTCGTGCTGGCGACCCAGAATCCTGTGGACCTCGACTACAAGGCGCTGTCGAACGCGGGCACCTGGCTGCTGGGTCGCTTGCAGACCGAGCGGGACAAGACGCGCGTCCTGGACGGCCTCGAGGGCGCCGCGAGCACGGCAGGCTCGGGCTTCGATCGAGAGCGCCTCGACGCCACGCTCTCGGCGCTCGAGACGCGCGTGTTCCTGCTGCACGACGTGCACGAGGCGGGCCCGGTGCTGTTCCAATCGCGCTGGGCGCTGTCGTACCTGCGCGGCCCACTCACGCGTGCCGAGATCCAGCGCCTGACCGGTCGACCCGAAGCAGTGGCGCCCACGCCCGCCGCGGCGGCGCCCGTCGCACCCGCTGTGCCCGCCCGTCCCGTCCTGCCGCCCGGAATCCCGGAGACGTTCCTCGCCGGGCCCGCAGGCGTGCTCGAGCCCTGGCTGCTCGGCGAAGCCCGTTTGCACTACGCCGACTCCAAGCTCGATGTCGACCACTGGGAGCGCGTCCTGCTGCTCGCGCCGCTCGCGGGGGAGGGCGCGGAAACCTGGGAGCACTCGCAGGGGCTCGATGCACCGCTCGACGAGACAGGAGCGCCCGCGGAAGCGCGCTTCGCGGCGTTGCCGTCCCGCGCGGCGCGGCCGAAGAGCTACGAGACCTGGGCCCGCGAGCTCGCGGGGCACCTCGCGCGCACGCGCACGCTCGCGCTCTACCGGGCGCCCGGCTCGCGCCTGGCCTCGCGGCCGGGCGAGAGCGAGGGCGAGTTCCGGGGACGCCTGGCGCATGGCGCGCGAGAGGCCAAGGACGCGGAGCTCGCGCAGCTCGAGAAGCGTTACGCGCCGAAGCTCGCGCAGATCCGCGAGCGGCTCCGCCGGGCCGAGGAGCGCGTGGGGCGGGAACAGTCCCAGCTCGGCCAGCAGCAGGTGCAGACCGCGATCTCGGTCGGCGCGACGGTGCTCGGGGCGCTCTTCGGGCGCAAGGCGCTCGGCACGGGCACGGTCGGTCGTGCCACGACGGCGGCGCGCGGGATCGGTCGTGCAGCGCGAGAGCAGCAAGACGTCGAATCGGCGCGCCGCGAGCTCGAGGAGCGGCGAAGCGAGCTCGCCGCGCTCGAGCGAGCGTTCGCCGACGAGACCGCCGCGCTGCGCGTCTCGCTCGATCCGGCGAGCTTGCCGGTCGAGCGGGTCGATCTCCGCCCCCGGCGCTCGGGCGTCGAGGTGGTCCGTGTCGCTCTGGCCTGGCGCGCCCGCTAGCTCCAAGGACCTAAGCGGCTCGAACCTCGGACGTGCAGTGGCCGCAGCGCTTGGCCTGGAGCGGGATGTCCATCAGGCATTGCGGGCAGGCCTTGGTCGTCGGGGCGGCCGGTGGGGCCTCGTCCTTCTTCTTCAGCCGGTTCATGGCACGGATGAGCAGGAAGATCACGAACGCCACGATCACGAAGTCGATCACCGCGTTGATGAACACGCCGTAGTTGATGGTTGCGGCGCCGGCGGCCTTGGCCGCCTCGAGGCTCGCGTGACCGCCTCCCGAGAGGTCGAGGAACAGGCTGCTGAAGTCGACGTTCCCCATCAGCTTGCCGATCGGCGGCATCAACACGTCGCCGACCATCGAGGACACGATCTTGCCGAACGCGCCGCCGATGATCACGCCGACCGCCATGTCGACGACGTTGCCGCGCATCGCGAACTCGCGGAACTCCTTCATCATGCCCATGTTCGTGCTCCTGGGTTCAGAAATTGACCACGAGTGAGACGGTGAAGATCGAGTCGAGCTCGTCGAGCTGGACCAGCTCGGTCACGGCCGGCACGACCGGGTCGCCGTTCGTGTCGACCGAGGCCGAGAGCAGCTCGTACGACGGCTCGTTGTCGTAGAGCCAGCGCAGGCTGACCTTCAGCGCCAGGCGCTCGCTCATCGCCACCGCGACCGCCTGGAGCATGTCGGCCCGCCAGTCCGACGTCTCGTCCAGGTTCTCGTTCACGATCAGGTCGTTCGTGTACGTCGTGTTCTTGCCGAACTTGTTCAGGTAGGCCCAGGAGAAGCGCAGCCCGGCGAACGAATCCTCGACGTCCGGGTTCTCGACCACGTCGTCCTGCTGGGTGAACGTGGCGCTGTAGTCGGTATAGAACTTGAGGTC
>Ga0180063_1000309_pt1 | contig 12839 bp, 10 predicted proteins | sample EasRivT47_16_10D_FD_121776 | JGI IMG/M metagenome (GOLD analysis project Ga0180063, IMG submission 121776) | Soil microbial communities from meander-bound floodplain in the East River, Colorado, USA - East River metaG ERMLIBT47_16_10D | ecosystem: Environmental > Terrestrial > Soil > Floodplain ...
GTCGGCATCCTCACCGAGATGGAGGCGGAGCTCGAGCGGGTCCGCGTCGTCATCGTCGGCATCGGCGTCAACGTGAACACCGGGCCGGACGACTTTCCGCCGTACCTCCGGGACAAGGCGACGTCCCTCGCCATCGCGGCCGGGCGACCCGTCGATCGGGTGGCCTTCACGGCCCGATTGATCGCATCGGTGGAGCAGGTCTATCGCCGCTTCCTCGACGGCGGGTTCCCGGCCCTGCGCGCGGACTGGGAAGCGCGCGCGGCTCTCACGGGACGGCGCGTGACGGTCGGCGCGGCGGGAACGGACGTCGCGGGCACGGTCGCCGGGATCGACGACGACGGCGCGCTCCGCCTGGTGGACGATGCCGGACGGGTCCATCGCGTGGTCGCGGGCGAGGTCACGATCGGCGACGGCTATCCCGCGTGAACGCGGGCTTGCGGCCCGGCTTCCGCCAGGGATATGTCTCCGCCCGCCGATGCTGCTCGCGATCGATGTGAGCAACACTCACACGAAGCTCGGGGTCTACGACCGCGAGCGGCTCGTGCAGCACTGGCGCGTCCAGACGCTGGCCGAGCGGACGGCCGACGAGTACGCGGCGCTGCTGCTCGGGCTCTTCACGGCGTCGGGGCTTGCGCCGACCGGCATCACGGGCATCATCGTGTCGAGCGTCGTCCCGCCGATCAACCAGACGATCGACGACCTCTGCCGAACCTTCTTCAAGCACGCGCCCCTCTGGGTGGGACCGGGAACCAAGACCGGCATGCCGATCCTGTACGACAATCCCCGCGAGGTCGGCGCGGATCGGATCGTCAACTCAGTGGCCGCGTACGAGCGCCTGCACTGCGCCGCGATCGTGATCGACTTCGGCACCGCCACGACCTTCGACTACGTGACCGCCAAGGGCGAGTATGCCGGCGGCGTCATCGTCCCCGGCATCGGCATCTCGCTCCAGGCGCTCGGCGCCCGGACGGCGAAGCTGCCCAAGGTCGAGCTCGTACGGCCCCCGCGCGTGGTCGGCAAGAACACGGTCCATGCCATCCAGTCGGGCGTCATCAACGGCTATACGTGCCTCGTGGACGGCTTGGTGGCGCGCATCCGCGACGAGAACGACCACGATGCGCGGGTGATCGCGACGGGGGGCTTCGGCACGCTCGTGGCCGCTACGTCGTCGACGATCGAGTCGATCGACGAGTTCCTCACCCTGGAGGGGCTCCGGATCATCTACACCCGCAACGGAGGACAGGATGCCAGCTGACGACCCGACGAAGATCCGCAACGTCGCCATCGTGGGCCAGGGCGGCGTGGGCAAGACCCTCGTCGCCGACGCGCTCCTCTTCGCGAGCGGAGCCAACACGCGGATCGGCCGCACCGAGGACGGCTCGTCGGCCTTCGACGTCGAGCCCGAGGAGCAGCGGCGCCGCAGCTCCATCGCGGCCGGCCTCCACCACGCCGCCTGGCGCAAGACGGACGTGAACCTGATCGATACGCCCGGCTATTCGAACTTCATCCACGACAGCCGCAACTGTCTCTACGCGGCCTCGGGCGTGGTCTTCGTGCTCGGTCCCGGCAGCGGCGAGATCAAGGTCGAGGCCGAGAAGATGTGGCGCTGGTGCGACGAGCTGGGGCTCGCCCGAGTAGGGTTCGTGACCAGACTCGACCGCGAGCGTGCGAGCCTCCACAACGCGCTCGACGACCTGAAAGCGCTCGGCGTCAAGCCCGCCGTGCTCCAGGTCCCCATCGGTGCCGAGGCCGCCTTCGAGGGCGTCGTCGACCTGCTGTCCGGCAAGGCGTACGTCTACAAGGACGAGAAGGTGCAGGAGACGCAGCCGCCCGCGGCGCTCGCGGACGAGATCGCGGCGGCGCGCGATCAGCTCGTCGAGACCATCGCCGAGGCGAACGACGAGCTGCTCGAGAAGTACCTCGAGGGCACCGAGCTCACCCCCGACGAGCTGCGCGCCGGGCTGCGCGAAGGAACGCGGACGGGGAAGTTCCTCCCGATCCTGCTCGGCGCGGCGGTCAAGGGCATCGGGATCCAGCCGCTGCTCGACGCGATCGTCGACCTGCTGCCGTCGCCGGCCGAGCAGCCGGCGTGGAAGGGCACCAATCCGAAGACGGGCGACGAGGTCGAGCGCAGCGCGGAGCCGAACGCGCCGTTCTCGGCGTTCGTCTTCAAGACGCTCGTCGATCCGTTCGCCGGGAAGCTCTCCGTCCTGCGCATCGTGTCCGGGAAGGCCACCACCAACATGGACGTCGTGAACACGTATCGCGACGGCAAGGAGCGGCTCGGGCATCTCCTGAAGCTCGAAGGCAAGAAGCAGAGCCAGGTGGCGACCGCGGTCGCGGGCGACTTGATCGCGCTCGCGAAGCTCAAGGACACCGCCACGGGCGACACGCTCGCCGACGACAAGCACCCGATCGTCTATCCGCCCACCCCCGACACGCCCGCCGCCATCTCGTTCGCGCTCTCCGCGAAGAGCAAGGCCGACGACGACAAGCTCATGACGGCGCTCCACCGCCTGATGGAGGAGGACACGGCGCTGCGCGTCCATCGCGACGAGCAGACGAAGGAGTTCGTCGTGTCGGGCAGCGGCCAGCTCCACATCGAGGTCGCGATCGAGCGCCTGAAGCGCAAGTTCGGCGTCGAGGTGGAGCTGAAGGCGCCGAAGGTCCCCTACAAGGAGACGATCAAGGGCACGGCCAAGGCGCAGGGCAAGCACAAGCGGCAGACCGGCGGCCACGGGCAGTACGGCGACTGCTGGCTCGAGCTCTCGCCGCTCCCGCGCGGCACCGGCTTCGAGTTCGAGGACGACGTCGTCGGCGGCGTCATCCCGCGCCAGTTCATCCCGGCGGTCGAGAAGGGCGTGCGCGAGATGTTGCCGCAGGGCATCCTCGCCGGCTACCCGATCGTCGACCTGAAGGCGAGGCTCTACTTCGGCTCCTACCACGACGTCGACTCCTCGGAGATGTCGTTCAAGATCGCCGCGCACCTGGGCTTCAAGAAGGCGTTCGAGGACTCGCGGCCGGTCCTCCTCGAGCCGATCATGCTCGTCAGCATCACCTTGCCCGACGAGTTCATGGGCGACATCATCGGCGACCTGAACAGCCGCCGCGGGCGCGTGCTCGGCGCGGAGCCGAAAGGCACCGGCCAGCAGGTGATCCGCGCCAACGTCCCGCTCGCCGAAATGCTCCGGTACGCGCCCGATCTCCGCTCCATGACGCAGGGCCGCGGCGACTTCGAGATGGAGCTCGCACACTACGACGAGGTGCCGCCGCACATCGCCGACAAGGTGATCAAAGAAGCGCAAGCGGCGCGCGCCGAAAAGCATGGCTGAGCGGTCCCCGGACGACGAGATCGCGGAGATCGCGGCGAAGGAGGTGGTCGCCGGGACGGACAAGATCTGGCTGCCGATCGAGTTCGTCAAGGACGACATCCCGCCGCCGAAGGCGCCGCTGCCGGCCATCTCGGTGCAGATCGCGCGCATGACGATCATCGAGCGCGTGAAGCTCGCGCTGCTCGGCGGCAAGGACGCGCGCATGATCCTGGCCCACGATTCGAACCGCGTCGTGCGGCGGTACGTCCTCATGAATCCGCGCATCACGGACGGCGAGGTCGCGTCCGTCGTGAACAGCAAGCTCGCCGACGAGGAGATCCTGCGGATCGTGGCCGACAAGAAGGAGTGGATCAAGAACTACCAGGTGCGCCTCGGGCTCGTCCGCAACCCGAAGACGCCGCTGGTGATGGCCATCAATCTCCTGCCGACGCTCATGGTGCGCGACCTGAGCAAGATGGCGAAGTCGCGCGACGTGCCCGAAGGCGTCGTCCACCACGCGCGCCGCATCTACCTGGAGCGGCGCGATCGAGGATAACGCCGACCCGAGATACATCTCGGGTCGGGGGCGGACGCGAGTATGGAACGCTCGGTGGCTCGCTCGACCGGGGTGCCGCGGCCGGCGAAGCCGGGGCGAAGCCGGCGCGGCAATTCGAGGTACGCGCGCGGCCTTGGGCGGGCAGCGGATCAATCGGTGTAGCCGAGGGCTCGGAGGCGATCGCGGTTGGCCGGCGACACTTCGGGGACGGGCGGCTGGGCAGGTGCGGGCGCTGCTTGGATGCCGTGTGCGGCCATCCAGACCTCGAGGCGGGCTTGTAGGTCGGCCAGCTGGGCGGGCTCGACTTGGGCGAGGTTCGTGCGTTCGCCGGGATCGCGCGTGAGGTCGTAGAGCTCGACGGCGCCGGCCTCGCGATGGAAACGGGTCGTGGCGTAATAGTCGTGCAGCGTGCGGACGAGCTTCCAACGTCCGTCCTGGAGCGCGACCTGGAGATCGAGCAGCGCCTCCGTCACGACCTCGCGACGGGGCGGCGCGCCGCCGAGGAGATCATGCCCCTCCATGGTCGCCGGGACGTCCGCGCCGAGCAGCCGCAGAAGCGTCGGCGCCACGTCGAGGCCGCTCGCGAGGTCCTCGCGGACGGCCGGGGGCACGCGGCCCGGCGCCCAGACGATCAGCGGCACGTGCACCATCTCCTGCCACAGGCCGATGTGGTTGTAGTAGATGTCGTGCTCGCCGTGACCCTCGCCGTGGTCGGCCGTGACCACGACGACGAGGCGGTCCCGGAGCCCCCATGTCTCGAGCGTCGACACCAGCCGCCCGAGCTCCGCGTCGGCGTAGGTCACCTCGCCGGCGTAGAGCGCCGGCGCATAGGCGGCGTCGCGCACGCCCGAGAGCATGCCGGCGACGTTGCGGTTGAACGGCAACGTCCGATGCAGCGTGGAGAGCGACGGGCGAAGCTCCGCGAGGAGGCGACGGTACGTGGCCTCGTCCGGCGCCCGCGTGTGGAGCTCGGGGGGTGACAGGGCGATCCGCTTCGCCATCCGGGTGTTCACCTGGAGCTCGCGCTTGATCCGCCGCAGCACGCCGGGGACACGGCGCAGGAAGGGGCGCGCCGGACGCATGTCGTGCAGCGCCCAGTCGAACTCCACGGCGGCGAGCGAATCGTGCTCGGCGGCGCGAGGATCGCCGGCATAGTACGCGGTGTCGTAGGGGGACGGGGGCGCGTACGGCATGTGCGGATCCCACAGATGGATCCAGGCGAACGCCGGCGACCGACACGCGCCCGCGAGCCACTCGAGCGTCGCGTCGACCGCCACGTCGGCGCGCTGCGGTTTGGAGATCCGGCGCGGCGCCTCGAAGCGCTCGAGGTCGGGCAGCATGGCGCCGAACACCATCTTCGGCCCGACGTGGTAGGCGCTCACGAACGCGGCGGTGCGATAGCCCGCGGCACGAAGCCGCCCGGGAAGCGTCGGGAGCGGATGCGGCGTGACGTCGCGATTGGGCAGCACGCCATGACGCACGAGCGACGCCGACGTGAACAGGCTCGCATGCGACGGCAGGGTCGCGTTCGAGGCGGAGTACGCGCGCGCGAACCGGACGCCCTCGGCGGCCAGCCGATCGAGATGCGGCGTGCGGACGCGGGGGTGGCCGTAGCTCGCGAGGTGATCGGCCCGCAGCGTGTCGACGGTCACGAGGAGGACGATCGGCGCCGCGCCGGTCCCGCTCGGCGTGCAATCCGGCCGGCACCCCGCGGCGATGGCCGCGATCAGGAGCACGGCGCGCCTCATTGCGCGTACCCGAGCGCGCGGAGTCGCTCCCGCAAGTCGGTGGCACCGCTCTCGTGCGCCACCTGCGGAGTGGTTCGTCGCCACGCCTCGAGCGCGGCGGCGAGCGTCTGCACCTCGTCGGCGTGTGCCGCGCGATCGTCGCGCTCGTGCGGGTCGTGCGCGAGGTCGTAGAGCTCGCGGCGGCCGAGACCCGGCGTCTCCACGAGCTTCCAGCGGTCGGTGCGCACGGCGACCAGCTCGACCGGCGCGCCGTCCGGGCCGATGCCGCTCGACGTTTCGAGGACGGCCGGTCGGGTGGGCGCCGCCGGGCTCAGCAGGTCCCGCCCCGGCAGGCCGTCCGGCGGCGCGAGGCCGAGCAGGCGCGCGAGCGTCGGGAACACGTCGATGCCCTGCACCCGGTCGTCGCGGCGCCGCCCGGCCGGAATGCCGGGGCCCTCGAGCACGAGCGGAACGCGGACGGTTTCGTCGTACAGGTGCGAGCCGTGGGTCAGCCGGCCGTGCTCCTGGAACTCCTCGCCATGGTCCGACGTCACGAGGAGGATCGTCCGATCGAGCACCCCGGCGCTCCGCAGCCCGTCCAGCAGCGTGCCCAGCGCCGCGTCCCACGCCGCCACCTCGCCCCGATAGCGTGCGCGCAGGTACGCGACCTCGTCGGCCGACAGCGGCGCGGCACCCGCCCAATTGATCTGGTTCGCGGCGTCGCGAATCCATCCCCGTGCGAGCGCAGCGCGCACGCCGGCCGCCGCCGCCGGTGGGTCGGGCGGCGTGTACGGATCGTGCGGCTCCATGTAGTGCAGATACGCGACGAAGCGGTGGCCGTCGTGCGCGGCGAGCCAGCGCAAGAACGCGTCGTTCACCGCCGCCGCATCGGGCCAGTTCCGGCCCTCGGGGCTCCACGGCAGCTCGACGAACGTCTCGAATCCTTGCGCGAGGTTCGTGCCGCGCGAGACGAGCGGGTTCGCCGACACGGCGATCGGCGTGATGCCGGCCCGGGCGGCGAGCTCGGCCCACGTGACCACGCCGTCGCCGAGGACGCCCCATGCCGCCGCCTCGCGCGTGCGCTCGTGCCGGCCACGCGCGCCGTGCGTCCGCGAATGCAGCCCGGTCATGAGCGACGACACCGACTCGAGCGTCCACGAGGACTGTGCGACCGCCTGCGTGAAGGACGTCCCCGCGGCGGCGAGCGCGTCGAGCCGAGGGGTGAGGCTCGCCCCGTGGCCATCCGGCCCGACCGCATCGGCGCGCAGCGTGTCCACCAGCACGACGAGCAGGTTCGGGCGGTCGGCCGCCGCCTGCTGGCGCGGCACGGTGGACGAGCGGACGAGGCGCACGCGGCTCCATCCCGCCGTCCCCGACGGTTGGAGCGTCGTCTCCGTGGTCGCGACCGCGAAGGTCAGCGTGATCGTGCGGCCGGCCCAGCGCGAGAGGTCGAGACGCTCGTCGAACCAGCGCCGGTCGTGTCGATCCGCCGACGGGTTCACGTCGCGCGCGAAGGTGGGCTGCCCGTCGACGGCGACGGTGAAGCGAAGGCCCGCGCGCGCGTCGTCGCGCTGCTTCGTGCCGGCGACGCCGACGCCGAAGCGCAGCGCGGCGTAGTCCGGCACCGCGAGGCGCCACGTGGCGGACCGTCCGGGCGCCATGACGAGGCTCTCGCGCGCGCCGTCGCCCCGCAGCGCGTCGCCGGGGTCGAGCGGGCCCCAGGCGAGGTCTGCGCCCACGGCCGCGCGGTCGCCCGCGAGATCCGCGACGACGTCCTCGATGACGATCGTGGGGGGCAGCCCGCGCTCGCACCCTCCGGCGAGCACGAGGGCGAGGATCCCGACGACGGGACGCAACCCTACCAGTTGAACGGCCCCCGAACCTCGCGGCCGCGATCGGCGCCTCGGACGGTGTAGTGCAGGACCATCGACTTGCGCGAGAGGCCGCGCCGGAGCACCGGCGCGCCGCCGTGCAACAGCATGCCGTGCCAGAAGAGCGCGTCGCCTTTGCGCGCGAGGAACTCGTGCCGTGGATGGCGGGCGGCCACCGTCTCGACCCAGGCCTCGTACGCGCGCGTGGTCTCGGGATCGGCGGTGCGGAGATTCGTCTGCGGGTAGTCCGCAAAGCCCCCGAACATCCCGGCGCGATGCGATCCCGGGTGGAACACGAGCGGGCCGCTCTCGGCCGTGATGTCCTCGCACGCGATCCACGCCCCCACCAGATAATCGTGCGGATAGATGTGGAAGACCGCCATGTCCTGGTGCAGATGCTGCTGGCTGCCCGACATGAAGTTGATCGCCGCGAAGGGCCGGGCCTTGCGGCCGAAGAGGCGCGTCGTCAGGCCGCCGAGACCCCGGTGATGGAAGAGCCGTGCCGCCGCCGCGCTCACGTAGTGGAGCCCGTGCACGCGCCAGTCCGAGGCGGCGCGCATGCGGGCGCGCGTCGCCGCCGGCAGGGCCAGCAGCTCGGCGTGCGTGAGGTTCCGCGGTGGATCGTCCGCCGACTCGCGGAGATCGACGAGCGTCAGGTTCGCGATCGGCGTGCTCGCGTCCCAGAGACCGTCGAGCAGCGCGATCATCTCGTCGACGTCCGACGCCGCCACGAGACCCGACGCCACGAAGTACCCGTCGCGGATCCACTGCGAGAACAGCGCCTCTTCGGCGGCGTTGCCGGCGTGGCGCGGCACCAGAGCGAGCGCGTCGGGGAGGTCGAACCACGGCACCCGGTTCGGGAGCCGGCGCCAGCTCGGCGTCGAGCCGTGGAGCCACGTGCGGACCGTCTGCTCGACCCGGCGCCGTGCCCCGACGATGCGCGTGCGCGCCGCATATGGCAGCATCACCGCCACGTCGCCGGCTTGTCGCACACGGGTCTCAGGGGAGCAACCGATGTGCGGCGCGCGGGAGCACGATGCGCGCGAGCGCCCCGAGCGCGGGGCGGGTGAGCAGCGAGCCCGGCGCGCTCGCGAACGCGCGCCCCGCGAGCCGGAGCGCCGGGCCGCGGCCCCCGGCCCGTGCTGCGCTCGCGTGATACCAGTGGAGCGAGGCGAGCGCGCCGGCCTCCGACAGACGTGCAGCGCCGAGGACGTCGGGATCGCGATAGAGCTTGCGCACGACCGCGACGCCGCTCGCCAGCACGGCCGCGTGCGGCGTGTTCGCCGCGTGCACGCGGTACGCCGTGAGCTCGTCGGGTACCAGGGTCACGGCGTGGTGGCGGGCGATCCGCAGCCACAGGTCCCAGTCCTCGCATCCGAGCGCGGGCAGCGTTTCGTCGAACCCGCCCACCCGATCGAGCACCGTGCGGCGGACGACCACCGACGAGAGGATCATCCGATTCGCGCGCACCAGCGCCGGAAAGATGGCGCCCTCGACCGGGACCGTCGGGCGGCGGATCGGCAACGGCCGCCCGTCCGCGTCGACGTAGCGCGCGACGGTGTAGCAGAGGGCGGCGTCGGGCGTCGCCTCGAGTCGGGCGACCTGCCGTTCGAGCTTCTCGGGCTGCCAGAGGTCGTCGCCGTCGATGAAGGCGACCAGGTCCCCCGACCCGGCGGCGATGCCGTGGTTGCGGGCGGCGCAGCGCTCGCGGTGGGGCGTCGGCAGGTCGCGTACGCGTGGGTCGGCCGTCGCGCGCGCGGCGATCGCGGCCGTGTCGTCGGTCGAGCCGTCGTTCACGAGCAGCAGCTCCCACTCGCCGAGCGTCTGCGCCTGGATGCTCGCCAGCGTGGCCGGCAGCCATCGCGCCTGGTCGTGCGTCGCCAGCACGATGCTGACCCGCGGCGCGGCGCTCATGCCGCGTGGCCGGACGCACGGCTCACGAGCGACCCTTTCCGAGCACGGTACGAGCCCGCAGCGCGAGGCGGACGAGCGGGTTCGCGTAGACGCGCTGCAGGCTCTTTCCGAGCTGGGTCACCTCGACGAAGAGCGCGGCGACCACGTCGGGCGCGTGCGCCGCGTAGAGCGCGCCGTGCTTCGCGAGCAGGCGGCGCATGACGGCGTCGGCGCGCGCGGGCCCGCGGGCCGCGTCGTCGCGGCTGCCGGGCGTGCGCCGGTAGTACGCCAGCACCTCGGGCACCGCGCGCGCCTCGACGCCGCGCGCCGCGAGGCGGATCCAGAAGTCCCAGTCCTCGCCCGTCTCGACGAAGCTCGGGTCGAAGCCGTCCGCCGGGTCCCAGAGCTCGCGCCGGAAGAGCGAAGTCACGTGCAGCGTGCAGCGCGCGAGCAACGCGGGAATCGTGGCCGGACCCGTCTTCCACACGCCCACGTGGCCGCCGACCAGCCCGACCCAGGTATGGACGATGCCGGTCTGCGGCTCGGCCTCGAGCACGGGGACGGTGCGGGCGAGGAACGTCGCGTGCAGGTAGTCGTCGGCGTCGAGCGGCAGCACGTAGCGGCCGCGCGCGTGAGCGAGCGCGCGGTTGCGTGCCCTCGCCGGACCGCCGTTCTCGCCGCGCAGCACGGTCACCTTCGGGCGTGACGACGCGGCATCGAGGATGCGTCGTGTCGTGTCGTCGGTCGAGCCGTCGTCGACGACGACGTGCTCCCAGTCCGAGAACGATTGCGCGCCGACGCTTGCGAAGGCCTGCTCGAGCGCCGCTCCCGCGTTGAAGACCGGCGTGATGATCGAGACCGCGAGCGACCCGCTCATGCCGCCATGTCTCGGCGCAGGCGCGCGACTTGCGGCACGCTGCGCAGGAGGCTCGCCACGTAGCCGAGCGCTTCGCGCCGCCGGCACTCGGCGGCGAACCGCTCGGGGTCGATCGGTTCGCGCGGATCGTACGGCAACCTCGCCAGCGCGTCCGCATACTGCCACCACACCCGCCAGACGGCGCGCGCGACCCCACGATTGCGCAGGATGAAGACCGCGGTCGACTCGCCGCCATGGTAGTAGCGGCGGAGCATCCAGCCCGGTGACAGGCGGTCCGTGCCGATCTGATGGTCCACCACGGCCGCGGGCGCGTAGCGAATCAGCCCGCCCGCATGCTCCAGGCGGTAGCAGAGATCGGTCTCCTCGTGGAGGAGTTGATGCCGCCCGCGCAGGCCGATCAGCTCGGAGAATCCTCCCGCCGCCCGGGCCGCCTCGACGCGAAACGCGATGTTCCCGCCGAAGGGATATGTCGCCTTGCCGTAGCGGACCGCCATCGGCACGGCACCGAGATCGTAGGCGCTCAACGCGCCATGCAACGCTGCGGAGAGCCACGGCGGCGGGGAGCTGTCGAAGGCGAGCGCGATGCGGCCGCCCGCACACACGACCTCCGGCGCGTCGAACGCCTCGAGCAGCGCGGCGAGCCAGCCCGGCCGCGGGGGTGCATCGTCGTCGAGGAAGGCGACGATCGGTGCGCGGGTCTCCGCGAGCGCGCGATTGCGCGCCGCCGACAGGCCGAGCCGGGGCTCATGCACGACGCGCACGCCCGGGTGTCGGGCGGCGAGCGCCGCGGCGACGGCGGGCGTCGCGTCGGTGGAGGCGTTGTCGACGAGCAGCAGCTCGCCGCCGAGCGCGGTCGTTTGCGGGAGCGCGGCCGCCACGGCCGCGGCCAACAAGTGGGCGCGGTTGTGCGTGCAGACGGCGACCGAGACGGGGACCGTGCTCATGCGGAGGCTCGTGCGGTCTCGCCCGACGCCGAAGACGGCCTGCGTGCGAGCCATCGCCGGCCGTGCCACCCGAGAGCGCGCAGCGCGAGCAGCCCGGTGCCGAGGGCGAGTCCGGGCAAATAGCCGAGCCGTGTGCCGAGCGCGTCGAGGAGCGGCGGCGCAATGGCGGTGGGCCGCACGGCGCGGCGGGGCGCTCCGAGGAGGTGCGTATAGATCGCGTCGTGTGCGGCCGCGATCGGCTCCCAGGTGAAGCGCTGCACGACCAGGGCGCGGCCGGCGTTGCCGATGCGCTCGGCCAAGACGGGATCGGCGAGCAGGCGTTCGATCGCCCGCGCGAACGCGCGTGGCTCGCCGGCCACCAGAAGGTCTCGGCCATCCTGCGCCTCGAGCCCCTCCGCGCCGAGCGGCGTCGTGACCAGGGGCCGCGCCATCGCAAGCGCCTCGAGCACCTTGCCGCGCATGCCGGTGCCGAACCGGACCGGAGCGACGACCACGCGAGCGCTCGCGAGGTGCGGGCGTACGTCGGGCACCGACCCGACGATCTCGATGCGCGGCGAGACGGGCAGGTCGCTCTGCCGGGCCCCGTGCCCGACGATGCGCAGGCGGACGTCCGGTGCGAGCGCGGGGAGGACGTGCCGGGCGAGGAACGCGACGGCGTCGCGGTTCGGTGGGTGCCCGAAATGTCCGACGAACAGGAGGTCCACGGGCTCGGCGGATCGAACGGTTCCCGGCCGGAAATGCTCGACGTCGACCCCGCACGGGCTCACCGTGACGGGGAGCTCGGGATGGAATGCCTGCAGCCGTGCCGCGTCCTCGGAGGACATCGTGATGACGTGGTCCGCCTGGGTGACGGCGCGCAGCTCGAAGGCCAGCTCCCGGAGGTAGCGGTGCAGGAGGATGGCGCCGTGCCGGACGCCGCCGTGCTCGGCCCGCCAGCGCGCGCGTTCCTGAGCGAACCCCAGCTGGTGCACGGTCAGAATGGCCGGTGGCGAGGGCCAGGGCATCGCATGGGCCATCTCCCCATACTCGTACTGCACGAGGTCGAAGGCGTCACGCGCGAGCGCGGCGGCGATCGCCGTGCGAAAGCCCGGGTGGGAGAACCCGCCGGCGACCGTTTGCGGCAGGAGCGCGAGCGCGTCGTGGGGCCGCCACGGTGGCTTCGGAACCAGCTCCAGTCGCGCGAGCCCCGGGGGCACGTCGGCGGTACGCTCCGCATCCTCGGCGTCGAGGAGCGCGAGCAGCGTGATGTCGTGGCGCGCGACGAGGTGCGCCAGGAGATGCCACCACCGCTCACGTGCGGCGGAGATGCCGCGGACCGGCAGGTTCGGCGTGACCCACAGCAGACGCTGGCGCGCCGCCATCGTCATGCGCGCGGCTGCGCTACGGCCGCTTCGATCGCGCGCAAGAGCTCGGCGCAGTTGTGCGTGCAGATGACGACGCTGGGCATGACCATCGGGGCCGGGCGCGAGGCCGAGCGCCTGGATCTAGTGACATGGCTCGGTGCGGGTCAAGCGCATCCGGTTGGCTCGCCCGCGGGCTCCGTTGTAGTCAGGGCCTCTCGTCATGCATGGCAACTCCCTTCCGCCGCCTCCACCAGCGGGGGCGGCATCGTCTCCAGGAGCGCATGCTCGATCCGCTCGGCGAGGTGCGCCCACGAATA
>Ga0180063_1000310_pt1 | contig 12836 bp, 10 predicted proteins | sample EasRivT47_16_10D_FD_121776 | JGI IMG/M metagenome (GOLD analysis project Ga0180063, IMG submission 121776) | Soil microbial communities from meander-bound floodplain in the East River, Colorado, USA - East River metaG ERMLIBT47_16_10D | ecosystem: Environmental > Terrestrial > Soil > Floodplain ...
AGAAGTGCAGCGCCTCGCGCGGTGGCGGCTTGCGCACGTCGCGGATCCTGCGCCCGCGCGCGGCGGCGAGCGCGGAGAACTCCGGGTCGTCGGCGAGGAAGTCGTGCAGCCCCGAGTCGACGTCGAGTCCGCGCTCGAGCGCCTCGCGCACCGCCCCGCGGTGGCCCGCCTCGAGCCGTCCACCGTCCGGCGCGAGGCCGATGACGAAGTGCGTCGCCGGGTGCCCCGCCCCGGCGGCGACGACCAGGGCGGCGCCGACGCTCGACACCAGCGGGATGCCACGCGGCTTGCCGTCGAGCACCTGGCCGGCGTCGTCGCCGGCGCAGCTCGAGTCGATCACGGCGACCACCTCGTAGCGCCGCGTCCGGCGCACCAGGCCGTGCGCCGTCTTGCCGTTCGGCGTGCGGAACGCGCCCTCGCAGTAGAGGATCGCTCGTCCTTCGGGCGCGTGGCTCACGCCTTGCGCCCGGTCAGCACGACGACGTAGCGATCGCCGGGCAGGGCCTCGCGCCGGTGTCGCTCGAGCAGCACGACCAGGCTCGCCGCCGACGCGGGCAGCACGCTCAGCCCCTGCAGCTCCCGGATCAGCCGCGCCTGGGCCAGCATGTCCCGGTCGCGCGCGTCGCCGGCCCAGCCCGAGGTGGCGCGCACCGCGTCGAGGGCGTGGTCGCCGTCGAACGAGTGCCAGTTGATCAGCGGCTCGTTGATCGGCGTCTCGCGGATCGACCGGGGATCGAGATCCTCGCACCGCGGCAGTCCGCGCAGGAACGCCTGCACGATCGGGTTCTTGCCGTGCGCCGAGCCGGCGATCATGCGCGGCATGCGCGACGTGCGGCCGCGCCGGAACAGGCTGAGGAAGCCGCGGTAGATGCCGGCCAGCGTCGTGCCGTTCGACACGGGCACGGCGATCGCGGCCGGCGCGTCGCGCAGCTCGTCGTAGATCTCGTCGGCGATCGATCCGTACGCCTGCAGGTGCAGCGCCGTGTTGGCCCCGCCGGGATTCGCGTCGTAGATCTCGTCCACGCCCGCGCGCTCGCGCGACTCCCGCACGGCGCGCTCGTAGTCGCCGTCGACCGCCACGATCTCCGCTCCCGGCGCGCGCATCTCCTCGATCCGCCGCGTGTGGTAGGCCCGCGGGATGAACACCACACAGCGCAGCCCGGCCAGCGCCGCGGCGGTCGCCAGCGCGGCGCCGTAGTTGCCGCAGGTCGCGACCGTGATCCCGTCGTACCCGCGTCGCAGGGCGTCCATCGCCTGGGCGAACGCGATGCGGTCCTTCTGGGTGCCCGACGGGTTGTCGCCCTCGAACTTGAGGTACAGCTGGCGCAGGCCCACCTCGCGCTCGAGGTTGCGCGCGCGCACGAGCATCGTGTCGCCGACGTCTCGATCGATGATATCGGCGTAGGCCTCGAGGCGTCGCGCCAGCGCTTGGCTGGGGTCCGAGGCCACACGCTGGGGCTCGTCGAGGACCGAGAGCAGGCTCGGTTGCCCCGGTGCGGCGCCGTCGTGGAGACTGAGGCCGCGCTCGACGACGGCCAGCGCGCCCCCCGTGCCTGCGCCGCCCGGATCGACTGGCCCCGGCGGCTCCGCTGGTTCGGTCATGCGACCCTCCGAGGCGACGCCCAGGACAGCGCGCGTCGAGCCGCCGGTTATTCTATCGCAGTCGCCCGCGTCCCACGGAGCACCTCATGCACCACCCGAGCTCGAGATCCAGGCGGTCCCGCAAGCGCGTTCGACCCGGCGCGTCTCCGGGCACCCTCGTCGGCGATCCGCAGGCCGGACGGTCGGTCGTTCGCGTGCTGGCCTTCGATGCCGAGCGCTGCGAGGAGCGCGAGGTCCAGGACGTGCGCGAGATCGCCGCGCTCGTCGAGGCCTGGCCCACGGTGTGGATCGACGTGGTCGGCGTCGGAGACGTCGAGACGGTGTCCCGTCTCGGCGAGCTGTTGCGGCTGCACCGGCTCGCGCTCGAGGACGTCGTGAACGTGGGCCAGCGGACCAAGCTCGACCCGTACGACGAGCACCTGTTCCTGGTGCTCCGCGTGTGCAGCGCCGGCGACATCCACGACTCGCAGCAGATCAGCCTGTTTCTCGGCCCGCGGTTCGTCGTGACGTTCCGCGAGCATGCCGCCGACCCGTTCGGACCGGTCCGCGAGCGGGTCCGCTCGGGCAGCGGCCGGCTGCGCACCGCCGGCCCGTCCTACCTGGCCTACGCGCTGCTCGACGCCATCGTCGATCTGCACTTCCCGATGGTGTACCAGGTGGGAGACGAGGTCGAGGCGCTCGAGGCCGAGGTTCTGGGGCGACCGTCCGAGGCCACGCTCGCGCGTCTGCACAGCGTGCGCAGCCAGCTGCGAGCGCTGCGCCGCGAGCTGGTGCCGCAGCGCGACCTGGTCCAGACGCTCCAGCACGAGGAGGTTCCGTGCATGGACCGCTCGGTCCATTTCTACCTGCGGGACTGCGCTGATCACGCCAACCAGCTGGTCGACCTCGTCGAATTGTACCGGGACGCCAGCTCCGATCTGGTATCGGCCTACCTCTCGCGGGCCAGCCACCGCATGAACGAGACGATGCGCGTCCTGACGGTGATCTCGACCATCTTCATCCCGCTGGGCGTGCTGGCCAGCGTGTACGGCATGAACTTCGATCACATGCCGGAGCTGCGCTGGCAGTACGGCTATCCGGCCACGCTCGGCGGGATGCTCCTCGTGGCCGGCGCGATGCTGCTCTACTTCCGCCGGCTGGGCTGGATCGGCTCGCGGGCGGACTGAGCGGACTCATAATCCGCTGGTCCCTGGTTCGAGTCCAGGTGGGGGCATCGTCACCTGATCAGCTTCATGAGGGGTGCACAAGCGGGCTCTACCGGCCCGCGATCTCCGTGAGTCGGCGACGCGCGGCAAAGGCGACTCCGATCGCGGCTACGCCGAGCGCGATCCAGCCTATCGGCAGGTCACGTGCTCGCGCGAGCTGAACCCATGCCGTTCCGCTTCCCCCGGGAGCGACGACGACGTCGCCGTCCCCGAACAACTGGAATCCGGCCCACACGGAATCGGGAGCCTTGTCCGCGATCCGGACGCGCTGCGCACACGCGAGTGCGTCCGAAAGCCGCCGGCCCGCGGCGAGCCCGCGCGCGAGATCGGTAACGAACGCGGCTGCGTCATTGTCGCGCAGCGGCCAGAGCGACGCGACGACCGCGCGCGCGCCGGCCTGGAAGAATGCCCGCGTCAACCCGAAGACCCCTTCGCCCCGCAGGACTTCCCCGCCCGCGCTCGAGCACGCGGAAAGGATGACGACGCGTCCCTGCAGATCGAGCGCCGCGATCTCGCGGACGGTGAGCAGTCCGTCTTCGGACGGATCGCCCGGAGCGAGGACGATCGCCGAGCGGTCGGGGTGGGCGTCGTCTATGACCGCGTGCGCGGCGAAATGCACGAGACCGTACCGCGAGAAATCCGTGGTTTTGACGAGCCGCTCGGATGCTGCGCCGGCCGTCACCATGCGGCTTCCGGCACCCAACAGGCGCACGACCCAGCGTCCCTCCTCCACCGCCCGTGGGATGCGCCCGTAGCTGGCGCGGAAGACGGCGACCTGTTGAGAGCCGGTCGTTTCTGGGTCCGCAACGGCGAGCGCGGCCTGCGGAGCGCCAGGGAACGCTCGGACGCTTTGCCAGATCGACGCCGACGGCGGGATCGAGATCTCGAATCGCGAGGCCAGCCGAGCGTCGCCGTCTCCGACGGGCAACGCACCGATCGGCAGCCGGTGCATTCCGCGGTCCGGAAGAACGACGAGCCGGCGGACCGTGGGTGCGAGCTCGCGAACGGCCGGCTCGATCAGCTCCATGTAGAGACGGCGCCCTGCGCGCCACGCCCCGGGGTCGTTCCCTGCCACGAGGCCGAGGTAGAGCTCGATCCTCGCGTCGAGATCCGTCGATTCCCCGAGCGGGAGCACGCGGGCTCCGTTCCGGTCGATCACGAAGACCCAGGACCCTCCCAAGTCGCCGTTGAGCACAATCTCCTGGTGGCGCAGGCGTGTGGACAACTGGAAGACCAGCATCGCTTCGTCGGGCGAGAGCGAACCGCGGACGGAATCGATCGACGCCAGCTCCGCGGTGGCTTCGTCCTCGTGTCCAGCCTTCGCACGACCGAGCGCCTCCCGGTGGGCCCGGTTCCGCATCCGCTCCGTCCAACGGAACGCGATGGCGACGTCGTCGGTCGAGGGGTGGCCCTCACCGAGAACCTTGCCCACGCACTTCGCGTACCACGGCGCCCAGCCTGCAGAGTGCTGGGCGCCGATCAGGTCGTCGCCCTGCGCGCCACGGAGGGAATCGAGCACGTCGAACGAGGCATCACAGGCCGCGATGGCCGCGGGGCGTCGCCCGGCCCTCCAGAGCACGTAGTTCCGTGCGAGCATGCCACGGACGACCTCGTCGGGAAGCTCTCGTGCCTTCGCCGCCGCGATCGCCTCGTCCGCCAGGGCCAACGCTTCGTCGGCATGCTCCGCGCCGAGCTCCATGCGGTGGACGGCCAGGGCGCGCAGAGCCTGTGTTTCGATACGCAGATGACCCAGCCGGCGCCCGATCGCGAGGGCTCGCTCGGTCAGGCGATCTCGCTCCTCCCGCGGAACACCATCGAGCCTCCTATAGAGAAGGACCGCGGCGGCCTCGGCCGCAGCGTTCCCGGATCGGACGGCGCTGTCGATCGCGGCCCGGACGAGGGTCGTGACCTCGGAGACGGAGATCTCGCCCTGTCCGAGCAGCTGTCCGGCCAGCACCGCCGCGTTCAGCCGCTGCGTGGATTCCTCGAACGATTCACCCCGTTCGGCGCACCGCTCGGCGTCCCGGAGGTAGGCGTCCATGCCTTCACGGAATCGCCCCGTCGCCCATGCCACCGCCCCGAGCCCTCCCGCGACGTTGGAGGCCAGGTCATCCGGACCGCCTTCCAACGCCACGGTTCCGGCTCGGTCGAACGCCGCACGCGCGGCGGCGTAATCGGCAAGGTTGAACGCCCACCATCCTCGCTGCGCGTCCACACGGGCTAGAACGACGGCATCGCCGGATCGTTGCGCCGCCTGCGCCGCCTTCGTGAGCTGCTCGTCGGCCTCGGCCGGCCGGCCGTGAAATCCGAGGAACATCGCGTACCAGACGCGGGATCGCGTCTCGGCGTAGGCGTCGTCCTTTCCGACGAAGCCCGTGATCGCTTTGCGGTAGATCCCGTCGGCTTCTGGCGATTGGAGATCTGCCGCGACACCCGCGAGAACGATCCTGGCCGCGTCGTTTCCGGGGTCGATCGACAGAGCCGCCTCGAGCCGTGCTCGGGCGGCGGGCCACGACTTCTGCGCGCGGGCGGCGGCGAAGTAACAAGCGTAGCGATCGATCCGAGGGCCGCGCTGGGCGAGGCCGGCGTCGCACGATGCGATGGTCGGCGCCGGCCCGGCCCGCGCCGGAACCCCGCCGATGATCGATACCGTCAGCGCAATGACCCTGCCGATGGAAGCGCTCACTCGATCCTCGCCGTGAAACTCGCGGAGGACACGTGGCGACCGTCCGGCAGGACCGCCTCGACCTGCCAGACGATCGTGGCGCCCTTGTCCACGACAGCGAGCGCTTCCGCGGGGACGACGTGCTCGGTAGCGGAGAGATTGGGAATCGACGCCAGCACGTCCAAGCCCTCGGTCGCGACGCGCAATCGGTAGATCGCACCGCTCCCGAGCGGCGACCATCGAAGCCGAAAATCGGATCTCGGGAGCGAGGCGCCGGCCGGCACGAGCGAGACGATCTCTTGTCGCGGACCCTGCCGGTACTCGGTTGTGCCGGTCGGTCGCGTCACGGTCCAGAGAGCCGTCGCACCGATCAAGACAGCGGCGGCTGCGAGCCAGGAACGCGCGGTGCCACGACGCGTCTCCGCCGGGCGTCGCTCGGCCGCTCCCGCGGCCAGCGCGATGCGCCAGGCCTCGGAGCACGGCCCGCAGGAGGCGAGGTGGTCGATGATCGTCCGTCGCTCCGCGGCCGGGGAGGTGCCGCGCACCGCGTCCCAGATCGTCGCCGCGTCGGGACACGGGTCGGTCGAACGGCCGTCGTCCGCCATCGACGCGAAGGCCGACTCGAGATCCCGCAGTCCCGAATCGTCGGGGGTCAAGGCCTGAGCCCCTTCGCTTCGAGACACCGTCTTAGCTCGACCATCCCGCGGTACACCAGATTGTCGGTCCTCTTCTCCCCCCAGCCGAGGACGCGCGCGCTCTCCGGCACCGAATGACCCTGCAACCGGACCACGCAGGCCAGCCTGCGCTCGAGCGAAAGCGCCGCGAGACACTCGCGCAGTCCGCGTCCGATCTCGCGGGACGCGGCGGCGCGCTCCGGATTGCCACGGTCGTCCGGGGTCATGACACGCTCGAATCCCTCCGGGGCCTGATCCTCTCGGCTGCGCCGCCGCCGGCGGATCTCGTCGATCAGCGCGCTGTACGCCGCTCGTTGGATATAGAACGCCGTCACCTTCCAATTCCCCTCCCGAGATTGCTGGGCCGCGAGGATTCGGGAGATCGCCGAGCCAACGAGGTCGTCGGCGTGCGGGCGCAGCCAGGCGGGGCAGATCCTACGAACCGCCTCGGTGAGCCGCGCATGGAGCTGCTCCGCGGAAAAGCTCGAGTCCTCTCCGCGGGGCGGTTCCTCGGCCGGCGCGTCGTTCGGTTTCATCGGGGTCCTTCGAATGCCGGGGTTGACCCCCGCGTGGCGCCATTATCCGCGATTCCAGCGAGCCTTGAGGGAGTCGGGCGGCGGGATCGTTCTATTCCCGTCGAAGAAGGAGCACACCGTGGGGGCAAGACCGCGGATACCGAGTGGACGGCTACCGCTGCAGGCGATGGGAAGTGCCGCTCTCGATGGAGGGCTGGGGGGAATCATGCGCGAACAAGCTCGGAACACGATGTCGGCCTCCATCCAAACGCTGTTCACTGTGGGGACGATTCTCCTGGGTCAGGCGGCCTTCGCGCAGACCCCGAGCGAGATCAATGACAGCGTTCGGCTTGACAAGACGAATGGGACGACCATCAGCTGGGACGACCTACCGGGGCTCTACAACGTGTACCGGGGATCGAACGGCCCCGCTGGCCCATGGACCTACAACCAGGCCTGCCTGGCTTACGCCCTCGGCTCGAGCACACTCGAAGACCCGGTCGACCCGGCTCCCTACAGGATCTTCTACTACCTGGTATCTCGCGTGAGCCCGCCCGACGAATCCGTGATCGGAAGAAACACCCAAGGCGACGCGGACCCAAACCCCAACGCTTGCCCGACGTTCCCCCCCGATTCCGACTTCGACGGTATCGAAGACGTTCTCGATAACTGTCCCTCGGACTTCAATTCGGATCAGCTCGACACGGACGGCGATAATCTCGGGGATGTCTGCGATCCGGACATTGACCAAGACGGACGACTGAACGGGTCGGACAACTGCCCCGCGATTCCCAATCCCAACCAGCAGGACACGGACGGAGACGGGCAGGGCGATGCGTGCGAGTGCCTCGGGGTGGTGTGTTCCGCTGGCGCTTGCCAGATCGCAGGGGCTTGCGATTCCGCAACGGGCGCATGCTCGGCGGCCACGCCGGAACCCGATGGCACGGCGTGCGACGACGGCAATGCCTCGACCCTGACGGACGTCTGCTCGAGCGGTTCGTGTGGGGGATGCGTGGTGAACGGCGCAGCGTTGCCTCGGTTCGTGGACAACGGCGACGGCACCGTCACGGACCGGATCACGTGCCTCATGTGGGAAAAGAAGACGGGCGCGGTGGGGGCGGGTGTGACTTGTGCCATCTCTCCGACAACCTGCCCTGACCCTCATGGCGTCAACAACCGATACCAGTGGAGCATCACGGGAACGGATCCGGACGGCGGCGCATTCACAGACTTCCTGGCCAAGCTCAACACCGCAGGGTTCGCGGGGCACAACGACTGGCGGCTCCCCTCGGAGGATGGGTGCAACTCCGGGTATCTCGGCGACGGGAACTGTCCCACCGGAACTCGCGAGTTGGAGTCGATCCGGGCAGCCTTGTTCCCCAATTGCACGAGCAGCCCGTGCATCGACTCGGTCTTCGGCCCAACCGCGTCAGACCGGTACTTCTCGTCGACCACCCTCACCGTCAACCCCGGCAACGCGTGGCACGTCACCTTCGCGAATGGCTTCGTGGCCAGCAGCGGTAAAGCAGCCAACATCTACGTGCGCGCCGTGCGGGGCGGCCCGTGACATTTCTACGGATCTCCCGACGACCGGCCGGGACGGGCCGGCGCAGCAGGCGTCACATTCGGCTACCACTGCACCGCGACGCGGCAGGTCCGAGTCGGGTCTACGCAAACTCTACGCAACGCCATGGAAGCCATGGACGCGATGGAAACCCTGGACAACGAGTTGGGCGCCGTTTCAAGAAAGTCCTTGAAACGGCGCCCTGATCATCCTCCCTCATAATCCGCTGGTCCCAGGTGCTTGACCGGGCGCAGCTCGCAGTGGTGCCCCCACCTGGACTCGAACCAGGTCTGGTTCGGGCGGTCATCGGTGCATCTTGGTTGAAAATCGTACTGGCGCCGTCCGATTTTCAATAAAGTCGGCCGATTTCGGCGATGAAGCGTATTCACTGCCCGTTCAAGCCGGCCGCTCCATCGGCAAGCTCAGGACCACCGCGTCGCTCCGCGACTCGCGATCCGTCACGACGACCGGGTCGCCGGGGGCGCCGCGGTTGCGCTTGAGCAGCGCGAGCGCCACGGCAGCGTTCGCGCCCGGCGGGAGGATCGAGCTCGTCACTCGTCCGATCGGCAGCTCGTCGATCGAGACCATCGCGCCGGGCGCGGGTGGCGCGGAGCCGGGGGCCAGCCGCAGTCCGACGAGCCGGCGCGACACCTTGTCGTAGGTGTTGAGTCGGGCCACGACCTCCTGGCCCACGTAGCAGCCCTTCGAGAACGAGATCGCCTCGTGCTGCCCGACCTCGAGCGGATTGACCTGCTCGGTCAGCTCGTGGCCGGGGCTCGGCACCCCGCGCAGGATGCGCCAGGACTCGAGCGCCCAGTCTCCTGCGGCGCAACCACCCGCGCGTGCGGCTCCGAGCAGCAGCGAGCGCCACAGCGCGGGTCCCTCGGCGGCCTCGCCGACGATCGAGAATCCGTCTCCCGTGAGACCGTCTTCGCCGAGGATGTGCACGGTTCTGCCGTCCCGCGCCGTCGACACGCTGGCCCACCGGCCGGGCCGCTCGATCTCCGCCGCGTCGAGCGCCTCGGCTGCGCGAGGCCCGACCAGGGCCAGCTGGCAGGTCTGGCCGCTCCGGTCGCACAGCCCCGTGCGCTCCGCGAACGTGTAGCGGCGCAGGTGGTCGAGGATCGACTCGGCCGCACCCGGGCCACCCACCAGCAGCAGCCCCTCGTCGCCGAGGTGATGCACGAGCAGCCGATGGACCACGCGGCCCTTGGGTGAGGTCAAGATCGTCGGTCGACCCGTGCCGGGCGCGAGGCCGCGCAGATCGCCCGTGCCGAGACGCTGCAGCAGATCCGGCAGGTCGGGGCCGATTCCCGCGATGCGAAACAGGTCCGAGCGATCGACGACGACGCAGGCCGAGAGCGCGGCATCGAGCTCGCGGGCGGGCTCGCCGAAGTGCAGGGCTCGGCCCGTCGATCCGTCGAGCACGGCGCCGCTGCGCAGCAGCGCGTCTCGCAGCGTCGCGGTCACGGTCGGACGTCGTCCTCCACGAACTCGAGCGCCGCCAGGCGCGGCACGGCGCCGCTCGCCGCGCCTTCCTCGAGAAACCGGGCGATCGCGCGCCGGCCGCGCGCGCCATAGTCGCGCGTGAGGTCGTTCACGTACATGCCGACGAAGCGGTCCGCACGCGTCCGATCGAGGCCGCGACCGAACCGCTCGGCGTAGCCCAGCGCCTCGGCGCGATGCGCCAGGCCGTACTCGATGCTCTCGCGCAGAATGCGGCCGAGCGTCACCATCGTGGCCCGGCCGAGGTCCTTGCGCACCACGTTGCCTCCCAGCGGCAATGGCAACCCTTCGGTGCGTCGGGACCACCAGGCGCCGAGGTCGAGCACGAGATGCAGTCCCTGCTCGCGGTAGGTCAGCTGGCTCTCGTGGATGATCAGACCGGCCTCGGCCTCACCCGCGAGCACCGCGTCGGGGATGCGATCGAACGGGACCACCGTGTGCCGCGGCTCGCGGCCGAGAAACAGGCGCAGGGCGAGGAAGGCCGAGGTGAGCCGTCCGGGCACCGCGACCGTGCGGCTCGCCAGGTCGGCCGCATCGAGGGGACGCGCGGCCACGACGCACGGCCCGTAGCCGTCGCCCATGCTCCCGCCGCACGGCAGCAGGGCGTAGCGCTCGGCCAGGTGTGGATAGGCGTGAAAGCTCACCGCGCTGACCTCGAGCTCGCCCGCGAGCGCGCGGCGGTTCAGCGACTCGATGTCCTCGAGCACCTGCTCGACCGCGAACCCGCGCGTGTCGACGGCACCGCTGGCGATGCCGTGGAACATGAATGCATCGTCGGGATCCGGGCTGTGCCCGACGCGAATGCGACGAGTCTCCATCGCCCCGGATTCTAGCAGTTCGGCCGCTTGCCGCGGACACGGCGCTCGGCGGAGAATGCGGGGGGAAGGAGGGTCCGCGCATGGGCCTCGCTCGACGGATCGCGATCGGATTCGCACTGGCGCTTGTGCCGAGCGTGACGGCGTGGGCCGCCAAGCCGGTCGAGCCCACGATGGTGGTCGTCCAGCACATCCTCGTCGGCTTCAAGAATTCCGTGACCGGCAAGACGATCGCGCGCACCAAGGCCGAGGCCGAGGCTCTGGCCCAGGCGCTGCTCGAGCGCGCCCGCGCCGGCGAGGAGTTCGACGCGCTGGTCCGCCAGTACACGGACGATCGGCACCCGGGGATCTACCGGCTGACGAACAGCGGCGCGCCGCGCCGGAGCGACGCTCGCCCGCGGGAGCAGATGGTGCCCGGGTTCGGCGACGTGGCGTTCCGTCTGGCGATCGGCGAGATCGGCATCGTGCGGTTCCACGCCGTCAACTCGCCGTACGGTTGGCACGTGATCAAGAGGCTCGAGTGAGCGCGCCGGACCGCCTGCGCGCGGAAGCGCAGGCCCTGAGCGGCGAGATCGTGGCCTGGCGTCGGCACCTGCACCGGAACCCCGAGCTGTCGCTGGCCGAGCATCGGACCGCCGAGTTCGTGGCCGAACGGCTGCGCGCGATGAGGGTCGAGGTCCACGCGGGCGTCGCGGGAACGGGGGTCGCCGGCCTGCTCCGGGCGCGCACGGGACGCGCGCCCGCCGTGCTGCTGCGTGCCGACATGGATGCCCTTCCGGTCCAGGAGGTCGAGGGCCGCGAGTACGGCTCGCGCGTGGCGGGGCGCATGCATGCGTGCGGCCACGACGGACACGTGGCGATGCTGCTCGGGGCCGCGCGGCTCCTGGCCACTCGCACGGACGAGCTGTTGCAGGACGTCGTGCTGTGCTTCCAGCCGGCGGAAGAAGGCCCGGGCGGCGCGGCGGCGATGATCGGGGCCGGCGTGCTCGACCTCGTCGAGACCGGTTCCGTGTGGGGCATGCATCTCTGGTCGGCCTACGAGGTCGGCACGGTCCACGTGCGCTCGGGGCCGACGATGGCGGCACAGGACGAGTTCAGCGCGCGGGTCGTCGGGCGCGGCGGGCATGGCGCGCAACCGCACGTCGCGGTCGACCCGATCGTCGCCGCGGCGCACGGGGTCGCCGCGTTGCAGTCGATCGTCTCGCGCTCGGTCGATCCGCTCGAGGCCGCGGTCGTCACGGTCGGAGCGTTCGAGGCCGGCTCGGCCGCGAACGTGATCCCGGACGAGGCCAGGCTGCGCGGCACGCTGCGCTCGTTCTCCGCGCCGGTGCGGGCGCTCCTGCGCCGCCGTGTCCGCGAGGTGCTCGAGGGTGCCGCGGCGGCCTTCGGCTGCTCGCTCGTGTTCGAGCTCAAGCCCGGCTACCCGGCCGTGGTCAACGACGCCCAGGCCGTCGCGCACGTCCGGGCGCTCGCCGCCTGCGTCGTGGGCCCGGACGGAGTTCACGAGCCGCCTCCGCTGGCCGCGGCGGAGGATTTCGCCTACTTCCTCGAGCAGCGCCCCGGCGCATTCCTGTTCCTCGGCGCCGGGAACGCCGCGCAGGGGATCGACGCGCCGCACCACTCGCCGCGCTTCGACATCGACGAGGCCGCGTTGCCGCTAGGCGCCGAGCTGTGGGCGCGCCTCGCGCTCGCGCCGCAGCCGTTCGGCGTGCTCAAGGCCCGCTAAAAAAAAGCCCGGCCCCGAGGGGCCGGGCTTCGAGCTGCAGCGGGAAACCGATCAGAAATCGCCACCCATGCCGCCGCCGCCGGGCATCGCCGGCTTCTTGTCGTCCTCCGGGATCTCGCTGACGAGAGCCTCGGTCGTGAGCATCAGGCCGGCGATCGACGCCGCGTTCTGCAGCGCCGTGCGCACGACCTTCGTCGGATCGATGATGCCGTCCTTGATCAGGTCGACCATCTTCTCGGTCTGCGCGTTGAAGCCCATCGTGTCCTCGAGCGCGCGGACCTCGTTGACGATGACCGAGCCTTCCTTGCCGGCGTTGTTGGCGATCTGCCGGATCGGCTCTTCGAGGGCCCGCGAGACCATGCGGACGCCGATCGCCTGATCCTCGTTCTTCTCGCCCTTGGCCAGCTTCTCGAGCGCCTTCTGCGCGCGGAGCAGCGCCACGCCGCCACCGGGCACGATGCCCTCCTCGACGGCGGCCTTGGTCGCGTGCATCGCGTCCTCGACGCGTGCCTTCCGCTCCTTCATCTCGGACTCGGTCGCCGCGCCGACCTTGATCACCGCGAC
>Ga0180063_1000311_pt1 | contig 12835 bp, 16 predicted proteins | sample EasRivT47_16_10D_FD_121776 | JGI IMG/M metagenome (GOLD analysis project Ga0180063, IMG submission 121776) | Soil microbial communities from meander-bound floodplain in the East River, Colorado, USA - East River metaG ERMLIBT47_16_10D | ecosystem: Environmental > Terrestrial > Soil > Floodplain ...
CCTACATTTTCAAAATCGCCAAAATCAGACCGGGGGTCGCGGAAATGAGGGTCTACACCTTCGCGAGCAATCGCGACCCGCAAGAACGACCGCTGACGGAAGCGACGCCGCGGGAGATTCACGCCATGCTGAAGGCGATCGCGGCCGGGCGTAGTGTCTTCACGTCCCCGGACGACCCGTCGCTTCAGGATTTCGCCGAACAGGCTCGCGTCGTCTTGTTCGCGAAACAGCTGGGGGCCCTATGATTCCGGGGCGGATCGAAGGCGCGAACGTCTGTTTCCGACGCCCGGAAGGGACGACCAAGGAACAATGCGTCGACCTATGGGTCCGGCGCGAAGCTGTCGACGTCGACGGCGAAGCCTGGATCCATATGTCGCCCGCCTGGATCCCGACGCCCGCGGAGCTCGCCGCGCTGAACGCCGGCGCCGCGGTCATCCTGTCGATCGCCGGCGTGACGCAACCGCCGGTCATGCTGACCGTCACGCGGCCGCCGGCGCCGCTTCCGGATCTGTCAGAACAGACCCGGCGCGAGCTCGGGAACATCTTCGATCCAAAACAGGGGGACGATTCGCAATGAATACGAACGCGAACGGCGTCAAAATATGCGCGACCTGTCGGTTCTATGCGACCGACGGGCGATGTTTTCAGCCGGATTCGATGGTCGTCGACCGGGTCACGGGGTCCAGATGGAAGACCGCCCGCGATCGCCGCGCCGCTTCCGACTTCGGAAATCGCGACCTGGACCCTTGCGGCTTCGACGGGAAGCAATGGGAAGGCGGCCGGCCGAACGAAGATCTGGGCGGATGTATCGGGGCCCTGGTCGCCGCCGGCGTCATGGTTCTGATTATCGCCGTCCTTCTCGCGGTCTTCTGACCATGGCGCTACTCGGGAAAGACCTTGCGGTCGCGTCGGTCGGGATCAGCTGTCAGACAGCGTTTCAGATCGAGGCGAACCGAAGCCTGATCGCGAAACTGTCCGGCGCCACGCTCGAGCATCACGCGACGCCGTTCGACTCGATCTACTGTTCGGCGCGATCGGCGGCGGTCATGATTCACGACGGAGTCTACTATCCGACGGACGCCGGCGAGCTCACCGGGAACAAGAAACCGTTTTGGACGTCGCGCGGGGTCTATTTCTGGCACTCGAAATTCGACGACTTCGCGAAATTCACGTCCCGCGGGGCGCACCTGGACGAGTCATGGGCCCGGATCCGCGACGCCCAGCGTCGAATCTTCATCGTCGCGAACACTCAAAACAATATTGTTCGGTCGCTGATCGAGGCCGATCGTGCCCCGATCGAGTGTCGCTTGGTCTGGAAAGACGTCTTCCGGCTGTTCGGCGTCCTCGCCCGGCGCTTCGGACAGGTCGAATTGCACGTCGTCGCGCGCCCGGAAGGGTTCGACAAGCTGTTGTCGACTGACGTTCTGATGCCATGGCAGGACGGCCGGGCGCCGATCACGCTCCACAAACACCCGAAGGACGCGTCGCAATGGGCCGGCGACGTCCGAAACTGGGGCGAGCTCTTTAAGCGGATCATTCCATGACGTCGCCGCGGAAATTCGGGCCGATCACGTCGGCGATCTTCCGCTGGGCGCTTCGGCGATACGTCGGGCGCCGGCCGAAATACTCCGCGGCTTATCTGCGGAACGCGGCGCGCGGCGCCGGCGCGCTCGGATGCGTCGAGATGCAACGGCTTCTGGCGACGCAAGCGCGGACCGCGGAAATGTACGAAAGACTCGACCCATGAAGGACCCCGAACACCTGTTCGCGGCCGGCAAGTCGCCGGACTACTTTCACACTTGCACCCGGACGGGCCGGCGGATCCATTTCTGGGGCCCGTTCCCGTCCCGGCTGACGCCGGCGCAACGCGGAATCAACGGGCTCAATCCGTCGCTGACCGGCGATTTCTTGTCCTGGATGATCTTCGACGCCTGTTCGCGACACCTTGTCGACGGGATGATCGCCCAGCGAAATCGCGAATCGCCGGCGGACAAGCTCGAGCGTCTTCGGCGCGCGAAGGCGAGGGCGAGACTTGCGGCGGAAGATACTCGAGCGAAGGGAACCCGGTCATGACCTGGGGTCAGAAAATTGTCGCTTGTGTCCGCCGCGCCTTGTCCTTCAGATGGGCGCGCCCAAACGAAGGGGCTTCCCAAATGAAGATCGTCATCGTCGCCGACAACGCGGCGGAATTGATTCAACTGGCGGAATGGTTCCGCCGGGGGTGCGGTCCGGCGCCCGAACTGCCGATCGCGACCGTGAAGATCATGTTCGGATCCATAGAGGGTCAAATGTCACGAGGAACGCTTAGAGTCGGTCAGGTCATCATGGCGGCGCTTGTATTGCTCGACAAAAAGGGCAATCCGCGCGCGCCGGAATCGCCGCCTGAATGGTCGCTTGGGTCGGACACAATCGCTTCGATGGAAGTTTCGGCCGACGGTCTGTCGGCGAAATTCACCGGGCTCGACGTCGGCGTCGTGACCGGCGCGGTCAAAGTCGACGCGCGCTTCGGTCCCGACGTCGTCGAGAAGGTCGGCGAATTCGACCTGGAAGTCCTTCCGGGCGATATCGAGTCGATCGACGTTCAATTCGGCGCGCCGGAAGATCCCGAAGCGTAAGACCTGAATCGGCAATGGCGACTCCAAGGGCCCGGGGAATATCACCGGGCCCTTTTTTTCGTGCTATTGCTCGCCGATGGCGCAACGCGGTCGGAAAAATAAACCGGTCGCCCTTCGGGTCCTCGAGGGCAACAAATCGAAGCGGGCGATCCCGCAAGAGCTCGCCGCGCCGAAGGGCCGGCCGGTCTGTCCCGACTTTCTAAGCGACTACGCGAAGGAAGAATGGGCCGCCGTCGTTTTGATCCTTGAGGAAATGGGCGTCCTCGCGGTTTGCGACAAAGCCGGACTCGCGGTCTATTGCGACGCTTACGGATTATTCCGGAAGGCGTGCGAGGACGCGAAGAACGAACCGCTGACGATCACGACCAAGACCGGGAACGTCATTCAGAATCCGATCATCGGGACGAAAAACGCCGCGCGGGACGCAATGTTCAAGGCTGCGACTGAATTCGGGCTGACGCCGTCGTCCAGGGCGCGCCTGGGGGGAAAACGTGAAGCGTCCGACGACCCGATCGACCGCGAATATTTCAACTGATCCGGAAGATCCCGTTACTGCCTACGCGCTCGACGTCGTGTCGGGCCGGCATATCGAGGGCCCTTACGTCCGGGCCGCCTGTCAACGTCACCTGAACGATCTGGCATCGGGGCGCGATCGCGGGCTTCGCTGGAACCTCGAGGCGGCGCTTCGCGCGATCAATTACTTCCCGGCGGTCCTGACCGTCGAAGGCGACGAAGAACCGATCGCGTTTGAACTTTTGCCTGCATGGAAATTCGTCGTCGGATGCCTGTTCGGCTGGCAACGCCGAAACGGGGGCACTTGGTATCGCCGCTTTGTCGACGCCTACGTCGAAGCCGGCAAGGGATCCGGCAAGTCGCCGCTCGCCGCGGGGATCGGGCTTTTCATGCTTCACGCCGACGGCGAACTTGCGGCCGAAGTCTATTCGGCGGCCGGCAAGAAGGAACAGGCGCGGATACTGTTCGACGACGCGGTCGCGATGGTCAAACGATCGCGCCGGCTCGACAAGGTCCTGGGGAAGACCGGAAAGAAGGTCGTCAATCAGCTGACGCACCACAAATCGAACTCGATCTTCCGGCCGATATCGTCCGATCATCAAAAGTCAGGCGCGCGCGTCCATTGCGGACTCGTCGACGAACTTCACGAACATAAGAACCGATACACCGTCGACATGCTAAAACACGGCTTCAAACGCCGGAAACAACCGCTTCGCTTCGTCATCACGAATTCGGGGTTCAACCGGCAATCGATCTGTTGGGAAATGCACGACCACGGAGTCAAGGTCGTCGAGGGCGATCGCGTCGACGACCGGTTCTTCGCCTTCATCATGGCGCTGGATATCGGCGAGGATCCGCTCGAGGACGAGTCTTGCTGGGAAAAGACGAACCCGGGGATCGGCGTCACGATCACGCGCGATTATCTTCAATCCCAGGTCAGCGACGCGCGCGAAATCCCCGGTCGCGAAAACGACGTCCGCCGGCTGAACTTTTGCGAATGGACCGAAGCCGAGTCGACATGGTTGACCCGGAACACGGTCGCGGCTTGCGAAGAACAGCTGATCGAATATCGGGACGGCTTCGCCTTCGCGCCCATGTTCCGCGGGGCCGAATGTTATATCGCCGTCGACCTGGGCTTCAGCTTCGACCTTGCGGCGATCGCCTATGCGTTCCCGGAAGGAAAAAACCTTCTGACCTGGATCGAATATTTTACGCCGGCGGGGACGGCGATCGCGCGCGAGGCGAGGGACCGCGCGCCTTATCCTCGCTGGATCAAGGAAGGGTTAATCCATGGCGTCCCGGGAAATGTCGTCCGGATCGACCATATCGCCGCGCGGCTCGCCGACGTGTCGGGGCAACTCGATATCGTTCACGCCGCTTATGACCGATATAGACACAAGGACCTCGAGGACAAAATGTCCGAACTGGGCGTCGATCTTCCATGGATCGAACACCCGCAAGGCTTCCGGCGCGCCGGTCAGCTGGATCCGCTGGTCTTCGGCTATGGCGACGACGGGAAGCCGATGGATAATCCGCTTTGGATGCCGGGTTCGGTCGATCAACTCGAAACCCGTTTTCTCGAAAAGACGATCCGGATTCACAATACCGAAGTGACGCGCTGGAACATTTCGAACGTGATCATCCGGCACGATCCGGCCGGCACGGGGAATCGGGTCTTTGACAAAAGGAAGTCAACCGGGCGAATAGATGGAGTCGTTGCTTTGGCAATGGGGGACGGGGCCGCGGAAATGAAGCTTCCGAAACGATCGCTTGCAGCGTTCCTAAAACGACCGGTCATGACGAAATGACGATCCGCCAATGGGTAGGGCAAACGCTCGGACTCGGGCTTGGTTTCCGGAAATTCTGGGCCATGGTCGGGATGGGCGACGAGTCATGGTCGGGCGAGGAAGTGACCGCCGATCGCGCGCTTCAGATCCCCGCGGTCATGCGCGGCGTCCGGCTCGAGGCGCAAACGGTCGCGACGCTTCCCTGTAACACCTATGAGATTCCGTCGAACGGCGGCGACCCTGTCCTGGTCCGCGACGGGCCCTATGATCACCTTTTGCGCGTGTCGCCGAACGCCGATCTGACGACATGCGAATTCATGGAAGCGATCGTCGGCGCGTCGCGGATCGTCGGGAACGGCTACGCGCTGAAGCGTCGGAACGGCGTCGGGATGCCGATCGCGCTCGAGCTCACCGAACCGAACCGGACCGAACCCTATCGCGACGAAAACAAGCGGCTGAAATATCGCGGGACCGATCAGAATGGCGATCGCTTCGACGTCTTCGCCCGCGACATGTTGCATGTGAAGGGCTTTTCCTTCGGCGGCGATCGCGGTCTGTCGGTCGTCGAGTATGGCGCGCAACAGCTGGGGACCCAGATCGCCGCGAACAAGACCGCGGGGAAGATCTTCCGGTCGGGGCTCGGGACGTCTGGCTTCATCGAAACGAAAACGGTCCTGGACGGTCCCGAGCGGACGAAGCTCGAGAAGATCTTTTCCCGTTATCAGGGGACCAAGGGGACCGATAAGCTGATGTTGCTGGAAGGCGACATGAAATTCACGCGGACTTCTATGTCCGCGGCGGACGCCCAGCTGTTGTTACAGATCCAATTCGGAATCGAGGAAATCGCGCGCTGGTTGGACATGCCACCGGTCCTTCTGATGCACTCGGCCCAAGGCGTCACGCAATGGGGGACGGGCGTCGAAGCGATCATCCTCGCATGGCTTCAGCTTGGACTCCGCGCCCAGCTGACCCGGCTCGAAAAGACGATCGTCAAACGGCTGTTCGAACCGGTCGATCAGGGCCGGTTTTTCGTGAAATTCAATATTGACGCGCTGTTGCGCGGCGACTCGGCCGCACAAGCCGCGCTCTTTTCCCAGGCGCTTCAGAACGGATGGATGACGCGGAACGAAGTCCGTCGCCTTCTGGATCTTCCGCTGTCGACCGAAGCCGGCGCGGACGAACTGACCGTCCAGGTCAATATGACCTATCTGAAGGACCTGGGCGCCCAGTCGCAACAAACGGCGCAACAGGCGCGCGTCGCGCTGATGCACCTTCTGGGGCTCGACACAGATCCGAAGACCGGTCAGATCCGTGTTCTGACGAAAGAACCGGCGCCGGCGTCGGCGTGACCTTCCGCACGTCGCCGGCGTGACAATTCGCACACTTTGGGCCAATGATCCGGACGAATTGCTTCGGGGGTCCTGACCCATGACGAACCGTTTTCTTCCGGCGATCGAAAACCTGGAACGCCCGGCGGGCGACGACGACGACGACTTCGTTTTCGGCGACAAGGAATTCCGGGAATGGTCGAACCGGGTCGCGTTTCAGCTTGCGGACAAGCCGGCCGGCGTCGTCATCGATATCCTGGGGCCGATCGGGCGGAACCCGTTCACGGGCGAGGGCGTCGACGCCCGCTATGTGTCCAGCGTCCTGAAGGGCGTCACGGGCGAAGTGACCGTGAATATCAATTCGCCGGGCGGATCCTATTTCGAAGGGCTCGCGATCTATTCGCTTTTGAAGGCGCACCCGGGGAAAGTCACGGTCAACATTATCGGGACCGCGGCGTCCGCGGCCGGGCTGATCGCGATGGGTTCGGACCTGATCGGGATTTCGGCCGCGGGATCCGTGATGATCCATAACGCGTCGGCGATGGTCGAAGGCGATCGGCACGACCTCGCGCAAGGGTCCGAAGCGTTAGGCGATATCGACGGCGCGCTTCGGACGGTCTATTCCGCACGAACCGGGATGGCCGAAGCGAAGCTGGACAAGCTGATGACGCCGTCGATCGGGACTTGGTTCTTCGGTCAGGACGCGGTCGACAATGGGTTCGCCGACGAACTGATCGCGACCGACAAGCTGATCGAAGACAAAAGCGGCAAGTCACCGCACAAGGGGCGAACCGCGCGCGCCCAGATGGATCATCTACTGGCGAAATCCGGGCTTCCGCGGTCCGCGCGGCGCGAGCTCGTTCGAAACGCAATGGCCGAAGCCGGGTTCAAAGTCGGCGATGACGTTGACAAACCCGTCCCATATGCGGAAATCGCAGCGTCGATTCGGAATTTGTCCGCGCTCTGAAAAGACCGGACGCCCGGATCGGTCCGTCAAGCTTCGCGCTGACGTTCGACCATGGCTTCGCGCTGGTCGGGTTTAAGTCATCCGAAACCACGAACCGGGGGAGTAATCGCCCATGAAGTCGAACGTCCTGTCGCGCGAGGAACGCCGCGATCGTAAATCCCGCCTGTTGCAAACCGTTTCCCGTCCCGTCCTGAAGCGGGTTCGGCTCGACACGACCGCGGGTCTGGTCGAAATCCAGAACGCGATCAAAACGCACCATGAAGAACTCAAGACCCGGACCAAGGCGATCGAAGACGCCGTGAACGCGTCGAACCTTGAAATGAAGGCGACCGGCGTTATCACGACCGAGACGAAGAACAAGGTCGCGGAGCTCGCGACCAAGGGGCTGGAAGTCCAGGCGCGCTTGCTCGATCTGGAACAGAAAATCGTCGCGTTCAAACCGGCGTCGGAACGGAAGGTCATCACGCCGGGACGGGCTTTCGTCGAAGACACCGCCGTTAAGGCGTTCATCACGCAAACCCAAAGGCCGCGCGGCAAGATTCACGCGACTATGAATTCGATCACGTCCTTGGATTCGGGCGACGGCGGCGCCGGCGACCTGATCCGTCCCGATCGCGTTCCCGGAATCATCGAACTGCAATTCCGGAAGCTGACGATCCGGGACCTTTTGCCGTCGGGGAAGACGACTTCAAATTCGATCGAATTCGTCCAGGAAACCGGGTTCACGAACAACGCGGCGCCGGTCGCTGAAGGCGCGGCGAAGCCGGAATCGTCCATCGCCTTCGAATTGCAGACCGCGCCGGTCCGCACGATCGCGCACTGGATGAAAGCGTCGGTTCAGATCCTCGCCGACGTTCCCCAGCTTCAAGCCTTCATCGACAACCGCCTTCGGATCGGGCTCGGGCTCGAGGAGGAAGACCAACTTCTTGCCGGCGATGGCACGGGTCAGAACCTTTACGGGCTGATCCCGCAAGCGACGCCTTACGACACCGCGCGGTCGCAAATCGGCGACACGCGGATCGACACCATCCGCCGCGCCATGACGCAACTTCGGCTGTCCCAGTATCGGGCGACCGGGATCGTCATGCACCCGACGGACTGGGAAGAAATCGAGCTCACGAAGGAAACGACCGGCGCTTATGTCTGGGCGAATCCTCGCGCGCTCGCGGCGCCGACGATCTGGGGACTCCCGGTCGTCGAGTCGGACGCGCTCGATCCCGGGGAATTCCTGATCGGCGCCTTCAACGTCGCCGCCGCGATCCATGATCGCCAACAGGCGACGGTCGAAGTCTCGACGGAAGACGGGGACAACTTTATCAAGAACATGGTCACGATCCGCGGCGAGGAACGCTTGGCGCTGACGGTTTACCGTCCGGAAAGCTTCGTCTTCGGCGACTTTGACTCGATCGTTTCGACGTAATAGTTTTTCGCCTGCGGTTATTGCCCCAGTGCGCGGCGGGTCCGGAAGAAATTCCGGGCCCGTTTCGTTTTGTGCGGAACTGTGTAGAAATCGCGCGCCTGACGACAACCGAAGGGGCTTTCACACATGGCACGGGACAAGGATCCGGAAATCGCGGTCGCGATCCGCACGTTCGGAAACAACAAACAGAACGAAGGGATCCGGGTAAAGCCGGGGATGCGTTTCGCCGTCGGGAAGCCGCAAGCGGGGATGCGACTGATCACGATCGGCCGATATCGCGAGCTCGCGGCGAAAGGTCTGTTGCGAGGGTTCGGCGAGGAAGACACGAAAGCGACGCCGGCGTCCGCGGCGCTGACCGCTTCGCGCGCGGGGTTGCCAGTCGACCAAAAGGAGGGCGTGAAACCGATCACTTACGCGAACATGACGCGCCCTTCCGCCACGCGCGAGGCCGTCCGGAAACGCGCGTCACAAGAAAAGGAACCGGCCGCACCCGCCCGGTTAAGTCCGACGACCAAGACGCCGACGGCCGCCCCAAATGGTTCCCCCGATGGGAAGAAAAAACCGCCTGTGTCATCATCGGCGGCGGACCCAGCGTCAAAACCGTCGCCGACGACCTCGCCGACACGGCGCGGTCAAACCCGGGCTTAAAATGGATCGTCGTCAACAACGCCTATAAGCTCGCGCCATGGGCCGACGTTCTCTATGCGTGCGACGGCCGATGGTTGGGAGTCTACAATGGGGCGAAGCATTTCGCCGGCTTGAAGATCACGGCGTCCCGGACCGAAGCGGTCAAATATCCCAACTGGAAGCCGATCCGCGTCCGGAAGGGAATCGATCACTTCCTGTTCGATCGCTTCGGCGAAACCGGATGGTCCGGGAACGGGGGGTTTCACGCGACGAACTTGTCGATCCAATTCGGCGCGACGTCGATCATCCTTCTGGGTTTCGATATGTCGATCGACAAGGGCTACCATTGGCACGGCCGGCACCAAAACGGACTCAACAATCCGCGACAGTCGACGGTCGACAAGTGGCGGATTTCGTTCGACGCCCAGCGTCCATTGCTGGACCGGATGGGCGTCGAAGTCGTGATCGGGACTCCGCACTCCCGACTAACCGCGTTTCGAAAACTGCCATTTTTGGAGGCGATCAGACATGGAATTGATCGAACAAAACGTCCGTAAAGTCGCGTCCGCCGGGTCGATCCCGGTCCGGCTCGAGGACATAAAGCTGGATCTTCGCGTCGACTCCGACGACGAAAACGACACCATCCGCCGGATGGCGCTGGGCGCCGCGGCGTTCCTCGAAAAGCGGACGGGTTACGTCCTGGTCCCCGGGTCGTATGAGCTCACCATGGGCGAATGGTTCTGTGACCCGTTCGAAGTCTACAAGGCGCCGTTTCGCGCGCTCGAGCGGGTCGAATGTTTGACCGCCGTCGACACTTGGTCAGAAATGGACCTGTCGAATTTCCGGGTTTCGGTCCGGGAAAAGTCCTTCTTGATCATACCGGCCGCGGCGTTCATACGGCCGGCGCTGTTCGAAGACTTTGACTCGATCCGAGTCGCGTTCACGGCCGGCGCCGACGTCGTCGAGCCGGGATCCGGCGACCCGAACCCGTCGTCCGGGCTCAACTCAGGGGACGGCGACTTCGCGCTGGACGACGGGATCCGGACGCTGTTCCTGATGACGGTCGCGCACTACTACAAAAACCGCGAACTGTTCCTGGCGGACAAGGAAGCCGAAATCATCGAACGCGCCGGGTCGCTGTTGGGCGCCTACCGGACGTATTACTGATGAAGATCGTCGCCGGCTGGCACTGTCCCGAAATCCTGGGCGCCGCGGGGAAATATCTTCGGCGAGCTCAAGAAGACGCGCCGCGGGCGTTTGACCTTTGCGCCGCCCGGCGGGTTGCGATCCAGGCCGGCGGGCATGTCGGGACATGGCCGGCGTTTCTGTCTGGGGTCTTCGAAACCGTCTACACGTTTGAACCGGTCGCCGAAAATTTCGCCTGTCTGACAAAAAACATCCTGGACCACGGGCGCGGCGGCGAAATCTTCGCCGCCCGGGGGGCGCTCGGCGACAAGCGCGGGCCGCTTTCCATGGTCTTGCATGGCAAATGCGCGGGACAGCACCGGGCGCGATATCCCAAGGACTCGGGGCTCGGGGCCGTCCCGGTCTATCGAATCGACGACCTGTCCTTGCCGGTCGTCGACGCGATCTTTTTGGACGTCGAAGGGTTCGAAATCTTCGCAATCCGCGGCGCCCTAAAGACGCTCGAGGATTGCCGCCCGGTCGTCATGGCCGAAAATAATCGCCGCGCCGCGGATCACGGATTCGGACCGGGCGACATGGCCGCGCTAATGAAATCGGCCGGCTATGTGATCGTCGACGAAGTCGGCGAGGATCTAATCTTCGCGCCCGCGCCATGAAGCACCTGGACGAATTCGAAACGCTCGAGCGGGCCCACGCGGGCGCGGCGATATCCCGCTTCGGCGACGGCGAACTGAAACTGGCGACCGGCCGCGACGCGAAAAGTCAGCGATACGTTCCCGCGCTGGAAGGCCGGCTTCGGACGATCCTTGCGAACCCTCAACAAGCCGCGCTGGTATGTCTTCCCAGGCCGAACGCGAAGTCGCCGAAGTTTGCCCTATGGAAGACCTTCGACCGGCCGCCCTACACGCCGCTGTTGCGCCCGACGGGGCTTTACGGGTCCGCCTTCGTCACGCGCCCGGATTCCGCGCCATGGATCGATACGTCGGAATATTGGGACCGGGTCACGGATCTATGGCGCGATCGCGACGTCGTCCTGGTTCGCGGGTCGACCAAGTCCTTTACTGCCGGCGAGCTCGCCGAAGCGAAGTCGGTCGAAGAAATCGTCGGACCCAGACAACACGCCTTCGAAGCTTGCGACGATCTGTTCCGTCGGCTGAAGGGCGAGAAGACCCGCCGGGTCCTGATCTGCCTGGGCGCGACCGCAACGGTCCTGGCCTATTACCTGGGCGCCGAAGGCGTTCACGCGCTGGATCTGGGTCATCTGGGAATGTTTATGCGGCGCGAAGGCCGGTTCGATCGCGAAAGCTTTCCGTCATGAAGCCGACGGGCTGGATCGTCCCCGCGCTTTGGAAGGGCGACCGCGCCTTCATCATCGCCGGCGGGTTGTCGGTCGCCGAACAGCTTCCCGAAATCGCCCGGATCCAGGGGCGGATCCTCGCGATCAAACACGCCGTCCTTTTGCGTCCGGACGCCGAAATCATGTTCTGGGCGGGGGCCGACTGGCACCGGGAAAACGGACAGCTGATCACCGCGCACCGCGGCGCGATGCTGGTGAAGCGGAAGGTCGACGACGACGTCCCCAGCTGGATCCGGCAAGTCGAACGCGCGAAGCCGGACGCCGACGGGATCGCGGGCTTTGCCGGCGACCGCCGGCGCCTGGGCGGACTTTGCGCCGGCGGGTCCGCGCTGAATCTTTGCGTCCACCTGGGCGCGACTGAAATCGTCCTGATCGGTTTCGACTTCGGCGGGGACCACTGGCTTCCGTCCTATCGACACCGGACGCAATCCGAAGACCATCACGCCCGGCACCGCGCCGCGCTCGAGCGGATGGCGGCGCCGATCGCCGGCCGCGGCGTCCAGGTCTGGAACGCGTCGCACCGTTCAACGCTGACCGGGTTCGCCCGACGGGGGATCGATGAATTCGTCTGATCTGATTTCGAAGGCGTACCGGAAGGAACAGGAACGACTCCATCGCGATCCCGCCGGCTACGGCATGAAGGGAAAGAAGTGGGCGGATCACGTTCACACGCGGGCGGCTCAATATGGCGTCACGGACGCGATCCTAGATTATGGATGCGGACGGAATTCGCTTTGCGCCGAACTGTCCGCGCGCGGGCTTAAGACCCGGTCCTATGACCCGGCGATTAAGCAATTCGCGGCGCTTCCGAAGGCGTCGGACATGGTCGTTTGTTGCGACGTGCTCGAGCATGTCGAACCCGAAAAGCTCGAATTCGTCCTGACCCATTTGGTCGAACTGACTCGAGTCGTCGGGTTCTTCGTCGTGTCGGTCGTCGAAACCGCGAAGACGCTGTCCGACGGGCGTCAGGCTCACATTTCATTGCACCCGCGGGAATGGTGGATCGCGAAGCTGAAGGAACGCTTCAGGGTCGTCGAAGTGATAAACGACCCGGACTACAAGCCGGAAAAACAGC
>Ga0180063_1000312_pt1 | contig 12807 bp, 15 predicted proteins | sample EasRivT47_16_10D_FD_121776 | JGI IMG/M metagenome (GOLD analysis project Ga0180063, IMG submission 121776) | Soil microbial communities from meander-bound floodplain in the East River, Colorado, USA - East River metaG ERMLIBT47_16_10D | ecosystem: Environmental > Terrestrial > Soil > Floodplain ...
CGACCGTGGTGTTCAAGCGTGCCCGGGGTCAGGGTCGGATCCAGCGCTACGAGGGCCTCGAGCAGCTCAAGGCCGAGCTGGGCCCGGGTCTCGTGGCGGTCGAGCTGTCCCCGATCGGCGCCGCGCGCCAGGACTGGCGCTCGACGTCGGTGTCGGACGGTTGGCTCGTCGTGCGTCACCCCGAGCTGCAGACGACGTTCCGCATGGCCGAGCGCGTCGGCCAGCTGCTGCAGATCATCGCCGGCTGAGAGCGAGAACGGGGTCAGACCCCGATGCGTGTGCCGTCCTCGAGCGTCCGGCGCAGCACGCTCGCCGTCGCGGCCGTGCCGGCCCCGGCGCGCAAGATCTTCGCCAGTGCCTCACGCTCGATCTGCCGCACACGCTCGCGGGTGATCTTGAGCATCCGCCCGAGCTGCGCGAGCGTGCAGCGCTGATCGTCCCCGATGCCGTAACGGTGGAGCAGGATCGTCCGCTCGCGCGGCTCGAGCCGGCCCATGGCGTCGAGGATGCGGCGGCGCATCTCGCGGTCGAGCGTGTGGGCCAGCGGGCTCGGCGTCCGCAGGTCGGGCATCTGGCGCAACATCTCCTCTTCGTCCTCGACGACCGTGGCCTCGAGCGAGAAGGGCTGACGGGCCGCGGCGATCAGCTGGCTCAGCCGCTGCGACGGGACGCCGACCTGCTTCGCGATCGCGCCGAAGTCGCCGCCCTCGCCCGATTCGACCTCGCGCGTGGCCTCCCGGTAGCGCCGCAACGTCGCGCGCGCGTAGTCCGGCAGGCGCAGGAACGTCGACTCGGCCGCGACGGCGGTCGAGATCGCCTGGCGCACCCACCAGTAGGCGTAGGTCGAGAACTTGTAGCCCCGGTCGACCTCGAACCGCTCGACGGCCGTGATCAGGCCGATCGTGCCCTCCTGCACCAGATCGCCGAACGACAGGCCGCGGACCGCGAACTGCCGGGCGACGTGCGAAACGAGCCCGAGGTTCGCGAGCACGAGCGCCGTGCGCGTCTCGTCGATCACGGCTTTCTGGCGCCTGGCCTCGCGGACGAGCCGCGCCACGCGCGGGTCCGCTCCGCGTAGCTCGAGCTGCGCGATGTGCGCAGCGCACTCCTCGAGCCTCCCCAGCGGCCACTTGCGCCCGAGGCTCGGGCCATCCTCGTCGTCGCCCAGTACGGCCGCGCGCAGCGATTCGGGAAGCTCGGCCACACAGGCGGCGAATGCGTCGCGGGCCCGGGCCAGCTCGCCGGCCTGCCGACGCTCCTCGGCGCGGCCCGGTCCCTCCGGCGCGCCGGCCCGTGCTGGGTCGGGTCCGGTTCGGTTCGGTCTCGGCTCGGCAGTTCCTGGGTCCATAGCCGCCGCCCCATCGGCGACCTGAATCTGCACCGAAATGGTCCAGAGCGAGCCAGCGGATTTCCGGAGGTGCGGAGAGCGAACCGCAGCGCAGCAGGCCCGTGCCAGATTCCTGGCGCTGCTGCTCTCTGCTCCGCGAGCCGGAATCCACAGGAGGCTCGTGTCGTAATCGACCGTCCAGACGAAGCGCGCCAGTACGTCCGATCCCACACCGACCAGGATCGGCTCGGGCAGTGTCGGATCGATTCCGGTCTGGTCGACCTCCTTGGGGCGCCGAATCTCGAACGACCGGCCGCCGATACGGAGCCTCATGACCACGTGCGGCGCCAGCGTGGCAGCCAGGTTCGGGTTGATCACGGTGCGGCTCTTGCCCGTGTCGAGCTCGATCAGAACAGGCCGCCCTTCGATCGTCCCCCGCACGAGAATCAGCATCGGATGACGGCTCGATCGCACCATCGACACCGGCTCGAACCCGGTCACCCGGCCTGGGATGGACGCCGTGCCCAGCGCAAACATACGCGAGCCGTAGTCGAGCGTGAAATGTCCGCTACCCAGGAGGATCGGACCGACGAGTCCCGGCAATGTAGGCTCATCGATCTCGTAGACGGACGTCACGCCCAAGCGGCGACCGAGGAAGGAGACTTCGCGCACCTCGGCCACTCGCAAGGTGGCCGCGAGCCGACCCGCCGAGTCGAGCCGATCGTAGGAGCCGTGAGCCGTCAGCCCCAGACGGTCGAACACCGACGACGAGACTCCGAGTCCGACCTGGTTGCCCGTGTCGAATGCCAGCTCGAGGCGCGTCCCAGCGATCTCGACAGGAACCCGAGGAAACCCGAAGTCGCCGACCTCGATCGGGAAAGCGTCAGATGCGGCATAGCCGAACGAGCGCAGCCAGTCGGGCTGCGAGGACGACCCTGCACAGCCGCCGCCCGCCAGCGCGGCTGCGAGCGCCGCAACCCACAAGACCCTCAGCGCGCTCACGGGCGAGAACGAGCTCGTTCGAGAAGCTCGTCGACCTCCGCGTAGCCGCAGGGATACGGAACCGCGGCCAGGGACGCCCCGGCATCCAGGAGCGCCCACACCGACTCGGGCGAGCGCCGCTCGGCCCAATACGAGTCGACGCACGCCTTCACCGCGAGCGCGAGCGGGGTGCGCCCCTGCCGTCCGGTAGGTCGACCGGCAGGTAGACCAGCGCGCCCCCGCCGTACGGCCGCGTCGTCACCGAGGACGGCGGCGGGGAAGATGTCGCTGCTCGCGACCTCGGGGTGCGCCGCCAGGATCGCCTCGGCCTGCTCGAGCGAGCCGTGCCAGGTGCCGGCCGCGAGGAACGACGCACGCGGATCGATGCGGGCGTTGGCCATGGCTCCTCGGTGGGGTCAGACCCTGCTGCTAGGACGACGGCGATCTTTCACGTACCCGCCTCGTCGCGCAAGCGACGAGCTCCTTCACCAGCTTGGCGGCGACGACCGCGGTCACGCGGCTCGGGTCCTGGCGCGGGTTGTACTCCACGACGTCGGCTCCGATCAATGGAACCGCAAGGTCGTGAATCATCTCGATCAGATCGCGGACCGAGAGCCCGCCCGGCTCGGGGTGCGAGACGCCGGGCGCGAACGCCGGATCGAGCGCATCGAGATCGATCGAGAGATAGACCGGTTGCCGCAGCTCGAAGCGCTTTCCGCGTGTCCACTCGGCCATCGAGACAATCTCGACCCCGAACCGTGCCGCTTGCTCGCGCTGATGCCCGTTCATCGTCCGGATCCCGACTTGCACGAGGCGACCGGAGAGCCCCTCCTCGAGGATGCGCGCGAACGGACAGGCGTGGGAGTAGCGATCTCCGTCGAGCTGGTCGTACAGGTCGGGATGGGCGTCGACGTGCAGGATGTCGAACGCCGGACGAAAGCGCTTGAAGGCACGGACCGCCGGGTAGGTGATCGAATGGTCGCCGCCGAGCAGGATCGGACATGCGTCTCGCGCGAGCAGTGCGGCGACGGCGGCCTCGATCGCCGCGCGAGGCTCGCCCTCGGCGGGGAAGCTCACGTCCGCCGCATCGGTCAGCCGCTCGCGGACGTCGATCCCGGCCTCGCTCCAGGTATTGCCTGCGGGCGACCACAGGGCGCGACGGATGAGCGGCGGCCCGCCCGCGGCGCCGCGCAGATGGGACGAGCTGCCGTCGTACGGAACCCCGAGGAGCGTCGCTTCTGCCATCCGGTCCCCTCTCCGTGACATCATGCACGTCGAGGATCCGATGTCGAACCATGTGTGCCCCTGGTGGGCCGGCTATTTCCTGCTCTCTCCGCTGCGGCGGCTGCGCCAGAGCCCGAGGAGGTGGCTCGGGCCGTTCGTCCGCGAAGGCATGCTCGTACTCGAGCCGGGGCCGGGGATGGGGTTCTTCACGCTCGACGTGGCCCGAATGGTCGGACCCAGCGGGCAGGTCGTGGCGGTCGATCTTCAGGAGAAGATGCTCGCCGGCCTGCGGAGGCGCGCGGAGCGAGCCGGTCTCGCCGAGCGCATCGAGCTGCGCTTGGCCGGCGCCGACCGCCTCGGAGTCGACGATCTGGCCGGACGTGTCGATCTCGTTCTGGCCATCTACATGGTCCACGAGATGCCCGACGCCGACGCGTTTTTCGCCGAGGCCTGGCGCGCGCTGCGCCCCGGCGGCCGCCTGCTCTTCGCCGAGCCCAGGTGGCACGTGCCGCGGAAGCAGTTCGAGCGCTTGATTGCTGCGGCGGAGCGCGCGGGCTTCGCGCGCGAGGACGGCTCGCGCTTCCCGTGCCCGCAGGGCGCCGTGCTGTCGCGACCGGAAACCCGCTAGGTCGCGGCGTTCGCCTGCATGCTCTCGGGGATCCGCACCGCGACGACCTCGCCGCGCGCCGTGAGCTTGCCCGCAGCCGAGAGCGCCACCTCGACGACCGCCTTGCGCTCGCTGCGCTCGCGCACGCGGGCCCGCAGCTCGAGCTCCGGGCCGAGCGGCGTGGGCGCGAGGTACTCGACACGCAGCATCGCCGTCACGAAGCGCGGCGTGGGCGCCTCCCCGATCGATCGCCCGGCCGCGCGCTCGGACGCGGCCGCGGCCGTGGCCATCGCGTGGCAGTCGATCAGGGAGGCGATCAGCCCGCCGTAGACGAAGCCGGGCAAGGCCATGTGGTCCGCGCGGGGGGTGAAGCGCGCCACGGCTTCGTCGCCTTCAGCGAAGCTCTTCAACTTGTGCCCCAGCGGGTTGCCGCGCCCGCAGCCGAAGCAGTGGGCGAAGTCCTCGGGGTACAGGTCCTGGATCGCTCGCATCAGCCTTGGATCATGGTCTTGAAGCCGCCATAGACCATGCGCTTGCAGTCGAAGAGCGCCGCGGACGTCGCCATCATCTTGGTCAGTCGCGGGTCCTTCATCACCTTGGCGTTGACGCGATCGCGGTGCGCGCGCGACTTGAACACGATCCAGGAGAACATGACCGTCTCGCCGGGCTTCACCTTGACGGTGCGCGGAAACGGCGTCGCCCACTTCACCGCGAGGTCGTCTCCGACGCACTCCCGGTACTCGACGGCGCCGTGCTCGCGCCAGATCTTGGCGCACTTCAGCGCCATGCTGCGGTAGGCGGCGAGTTTCTTCTTCGGAACGGGCAGGACGAAGCCGTCGACATAGCTGGCCATGCGAGACCTCCTGGATTGGGTTGTGGCGAGATTCTACGTCAGAACAAACCGGGCGGGGACGACCGCCGCTCGGTCGCGGCGCCCGAGCAGCACGAGGTCCCCGTGGCTCGCGACGCCGCTTCCTCGGCACGGCGCAGCTTGGCCACGAACGCGAGCACGCGCTCGCGCCACAGATCGGGATGGCCGAGCACGGCGTGTCCGTTGACGCCTTCCCCGAGCGAGTAGCTCACGAACTCCCCGTTGCCGCCGGCGTCGCGGAATGCCCGGAAGTTCTTCCTGCTGTGCTTGAGGCTGTAGAACGGGTCGTTCTCGCCGTAGAGCCACAGCGTGGGGCCCCGGAAGCGCGCAGCGGCGACGAAGGTCGACGTGTTGATGGCCTCGCCCGTTCCGCAGCCCTCGCCGATCCAGCCGCCGACGAAGTTGAGCACGCCGACGAAGCGCGAGGGGTGCTCGGCCGCGTACGCCATGGAGAGGATGCCGCCGCGCGAGACGCCACCGACCAGCACGCGCGCGGCGTCGGCGCCGCCGCGGCGCTCGAGGTAGGCCAGCACCTCGTCGAGGTCTTGCTTGGCCCGCGCGAGCCCGGCGAGCGAGATCGCAGGGGCGCAGGAATAGCCCGACCGATGGGGCTCGAAGCCCTCGTCGTAGAGACCGTCCGACGCGCCGCGCCCTCGGCGCTGCGGAAACACGACGAGCCAACCCTGCGCGTTGAACAACTGGGCCATGGCCGGGCTCTCGAACGTGCGCGGGAAGAGCGACGGATCGTCGCCCCGGCCGGTCGAGCCGTGATGGAAGATCAGGGTGGGAAAAGGCCCCGCACCGTCCGGCACGTACAGCACGACCTCGAGCGTGACCGGCTGGCCCGCCTCGACGAGCGTCGTCGGCGCGCGCTCGACGAGCCGCTCGGCAGGCCAAGCAGCAGGGGCGACGAACAGCACCAGAGGCACGAGCAGAGCGGGCCTCACGGGCGCGCGGCCTCCGGCCGTCCTTCGCGCATGTAGAGGAACAGCGGCAACCCCAACGACACGCCCACCACCAGGTTGGCCGCGACCGGAGCCCAGAGGTGCTTCATCTCGGCGCGCCACCCGTCGACGATCACGAACGTCCAGAGCACCACCGACGACACGATGACGTCCATGACAAAGAAGCCGCCGATCCGATTCGCGGACATCTGCTCGACGAACAGGCGCAGATCGAGGCCGTGCTCTCGAAGAAACGGGACGAGCTGCGCGTACGGCAGGATCGTGCCCAGGACGCAGAGCACGAGGTAGAGGTGCTTTGGTTTCATCGGCCGCCCCGCTCAACGCGCGAAGTGAAACAGGCAGTAGATGAACTCCTGCGATCGACCGGCAGGCGTCCGGTGCGTTTCGCGCGCGCTGTCGAGGAGGTCGAACCCTTCGCCGAGCTCGGCGTGCAGCGCCGCGGGGGAATAACGGACGACCGGCAGGCCACTGCAGACGGTCGGCCCGTCGGGGCCGAACGCGGCCAGAACGACGTGGCCGTCAGGCCGAACGGCATGGCGGACTTGCGCGACGTAGCGCCTCCGGTCGTCCGGGTCCGTGAGAAAGTGAAAGACCGCGCGGTCGTGCCAGACGTCGTAGGCCGACGAAGCCAGGGCGATACCCAGGACGTCCGCTTCGAGCCAGGTGACGCTCGCACCGCACTGGCCGAGGCGCCGCCGCGCGGCGGAGAGAGCGGTCGGTGCGAGGTCGAGGACCGTGATCGCGCGATAGCCGCTCTCGAGCAAATGATCGACGAGCGTCGACGCGCCCCCGCCGACGTCGAGGATCGCGGCGGTCGATCTCGGGGCCACGCGGCGAATCAGCTCGAGCGAGAGCGTCGGCTGCGGCTGGAACCAGCTGACCTGATCCGAGGCGACGGTCTGGTAGACACGATCCCAGTGCGCCTTGCGATCCACGGCAACCTCCGGCCTAGCGCGGCTCCCCTCCGGGACGCCACTCCTCGGCCAGGATCGCCCAGCGCTCGTGGTCCTGCCAGCGCCCGGCGATCTTCAGGTAGCGTGGCGACAACCCTTCCTTCCTGAACCCGAGTCGGCGCACCAGCTCGATCGAGGCGCGGTTCGCCGGCTGGATGTTGGCCTCGAGCCGGTGCAGCGCCATCTCGCGGAACGCCCTCGTCAGGACCAGCCCCAGGCCCTCCGTCATGTAGCCCCGTCTCGCGTGGGGCGAGAACACGCAGTACCCGAGGTACGCGCTCTGGAAACAGCCACGCACGATCTCGCTCACGTGGACGACGCCGACGATCTCGCTCGTTGCGCGCAGGCAGACCAGGAAGCCCGCCTGCGACGGCCGCCGGGTCCATGCCACGAAGGCCTGGAACGCCTTGGGCGTGCTCGGCGGCGAAACCCACGGACGGTGCAAGCGGCGGCTCCGGCGAACACAGGTCAGGAACTCCTCCTGGTCCTGCGCTCGCGGCGGCCGGATCACGACGGCTCCGAGGCTGCTCCTCACAGCAGCACCGCGGCCACGCTGCCGGTCATCAGGCTGGCCAGCGTGCCGGAGAGGATCGCGCGGAGGCCGAGTCGGGCGATCTCGGGCCGGCGCTCCGGCACCATCGCGCCGACGCCGCCGAGCAGGATCGCGAGCGAGCCGAAGTTGGCGAAGCCGCAGAGCGCGTAGGAGCTGATCACCGCGCCGCGCGTCGAGATTCCGCCAGCCTCGATGAGCGTGCCGAGGTCCCGATACGCGAGAAGCTCGTTGAGCACGGTCTTCACGCCGAGGAGCGCGCCCACGGTTTGCGCCTCGGCCGGCGCGATGCCGAGGAGCAACGCGACCGGCGCGAACAGCCAGCCCAGAACACGCTGGAGCGTCAGGCCCGGAACCCCGATCCAGTCCCCGGCGTGCCCGAGGCCGGCGTTCGCCATCGTGAGCAGCGCGACGAAAGCCAGCAGCAGCGCACCCACGCTCGCGGCGAGGCGCAGACCCGCGATCGCGCCGGCCGCGGCGGCATCGATCGTGTTGACCGAGGTCACGGGCACGGTGGCGGCGGTGGCGGTGCTCGTCTCGGGGACCCCGGTCTCGGGCACCATGACCTTGGCCACGAGCACGGCGGCCGGCGCGGCGAGGAAGCTCGCGGCGACGAGGTGCCCCGCGTAGTCGCCCCCGCCGAGCATCCTGGCGTAGGCCACGAGCACCGAGCCCGCGATCGTCGCCATGCCCGCCGTCATCACGGTGAACAGCTCGCTGCGCGTCATGCGCGCGAGGTACGGGCGGATCAGCAGCGGTGCTTCCACCATCCCCACGAACACGTCGGCCACGACCGACAGGCCCTCGGCGGCCGAGATGCCCATCGTGCGCGAGAGCCCGCGCGCGAGCGCGCGCACCAGCAGCTGGACCACGCGCCAGTGGTAGAGCACGCCGAACAGGCTACCCATGACGAGGATGATCGGCAGCACGTCGAGCGCGAAGGAGAAACCGCCCTGCCGCAGCGAGCCGAAGACGAACTGCGTGCCGGCCTCGGTGAAGCCGATGAGCGCGCCCACCGCGTCGCTGACGCCGACGAAGAACGCGCGGCTCGCCGGGCTCCGCAGCAGCAGGAGCGCGAGGCCGAGCTGGATCGCGAGGGCCCAGGCGGCGATGCGCCACGGAAAGCGCCGGCGGTGCTCGGAGAGCGCCCACGCGATGCCGAGGAACACGGCGATGCCGAGGAGCGCGGCGGCGCGGGAGGCGAGATCGGTCACGGGGCGAGCAGTTTCAGCTCGGGAAGATCGGGATCCGCGTCACGCCAGTAGCGCCGCGCCGCCTCGGCCTCCCGCGCCGCACCGGGAGCGTCCCCTTGGTGACGCAGGACCAGCGCGAGCGTCGCGTGGCTTCCACCGTAAGCCGCGTCGTGCTCGAGCATCTGGGCCGCGAGGAACTCGGCCATCTCCCAGTCCCCCGCCTCCATCGCGGTCCGCGCCATCGCCTCGAGGCGGAAGAGGGCCTGCGACCACGCGTCGGGACCAGGGGCCGTGCGCAGCGCGCGCACGACGTCCTTCCACACGCGGCGCCCCTCGTCACGCTCTCCGGCACGCAGCAACAGCTCGCCACGCAGCGCCTCGACCCACGGCTCGACCATGGAGCGCGGCGGATCGAGCCCGAGCGTGGCCTTCGGGACCGTCTCGAGCTCCCGGCGGGCCGCGTCGAGCTCCGCGCGTGCCTCGTCGGTTCGTCCCAGCCCGAGCAGTGCCTGGCCCGCGAGCGCGTGACCGACGCTGCGCGCCTGCGCGTAATCGTTCAGCGAGAGCGAGCGCGCTGCCGCGAGCGCTTCGTCGTAGCGGGCACGCTGGATCAGGAAGTTCGGCAGCTCGCGCAGGTTGAACGCCCGGTAGGCGCTCACGGCCGCGAGCGTGCCGGACTCGCGCAGCGTCTTCTCGGCCAGCTTCATCTGCCCCTTGTGCTCGTAGCAGCTGGCGAGCAGATCGAGGTTGTGGCCGTGATGCCAGTCCAGCGCCGGATCGATGCGCTCGGTCGCGTAGTACGCGCGCTCGAGCGAATCCGTCTTCAGGAACTGGGCGATCGCATCGTCGACGCGGCCGACGCGACGCAGGTCGTGCCCCCACATGTGAGCCGCGTGGGGAATCGCCGGGGCCAGGCGCGCGTAGACCTCTCCGTACACGAGCGCTCGGTCGATGCTCCCGATCGTCTCGTAGGAATGGACCAGGTAGTGGTGCGCCGTCGCGTGATCCGGAACGAGGCGCAGCACGGCCTGGTAGAACGCGATCGACGCCGCTCCGCCGCGCTGGCCGCGGCCCGAGGCGTTGGCCTCTTCCGCGTTGCCACGCAGGAGCCACAGCTCCGGGTTGTCGAGATCCCTGGCCAGGGCGTCGTCGATCGTCTTCTTGTAGGCCACGAACCGGCTCAGGTCCTGGATGTCTTCGATCGCCGCGAGCTGCTTCTCGCGGATCTCCAGACGCCGGCGCTCGGCATCGCTGACGCCCGCGGCGAGCGCCTTGGCCTTGTCGAAGAGCCGCTTGGCCGCTTCAGCGTTCTCGAGGCCGGACTGCACGTAGCTCAGGCCCAGGTAGGCCATGGCCAGCTCGGGATCCAGGCGCAGCGCCTGCCCGAACGACCGCGAGGCCTCGATCCACACGTACGACTCGAGGTAGTTGAGGCCCTGGTCGTAGAACGCCTGCGCCTCGGGCGAGCGCGTGGTGACCGCCTCGTGCGAATTGCCGATCCCGCTACGCAGCGAGATCGCCCGCTCGAGCAGCTCCGCCGGAACGTAGCTCGGCGGCATGGCGCACGCCGCGTGGGGATCGTCCTGGGCCAGCACGGGGCGCGCCAGCACCAGCGCGAGGCAGGTCGCGGAAAGCAGCTTGCTCGACACCGGATCCGATGATACCCCAGACTACGATGGGATGATCAGGTGGTCGGTGCCTTCGCGCTCTTCCTGGTCCAGCTCGTCGAGCAGGCCACGGACCATCTGCTCGACGAGTCGCTCGACCGTCGTTCCGCTGCGCTCGGCCTCGCTCTCGAAGGCCCGATAGCGTTCCTCGGGGATCTCGACACAGACGCGAACGGTGTGCATCGGCTCCTCCCCTCGCTACGTTTGCCCCTCGCGCAGCGGAACCGCCTTGTGGCCATAGCACAGGATGCCCCCGTGCCCCTCGCGGCGGATCCGCCGGAACTCGAGCGAGACGCCGAGCCCCGGTCGCACCTCCGTGGGCTCGCAGTCGACGACCTGCACCATCAGACGAGCACCCTCCGGCGTCTCGACGACGGCCACGGCATACGGCGCCTCGGTGTCGAACTCGGTCGGTGGCACGTGGATCACGGTCGAGGTCACCACGCGGCCTCGCCTCGTCAGCTCCACGCGCTCGGCGTCCCTCGAGCGGCACGCCGGGCAGACCGGACGCGCGGGGTACATCACCTTCCCACAACCCGTGCACTTCGACGCCTCGAGCCGATAGCGGGATGGGATCTCTCTCCAGTATCTCGGGCTCGGCATGTTCAGGCCCTCCCGAAGATGTGGACCACGGAGCTCGCGCCCGATCCACCCATGTTCTGCGCCAGGCCGACTTTCGCGCCTGCGACCTGACGCTCGCCCGCGCGGCCACTCAGCTGCTCGTAGATCTCGATCGCCTGGGCGATGCCCGTGGCGCCCACCGGATGGCCCTTGGACTTCAGTCCGCCGCTCGTGTTGACGGGGATCCGGCCGCCGAGCGCCGTCTCGCCGCGCCGCGTCGCCTTGCCACCATGACCGCGCTCGACCAGGCCGAGCGCCTCGAGGCAACAGATCTCGGAGATGGCGAAGCAGTCGTGGACCTCCGCGACCTGGATGTCCCCCGGCCCGCGATCGGCCATCTTGTACGCGCGCTCGGCCGAGGCCTGCACCGCGTCGAGGAACGCCGGATCGCGGCGATCGGCCAGCATCATGCTCGACGTGGCCATGCCCGAGCCCAGGATCTTCACCGGCGTGTCCGTGTACTTGCGGGCCTGGTCCATCGAGCACAGCAGCACCGCCGCGGCCCCGTCGCTGACCGGCGAGCAGTGCAGCAGTCGCAGGGGCTCCGCGACCCACGCCGACTCCAGCACGTCCTTGATCGTGATCTCGCGCCGGAACTGCGCCTTGGGATTGAGCTTCCCGTGCCGGTGGTTCTTGACCGCCACGGCGGCGAGGTCCTCCTCGGTCGTGCCGTAGGTCTCCATGTGCGCCCGCGCGATCATCGCGTACAGCGCGGGGAAGGTCACGCCGTGGTAGGCCTCGTATTCCTGGTCGGACGCCGTGGCCAGCACCGCGGTGACGTCCGCGCCGTCCGTCATCTTCTCGACGCCGGCGGCGAGGACGAGATCGCTCGCCCCCGAGGCGACCTCGAGAAACGCCGAGCGCAGGGCCACGCCTCCCGAGGCGCAGGCCGACTCGACGCGCGTCGCCGGCACACCGGCCAGGCCGATCTGCCCGACGAGCACCGGTCCGATGTGCTCCTGGCCCACGAAGCAGCCGGCCGACATGTTGCCGATGTAGACCGCATCGAGGTGATCGGCGCCCGCGCTGCCGAGCGCTTCGAGCGCCGCCTCGGCGAACAGATCGCGCAGGCTCGCCTGCCACAGCTCCCCGAAGCGGGTCATTCCCGTGCCCACGATGGCTACTTCGCGCATGCCGGGCCTCCTCACCCGTTCCGGATGATCTTCTCGCGGAACTTCGCGTACTCGCCGTAGCTCAGGTAGCGTCGCGGGCCGTCGAGCATCGCGCGCACCGACCGGCCGAGGCCGCGCCGCTCGACCAGCCGCTTCGTCGCGCGCAGCGCGAACGAGTCGCTGCCGGCGCCCGATCCGAAGGACGTGAGCAGGATCAGGTCGCCGGGCTCGGCGACGTCGAGGATCGCGGCCAGGCCGGTCGGCGACGAGCCCGAATAGGTGTTGCCCATGGTGTTCACGATCCAGCCGGTCGCGATCTGCTCGCGCGTGAATCCGAGCGTGCGGCCGGCCTCGAGCGGGAACTTGCCGTTGGGCATGTGGAACACGGCGTGGCGAAAGTCCTTGGGCGCGAGTCCGGCCTTGGCGAGCAGGCCGCGCGTCGCCGCGGTGACGTGCTTGAAGTACGCGGGCTCGCCCGTGAACCGGCCGGCGTGCCGCGGGTAGAACTCGCCCTCGCGCCGCCAGAAGTCCGGCGTGTCGCTCGTGAAGCTGTAGGTCTCGACGACCTCGACCAGCAGATCGTCGCGGCCGAAGACGTAGGCCGCGCCGCCCGCCGAGGCCGAGTACTCGAGCGCATCGCCCGGCGCTCCCTGCGAGGTGTCGGCGCCGACCGCCAGCGCGAACTCGACGCGGCGCGACTCCACGAGACCCAGCGCCACGCACATCGCCTCGGTGC
>Ga0180063_1000315_pt1 | contig 12773 bp, 8 predicted proteins | sample EasRivT47_16_10D_FD_121776 | JGI IMG/M metagenome (GOLD analysis project Ga0180063, IMG submission 121776) | Soil microbial communities from meander-bound floodplain in the East River, Colorado, USA - East River metaG ERMLIBT47_16_10D | ecosystem: Environmental > Terrestrial > Soil > Floodplain ...
CACCGAGACGCTGCACAAGAATGCGAGCGGCGAGGTCGAGTGGCAGATCGACCGGAACGGGCGGCGCATCGATCTGTCCTACGACGCCGCGCACCGGCCCGTCGAGGAGCGGTGGGACGACGGTCGGCTCACGACCTACACCTACAATCCCGCGGGACAGCTCGAGAGCGCCGTGTCGCCGGACAGCGCGCTGGCCATCACCTACTGGAACACGGGCCTCCCGAAGAGCGTCGAGACGACTTCACCCGGAGCGCCGAGCGTGACGGTGACCTACGGCTCCCTCGACGTGAACTCGGTCCTGCAGCCCGGCTACGACGCGAACGGGAACGTGACGACCGTGCTCGACTCCCTCGGCGGGGAGACCCACTACGAGTACGACGCGCTCGACCGGCTCCGGAGCGTGCAGCAACCTCAGGCGCCGGGAATCAACCCCAAGCGCGTCGATCTCGATCACGACGGCGCGGGCCTCCTGCGTACGGTCGCACGCTTCGCGGACCTCGGGGCGAGCCAGGGGGTGGCCACGAGCGCCCACGACTACGAGTGCGGTGGGTGTCCGCTGCGGCTCTCGAGCATCCATCACCGGCGGGCGACCGACGGGGCCGTGCTCCACGATCTGGACCTGGTGCGCGACGCCGCGGGGAACGTCGTGCAGGCGACGGACGCCGACGGCCTGCACGCGTATGCGTACGACGGACTGCGCCGGCTGCTCGCCGCGCCGGACGAGGCCTACGCGTACGACTCGGCGAGCAACCGGGTCCAGAGTCACCAGAGCACTGCCTACACGTACAGCTACATGCTCGGTCTGGGCGGGAACCAGCTGCGCCAGGACGATCAGTACGATTACCTCTACGACGACAACGGGAACCTGACGCGCAGGACCGACCGTTCCTCCGGCGCGTTCACGACGTACGCCTACGACCACCGCGACCGGTTGCTCGAGGTCCGGCAGTTCGACGCCGGCGGGACGCCGGCGGGCACCGTCGTCTACCGATACGTCGGCGCGGGACGACGCATCCGCATCGAGCGCAACGGCATCGTCACGCACGTCGTCCATGACGGACGGAACCCGATCCTGGAGCTGGACGCGACGGGGACGCCCGTGGTGCGGCGGCTCTACAGCCGCCAGCTCGACGGAATCCTGGCCGACGAGGTGGCCGGGCAGACCCGCTGGTTCCTGAACGGCCCGCTCGGCACCGTGCGTGACCTGATCGCCGACGACGCGAGCGTGCTCAACCATTACACGTACGAGTCGTTCGGGGGCCTGGTGTCCGAGACACAGCCCGGCAACGCGAACGCGCTCCGGTTCACCGGCCGCGAATACGATCCCGTATCCGGTCTGGGTTACTACCGGGCGCGGTATTACGACCCGGAGATCGGGCGGTTCATCCAGGAGGACTCCCGCATCCCGTTCCGCTACGAGTACGCTGAGTGCAACCCCAACTCGTTCCTCGATCCGACTGGGGAGACGGCGATCCTGGAGTACGCGCTGTTCGCGTGCGACATCCTCGAAGCCGCCGATTTCGCGAACTCGATCGGCAACACCGTCAACCCCGTGTTCCGTGCCGTGGCCGATGTCCTGAACGGCATTCCGATCGATGCCGAGGCGGTCCAGCGGCAGTTCCTGGAGGGCCTCCTCGACGTCATCTGGGGCGTGATCCCGCCGTGCGCGCTTCCCGTGCCTCCGCCGGGACCGTGAAGCGATGAAGAGATACGCGACGTTCGCCGACTACATGCAGGCGCAGACGCCACGGAACCAGACGATGATCCGTGCGCTGCGCAGGCTGGTGCAGCGCACGGCCCCGGGCCTCAAGGAGACCGTGAAGTGGGGCAACGGCTGCTGGGTGAAAGGGGAGGAGCCAGTGGCCTTCGTCTACTCCAGGGCCGAATACCTGGAGTTCGGTTTCTTCGGCGCGACCAGCCTCGACGATCCGACGGGCCTGCTCGAGGGGAAGGGCCAGTACGTGCGACACATCAAGATGCGCACTCCGGCTGACACCCGACGGAGCGGCGTGGCTCGCTTGTTGCGGCAGGCGGCCCGACTCGCCGAGCCGCGGCGCCGCTGAGCCGCGGAGGACGGCCTCACTTGCCTGTCCGGGTGAGCGGCGCGATCGTCTGCCCGGCGGCGCTTCTTTCGATGAGTTGGTCGAGGCGTCGCTGCCGCGTCTCCTCGCGCTTGGCGCTGATCACCCAGTGGATGGCGGTGCGCCGGTACCACGGCGGCTGCGCATCGAAGAAGGCGGCCGCATTGGCCTTCGCGCGGAGCTGCTTCTCTTCGTCGGGGGTCAGCTTGGCCGCAGCGTTGCGCTCGAACGAATAGACGCCGGTGCGCTCGGGTGTGCGAGCCTCGAACGCACGCAGTCCGGCGGGGGTCATCCTTTTGAGCTTGGTGAGCTCCTCGACCCGGGCGACGTTGACGGCGCTCCAGATGCTCGTGGGCTTGCGCGGTGTGAAGCGGATCGAGTAGGCCTCGTCCCCGAGACTGCGCCGCACGCCGTCGATCCAGCCGAAGCAGAGCGCTTCGTCGACGGACTGTGGCCACGTGATGCTCGGCTTGCCCGTACCCTTCTTGTAGAAGCCCACGAGAAGCTCCGTCTCCTTCGCGTGGTGCGTTGCGAGCCAGGCACGAAACCTGGCGGGCGTGGCGAAGAACTTGGGTTTCACGTCACCCCACCAAAGCCGCCAGACGCTCCAGGCTCTCCTTCGGCCAGAGCTTCTTCCGGTCGTAGTACACCCGGAACGCCGGCACTCCCTTGGGTAGCGTCACCCAGGGGAGCTTGGATCGCGTGAAGATGTGAACATCCGGCGCCAAGCGCTCCGGCCGATCGAGCGTCCCGACCCGTACGAAGCGCACGTAGGGCCGACGCCCGTAGTCGCTCCAGACCGCGACCCGGCACTTTCGACAGCGATAGATGTCGTGCGGAGAATCTCCCGGCTCCGACATCGCCACGCGCTCGAGCTTGCCGCGCAGCACCTCGATCTCACGGGTCTCGATGAGCGCATTGATGACGAACGCGCTCCCCGTCTGATTCTGGCACTCGCGGCAGTGGCAGCAGTGCACGAACATCGACGCTCGCAACAGCCGGTACCGCACCGTCCGACAGAAGCATCCGCCCGAAAGTCTCATCGGTCTCCCCCTTCGGGCGATCAGAGCCAACCCTTCCGTTTGAACAAGGTGTAGGGCAGGATGGCCGACAGCAGCATGAGCGCCAGCGAGAACGGGTAGCCGAATACCCAGTCGAGCTCCGGCATGCGCTCGAAGTTCATGCCGTAGATGCTGGCCACGAGGGTCGGCGGCAGGAAGATCACCGCGAGCACCGAGAAGATGCGGATGATCTTGTTTTGATCGATGTTGATGTGCCCGAGCGTGGCATCGAGAAAGAAGTTGACCTTGCTCGACAGGAACGTCGCGTGGTCGGTCAGCGCGGCCACGTCCTTGGCCGCGGTCAGCCAGTGCTCGTCGACCGACTCGCCGCGAGCGAGATTGGGCAGGGCCTCGCTGAAGAAGCTCAATACGCGGGCGAGAGTCACCAGGCTCTCGCGGGCGTTCGCGGCGAGTTCGCCGTTGTGGCCGATTCGCGTGAGCATGACCGTGTAGTCCACCCGCCCGCGAGAAGCTTCTTCGGAGAAGACCACCCGGGAGATCGCGTTGAGATTGGCGCCTACGGACTCCAGGATGTCCGCCAGCCGGTCCACGATCTCGTCCACCAGTCCGACGAGGACCCTCTGCGCCGTGGGGTACGCCGCAGGGGCACGGCAGACCTTGCGCGAGAAGGTCTTGAACGGCTGGGGATCGGAGAAGCGCAGCGTCACGAGCTGCCGCCCGCGGAAGATGAACGTGATCGGCCCGGTCTCCGGATGCTGCGTGTCGGCGCCCGCCATCACCGTCGCGGTCATGAACGCCGCGCCATGCTCGATGTACAGACGGCTCGACAGCTCGATCTCGGCGGCCTCCCCCGGCGTGGGCAGTTGCAGGCCAAGGGCGGACTCGACGGCTCGGGACTCCGCGGGCGCCGGGTTGAGCAGGTCGATCCAGATCGCGTCGCCCAGAGGATCGAGCGAATTCTCGGCGTCGACCTCGAGCGGCCGCAATCCGGATGGCGAGAGCGTGGTCAGCATGATGGAGCCGGAACCGGGGCGCCGAATATACACCGCTTTCGCATGGCCGGGCACGCGGGGCCCGGCTCGACGTCACGGCGAGGCGACCATCGGCAGCGTCTCGTGCTGATCTCCCGCGTAGCGGATGCTCCGGACGTGAATCTCCCTGGCCTGCATGTCCCACTGGAAGCCGCTACGGCGAGCATCAGGAGGGCCAGGATCGCCACTCCCCAGTGCGGCACTGGCTGCCGGCTCCGCAGAATTCGTCGTAGAATCGGCGCACGGTGTGGAAGACGTACGTCGAGGTCCTGACGAGCGCCCTCCGGGACCTCCTGCGCTCGTGGAGGAGCCTGGCGCTCACCGACGTGAGCTACAAGCTGATCGCGTTCGCGCTGCTCACGCCGCCGACGACCCTGCTGCTGGCCTGGCTCAGGTCCGGCACGTCCGGCCAGGTGGTGGCTGACGCCGACATCCTGCGCTTCTTCGTGACGACCCGCGTCGGGGTGGTGACGCTCGTGCTGGGCGGAGCGCTGCTCCTGGCCATCAGCGCGCTCGAGGCGGCGTGTCTCATGGCCATCGGGCTCGCCGCAGCGCACGGAAAGACGCTCGACACGAGGAGCGCTCTGGCCTGCGGGGCGGCGCAGGCGGCGAACGTGCTCCGCTTGACCCTGCACATGGTGCTGCGCGTTCTGGCCGGCCTGCTGCCGTTCCTCGTCGTCGCCGGCCTCGTGTACCTGGGGCTGCTGCGGCGGTACGACATCAACTACTACCTCAAAGCGCGCCCGCAGGCGTTCTGGATTGCGGCCGCGCTCGTCGGGCTCATCGCGATCGCGCTCGCTGCGCTCGTGTTGCGGACGATCGCCCGCTGGGCGCTCGCGCTGCCGCTCGTCCTGTTCGAGGGCGTCCACCCGCGGCGGGCCCTCGGCGAGAGCGCCCGACGCTCCCGCGGGACGCACGCCGTCCTGCTCCTCGCGCTCGCCTCCTGGGCTGTCGTCGCCCTGACCCTGCCGGCGGCTGCGAAATGGCTGCTCGACACCCTGGGTCGCAGCGTCGCGCCGCAGGTCGCGGGCTCGCTCGCGATGCTGCTCCTGTTCATCGCCGGTCTGGTGCTCCTGTGGGTCGCGGTCGGTCTCGCCGTGGGGATCGTCAACTTCTCCCTGTTCTCCTTGCTCATCACCCGGCTCTACCTGCGCGTGGGCCAGCCGCGCGCGCCGCGCGTGCCCGAGGCCCGCGCGCCGCGGGGGCGCGTTCGCCTTTCGGGACGCGCCGCGGCCGGCCTCGCTGCCGTCCTGGTCCTCGCCGCGGTCGGCTTCGCGCTGCTCGCGTTCATGGTCACGCGGAGCAGCCGTCCGGTGCTGGTGATCGCCCACCGCGGCTCATCGGCGGCGGCGCCGGAGAACACGCTCGCGGCGTTCCGCCTGGCCGCCGAGCAGGGCGCGGATTTCGTCGAGCTAGACGTCCAGGAGTCGGCGGACGGCCAGGTCCTGGTCGTCCACGACAGCGACTTGATGAAGGTGGGCGGCGCGCCGATGAAGATCTGGGAGACCGATGCGGCGACGCTCCGGACGGTCGACATCGGCAGCCACAAGGGTCCGCAGTTCCAACGCGAGCGCGTGCCCACGCTCGCCGAGGCGCTCGCCGTTTGCAAGGGCCGAACTCGCGTCATCGTCGAGTTGAAGTCGTACGGCCACAACCAGCGCCTCGAGGAGCGAGTGGCGGAGATCGTCGAGGCCGCCGGAATGGCGGACGACTGTATCTTCATGTCGCTCGATCACGACATGGTGAAGAAGATGAAGCGGCTGCGACCATCCTGGCGCTCGGGGATCCTGGTCGCCAAAGCGGTCGGGGACCTCACGAAGCTCCAGGCCGATTTCCTCGCGGTCGAGGCGCGGATGGCCACGGGCCGCTTCGTACGACGGGCGCACCGCGCCGGGCAAGACGTCTACGTCTGGACGCTCAACGATCCGGCGTGGATGCTCGGCGCCATGAGCCATGGCGCCGACGGGCTGATCACGGACAACCCGGAACTGGCTCTGCGCGTGGCGGCGCGGCGCGACGGGCTGAGCGACGCGCAGCGACTGCTGCTGGCGCTACTGATCCGTCTCGGCGCGAGCACGAAAGAGCTCGCGGCCGAGAATGCGCTGAGGCCGTGACGGGCCGTCTCGCGCTCGCTCTCGCGCTCGGGCTCTGTGCCACGGCGCACCCCGTGGCCCCGGCCGACCGGCAGCAGACGCGACTCGTCGCCAGGAGCGTGCTCCCGGCCACGACGAGCCGCGCCGGTTCACCGGCGTCCGGAGCGTTCCTGTCGGCCGCCGAGCGCCGCACGGCCGCGTCCAACGGCGTGCGCGGCCCGGCCAGCGGCCCCTACCGCGACGCGCAGCCTGTCCAGGGGTTCTCGAGCATGGTGCCCGCGGACGCCGGAACGTGGTGGGTGCTGGCCGACAACGGGTACGCCTGGCGGGCGAACTCGGCCGACTTCCAGCTCGTGTTCTACCGGCTCGATGCCCGTTTCGGCGATCCGGGCGGCCCGGGGATCGTCGAGACGATCGTGCTCCGCGATCCGGATCGTCACCTGGGGTGGACCATCGTCTGCGATCGGGAGAGCGGCACGCGCCTGCCGGAGTTCGCGTTCAACGCGCTACCGCCGGTACCGCCCGCATGCGGCGACGATGCACGGGCGCGCATCCTGACCGGCTTCGATCTCGACCCCGAGTCGTTCGTCCGGGCACCCGACGGCACGTTCTGGGTCGGCGAGGAGTTCGGCCCGTTCCTGATCCACGTGTCTGCCGATGGCCGGGTGCTCGCGCCCCCCGTCCAGGTGCCCGGCGTCCGCTCGCCGCAGAACCCGTTCCTCGCGATCTCGGATCGGACGCATGCGGAGCGGCCCACGCTGGCCGCGAGCCGCGGCTTCGAAGGCGTGGCGATCAGCCCCGACGGCGAGCGACTCTACGCGCTGCTCGAGGGGGCCGTGGCCGAGGACGACGCCCAGGATCTGCGCCTCTACGTCTACGACCTCGCGAAGCGCGCTTTTGCGCACGGCGTTCTCAAGGTGCGCCTCGAGATGGCGAGCCAGAAGGTGGACCTGGCGAGCCTCACCGATGCAGCGGGCGCCCGGGTGTACCCGGACGCCGTCGCGCCGCCGCCCGGGCCGGTCTCGATCGGGGAGTTGAAAGCGGTGAACGACCGGCAGCTGCTGCTGATCGAGCGGGACAACCACGGCGACGATCTGCCGGCGCCACGCTTCAAGAAGGTGTTCCTCCTCGACACCTCGCGGGCGACGGCGCACGACGGCTACGTCGGCAAGACCCCGCTCGTCGACCTGCTCGCGATTCCCGACCCGTCCGGGATCGGCGACGACGGGGAGTTCTTTCGCCTCCCGTTCTACACGATCGAGTCGGTGCACCTGCTGGACGATCGGACGCTCCTCGTGGCCACGGACAACAACTTCCCGTTCTCCAACGGACGCTCGCGCAGCCGGAGCCTCGACCGCAGCGGCCCGCTCCACGCCGATGACACCGAGATCGTGCTCGTCCGCCTCGGCACTCCGCTCGACTTTACGGTACCGCTTCCCTAACCCAGGTTGCGGTGCCTGGAATCGCGTCGGCCGCAGCCGGCGCAGACCTAGAGGTGCCGTGCTGTTGGCGTCCGCGCCGTTTCCTGGCACCGAAACCCGGGTTAGGGAAGCGGTACCGTCACCGCTGGCGCGCAAGGCGGGAGGACCCTACGTTTTGCGCTCCTGGGTGGGCCAGGGGTCGACAACGTGCGACTGCTCGATGCTCGTAACGCGATCCTCGCCACGGGCCTGTGGCTCGGCGTGGTCGTGTACGCTGCCGTGACCACGGGCTGCTCGAGCGGGCGCACGCTGGCCAGCTCGCACCGCCCCAACGTGATCCTGATCACGATCGACACGCTTCGCCGGGACCACGTGTCGTGTTACGGCCAGGGGCACCAGACCACACCGTTCCTGGACCGGCTGGCCACCCAAGCGGTGCGCTTCGACCGGGCCTACAGCACCTCGTCGTGGACCGTCCCGAGCGTCGTCTCGATGCTGACGTCGCTCTACAGCATGACCCACGGGGTCCGATACGGTTACGTGGCCACGACCGGACAGGTCCTCGAGCAGCCGATCCTGGGAGCCGACCTCGAGCTGCTGCCCGAGATCCTCCACGATCACGGATACCAAACCTTCGGCGTGACGGCGAACGAGCACCTGCGCGGGAAGCAGGGGTTCGCGCGCGGGTTCGATCGGTACACGTGCGTGGGCTTCGAGTCCGGCGTCGCGCTCGAGGAGCCGCTGCGGGAGATTCGCGCGCGCATCGACTCGTCGCGCCCGTACTTCCTCTGGGTCCACTACTTCGATCCCCACATGCCCTACGACTCGAACCGCCCCGAGCTGCTGGGCTACCTCGACGGTGTGCCGAAGGTGGACGCGGACGCGCTCGGTCGAGTGCAGTCCCTGGCCTCGTCGGAGGAGTTCCAGGCGCTCGACCTGCGGGACAATCCCGACGCCGTGGCGTACGCGCGGGCGTCGTACGACAGCGATGTCCGGCTCGCCGACAGCTTCGTCGAAGACCTGTTCGACCTGTTCGAGATCGACCCCGACGACCTGGTGCTCGTCACCTCCGACCACGGCGAGGAGTTCTATGAGCACCATGCGTTCGGGCACGGTCATGCCCTGTTCGAGGAGCTGCTGCGGATCCCGCTCATCGTGCGCTTGCCGGGAAGCCGCCACGCCGGCCGCGTCGTCGGGGAGCGGGTCAGCTTGATCGACGTGCTGCCGACGATTCTGGATGTCGCGGGGATCGAGCCGCCGTCGCCCATCCACGGCAGCAGCATGTTGCCGCTCCTCGAGAGCGGCGGGGGTGAGGACCACGTCGTCTACGCCTCGACCGCCAAGGTCGACGAGGTCCGGGCCGTGATGGTCGGCTCGCTCAAGATGATCCAACCGGTCGGCTATCCGGAGCAAGCCATGCTCTTCGACCTCGAGCAAGACCCCGGCGAGCAACGCAACGTGGCCGACGAGCGTCCCGAGGAGCTGCGAGAGCTGCGCCGGGTCATGGCGCTCCTGCGCATGAGCCGGCAGCGCCCCGGGGTCCCGCTCGACGCGCTGCCCGTTCCGCCCGAGCGGCTCGAGGCGCTCCGCTCCCTGGGCTACGTGCGCTGACCGGCCTCACGGGCCGCAGCTCCGGCAGCCCGAGACGGACCGCGGCTCCGAGCGCGCGCAGACGGCATCCGCTCCGCTCCGGCATGCCAGGGCCCCGCCGACCGGCGTCGAGGAGAGCTGCACTGTGGAGAAGCCCTCGGCCAGGAGATCCCCGCCGATCCAGGCCGAGGCGATGTGCGCGTGGCTGCCTCCATCCAGCCGAACCTCCCCTAGCTCGGCCTCGCGGACCGTCAGCAGCCCGGAGTTTTTGATACGCACCGTGCCCTCGACCGGCAGCCGGAACAGGAACACCTCGCTGTTCGAGGCGAAGATGTCGCCGCGGAGCGTGGCGGTCGGGCCGCTCGCCCCGGCCAGGCTGATCCGGGCATAGGCGTCGGCGTGGATCGCGCCCTCGAGAGCGCAGTGGGTTGCGACGAGCGTCGAGTGGCTCGAGACGAGCAGCCCGTCCGAGCGCACGGCCGTCCGGAACAGCGTGAGCTGGCTGATCTCGGTGGCGAGGAGTCCCTCGTCCGAGATGTCCTGGATCGTCCCGAGGCTCACGGTGACACGGGACCGTCGGGCCGCGATGCCGTTGCGAGCCTCGCGCAGCGTCGTCCGGATGAGCGTCATCGTGGAGTCCTGGGCCTCGACAGCGACGTCCGTGCCGGCGAGGTCGCAATCTTCGAGCGTCGCCTCGGCATCGAAGGCCTGAACGCCCACGGCGCCATCGGCGATGCGCAGGTTCTCCAGGCGGACCCCACGCGCTGCGCGGATGGCGACGATCGGCGGCAGCGCAGTGCCGGGTTCTCCGCGGACGCCCTCGATCGCCGCGCTTTCAGCCTCGTCCCCGCGCAGCGTCAGCCCGTCGCTCGTGATCTCGATCGGACCGCCACAGCTGCCGGCGACATGGACCACCACCGGCCCCGGGCGCTCGTCCCGCAGGGCCCGCAATATGCGTGCGAGGTCATCCCCGCCGTCGCAACGGACCACGACCTCCGTCGCGCGTGCGACGACCACCGGCCCGGAAAGGGCCAGCAACAAGAAGAAGGAGAGCGAGCGGAGCATCGGTGGCCTCGGGGGAGGCGTGGCGTGGGACGGGACCCGTCGACCGTCCAGTATGGACGTCGAACCCTACCGGCCGGGCGGCGGCCGCGCCCGCACCGGTTTTCGAACGGAAACCGCGTTGACAGCGGAGCGGGTTTCCCGTACGTAACCGGCCATGGTTGGTTGGCGGCTATGCCGAGCGGCGCTCGTGATCCTGGCGTGGGCGGCCGCTCTGCCCGTGGCGGAGGCCCAACTCGTGATCAACGAGGTCGCCTGGATGGGCACCCTCGCCAGCGCGAACGACGAGTGGATCGAGCTGTACAACGACACGGGCTCAGCGATCGACCTCACGGGCTTCACCCTCAACGCCACGGACGGTACGCCGAGCATCACGCTTGCCGGCACGATCCCGGCGGGCGGCTACTTCCTGCTCGAGCGGACGGACGACACGACGGTGCCCGCGGTCACCGCGGACCAGATCTACACCGGGGCGCTCTCGAACACGGTCGAGGTGCTCGAGCTGCGGGACGGCGGAGGCGCGCTTCGGGATTCCGTGGACGCGTGGTATGCGGGGAGCGCGACGACGCGCCAGACGATGCAGCGCGTCGCTCCGGCGCTGCCCGGCAACCTGGCTTCGAGCTGGACGAACGGCCCCGTCGAAGGCACGCCGATGAACTCGGGTGGCGGTGGAGGCGAGTGCGCGGCGCCCCTGCGCGTCGTCGACTGCGAGCCCGGGCCCCCGTTCGTGTTCCGCAGCGGCGGGGCGGTCGTTGTCAACGAGGTGCTGCCGAACCCCGCGGCGGTGAGCGATGCGAATGGCGAGTACGTCGAGCTGTTCAACGCGGGCTCGATCGTGATCGATCTCGCGGGCTGGACGTTGCGGGACGACGACTTCGACTCGTTCACGATCCCGAACGTCAGCCCCGTGTCGATCGCGCCCGGGGCGTATTTCGTCATCGCGGCGAACGCCGACCCGGGGACCAACGGTGGCTTCATCCCGGACCTCGTGTGGAGCGGCTTCGCCCTGTCGAACAGCGGGGACGAAGTCGTGCTCGAAGACGCGAGCGCGGTCGAGCAGGATCGCTTGGTCTATGCGAGCCCGCCCTTCACCGACAGCGTCGGGGCCGCAGTCGAGCGGGTGAGCCCGCGGCTCGAGACATCCGATCCGCTGAGCTGGGCCGGCGCCCGGGCCAGCTTCGGACTCGGCGACCTGGGCACACCCGGCAGCGTCAATACGCTGCAGGCCCGGCGGTACGTCCTGAGCGGGACGCTCGTGACGATGGACGAAGCGCTGCCCGAGGTCGAGCAGGTCTTCGCCGGGTCGATCTACGTCCAAGGCAATCGCATCCTCGACCTGCTCCATGACGGTGACCCGCTACCGGCCGATGCGGCGGGAGCCCTCTCGATCGACACCGGGGCGCTGATCTTCCCGGGCCTGATGAACATCCACGACCACATCGCGTTCAATACCATCCCGGCCTGGGACGTGCCGGCGCTGATGCAGGACGTCTCGGACTGGACTGCGCTCGACGACTACCGGCGCTACGTGCGCTACCCCCACGAGATCCTGACCAACGCCGATTACTACGATCTGCTGCCCGAGGTCGGGAAGTACGCCGAGGTGAAAGCGCTCGCCGCCGGGACGACGGCCGTGCAGGGGAGCTTCCCGATCTCGGCCGGGTTCACCAATCATCTCGCGCGCAACGTCGACCTGGCGAATTTCGGCGTCGACCGGATCCGCCAGCGCTCGCTGTCGGTGCTCGATTCGACATTTCAGACGCAGGAAGCGCCGGGGCTCGTCGCCGACATGGACGCGGGCGCGGTCGACGCCTGGCTCACGCACCTCGGCGAAGGCACGGCCGAGGACGCGCCGCTCGAGTTCCAGGTGCTGCGCGACGTGTGTCTGCTGCGCTCGGAGACCGTGATCATCCACGGCACGGCGCTGACCGCGACCGACCTCGACGACCTGGCAGCCGCGGGTGGGAAGCTGATCATCGCGCCGACGAGCAACTACCTGTACTACGGCGGGACGGCAGACGTACCCGGCGCCGTCGGGCGGGGCATCCCCGTCTCGCTCAGCACCGACTGGAGTCCCGCGGGGGACAAGGACCTCTTGGCCTCGCTCAAGACCGTGGCGCTGCTGAACGACACGGTCTGGGGCGACGTTCTGACCGACCGGCAGATCGTCGAGATGGTCACGACCTCGCCGGCGAAGGCGCTCAACTGGTGCAACCTCGTGGGGAGCCTGCGGCCGGGTCGATTCGCGGACCTGGCGGTCATCGGCGGCTCCGCGGGTGCGCCCTACCGCGGCTTGATCGAGGCCACGGAACAGGATGTGCGCCTCACCGTCGTGGATGGGGATCCGCTCTTCGGCCGGCCCGACTGGATGGGGCTGCTCAAGTCGGGCGACTTCGAGACGCTGACGAGCAGCTGTGGCTTCGAGGCCGCAGTCGACGTCACGGAGCCGGGCGTGCTGCGGGGCGAGGAGACC
>Ga0180063_1000316_pt1 | contig 12770 bp, 13 predicted proteins | sample EasRivT47_16_10D_FD_121776 | JGI IMG/M metagenome (GOLD analysis project Ga0180063, IMG submission 121776) | Soil microbial communities from meander-bound floodplain in the East River, Colorado, USA - East River metaG ERMLIBT47_16_10D | ecosystem: Environmental > Terrestrial > Soil > Floodplain ...
CTGCTCGAGCCGCTCCTTCCCGACCTGGGACTCGAGCAGCGCCTCGAGGCCGTGTCCCACGAGGCCGCGCACCTCGCGCTCGGCCAGCGCGGCGAGCCCGTGGGCGGCGCGGGCCGCGTTGAGCGATTCGGCGATCGCGCCGTACGAGTCGACGAGCGTTCCGTCGAGATCGAAGACCAGCCCGCGCTTGCGCTCAGTCACGGAATGCGCGCGACAGCTTGCCGTCGAGCCGAACCAGCGTGCCGGCGTGCCGCCGCAGGTTGAACCGCCCTTGATCGCAGTTCGCGCAGCCGCCGGAGGTCCGGTAGCGCGTGCGGATCGCGCAGTCGATCGAGCGGTACCAGAGCTGATAGCGTTGGCAGAAGAAGTCGTCGCCGGGCTCGCGCAGCAGGCATCGCGCCGTGCCCGTAGCCGGCGACTCGAGCGTGTCGTCGTCGTCGGGTGGATCGGAAGCCGAACGGCTCACGAGCGGGAGAATACCACGACGCTTGGTGCTATCGTGGCACGCGACGCGGCGACGACGAGGTGGACCGTGCGGCCATACAACGTCGGCATTCTCGGCGCGACGGGGCTCGTCGGCCAGCGCCTGCTCTCGCGGCTCGAGGCACACCCGTGGTTTCGCGTGCACGCCCTCGGGGCCTCGGTGCGCTCGGTCGGCCAGCGCTACGGCGACGTCGTGCGTTGGAAGCTCTCGCACCGACCTCCGCCGTCCGTGCTCGGCAACGTCGTGCTGGCCTGTGACCCGGATGCGATGCGCGGCTGCGATCTCGTGCTGTCGGCGCTCGATGCTCCGACCGCGCGCGAGGTGGAGCCGCTCTTCGCCGACGCCGGGGTCGCGGTGATCAGCAACAGCTCGGCCTTCCGCATGGACCCCGACGTCCCGCTGCTCGTGCCCGAAGTCAACGCCTCGCACCTCGAGCTGATCGAGCGCCAGCGGCGCCGGTTCGCCGGCGGGTTCCTGGTCACCAACCCGAACTGCTCCGTGACCGGGCTCGCGCTCGCGCTCGCTCCGCTCGAGCGCGCGTTCGGGATCCGCCGACTCGTCGTCGTGACGCTGCAGGCGATCTCGGGCGCCGGCGCCGAGGGCCCCCGCGCGATCGACCTGCTGGACAACGTGATCCCGCACATCCCGGGCGAGGAGGAGAAGATCGAGAGCGAGCTGACGAAGATCCTCGGCACGCTCGTGGATGGCCGCGTGCGCCCGTGCAGCGTGATCGTCTCCGCGCACTGTCACCGCGTGTCGACGATCGACGGGCATCTCGAGGCGGTGTCGCTCGAGCTCGAGCGCGAGGCGAGTCCCGCGGACGCGGCAGCCGCCCTGGCCGGGTTCGCCGGCGACCCCTGGGCGCAGGGGCTGCCCTCGGGCACGACCGCGCCGATCGTCGTGCGGAGCGAAGAGGACCGACCGCAGCCGCGACTCGATCGCGACGAGGGGCGCGGGATGTCGGTGGTCGTGGGACGGATCCGCCGCTGTCCCACGCTCGGGCTCAAGCTCGAGCTGCTGTCGCACAACGCCGTGCGCGGCGCCGCGGGCGGGACGCTGCTGAACGCCGAGATCCTGGCTTCGCGGGGGTTCCTGCCGCGCGGGCCGGCCGCGTGATCTGCATGAAGTTCGGCGGCACCTCGGTCGCCGATGCGCAGCGGATCCTGGCCATCGCCGAGATCGTGCGCGCGCGACTCCCGCAGTCGCCCGTCGTGGTGGTCTCGGCGCTCGCCGGAGTGACCGACCTGCTCGTGCGGGCCGTCCGTGCCGCACGCGCCTCCGACGTCGAAGGGCTCGATCCGTTGCTCGCCGATCTCGAGCGACGGCATCGCTGGGCGCTCGCGGGCAGCGTCGAGGTCCCCGGCGAGCGACACGACCTCAGCCTCGAGCTCGATGGCCTGTTCGAGGATCTGCGGCGCAAGCTGCGCTCGATCCGGATCCTGGGCGAGGCGACTCCGCGCGCCGCCGACGGCGTGCTCGCGAGCGGGGAACTGCTCTCGGCGCGGATCGTCGCCGCGGCGTTCCGCGGGCGCGGACTGCCCGCACGGTTCGTCGATCCGCGGGAGGTCGTCGTGACAGACGCGAGGTTCGGCGAGGCTCGTCCGGACCTGGCGGCGACCGCCGGACGCTGCCGGGATCACGTGACCCCGAGCGTCCGCGAAGGCGAGCTCCCCGTGCTCGGCGGCTACGTGGGCGCGACCCCGGAAGGGGATACGACGACGCTCGGGCGCGGCGGATCGGACACTTCGGCGGCGGTGCTCGGCGCCGCGCTCGGCGTCGAGGAGATCCAGATCTGGACCGACGTCGACGGCATGATGAGCGCCGATCCACGGCTCGTGCCCGCGGCGCGGACGATCCCGCGCCTGTCGTTCGCCGAGGCCGCCGAGCTCGCGTTCTACGGGGCCAGGGTGCTGCACCCCGACAGCATCGCCCCCGCCGTCGAGCGCCAGATCCCGGTGCGCGTGCTCAACTCGCATCGCCCGGACGCGCCGGGCAGCGTCGTGCTCGACGGACCAGCCGAGGAGCGCGCCGCGCGGCTCGTCGCGGTGGCCAGTCGGGCCGGTGTGTGCACGGTGCGGGTGCTCAGCCGGCGCATGCGCGCCGACGCCGGATTCGTGGCGGGAGTGCTCGAGGCGTTTCGCGGATGCGCGCTCGCGCCCGACCTGCTCGTGGCCTCCGAGGTCGCGGTCCACGCCGCGCTCCCGGCGCACGGCGCAACGGCGCAGCTCTCCGCGGAGCTCGAGCGCTGCGGCACGATCGAGCTGCGCGAGGAGCGGGCGCTCGTGTGCATCGTCGGCTCGGGGCTCGCGGGAGCCGGCCCGGCGCGTCGCGAGGCACTCCAGGGCATCGCCGCCTACGAGCCCGAGATCGTCGGCGTCGGCGCCTCGGCTGCGGGACTCGCCGCGGTGCTGCCGGAGTCCTCGCTCGTCGAGGCCGTGGGTGGCCTGCATCGCCGGTTCTTCGAGGATGGGACGACCGCTTGAACTACGCGCTCGTGGGCTGCGGTCGGATGGGCGATGCGATCGACGCCGTTGCGGCGCGTCGCGGGCACGCGCGGGTGGCCGCCATCCCACGGGACGGCGCGGTCCGACTCGCTGATGTGACGTGCGCGCAACGGCTCCTCGGCGGGGCCGAGGTGGCGTTCGAGTTCACGGAGCCCGGGGCCGCCGAGGCGAACGTCCTGGCCCTGCTCGAAGCGGGGGTGGCCGTCGTTTGCGGCACGACCGGCTGGGCGCCCGGACCCGCGGTCGAGCGCGCGGTCGCCGCCTCGACCTCAGGCGCCGTCATCGCCGCGAACTACTCGCCCGGGATGTGGGTCTTCGGCCGACTGGTGCGCCAGGCCGGGGCGGAGCTGGCGCGGCTCGACCTGCATCGACCGTGGATCCTCGAGATGCACCACGCGGCGAAGAAGGACGCGCCGAGCGGAACGGCGCTCCGCCTGGCTGCCACGCTGCTCGAGGTCGACCCGCGGCTCCACCGCATCGTCGCGGGCAACCCCGAGGGTGGACTGCCCGAGGACGCGCTGCACGTGGCGAGCGTGCGTGCGGGGCGCGAGCCCGGCACGCACACGGTCGGGTTCGACGGCGCCCTCGATCGGATCACGCTGCGTCATCAGGCGTCCGGCCGCGAGGGCTTCGCCCTCGGCGCCGTGCTCGCAGCCGAGTGGCTGCGCGGACGGCGTGGGCTGCACGGAATCGAGGACGTGATGGAAGCGTTGCTCTGCGCGGAGCGGGGAGGGCCTCCATGAGCGAGACACGGAGCCTGCGCCTCGGCGGCGCGATCACGGCGCTCGTGACGCCTTTCGATCGATCCGGGCGGATCGATCGCGACGCGCTCGGGCGGCTCGTGCGCTGGCAGATCGCCTCGGGGATTCACGGCCTGTGCCCGTGCGGAACGACGGGCGAGGGCGCGACGCTCGACGAGGACGAGAAGGCGCAGGTCGTGGCCACCGTCGTCGAACATGCGGCCGGTCGCACGCCCGTGATCGCCGGGTGTGGAACGAACGACACCCGCACCACGGTTTCGGCCGCCCGCGCCGCCGCGCGCGCCGGCGCCGACGCGTTGCTCGTGGTCAGTCCGTACTACAACAAGCCCAACGCCAGCGGGCTCATCGCGCACTACGAGGCCGTGGCGCGCGCGACCCCGCTGCCGGTCGTCGTCTACAACGTGCCGAGCCGCACGGGGCAGAACCTGGGGGCCGAGATGCTGTTGCGTCTGGCGGCGATTCCCGGGGTCATCGCCGTGAAGGAGGCATCGGGCGACCTCGAGCAGATGGCGACCGTGCTGGCCCGGCGTCCCCCGGGTTTCGCGGTGCTCGCGGGCGAGGACGGGCTCGCGCTCCCGGCGATCGCGCTGGGGGCCGAGGGGCTCGTCTCGGTCGTGTCGAACGAGGCACCCGCGGAGACCGCGGCGCTCGTGGCCGCTGCCTTGGAGGGCGATCTGGTCCGCGCGCGGGGCCTGCACTTCCGCCTGCTGCCACTGATGCGGGCGAATTTCCTCGAGACGAATCCGGTTCCGGTGAAGGCTGCGCTGCATCGCATGGGCGCATGCGGGCCGACGCTGCGCTCGCCCCTCGGCCCGCCGACCGAGGCCACGCTGCGTGCCGTGGACGAGGCGCTGGCCCAGGCCGCGCTCGGACGGATCGAGGCGTGAGCGTCGAGCGACTGCGCGAGGCCGTCGAGCGCCTGGCGACAGAGACCGATCCTCCCGCGGAGGAGGCCCGCGCGGTCGTCGGGGAGCTGCTCGATGCGCTCGAGGCCGGCATCGTCCGCGCCGCGCTGCCCGAGGGCCCGATCTGGGTCGCGCAATCCTGGGTCAAGCGCGGAATCCTGCTCGCGTTTCGCGTCGGTCGGAACCGCTCCGAGCACGCCGGGACGTCGTTTCACTTCCGCGATCGCGACACGCTTCCGACCTGGGACCCCGAGCGCGCGGCGCGCGATGTGCGCATCGTGCCCGGGGGGACCACGATCCGCCGCGGCGCCCATCTGGCCCCCGGCGTCGTGGTGATGCCGCCGGCCTACGTCAACGTCGGGGCCTACGTCGGCGCCGGCTCGATGATCGACAGCCACGCGCTCGTCGGATCCTGCGCGCAGGTCGGAGCGGGCGTGCACCTTTCGGCGGCGGCGCAGATCGGGGGCGTGCTCGAGCCGATCGGAGCCCTCCCGGTCGTGATCGAGGATGACGCGTTCATCGGGGGCGGCTGCGGTGTGTACGAGGGCACGCGGGTCGGGAGGGGAGCCGTCCTGGCGCCCGGCGTGGTGCTCAGTCGCGCGGTCCCGCTCTACGATCTGTCGTCGGGGCGGATCCACCGCGCCGGCCCCGATCGACCGCTCGAGGTACCGGAGGGCGCGGTCGTGGTCGCCGGGACGCGCCCGGCCGAGGGCGAGTTCGCGCGCGCGCACGGCCTGCAGCTCGGCGCGGCGCTGATCGTCAAGTATCGCGATGCCCGGACCCAGGCGGCGACTGCGCTCGAGGAGGCGCTGCGATGAAGATCGGCTTGGCCCGACGGATCGACGGCGTCGATCGCACGTTGATCCGTCGGATCTTCGACTCGGCGCCGCCCGGCGCGATCAACTTCGGCCTCGGTCAGCCGGACCTGCCGACGGTGCCGAGCGCGGCGCTTGCCGGCGTGGCTGCGATCGTCGACGGACGCACCTCCTATACCGCGACGGCCGGCGACGCGGAGCTGCGGGTGGCGATCGCCGCGCGGTATCCCGGGTTCGCCACGGGGCCGGGCTCGGTGCTGGTGACGGTCGGAACGCAGGAGGCGATGTTCGCGGCGTGCCTGGCGCTCGTCGATGCGGGGGACGAGCTGCTCTACCCCGAGCCCGGCTATCCGGCGTATCCGCTCGTCGCGCGGCTGATCGGCGCGCGGCCGGTCCCCTATCCGCTGCGTCCCGAGCGGGGCTTCCGCCTCGATCCCGATGACCTGACGGAGCGCCTGAGCCCGCGGACGCGCCTGGTGATCCTGTGCTCGCCCTCGAATCCGACCGGAACGGCGATCGGGTCCGCCGATCTGGCGACGATCGTCGAGCGGCTCGGCGCGCGCGGCGTGCCGTGGATCTCGGACGAGATCTACGCCGGTCTGTGGTACGACGCGCCCACGCCGGCGCCGTGGCGTCTCGTGCCCGAGGGCGGCCTCGTGATCTCCGGACTGTCGAAGGACGCCAGCATGACCGGCTGGCGCGTGGGCTGGATCGTCGGGGCGGAGGAGACGATCGCGCGGCTGAACGCGGTGCACCAGTACCTGGTCACCTGCGCGCCCTCGATCTCGCAGCAAGCGGCCAAGGGCGCGCTCCGACCGGCCGGCCTCGCCGAGCAAGAACGGTATCGCCAGGCGTTCTGCGAGCGTCGGCGCGTGATGGCCGAGCGGCTGGCGAGCATTCCGCGTCTACGCTTCACCCCGCCCGACGGCGCGTTCTACTTCTTCGTCGACGTCTCGGCCTACGGTGAGTCGCTCGAGCTGGCGCGCCGGATCCTCGAGCGACGTCAGGTGATCACGATTCCGGGAGAGGCGTTCGGTCCGAGCGGGGCGGGCTGGATCCGGCTGTCCTTCGCCTGCGACGTGGCGACGATCCGAGAGGGCATGGAGCGCATCGCCGCGGAGCTCGGACGGATCGCCGCCGGCTAGTCCTGCTTCGGTGTCGCCGCCTCGGTGGCCTGGTGCGCCTGGAGCAAGCCGTCGAGGTGCAGGGCGCGCTCCTGGACCCGGGCCACGCGCGCCGCGTCGTCCGTCGGGAAGCGTCCCAGGTACTCGAACAGCGTGGCCAGCTCGCCCACGGTCGTCACCGGGAGCAGGGCGTCGATCGCCATCCCTCTCAAGTCGGGCGCTTCCGCCAGGGCCGCCTGGCTCAGCGGCTCGAGGGCCAGGCCGCCGATCTCCGCCAGCGCACGCGCCGCGGCGACCCGACAGTCGGGCCGGCCCGTGCGCATCTGCTCGTCGAGGAAGAACCGCGCGCGGTCGTCGGCGAACGCGGCCAGATTGCGAATCGTGACCGAGAGCAGCTCCGGATGCTCGAGACCACGGTCGATCATCGGCAGCAGCGCCGGTCGGTAAAAACGGTACGGCCGCATCGCATACATCGCCAGGCGCGCCGCCTCGGGCGAGGAGGACCACAGCGCGTCGTCCAGCGCGGGCACGTAGTCGGTCGGACGTCCGGCCAAGACGACGAGGCGTGTCTCGAGCAGGGCCGAGGTCACGTCGGCGCCGAAGCGCGCAGGTCCGAACTGCAGCCGTTCCCGCATCGCCGCGATCGCATGGTCGCCGTAGCCGACGAGCTCTTCGCGGGCCAAGGACGCGAGCAGCGGGTCGGTCGTGTCGGCGTCGGGCCAGGCCAACTGCGCGAGCACCTGCGCTTGCTCGGGTACGCCGGGCTGCGCCGCCACGGCCGCGCGCAGGCGGGCGAGTGCCTCGTCGCGCGGCGTGGCCAGCGCCGCCGTGCAGGCCAGAGCGCAGACCAGGGCGGGCACAGCCGAGCGCAGCGGTCGGATCACGGAGCCTCCGCGACAGGGGGGGACCCACCCGGGTCCACGCGCAATATACCCATGGTGCGGAGGGCCAGCCACGCATTCCCTCAATGCCCCGGGGACTGCGGATCCCACAGCTTGCGGAAACGCGCGAACAGCCCGTCGTCGCCTGCGCTCGGCGGCTTCGCCGGCACGATCCGCTCGGCGACCAGCTGCGCCAACGCGGCGAAGGCCAGCCCGCTCGCCCCCGCAGGCTCGTCGAGCGCCACCGGGCGACCCTCGTCGCCCGAAACACGAATCGCCGCCTCGAGCGGAACCTCGCCCAGGAACGGCACACCGAGCCGCTCGGCCTCGCTGCGACCCCCGCCGTGACCGAACACGTCCGTTCGCCCGCCGCAGTGGGGACAGGCGAAGTAGCTCATGTTTTCCACGATGCCCAGGATCGGCACGCCGACCTTGCGGAACATCGCCACGCCCTTGATCGCATCGGCGAGGGCCACGTCCTGCGGCGTGGTGACGATCACCGCTCCGGCGAGGCGCACGCGCTGCGAGAGCGTGAGCTGGGCATCGCCGGTGCCCGGAGGCATGTCCACGACCAGCACGTCGAGCTGCCCCCACTCCACCTCGGAGAGCAGCTGCTCGATGGCCTTCATCACCATCGGTCCGCGCCAGATGACGGCCGAGTCCGGGTCGACGAGGAACCCGAGCGACATGATCCGCACGCCGTAGCGCTCGAACGGAGCGAGACGCCGCGGCCCGTCGGCGAAGCGCGGGCTCGCGCCCTGCAGGCCGAACAGGAGCGGGACCGACGGTCCGTGGATGTCGGCGTCGAGCAGGCCGACCGACAGCGAGCGGCGTGCCAGCGCCACGGCCAGATTCGCGGCGACCGTGGACTTGCCGACCCCGCCCTTGCCCGAGGCGACGGCGATCGTCGCCCGCACGCCGGGCAGGACTCCCGGGTCGACGCCGCCCGCCGCCGCGACGGAGGTCTTGGCCGGTGTGCCGACGACGGGCAGCGCCGCGCTCGCGGCTGCCGCGCCGCCGCGCCGGATGCGCACCTCGCGTACGCCGGGCACGGCGGCCAGCCGCTCGCGCGCCTCGCGCTCGAGCCGTTCGGCGAGGCCCGGAACGGAGGCCGAGAGGACGATCGAGAGCTCGACGCGCTCGCCCGACACCTGCACGTCGCGCAAGACTCCGAGCGACACGACGTCGCGAGCGTAGCCGGGAAAGGCGATCGACGCGAGCGCGGCGAGGACCTCGGCTTCGACGATCGCCAAGGGTCGCGCGGCTCCGCGGATCAGAACCCGAACGTGAGGCCGAAGAAGAAGCCCTCGTAGTACACCGAGCGCGATTCTTCCGTCACCGCCTGCAGGTTCGATCCGGTGGGAGGGGCAACCTCGAGGTCCACGCCGACCCCGTCGTAGCGCGAGCTGCGGAAGCCGCCGAACAGCTCGAACGTCTTCCAGAAGCGCCAGCGCAGCCCCAGCTCGGCCTCGATCACCGAGGCGCTCTGCGAGCGATGATCGGTTCGGACGCCCACAGACCCGGTCTCCTGGGTGATCGAGTCGACGACGAAGATCGGCGGGTCGGTCGAAATGACGTCGTCGAAGATGTCGTACGGGGGAGCGAGTACAAACCGGTTCCCGAGGGCGTCGGTGAAAATGTAGGCCGCGTTGGTGGCCCGGTACTCCGTCGCGACGTCGCCACGCAGCGCGGCGAGAGCAAACGCGCCCTCGAACCACAGCCGATCGCCGGCCAGGACCGGCACGCGGATCTGCAGCCCGCTCTCGACGCCGCGGCCCTCGAACTCCGAGGAGAGCGCGACGGTGTCGGGCAGCGGATCGAGATCGGGTCGCGGCTCGGGCAGGAACGGCGGGAAGAGCGGCGGTAGGAGGGGCTCGAATGCGAAGTAGCTGGCCGAGATCCGCCGGTCGTGGGCCACCTGACGGTAGCCGACGAACCAGCGGCCCGAGATCCCCTTCGACTCGAACGCCGTGCGGAAGTAGTCCAGGCGTAGCTCGCGCAGCAGCGTCTCGGCCTGCGCCGTGTAGCCATCCGCCAGACCGTCGTTGGCGAAGCCCGCGAGCGCCGGGAAGGCGAGCAGCTCGCCGAATACGAAGCTCCCGGGCAGCGCCACGGTCTCCTCGGCCTCCGAGCTGGTGCCCCACCACGTCCCCTGGATCCCGCCCTGTCCGTTCGGGAACTCCACGCTCACGCCGTAGCGCCCGCTCGACTGCGTGCCGAAGTCCATGTCGTCGATCGTCGTGCCGAACGGATCGGTGGGGTCGATGACGCTCACAGGCTCGAACTCGAGGCCGGCGGGCTGCGCCACCCAGTCGCTGGCCTCGAGGCGGAAGCGCAGCCGATCGACCGGCTCGGACGGCGGGGCCTTGGGCGGCTCTTCGGCCTCGGCCGGAGCCGCGGCTTGGTCGGCCGGAGCCGCATCCGGCTGGTCGTCCTGCGCGGCGACCGGGCCTGCGCCGAGAGCGACCAGCGTCGCGAGCGCAACGAGCCCCTGAGCCAGCGTTCTCGAGTTCTGGGTCATTCCCGTCCCCTGGATCAGAAGGATCTGAACGTGAACGCGAACGACGCGTTGGGCCCCTGACCGGGATCGGTCGCGAAGCTCCCGCTCACGTTCACGGGTCGGCCGTCGGAGTTCAGCGTGGCGACGAGCGCGACGTTTGAGGGAAGCTGGATCGGGACGCCGTTCGGGAAGGCGTCGGTCGCGCGGATCGCCTTCACCGTGACCGTGTCGCCCTTGCGCAGCACGAACGTCAGCGGGTAGGCGTTTCCGGACGGGGCGTCGATCACCGCCGGACCGTAGAAGACCAGCGAGCAGAGCCCGTTGCCGATCCCGTAGGTCCCCGGCACCGCAGTGCTGAGCGGGTTGCTCGTGGCCGCCGCCACGGTGATATTGGCCGCCGAGCGCCGCCGCCCGTTCTCGAACTTGTACGTATGTACGCCTTCCGTGATCGGTGCCAGAGTCGGCGGAACTCCGGGGATATTGGGAACCTGCGTGTCGTAGTCGGTGATGTTCAGGCTCGTGTCGGTCATCGCGGCGGTCGAGGTGACCATCTCCCGTTCGGTCGTGCCCTCGCGCAGGATGGTGATCTCGATCGTGTAGCCGAAGGGCACCGAGCTGGCGTTGGCCGTCGAGGTCGTGGACTTGCACCAGAGGAAGAAGTCGCCGTCGCCGTCGCCGTCGATGTCGTCGGCCGCGCCGTCGCCGTTCGAGTCTTCGAACATGTCGTACACGTTGTAGACGGGCACGACCCCGCCCAGACCGCGCACATTCAGCGCGAACGTCTGCTCGTCGAGCTGCAGCGGCTGGGTCGTGTCGCAGGCGGCGGTCAGCACGACGAGCAGGACGAGCCAACCCAGCTTCCGAGCGCCGCGCATCGGGAGATCCTCCTCCGAGCCTGAGCCGAAACGAACCGACACGCTACCCGACCCTCCGGGGGCCGTCAAGACGGCGCGCCGGTTCGGGCGTGGCTCTCTGCGGCAAATCAACCGCGTGCCGTCCGCACTGTGATACCATCGGCCGCCCTGCGGAGGCTCCATGTCGCGACCATCGACCGCGGAACAGGCCGAGCTCGAATCGCGACGCGTCGCCCGCGTCTACGCTGCCCTGGCGCGGGTCTACGACGCGGGCTTCGATTGGGCCCTCGGCCCGGGCCGGCAGCGTGCCTTGCGCAGCCTGCCCGTGGCGGAGGGCCACCGCATTCTCGAGGTGGGTGTCGGGACGGGCCTATCCCTTCCGCACTACCCCGCGGGCTGCCGGCTGAGCGGGATCGACATCTCGGAGCCGATGATCGAGCGCGCCCGCGAGCGCGCCGAGGCGCTCGGTCTGGGTCGTGTCGACCTGCGATTGATGGACGCGCGCACGCTGCGCTTCGGCGACGGCACGTTCGACCACGTGCTCGCGCCGTACGTGATCTCGGTCGTGCCGGAGCCGCGACGGGTGATGGCCGAGATCGCCCGGGTTTGCCGGCCCGGTGGGACGGTCGCGGTGGTCAATCACTTCGGCAGCGACGGCCGCTTTCCGCGCGCGCTCGAACGGCTGCTCACCCCGATCACGCAGTGGATCGGCTTCCGGATGGACCTGCCGATCGAGGTCGTGACCGACACGCCCGGGCTGACCGTGCGCCGGATCGAGCGCGTCAACCTGTGCGGGCTGTGGCGCCTGATCGTCCTCGAGCGCTCGAGCGAGCGGGCCGCGCGCGCCTGAGATCCGGTCAGTGGTCGGGCTCGAGGCGCGGCGCGGCGCTCGTCTCGCCGCGCGGGGCCGCGCCGAGGTCCTGCACGCGGCGCGTCTGATCGATCACGGCGCGGAACTGCTTGTCGATGGCCTCGGTCGTGACCGCGTTGCGCGTGAGCATCTCGAGCGCGCGGACCTTCTCGCGCAGCGCGTCGATCTCGACGCTGCGCCCGTGCAGCTCGAGCGAGGCCTCGCGGAGGCGCCCGGCCTGCGCCTCCGCGTCGCGGCGCAGGCGGCGCTGGCTGTCCCGCGCCGCCTCGAGCTCCTGCGTCCGCGCCGCCAGCTCGGCCTGCAGCTCCATCGTGCGCAAACCGCCCGCCCGCACCATCCCGTACTGGACCAGCAGCTGCTCGTGCTTCATCTGCAGCTCCTGGAACAGCGAGAGCGGCACGAAGTCGCGCAGCGGCGCGGGCGAGTTCTCCTCGTACGAGGCGGAGAGCGCGCTCGAGCCCGTGCGACGAACGAGCGCCCGCGGCGCGGCGAGCGGCCCGAGCTCGAGGCCGGCGCCGGCGAGATCCTCGTCCGAGACCGTGTACTCGGGGCCGAACCGTCCATCGCGCTTGTCGGCGGCGAGGCGCCCCGCGCGGATGTAGCGCCGCAGCGTCGTGATCGAGAGCCCGGCGCGCTCGGCCGCTTCGCGAAGCGTCATGCGGCCCATGCTGGTCGACCCCCTGCGCCGAGCGTGGCGCTGCGTCACGAAGCGTTCGGTTCTATCATGGTCCGGTGACGCGCGACAAGCCTCGCGCGAAGATTGCCACGCCGCGCACGCCGCATGTATCCTGCGGCGAATCCAGCAACCGAGCGTGAGCGGGATGGGTCAGACGGAAGCGGCACGGGCGCACTGGGCCGACGAAGTCGCCGCGGCGGTGGTGCGTGGCGGCCGACCGGTCGTGCTCTCGACCGGCATCTCGCCGTCGGGCGAGATCCACATCGGTAACATGCGCGAGGTGCTCACCGCGGACGCGGTGTTTCGGGCCCTCGCTGATCGAGGCGTCGCCGCCGCGTTCCACTTCGTCGCCGACTCGCTCGATCCGCTGCGCCGCGTGTATCCGTTCCTGGATC
>Ga0180063_1000317_pt1 | contig 12731 bp, 11 predicted proteins | sample EasRivT47_16_10D_FD_121776 | JGI IMG/M metagenome (GOLD analysis project Ga0180063, IMG submission 121776) | Soil microbial communities from meander-bound floodplain in the East River, Colorado, USA - East River metaG ERMLIBT47_16_10D | ecosystem: Environmental > Terrestrial > Soil > Floodplain ...
GCCCGCGTCTCGCCGAGGAACGGATCCTGCTCGCCGGCCTCGAGGCGAATCCGCAGGCGTCGCAGGTCGCTGGCGCGTCGGGGCACCATCGGCACGAGCGTCGATGCGAGCCAGCGCTCCCACACGGGGGCGCTCTTGACGAGCTGACCCTCGACGACGGACCAGGGGAGCTCGGCCTGGAACGGGGCCCGTCCCGGCATCGAGCTGAATGCGACCGCCTTCGACCACAGCACGCGCGCCAGCGGCGACGGGGGCGCGCTCGTGCCGCGCTCGAGATCGATCGCGGCCCGCACCGCATCTTCGCCGAACGGGTTCGGCTCGACGAGGTTCGGCGCGCTCATGCCGAGCACGGAGCCGAACGTCTCGGGGCGGTTCATCGCGATCCGCAGGGCGCCATACCCTCCCATCGACTGGCCGGCGATCCCGCGCGCCCGGCGATCGGGGATCGTCCGGTACGTCGTGTCCACGTGGGTCACGAGGTCCGTGGCGACGAAGTCCTCCCAGGCGCCGCCGGTGACCGAGTTCGCGTACCAGCTCCCGCCGAACCGGGTCCGCGCATCGGGCAGGACGAGGATCATCGGACCGACTCGCTTGGCCTCGACCGCGGCCTGGAGCGCGCGAGACAGGTCGAGACCCTCGTAGCCGTACCCGCTGACCCAGCTGTCCGGACCCTCACCCCACGCGTGGAGCAGGTAGACGACCGGGTAGCGCTCGCTCCCCGCGGCGTCGTACCCGGGCGGGAGGACCACGACCAGCGGGCGCGCGGGGCTCTCGCCGAGGCGGTTCTCGAGGAGCGACTGCGCCAGCAGGGTCGAGCGATCGACGCGCGCGTCGATCCCGGGGGCGAGCAGCACGGCGGCGCTCGTGACTGCGGCGACGATGACGAGGCGCTGGCGTTGCATTCCGGTGCTCGAACCCGCCGAGCATGATCGCACAGGGTTGACCCGCGCCGCGGCGCGCTGTTAGTCTTGGCGGCCCGATGGCCCCTACCGAGGAAACGCCCGACCTCGATCCGGTACGGGGCAGGGCGCCGCTGATCCTCGGCGGCCACGATTTCCCTTCGATCACGCGCGCCGTGTGCGACCCGCTCGAGCGGCCGACACCGTCCGGCTGGTGGTTGTTCTTCTTGCCCTCGCTCGCCCTGTTGAGCCTGCTCGGTCTGGCGACGGGCTGGCTGTTCTGGGAGGGGATCGGGATCTGGGGCCTCAACAACCCGGTCGGCTGGGCCTTCGACATCACGAACTTCGTGTTCTGGGTCGGGATCGGCCACGCCGGCACCCTGATCTCGGCGATCCTGTTCCTGCTGCGGCAGCGCTGGCGCACGTCGATCAACCGCTCGGCCGAGGCGATGACGATCTTCGCCGTCATGTGCGCGCTGATCTTCCCGGGCATTCACGTCGGTCGCATCTGGGTCGCGTACTGGATGCTGCCGCTGCCCAACCAGATGAGCATGTGCCCGAACTTCCGCAGCCCGCTGCTGTGGGACGTGTTCGCGGTCAGCATCTACGGCACGGTCTCCGTGCTGTTCTGGTACGTCGGCCTCGTGCCGGACCTGGCGACGGTGCGCGACCGCGCGCGCACGCTGCTGCGCCGGCGCATCTTCGGCGCGCTGGCCCTGGGCTGGCGCGGATCGAACCGGCACTGGCAGCACTACGAGCGCGCCTACCTGATCCTGGCCGGCCTGGCCACGCCGCTCGTGCTGTCCGTGCACTCGATCGTCTCGATGGACTTCGCGGTGTCCCAGCTTCCGGGCTGGCACACGACGATCTTCCCGCCCTACTTCGTCGCCGGTGCGATCTTCTCCGGCTTCGCCATGGTCGTCACGCTGATGGTGATCACGCGCAAGGCGTTCCGCATGGAGAACCTGATCACCATTCGGCACTTCGAGAACATGGCCAAGATCATGCTCGTGACCGGCACGATGGTCGGCTACGCCTACGGAATGGAGTTCTTCATCGCCTGGTACAGCGGCAACCCCTACGAGGGCTTCGCGTTCCTGAACCGGGCCTTCGGCCCGTACGCCTGGGCCTACTGGATCATGGTCTCGTGCAACGTGATCCTGCCGCAGATCCTGTGGTGGAAGAAGGCGCGCACCAATCTGGCAATCCTGTTCGTGATGTCGCTCGTGGTCAACGTCGGGATGTGGTTCGAGCGCTTCGTGATCATCGTCACCTCGCTGCATCGCGATTTCCTGCCCTCGAGCTGGGACTACTACGTGCCGACGATCTGGGAGTTCCTGGCGCTGCTGGGCAGCTTCGGCCTGTTCTTCACGATGTTCTGCCTGTTCGTGCGCTTCCTGCCCATCGTGGCCACGGCCGAGGTCAAGGCCGTGCTGCCCGCGGCCGACCCGCACCACGGCGAGGAGCGCGTGGTGCTCGATGTGTCGAAGGCGCCGGTGCGGGAGGCCACCACATGAGCGCACCGCTGCTGCCGCAGCTGCCCGCGGGGCCGTGCTACGGCGCGCTCGGTCGCTTCGCCGGGCCGCGCGAGCTGCTGCACGCCTGCGAGCGCATCCGCGAGCTCGGATTCACGCGCTGGGACGCGCACAGCCCGTTCCCGGTCCACGGCCTCGACGGCGCGATGGGGCTGCGCGCCTCGCGCTTGCCCTGGATCGTGCTGACCCTGGCGCTCAGCGGTGCCGCCGGGGCGATGCTGCTCCAGTGGTGGGTGCACACGCAGGCCTACCCGCTCGTGATCAGCGGCAAGCCACTGTTCTCGTGGCCCGCCTTCGTCCCCGTGACGTTCGAGGTCGGCGTGCTGTTCGGCGCGCTCGGCGCGGTGTTCGGGATGTTCGGGCTGAACCGGCTGCCCATGCACCATCACCCGCTGTTCGAGTCGTCGACGTTCGAGCGCGCGACGGACGACGGCTTCTTCGTGTCGATCGAGTCCTGGGATCCGAAGTTCGATCGAGAGGCCACGACCCGGCTGCTGCGCGACCTCGGCGCGCTCGACGTCGAGCTGGTCCCGTCGTCATGAGGCGCCGGTGAGCGTCCCACGCGTCCTCGAGACCTCCCGGCTGACGGTCCCGGCCGCGAGCGGGCTGAGCCGCCTGCCCCTCGTCGCGGGCGGCGTGGGAGTGCTCGGGCTCCTCGCCTCGTGGGCCCTCGGCCAGGGCACGCGGCAGCTCGCGTTCTCCTGGCTCGTCGCGTTCCTGTTCTGCCTGACCCTCGCGCTCGGCGCGCTGTGGTTCGTCCTCGTGCACTTCGCGACCAAGGCCGGGTGGGGCGTCGCCGTGCGCCGACTCGCCGAGAACGTCGCGGGGACGCTGCCCGTGCTGGCCGTGCTGTTCTTGCCGGTGCTGCTCTGGATGCACGACCTGTATCACTGGAGCGATGCGGAGGCCGCGGCGCACGACCCGTTGCTCGCGGCCAAGGCGCCGTACCTCGCTGCGGGGTTCTTCGCGATCCGCGCGGTGCTGTACTTCGCGATCTGGGGCGGTCTGGGCGTGCTGTACCTGCGCAGCTCGAGACGCCAGGACGACACGGGGGACGAGCGGATCACCCGCCGGTTGACCGCGATCGCCGGGCCGGCGCTGATCCTGTTCGCCCTCTCGGTCAGCTTCGCGGCGATCGACTGGATCATGTCGCTCGAGCCGCATTGGTACTCGACCGTATTCGGCGTGTACGTATTCTCCGGCTGCGTCGTGTCGTTCTTCTCGCTCCTGGTCGTGCTGTCGGCGATCCTGGCTCGCGCGGGCGTGCTGCGCGGCGTGATCACGGTCGAGCACTTCCACGACATCGGCAAGCTGATGTTCGCATTCACCGTGTTCTGGGCCTACATCGCCTTCGCCCAGTTCTTCCTGATCTGGTACGGCAACATCCCCGAGGAGACGGTGTGGTACCTGCGCCGGCTCGATTCGGGGTGGCTCCCGGTCTCGCTGCTCCTGGCCGTCGGGCACTTCGTCGTCCCGTTCTTCTTCTTGATGCCGCGCACGATCAAGCGCCGCACGCCGCTGCTCGTCACGGGCGCGGCGTGGATGCTGTTCATCCACCTGGTCGACCTGCACTGGCTGGTCATGCCGACGCTGCACCAGGACGGGCCGCACCCGGGCCTGCTCGACCTGACGACGCTCCTCGGCGTCGGCGGCCTGTTCTTCGCGGTCGTGGGCTGGCTCATGACGCGCCAGCCGGTCGTGCCCCTGGGCGACCCGCGCCTCTCCGAATCCGTCGCCTTCGAGAATTTTTAGGGGGTCAGGTCTCGAATCATTGGGTCCCCCCGCGTCGGCGCGCTTGCAACCTCGGTGCACGCGGGGGACCCAATGATTCGAGACCTGACCCCCTGAGGTATCTTGTTTCCCGCGGCGGGCGTCTGGTAGGCTCCCCCGCTCGGGAGTCATTGGATCCCAATAGGAGACGTTCCATGCGCACACGGCTCACCTCGGTCCTCGTCCTGGCCGCGGCGGCGACCCTGCTCGCCGGCACGGCGGGCGCGGCCACGCTCAGCGGCACGATCAAGTTCGAGGGGACCGCTCCCGCCCTGAAACCGATCGCGATGGACGCCGATCCCAACTGCGCCCGCAAGCACTCGACCGCTGTGGCCAACGAGATGCTGGTCCTGGGCCCGGGGAACACCGTCGCCAACATCCTCGTGCGCGTGAAGGGCGGCCTCCCCGCGGGCAAGACCTATCCGGCGCCGTCCGCGCCCGCCGTCATCGACCAGAACGGCTGCCAGTACACGCCGCACGTCCTGGGGATGATGGTCGGCCAGAAGCTCAAGATCAAGAATTCGGACGGCCTGCTCCACAACGTCCACGCGCTGCCCAAGACCAACGCCGAGTTCAATCGCGCCATGCCGGCGACGATGACCGAGTTCGACCACACGTTCGACAAGGCCGAGGACGTGTTCCGGGTGAAATGCGACGTCCACCCCTGGATGGGCAGCTGGGTCGCGGTGATGGCGCACCCGTTCTTCGCCGTGACGGGCAAGGACGGCACGTTCAAGATCGACGGCCTCCCCGCCGGGACGTACGAGATCGAGGCGTGGCACGAGAAACTGCCGGCCAAGACGGCGTCCGTGACCGTCGCCGCCGACGAAAAGAAGACCGTCGACTTCACGCTGACCGCGCCCGCTCGCTGAGCCGGGACGAGGAGGGGGGATGGCCGAGACGCTGCACGAGCGGGCCCACGCCGCCGAGCACCACGAAGAGCTCTCGTTCTGGTGGAAGTACGTCTTCTCGACCGACCACAAGGTCATCGGCGTGCAGTACACCGTGACCGGACTGGTGTTCCTGTTCTTCGGCTTCTGCCTGATGATGATCATGCGCTGGCAGCTGGCCTACCCGGGCCAGCCCCTGCCGATCCTCGGCGGGCTCCTGGGCGACATCCGCGCCCCGGGCGGGGCCATCGCTCCCGACTTCTACAACCAGCTCGGCGCGATGCACGGCACGATCATGGTGTTCATGGGCGTCGTGCCGCTGGCCGTAGGCGGCTTCGGCAACTTCGTCCTGCCGCTGCAGATCGGCGCGCCGGACATGGCCTTCCCGCGCATCAACATGGCCAGCTACTGGAGCTACGTCCTCGGCGGCCTGGTGATGCTGGCCAGCTTCTTTCTCCCCGGCGGCGCGGCGCAGTCGGGCTGGACCTCCTACGCTCCGCTGTCGGACATCGCACCGACGGGCCAGACAGCCTGGCTCTTCGGCATGATCTTCCTGATCACTTCGTCGCTCCTGGGCTCGATCAACTTCCTCGTGACCACGATCCAGCTGCGGGCCAAGGGCCTGACGTTCATGCGCCTGCCGTTCTTCTGCTGGGCCCAGTTCGTCACCGCGTTCCTGCTGTTGCTGGCCTTCCCGCCGCTCGAGGCGGCGGGCGTGCTGCAGCTGATGGACCGGCTGGCCGGCACGAGCTTCTTCCTGCCCACCGGCCTCGTCGTCTCCGGGCAGGTGCTGGAAGTCAGCGGCGGCGGGAGCCCGCTGCTGTGGCAGCACCTGTTCTGGTTCCTGGCCCATCCCGAGGTCTACGTGCTGATCCTGCCCGCGATGGGCATCGTGGCCGAGGTCGTGGCCAACAACACGCGCAAGCCGCTGTGGGGCTACCGCTCGCTGGTCTACTCGCTGATCTTCCTCGGCTTCATGTCGTTCATCGTCTGGGCCCACCACATGTTCCTGACCGGCATGGGCACGACGATGGCGTCGTTCTTCCAGACCACGACGATGATCATCTCGATCCCGTCGGTCGTGATCCTGACCGCGCTGATCCTGTCGCTGTGGGGTGGAGCGATCCGCTTCAACACGCCGATGCTGTTCGCGCTGGCCTTCCTGCCGATGTTCGGCATCGGCGGCCTGACCGGCCTGCCGCTCGGGCTCAGCTCGCCCGACGTGTTCCTCCACGACACGCTGTACGTGATCGGCCACTTCCACTACGTCGTGGCGCCGGGCACGATCTTCGCGCTGTTCGCCGGCGTGTACTACTGGTTCCCCAAGGTCACCGGGCGTCGGATGAACGAGACGCTGGGCAAGCTGCACTTCTGGCCCTCGCTCGTGTTCATGAACCTGATCTTCATGCCGATGATGATCCAGGGCATGGCCGGCGTGTCGCGGCGGCTCGCCGACGGCGGCCAGACCTACGACTTCTCCGATCCCGTGATCTGGCTGAACAAGCTCATGTCGCACGCGGCGTACGGTCTGGCCCTGGCGCAGATCCCGTTCTTCATCAACTTCTTCCGCAGCATCCGCCACGGCGAGCCGGTCGGCCCGAACCCGTGGGACGCGACCACGCTCGAATGGCAGGCCCCCTCGCCGCCGCCGCACGGGAACTTCGCCGAGCCGCCCGTCGTGCACCGCGGACCCTACGAGTACAGCGTGCCCGGCGCGAAGCGCGACTTCTGTCCGCAGAACCAGCCCGTGGGGGCCTGAGGCGGCCATGGAGATCCCCTACACCGTCGAAGCCCGCCCCGACACCGGCCTGACCAGCGGCAAGATCGGGATCTGGCTGTTCCTCGCGTCCGAAGTGATGCTGTTCGGCGCGCTGTTCGCGACCTACATCATGCTGCGCGTCGGCGCGCCCGAATGGCCGGCCGGGGCCACGGTCCTCAACGTCCCGCTGGCCACGCTGAACACGATCGTGCTGATCACCTCGTCGGTCACGATGGTCATGGCCTGGGCCTCGCTGATGCGTCGCGATCTGTCCAAGGCGCGGATGTTCCTCTGGTGCACCGTGGCCCTGGGCGGCGCGTTCATGGTCATCAAGGCCATCGAGTACAACGCCAAGTTCGAGCACCACCTGTATCCGAGCCACAGCACGTTCCTGGCGATCTACTTCACGCTGACCGGCCTGCACGCGTTCCACGTGCTGGGCGGGATGGTGATCAACGCGTACTTCGCCGGACCCGGCTCGAAGCTGTGGCACACCAACCCGCAGTGGTTCACCAACCGGGTCGAGCATGCCGGGCTGTTCTGGCATTTCGTCGACCTGGTGTGGATCTTCCTGTTCCCCGTCCTGTACCTGCTGTAGGAGGCGTCATGGAGCACGGACACGCCGCGGACATCGACCGCCACGTTCGGACCTACGTGATGGTGTTCGTGTCGCTGATGGTCCTGACGGTGGTCACCGTGGGGATCTACTACCTGCACCTGTCCCGCCCCGCGGCGATCGCGCTGGCGCTGATCGTGGCCACGGTCAAGGGCTCGCTCGTCGCCTGCTTCTTCATGCACCTGATCTCCGAGCGACGCCTGGTCTACTGGGTCCTGCTGCTGACCGTGGCGTTCTTCCTCGTGCTGCTGTTCGTACCGATGTTCACCTCGCTGCTCGACCAGGCGCGGGTGTAGGGAGCGCGCGTGTCGCTGCGCTCGTTCCATCTGCTGTTCATCGCCGCTTCGACGCTCTTGGCGTTCGGCCTCGGCGGGTGGTGCGTGCATGCCTCGCGCGCCGCGGGGTCGCGCGGCTACCTGGCGCTCGGGATCGCGAGCTTCGCCTGCGCGATCGTGCTGATCGCCTACGGCGCGTGGTTCCAGCGCAAGGTGCGCACGGCCGAGCAGGAGCGGGAGGAACGGCGGCGCAACCTGCACCGCGTGCCCGTGCTGCTCGCGGCGTGGGTGCTCGGCGGGCGTGCCGCCGAGGCCTGCTCGGTGTGCTTCGGCCAGGCCGACGGACCGATGATCGACGCCGCGCGTCTCGGCGTGTGGCTGCTGTTCGGCCTCGTGCTGGCGATCCAGCTCGCGTTCGTGGCGTTCTTCGTCTACCTGCACCGGCGGGCCAAGCGCTACCGCGCCAAGCACCCCGAGGTGCGGTGGGCCGACTGAGGGGGAGCGGATGCCCGATATCAATTTCTTCCTGCCCGAGCTGGCCTCGGCCGAGGGCGCGGCGATCGACCAGACGCTGAACCTCGTGCACTGGCTGATGCTGGTGCTGTTCGTCGGTTGGGGCGGGTTCTTCGCCTACGTGCTGTTCCGGTTCCGCGCCGGGCGCCACCCCAAGGCCGATCCCGTCGGCGTGCGCAGCCACGCCTCCACCTGGCTCGAGGTCGGGGTGTTCGTGGCCGAGGTCGTGCTGCTCGTCGGCTTCTCGATCCCGCTGTGGGCCAAGCGCGTCGATCAGGTGCCGCCGGCCGCCGATTCGACGATCGTGCGCGTGGTCGGCGAGCAGTTCGCCTGGAACGTGCACTACCCGGGTCCCGACGGCGTGTTCGGCCGGACCGACCCGCACAAGGTCGACCCGCAGTCGAACCCGCTCGGACTGGACGGCGAAGACCCGGCGGCCAAGGACGACATCGCCACGCTGAACCAGCTCCACGTGCCGGTCGGCAAGCCGGTCGTGATCCACCTGTCGAGCAAGGACGTGATCCACAGCTTCGGTGTCCCGCACATGCGCGCCAAGCAGGACGCGATCCCGGGACTCTCGATCCCGGTCTGGTTCACCCCGACGCGCACGACGGCCGAGATGCGCCAGATCACGGGCAACCCGGAATTCGTCTACGAGATCGCCTGCGCGCAGCTGTGCGGCCTGGGCCACTCCACGATGCGCGGCTTCTTGACCGTGCACAGGGCGGAGGAGTACGCGGCCTGGCTCGCCGAGCAGACGCCGGCCCAGGGCGGAGACGCGTTCTGGCAGTGACCTCGACCCGGCCGCGCGTCCCGCTGTCGGCGCTCTACGCGCTCCTCGCGTTGCTCTTCTCGTGGGCCGCCGCCTTCCGGATCCCGGCGACAGGCGACCTGGTCCGGATCGTCGTCACCCCCGAGCGGGTCGCGGCGGTCCCAATCGGCGCGAGCTGGCCCGATGGCGTGATCCGACAGCCGACTCCGGACCTCGCCGAGTGCTCGGATCCGCCGCTGCGGGCCGGTGACCGCGTTCTGAGCGTCGACGGACACCCGTATCGCTTCCGCCCGGACCTCGACCGCCGCGTCGCCGCGGCCGGGCCTGAAGGATCGCTGCGCGTCATGGTCGAGCGATCAGGAAGCGGCGAGGCGACGCGCGCGATCGAGTCCACGGTCCGCCTGCGCTCGCTCGCGGCGGAAGAGGGCGCACCGGCGCTGCGGCTGCTCGTGGCCGTGCTCGGCCTGTTCATGCCCCTCCTGTGCTTCGCGCTCGGCTTCTGGGTCGTGCTCGTGCGGCCCCGGGATCCCGTGGCCTGGCTCGTCCTGCTGATGCTCCTCGGCTTCTCCCAGACGGGCGGCGCCCAGCAGGGCGTGCACTGGGCCTGGCCGGACGCGCTGCGCCTGCCCGGCACGCTGTATCGCGTGTTCTTCGCCAGCACCTGGCCGCTGTGGTTCCCGCTGTTCGGCGTGTTCTTCCAGGGCCGCCTCGACTGGGAGCGGCGGCGGCCGTGGATCCCGTGGCTCGTTCTCGGACCGATCGCCTTCTTCGCCGCGCGGGACGTCGCGACGGCGATGGCCCAGGCCATGGATGCGCGGGACTTGGCCGCGGCCCTGGCGCCGCTCGATCCGCTCGCACCGCTCGAGCTTCCGTTCGCCATCGCCGCGATCGGCTTCTTCTTCTTCGTGATGGGCTGGAAGGCCGGCACCGCAGCCTCGCCCGACGCCAAGCGCCGGCTGCGCCTGCTGCTCTACGGCGCGGGCGTCGCGCTGACGCCGATGCTCGGGCTCTTGATCGCGATGCCGATCACGAAGAAGTCGCTCGAGACGCTCCCGGCGCCGATCGTCGTACCGGCGCTCCTCGCGCTCGCCGTATTCCCGATCTCGCTGGCCTACGTGATCCTGGTCGAGAAGGCGATCGACGCTCGCGTCGCCGTGCGCCAGGGGCTGCGCTACGCAGCGACCAGGGGCGCGATTCGCGTCCTCGTCGCGATCGGCATGGTCGCGGCGCTGTGGAACGCGTGGCTCCTGGTCAACGATCCGGATGCCAACCGTCCGCGCAAGCTCCAGGCGATCGCGATCGGGATGGTCGCCGCGGTGCTGCTGCCGCGCGGCGCGCAGCGCCTGTTCAGCTGGACCGACCGGCGCTTCTTCCGCGAGGCGTACGACGTCGAGCGCGTGCTGACCGAGCTGTCGGAAGAGGTCCGGACGATCCTCGAGACGGACCGGCTCCTCGATACGGTGCTCGAGCGCATCGGGTCCACGCTGCACGTCGAGCGGATCGCCGTGTACCTGCGCGACGGAAGCCGCTTCCTGCCCGGCCGCTCGCGCGGATACGCGCAGCTCCCGGACGTGGTGGTCGAGCCGGCCGTCCACGCGCTCGCGGAGTTCGCGGCGTCGGGCCGGGCGATCCGCGTGCACCACGACGACCCGGCGAGCCCGCTGCGGCGCAGCACGATGAAGGAGGACGTGCGCGTCCTGCTCGATGCGCTCGAGACCGAACTCGTGCTCCCGCTGCTCGGACGGCGCGGGATCCTGGGCTTCGTGGCCCTCGGACCGAAGAAGAGCGAGGAGCCCTACTCGGCCTCGGACGTCAAGCTGCTGGCCTCGCTCGCGACCCAGACCGGGCTCGCGCTCGAGAACAGCAACCTCGTCGCGGAGGTGGCTCACGAGACCGCGCGGCGCGAGCGGATGAGCCGCGAGATCGAGATCGCGCGCGAGGTGCAATTCAAGCTCTTCCCGCAGCGCATCCCGCAGCTTGCCGGAATCGACTGCGCCGGCGCCTGCCGCCCGGCGCAGGGCGTCGGCGGCGACTACTACGACTTCCTGGCGCTACCGGGTGGCCGACTCGGCGTCGCCCTCGGCGACGTGGCCGGCAAGGGCATTCCCGCCGCGTTGCTGATGGCCTCGCTCCAGGCCTCGCTGCGCGGACAGCGCCTGTCGGGACCCGCCGACCTCGGGCAGCTCGTGACCAACCTGAACCGGCTGCTCTACGACGCCTCGCCCGACAACCGCTACGCGACGTTCTTCTACGGCGAGCTGGACCCGATCCTGCACCGCCTGGACTACGTCAACGCCGGTCACAACGCCCCGATGCTGCTGCGCGGCAAGAACGGGGGCATCGAGCGGCTGGCCGCGACCGGTCCCGTCGTGGGCCTGATCGACAGCGGGCGCTTCGAGCAGCGCAGCGTCACGCTCGAGCGTGGAGACCTGCTGGTCGTCTACTCCGACGGGATCAGCGAGGCCATGAACGCCGACGACGAGGAGTGGGGCGAGGCGCAGCTCGCCGCGACGATCGGCGAGGACCGCGCGCGTCCCGCCGCCGCGTTGATCCAGCGTCTGTTCGAGGCCGCCGACGCGTTCGTGGCCGGGGCCGTGCAGCACGACGACATGACGCTGGTCGTGCTGCGCGTCGCGGAGTGAGCGTCGGGTAGGTCAGCGCTCGTCCCGGTCGGCCTCGAAATCGCGCAGCAGCTCCGCGAGCCGAGCCACGGTGAGCCGGGGCGGGCTCCCGGCTGCAGGCAGCACCGGGGGCGTGAGCCATCCCTGGCGCACCGCCTCGGCGAGCGGCTGCTCCTCGAAGCGGCCGCTCACGGCACGGGGTGGTACGAGCTCGGCGATCACCTGACCGCGATCGGTGACGAGCACCGTCTCGCCGCGCGACGCGAGCCGTACGTACTCGTCACGCCTCGCCTGGGGTCGACGACCCGCCGAACAACTTCGGCGTCGGCATGCGGGCCCGGATGCGCTCGAGCTCCTCGACCGTGACGCGAGCGATGCCGGCCTTCTGGCAGTGCGACTCGACGGCGCGGACGACCATGCCGCGCACGAACGCCGGGATGCGGCCCATCCGCTCGCGCGCCGCGGGGTCCCAGGCGAGCTCGCGATCCTCGGCCGCGCCGTAGACCACCGCGGGCGGCGCCGCCGCGAGCGGCTCGATCGTGAACGTCCCGGGCACGTGCGTGCACAGCGGGTCCTCGGCCAGGTAGTCGCCCGTCATGCCGTAGGCCCGCGCGCGACAGCCGCCGCAGCGACTCTGCAGCTCGCACTCCCCGCACCGCCCGCCGAGGCCGGCCCGGCGGCGGATCGCCTGGAACAGCTCCGAGCCATCCCACAGGTCGGCCAGTCGCTCCTGCCTGAGGTTGCCCGCGAACACGGGCAGGTACGGGCACGGCGTCACGTCGCCGTTCGGGCGGATGCCGAGATAGTGCGTGCCGGCGGGGCAGCCGCCGGCGCCGCCGGCGTACTGGCGTGTGAGCGCAGCGTCGGGGTCCTGAGCCAGGAGCGTCTTGACGTAGTGCGGGGCGCACTTGGCGTTGACCACCATCCGTCCGGCGTGCGATTGCTGGATCCGCTGCAGCTCCCCGAGCACGTCGTCGTACTCCGCTGGCGCGAGGTCCGACACGAACTGCCCGCGCCCGGTGGGCACGAGGAAATACAGGTTCCACACGCGTGCCCCGAGCCTGTCGTGCGCGAAGTCGGC
>Ga0180063_1000318_pt1 | contig 12718 bp, 11 predicted proteins | sample EasRivT47_16_10D_FD_121776 | JGI IMG/M metagenome (GOLD analysis project Ga0180063, IMG submission 121776) | Soil microbial communities from meander-bound floodplain in the East River, Colorado, USA - East River metaG ERMLIBT47_16_10D | ecosystem: Environmental > Terrestrial > Soil > Floodplain ...
CCCGAGCGGTTCGGCGCGCACCTCATCTGCGGCATGGGCGAGACCGAGCGCGAGATTCTCGAGGTCGGCCAGCGCGTGAAGGATCTGGGGGGACACAACCACATGTTCGCGTTCTTCCCCGAGCGCGGCTCGCTGATGGAGGACTGGCCGGCTGTCGACCGCGGGCAGTGGCGGCGGGTGCAGCTCGCGCGCTTCATCGTCGACTTCTGGAACGGCCGGGTCGAGGACATGCGCTTCGACGCGGCCGGGCGCGTGGTCGACTTCGGTGTCGAGCCGGATGACCTCGACGCGCTGATCGCCACCGGCAAGCCGTTTCGGACCTCGGGTTGTCCGGGCAAAAACGACGACCAGGTGTCGGCCTGCAACCGGCCGTACGGCGATTCGAGCCCGACCGACATCCTCTCGTTCCCGTTCGCGCCGGCGGGGGAGGACGTGGCGGTCGTGCGGCGACAGATGGCCGGCGAGGACGTCCCCGCGGGCGTCGTGGCCGACGATTGAGTCCGCTGCTGTGTCCATAAACAGGATTGCTCCGGAGGCGGCCGTGTTTCGAGTAGTGTCTCTGGCGCATTATTAGTACATCGGAATATGCCGATGAAGCTGGCGCCTGCGCACGCGGCGCCGGCGTCGATGAGGAGGACGAGATGGGCGCTACCCCTGACATCCAGGTGATCGACAGCATCATCAAGCAGCGTCTCGACGAGATCCTGCCCGGGAAGCTCGAGGAGGCGCTCAAGGCGCGCGAGGAGAACCGCACGCCGTCGATGACGATCATCGCCACCAAGGGCACGCTCGACTGGGCCTACCCGCCGTTCATCCTGTCGTCCACCGCGGCCGCGCTCGGCTGGGACGTGTCGATCTTCTGCACTTTCTACGGTCTCGAGCTGCTCAAGAAGGACATCAGCGGCCTGCAGGTGAGCCCGCTCGGCAATCCCGCGATGCCGATGAAGATGCCGTTCGGCCCCGACTGGTTCAAGTCGATCAAGTGGAACATCCCGAACGCCATCCAGTCGATCATCCCCGGCTTCGAGGCGTTCGCCACCACCATGATGAAGATGACGATCAAGAACAAGGGCGTCGCCGAGATCGGCGAGCTGCGCAGCCTGTGCCTCGAGGCGGGCGTCAAGATGATCGGCTGCCAGATGACCGTCGATCTGTTCGGCTACTCGCACGGGGATTTCATCCCCGAAGTGACGGAGTACGTGGGTGCCGCGTCGTTCCTGCCGATGGCGCGGGACGCAGACGTGAGCCTGTACATCTGACTTTTTCGCGCCAGGCGCGTTAGACGCCGGTGCTGCGCCAGGAGCGCGTTTCCACAGGGAGGACGACATGAAGCTGAAGCACATTGCGGCGCTCGCCGCTCTGACGCTGCCGTTCGCCGCGCAGGCGACCGACGGCTACTTCTCGCACGGCTACGGCATGAAGGCGAAAGGCATGGGCGGCGCGGCGACGGCGGTGGCCGGCCAAGACGCCTTCGGTGGGGCGAACAATCCGGCAACCATGGCCTTTGCGGGCAACCGTTTCGACGCCGGCATCGATCTCTTCAGTCCGTGGCGCGAAGCCTCGCGTTCCGGGGGCACATTGTTCGGCTTGGACGGCTCCGCCAAGAGCGACTCGAACTACTTCGGCATACCCGAGGTCGCGTTCAACTACATGGTCCGGCCAAATCTCGCGCTCGGGATTACCGTGTACGGCAACGGCGGGATGAACACCGACTATCCCACCGGACAGATTCCGGGCGCTAGCGTCTGTGCAGCGTTCAATCCGGGTCACGCGAGCTACAACCTGCTCTGCGGCAACACTGCCCTCGGCGTCGACCTATCGCAACTCATCATTGCGCCGACAATCGCGTGGCAGTTCGTTCCGAACCACTCGATCGGCCTCTCGCCGCTCTTCGCGTACCAGCAGTTTGACGCCTACGGGCTGCAAGCGTTCGACAACCCGCTCCTGTCGACCAATTCGGGTAGCGTCACCAACCGTGGAAAGGACAGCTCGACTGGGTGGGGTGCACGCATCGGCTATTACGGGCAGTTCACGCCGCAAATCGCCGTCGGCGCCGCCTACGCGACGAAGATGAGCATGGACGAGTTCGGCGACTATAAGGGACTCTTCGCCGAGCAGGGTGGGTTCGATATCCCGTCGCACTGGAGCCTCGGCGTCGCGATCCGGCCGACTCCGCAATGGCTGATCGCCTTGGACTACGAGCAGATCAACTACAGCGACGTGAAGGCAGTCAACAATTCGAGCTCGAACATCCTCGGTTGCTTGATGGGCAACACCGCAAACTGCCTGGGCGGCAGTGACGGGGCTGGGTTTGGCTGGCGCGACGTCGACGTGTTCAGGCTCGGCGTGCAGTATCAGCTCAACGCCAACTGGACGCTGCGCGGCGGCTACAACTATTCCTCGAACCCGATCAAGCCCGAGGACGTCACGTTCAACATCCTGGCACCCGGCGTGGTCCAGCATCACCTGACGGCGGGCGCAACGTACGCCTGGCAGAACCGTCACGAGATCACCGGCGCGTTCATGTACGCCTTCAACAACGATGTCACGGGCCCCAGCCTCTTCAATCCGATTCTCGGCATGTTCGGTGCGCCCGGCGCCAACATGCAGGAGAAGATCGAGATGTACCAATGGTCGCTGGGCATCCAGTATTCCTACAAGTTCTGACCCCGGCCTGTGCCACGAAAGCCCCGCTTCGCGCGGGGCTTTTTCTTTTCCGGCGCTGCGCTAGCATCTGCATTCGACGCACGGAGTGGGCATGAAAGGCATCCAGATCACCGACCTCGGCGCCCTGAGGAACGATCTCGCAAAGTACAAGAAGGGCAAGAAGCTCGGCATCCGCCAGTTCAACCAGGCGGCGCGGCTGGCATGGCTCGGCAAGGCGGTCCTCTCGCCCCTCGATCCCGAGGACCCGGAGTGCAAGTCCTGGCTGCTCTATCTGCAGCGGCCCGAGGGACTTGCCGAACACTGCCTCGTGATCGACGAGGACCTGCTGCAGTACATCCACATCCTCGACGCCGAGCAGGGCGCGCACCTCGCCGCGGCCCTCGAGCAGGGCGTCAAGGAGCGCGCTGCGGGCCTCGACGCGTTGAACCGTCGCGACTTCTATCTCGAGAAGTACTTCGATCCCGCGAAGGGGAAGCAGGAAGGATGAGACCGGCGCGCTGGATCGATCTGGGGGTCGTGGATCCGATCGCGTTCCACGCGACCTACGCCGGGCTGGCCGACGCCCAGGAACCGGATGCGGCGCCGCTCGTGGTCTGGGGCAGGACCGCGGCGCACCTCTGCCTCGGGCAAAGCCAGGGCCAGTGCGAGCTCGACGACGCGATCGAAATCCCGGTCGTGCGCCGGCCGCTCGGCGGCGGTGCGGTGTGGGTGGACGAGGACCAGCTCTCGTACGCGATCGTCGTGCCCCTCGCGCTGGCGCCGCTGTGCCACGAGGACTGGTACGGGTGGGCGCTCGCGCCGGCGATCGCGACGTTCCGCGCGTTCCGGCTCGAGGTCGAGCAGTGCGCCGAGGATCTCATGCTCGCGCGCCGCAAGATCGCGGGCAGCGGCGCGGCGACGATCGGCCGCTGCGCAGTCATCGCCTCGAGCTTCCTGCTGCGGTTTCCCCGCGCGCGGTTCGCGGCGAGCGTTGCGACGCCGGATCTGGGCTTTCGCACCGCGTTGCACGATGCGCTCGCAATCGCGATGACCGACTGGTCGAGTCACGCCGCGCCGCCGGACGAAGACTCGCTCGCAATGACATTCCGCGCCGCGCTGTGCGACACGCTCGGCTGGAATGCGGTTGCTTCGTCACCCGCGACCAGCGAGTGCGCGGCGATCGAGACATGGCGTGAAGAGCTGGCTGCACCGATCGAGACGGGGCGCCCGCGCGTCGCCGGCGGAATCAAGCTCAATGCCGCACTGATGCTGCGGCGCGACGTACGCACCGGGGCCCCGCGCCTCGAGCGCACGCCTGCCTGATGGCGAGCCCGACGATCGAATCGCGGCGCCGCCGCCGGTTCCTCCTGCTGTCGTCCGACGAGGCGCTCGCGGCGGACCTGCGTGGGGCACTGGCGGAAGGCTGGGAGATGACCGTCGCCACGGACGTCGATGCGCTCGGCGGTTTCGAGCAGATCCTGCAGTACCGCTTCCTCTTCCTCGATCTTGACGACGCCGCGTTCGACCCGCTCGCGACCATTGCGCATCTGCGTCGCGACCTCATGCTCAACATCGCGATTGTTTGCCTGGGCGGCTCGAAAGACCTGCGCGATGCAGCGCGCCGCGCGCGCGCCGACCGGTTTTTCGAGCGCGCGGAGGCAGTCGAACGCATGCGGCAGTTCTGCGCGCAATACGGCTGGGGTGCATAGCGCGGCAGCGTTTGTGCACCGCAGAAACGGCGCCCCACGTCGGCGGCATTTGATGTCCATCAAATGGGTCCGGCGCAATGCGCCTAGCCTGCTTCGAACCGCAGGAGGCGCCCATGTCGTATCAGATCCAGGAGTACCCGGACCGGCTGGAGATCGCGATCGACGCGCCCCGCGAGGAGCGAGAGTCCTTTCTCGACCTCCTCGACGCGTGCACGCACGGGGAGCGCGGCTGCCCCGCGCTGCGCTGCGGTACGGTCGAGACAACACTTCCCGCGATGCCGGACGGCGCGATCCGGATCAAGGTCGTCCCGCACCCCGGCGTCCACGTCGACCCGAAGCTCATTGAGCGCTGTCTCGCGTTCACGCTCGGCTGCGGCACGCGACGCGCCGGCAGCGCCTGCGCCGGCGCATAAAGGGTCAGCCGGCGGCGCGGGCGCCCGCGAGCGGGAAAGCGACCTCGACGGTCACGCCCTTGCCGTCCGGCCGGTTGCGCGCGGCGGCCCGGCCGCCGTGGAACTCCGCGATCAGCCGGACGATGAACAGACCAAGGCCGAGGTGCGGCTCGGCCCGTGGCCGCTCTGGGGCGGGCGCAGCCGTCGGGCGCACCGACACCATCGACTCGAAGATCTGGCCCGCCATCGCGTCGGGCAACGGCGGCCCCACGTTCGAGACCGCGATCCGCGCCCAGTCCCACTCCACGTCGACGACGATCTCGATCGGCTCGCCTGGGGCCGAGAACTCGCGCGCGTTGTCCACGAGCTTGTCGAGCAGCTGCGCGATCAGGTCGGGCGCGCCGTCGAGCTCCACCGGGTGCTGCGGCAGGCGCAGGTCGAACCGGTCGTGCGGAAACGTCGCGGCGTAGCCGGCGACGCAGCCCGACACGATGCGCGCGAGGTCGAAGCGCTCGCGCTCGGTGCCCTTGAGCGTTTCCGCGAGGCGGCGCGCCTCGCTCATCCTCGTCAGGATCGCGTTCAGCCGTCGTACGCCTTCTTCCGCGCGCTGGATGTACACCTGCGATCCCGCGCCGCCCGGCGCGGTGCGGAGGTTGTCCAGCGACGAGCTGACCACCGCGATCGGCGTGCGCAGCTCATGCGAGAGCCGGTCGGCCATGCGTTCCAGGTAGTCGTTATATTCGGCCAGGCGGTCAAGCACCGTTCCGAAGCTGCGCGAAAGGTCGCCGATCTCGTCGCGGTCGCGCTCCGCCCGGAACGCGCGGTGCACGCGGCCGCGGGCATCGATCGCGTGCTCGGCCTCGTCGCGGAGACGCGAGAGCCGCCGCGAAAGTCGAGTGGCGAACAGGAACAGCACCAGCGCACCGAGCACGAACACCGCGACGGTCGTGGTCAGCAGCTGTTCGAAAGCGCGGTTGCGCAAGCTCAGCACGCGGTTGGTCGACTCCTCCACCACGACCGCGCCGATCACCTCCGTGCCGTTCCAGATCGGGTGCGCGGCGGCGAGGATCACCGCGCGCTTGTCGACGGTCTCCCGCCAGCGCGTCGCCGGCACGCCGGTGAGCGCGTTGTCGACGGCGCGCCCGCCCGAGAGCACCTCCTCGGGAAGCGCGTCGTCGAAGTCTTCGCGTGGGCGCTCGAGCAGCAATGCGAAGAGCGGGCCGAGCACGGCGTTCTGGATCCGGTCCCAGAGATCGGGCTCGACCGCCGGACGCGGGTCCGGGCGCAAGCTGCCTTCGAGGACGAGCAGGCGGCGGTCCTGGTCGATCACCCAGATCCGCGAACCCGAGCGGCGCAGGCCGCGAATGATCAGCTCGATCTCCTGCGTCGCGGCGACGGTGGTGCCGCGCGGATAGACCGCGGCGCTTGCCTCGGTGTCGATGCGGCGCTCGAGAAGCTTCGGGCGATCGTGGAGCGCGGTAGCGACCGCGCGGGCGGTCGCGATTACCGTCTGCTCCTGAGCCGCCTGCAGCACGCGCTCGATCTCGCGCACGTACCCGTAGCCGACGAACGGGATCGCGAGGAGGACGAGCGAGACGAGCAGCGCGCGCGTGCGGATGCTCAGCCCGGCGCGCGCGGGCTGGGGCGTTGCGCCGCCGCTCGCGCTCGCGCGCGGCGCGTTCAAGCCGCCTCCGGCGCCTCGGTCCAGCGGTAGCCCATGCCGTAAACGGTGTCGATCGACTCGAACGCCGGGTCGGCGGCGAGGAACTTCTTGCGGATGCGCTTGATGTGCGAGGTGATCGTGCCGTCGTCGACCACCAAGTTCGCCTCGCTCATGAGCTGGTCGCGGTTCTTCACGTGGCCCGGATACTTCACCATCGCGTGCACCATCCAGAACTCGGTGAGCGTCAGATCGACGGGCTTGCCGCGCCAGGTCGCGGTCATGCGCTTCAGGTCGAGCCGCAGCGGCCCGCGCTCGACCGCTTCCTCGCTCTTCGGCGGCGAGCGCAGAACGTCCACCCGGCGGAAGAGTGCGGCGATCCGCGCCAGGAGATGCGGCATGCTGATGGTCTTGGTGAGATAGTCGTCGGCACCCAAGCGCAGGCCCGATACGAGATCGAGGTCGCTGTCGCGCGCGGTGAGGAAGATGATCGGCACCGTCTCGGACAGCGCGCGCAGCTCGCGCACCAGCGTGAAGCCGCCGTCCGGCTCGTCGCCGAGCCCGATGTCGACGATGGCGAGGTCCGGGAGCCGCGCGCGAAAAGCCGCGAGCGCGCTCTTGCGATCGGCGAAGGCGGTCGCCTCGTAGCTCTGCCGGCGCAGCGTGTCCGCCACGTTCTCGCGAATGGCGGCGTCGTCCTCGACGATGGCGATGCGGCGACTCATGGCGTGATGCGGGTCTCCGGAAAAAATCTCGCGGCGACTATACACCAGCGTTTCGGCCGCGCGACGCGCGGGAGCGCGATGCCATCCTGCCGCCACATTCGCGCATCAGTTTGCCCGCGCGGCGCGTGAAGTGCGTCACGGCGGAGGCGGGCGAGGTGAATGAGTCACGTGCCCCGCGCCACTACTGCCCGCCCGGGCGCATGCCGGTGTCCTAGGGTGGCGCAAAGGCGATCGCAGTGGGTCGCCACCGTGCCAAAGGAGGGCATCATGCTGAACGCATTTGGCGACTGGATCCTCGGGATCGCCGACAGCCCGAGGCGGGCGCTCGTGCTGTCGCTGGCGCTCAATGTCGCGCTCGCTCTCGTCCTCGTGGGCGGGCAGTTCGTGCACCTCGCGTTGGATGACGACGGGTGGTCGATCGAGACGGCGAGGGGCGACCTGCGTGCCCAGGTGGCGGAGCTCCTGCGCCGGTCCGAGCGCCGCGGCGAGGTGCGCAGCCTGCTCGCGCAGCAGGGCTTCTTCGAGATCAGCGACGACAATCGCGACGTCCAGTCGATCACCGCTGCGATCGTCAAGCTGCGCGAACGACACGAGCTGGTGCGCGACCTGCGCGGCCTCGCCCAGCGCAACGAGCAACCGTTCGACCTCAAGGAGCGCAACGTCGTCCTGACCGTGAGCGAGCGCAAGTCGATCGCCGCGGGGCGGGCGGCGGTCTGCGAGCGCGAGGACGACCTGAGCCACAAGTGGCTCCTCGTCTGGAACCCGGACGGGCTGAGCGGCTTCGACGTCCAGGTGTCCGAACGGGTCGTGTGCACCTCGGCCGACAAGCAGCTCGTCGAGCTCAGCCGCGAGGATTGGGAGAAGCTCGGCGTGGAGGGCCGCCGTCGCACCGAGGCCGTCGTGCGGGTCTACCTCCACAAGCCCCCGGAACTCGTCGGCGCCGGCCCGGCGACCGTCGCGACCCAGGACGCCCCCCGACCCGGATGTGACCGGCCGGGGCACACGCTGCAACCCCCAAAGGAGACCTGCCATGATGCGCAAGCTGAAAGCCCTCATCGCAACGCTCACGCTCGCCGCCCTGGCCACGCCCGCGTGGGCTGACTGCATGTTCAACGGTCGCTCGTACCCTACCGGGTCGGTCGTCGGCGATCGGGTCTGCACCGCCAGCGGTACCTGGCAGCGGCGCTAGGGAAAGCCTAAGTGTCGCGATCGCTGACGATGCCCTGACGCGCGTAGATCGGACGCACGGCGCGCCGCCAGCTGTCGAGATTGAGGGCGAACCAGGCGGCGGCGCCGAAGAGGGCGACGCCGCACCCGGCCAGCGTCCAGTGCACGCCGATGCGCTCGGCGACCGTGCCGGCCACGAAGTTGCCGAGCGGCGCGATGCCGAGGAACGTCATCACGTAGATGCTGATGATGCGGCCGCGCTTGTCCTCGTCGGCGAGCGTCTGCAGCACCGTGTTGGTCGCGGCAACCGAGGCGATCAGTCCGAACCCGAACACCGTCAGCGCCGCAAGCGAAAACCACAGCCAGTGCGAAACGGCGTACGCGGTCAACGCCGCGCCGGCGATCAGCGTGCAGGTCGCGATCACTCGCCCCAGACCGCGCACGTTCGGGCGCATGGCGAGGAACGCGGTGCCGACCAGCGCGCCCAGCCCCACCGCACTCACCATCACGCCGAGCGTGCGCGAGTCGCCTGCGAAGGTCTCCGCCGCGTAGATCGGCATGAGCGACATCCACGGCGCCGAGAAGCACGACAGCGCGGCGAGCAGCATGATCAGGCGGCGAGTCGCGAGCGATCCGAACGCATAGCGGAAGCCTGCGTGCAGCTCCTGCCACCATGCGGCGGGCGCCGCCGCGCGCGCGCGCGGCTGGACGCGGATGAGCCAGTAGGCAGCCACCACCGCCGCGTAAGAGATCCCGTTCAGCAGGAAGCACACCGCCTCGCCGGCGGCGGCGAGCACGAGGCCGGCGATCGTCGGACCGACGAAGCGTGCGCCGTTGAACAGCATCGACTGCAGGGCGATCGCGTTCGGCAGGTCCTCCTTCGTCCCGACCATCTCGAGCAGGAACGCCTGGCGCGTCGGCGTCTCGAATGCGTTCACCAAACCGAGAACGAGCGCAAACGCGACGACGTGCCACACGGTCACCCGTCCAGCGAACGTCAGGGCCGCGAGCGCGAGCGCCTGGAGCGCGCACAGCGTTTGGGCGACGATCAGGAGCTTGCGGCGGTCGAGGCGGTCGGCCCAGACGCCGGCGACCGGCGCGACGAACAGCATCGGCAACTGTTGCGCACCGGCGACGAGGCCGAGCATGAAGGCGGAGCCGGTGAGGCGGTAGACGAGCCAGCTTGTGGCCACCGTCTGCAGCCACGACCCGAGGAGCGACAGCCCCTGGCCGGTGTAGAACACGCGGAAGCTGCGGTGCCGGAAGGCGCGCAGCGCGGGGTGCATCGGCAAGAAAGGCGGGGAGGGGGAGGTGGGAAGCGTGGCGGCGGCTGCGCCGCCCGCCGGTCAAGCCTTCGCCTTGAGCCGCGCGAGCTGGGTCTCGACCATCTCGAGCGTTGCGCGGAAGCCGGCGAGGCGCTCGCGCTCCTGGGCCACGACGTTCGCCGGCGCGCGATCAACGAAACTCGCGTTGCCGAGCTTGCCTTCGGCCTTCTGGATCTCGCCCTTCAGGCGTGCAGTCTCCTTCTCCAAACGCGCGACCTCGGCCGCGACGTCGATCTCGATGTGGAGCATCAGGCGGGCGCTGCCCACTACCTGGACGGCCGCGTCCGCATCGGGCAACGCGTCCACCACCTTTGCGTCCGCTAGGCGCGCAAGAAACTTCATGTAAGGGAAGTGCGGCGCGAGCGTGGCGTGATCCCCTTCAGCGATCAGCGGCACGCGCTGGCCGGGGGCGATGTCCATCTCGCCGCGCAGGTTGCGACAGGCGTTCACCAGCGCCTTCAGAGTTGCGGCCTGCCGCTCGGCGGCCTCGTCGATCTTCGCCAATTCCGACTTCGGGTACGGCGCGACGCAGATGCTGTCGCCCGGTTTCGCGGCGAGCGGCGCGACCGTCTGCCACAGCTCCTCGGTGATGAACGGAATGATCGGGTGCGCGAGGCGCAGCACCGCCTCGAGCACGCGCACCAGCGTGCGACGAGTGCCGCGCTGCTGCGCCTCGTTACCGTCCGCGAGCTGCACCTTGGCGAGCTCGACGTACCAGTCGCAGTACTCGTCCCACACGAACCGGTAGACGGCGTTGGCGACGTTGTCGAGCCGGTACTCGGCGAAGCCGCGTTCCGCCTCGGCCTCGGTGCGCTGCAGCTGGCTGACGATCCACCGGTCGACGAAGGACAGCTCGACGGGCAGCGACTCGTCCCGCCCGCAGTCCTTGCCCGCGGTGTTCATGAGCACGAACCGCGTGGCGTTCCAGAGCTTGTTGCAGAAGTTGCGGTAGCCCTCGCAGCGTTTGAAGTCGAAGTTGACGTTGCGGCCGAGCGTCGCGTAGGCGGCCATCGTGAAGCGCAGCGCGTCAGCGCCGTAGGCGGGGATCCCGTTCGGGAACTCGCGCTTCGTGCGCTCGCGCACCTGCGGCGCCTTCTCGGGCTTGCGCAGGCCGGTGGTGCGCTTCTCGAGCAGCGGCTCGAGCGCGACGCCGTCGATCAGGTCCACCGGGTCGATGACGTTGCCTTCCGACTTCGACATCTTCTCGCCGTCGTGATCGCGCACGATGCCGTGAATGTAGACGTCTTTGAACGGCACGCGGCCGGTGAAGTGGGTCGTCATCATGATCATGCGCGCGACCCAGAAGAAGATGATCTCGTAGCCGGTGACCAGCACCGATGACGGGAGATAGAGGTCGTACGCGACCTTGTCCTCGCCCTTCGGCTCGGGCCAGCCGAGCGTCGAGTGGCACACGAGCGCGGAGGAGAACCAGGTGTCGAGCACGTCAGGGTCGCGCTTCAGCGCGCCGGTCCTGCCGGCGGCGCGCGCCTGGGCCTGCGCGGCGGCCTCGTCCCGAGCAACGTAGATGTTCCCTGCATCGTCGTACCAGGCGGGGATCTGGTGGCCCCACCAGAGCTGCCGCGAGATGCACCAGTCCTGAATGTTCACCAGCCACTGGTTGTAGGTGTTGACCCAGTTCTCGGGGAAGAACTTCACCTCGCCGCGCTCCACGACCTCGAGCGCGACCTGCGCGATCGACTTGCCCGGGTGCAGCGTGCCCGCCGGGGCCGGTTTCGACATCGCGACGAACCACTGGTCGGTGAGCATCGGCTCGACCACCTCGTTCGTGCGCGCGCACCGCGGCACCATCATCTTGTGCGGCTTCACCGACTCGACCAGGCCGGCCGCCTCCAGGTCCGCGACCACGCGCTTGCGGGCATCGTAACGGTCGAGGCTGCGATAGGGCGCGGGCGCGTTGTCGTTGACCTTCGCGTCCAGCGTAAGAATGGGGATCGGCACGAGGTTGTGGCGCTGCCCGACCTTCCAGTCGTTGAAGTCGTGCGCCGGCGTGATCTTGACGCACCCGGTGCCGAACGCCGGATCGACGTATTCGTCGGCGATCACGGGAATCGTGCGGCCGGTGAGCGGCAGCTCGACTTCCTTGCCGACCAGACTCCGATAGCGCTCGTCGTCGGGATGGACCGCCACTGCGACGTCGCCGAGCATCGTCTCCGGGCGAGTTGTTGCAACGACCACAAAGCCGTTGCCGTCGACGCGCGCACCACTGGAATCCGCAAGCGGATAGCGGATGCGCCAGAGGCGGCCCTCCTCTTCGGCGCTCTCCACCTCGAGATCGGACACCGCGGTGCCGAGCTTCGGGTCCCAGTTCACCAGCCGCTTTCCGCGGTAGATCAGGCCCTGCTCGTACAGCCGCACGAACGTCTCGGTGACGACCGGCGAGAGCTTCGCGTCCATCGTGAAGTACTCGCGGCGCCAGTCGCACGAGGCGCCGAGGCGGCGCATCTGCTCGGTGATCGTGGAGCCGGACTGCTCCTTCCAGACCCAGACCTTTTCCTGGAACCTCTCGCGGCCGAGCGTTTCGCGGGAGGTTCCCTGCGCCTCGAGCTGCCGCTCGACCACGATCTGCGTCGCGATCCCGGCATGGTCGGTGCCCGGGAGCCAGAGCGTGTTGTCGCCGCGCATCCGGTGATACCGGGTGAGCGCGTCCATGATCGTCTGGTTGAAGGCATGCCCCATGTGCAGCACGCCGGTGACGTTCGGCGGCGGGAGCTGGATGCAGAACGCGGGCTTGTCCGGCACGGCGCCGGCGCGGAAGTAGCCCCTGGCGTCCCAGAACGGGTACCAGCGCGCCTCGATGGCGGCGGGATCGAAGGTCTTGGCGAGTTCCATGGAATCGGCGCGGCGGGCATCGCGCCGATGCGGCGCTTAACGCCGCGGATTATAGCGGGCGGTGCCTACTTCCCCGCCTTGAGGCGCTCGGTCTCCACGGCGATCACCTCGCCGAGCGCGTCGCGCACCGCGGTGCGGACCTCGGCTTCGAGAACTTTCCGGGCGAGCCCCATCACTTCCTCGATCTTCGCGCCGATGCGATCGTGCACCTTCGCCTCGACCAGGCGCTCGAACTCCGGCCCGA
>Ga0180063_1000320_pt1 | contig 12655 bp, 10 predicted proteins | sample EasRivT47_16_10D_FD_121776 | JGI IMG/M metagenome (GOLD analysis project Ga0180063, IMG submission 121776) | Soil microbial communities from meander-bound floodplain in the East River, Colorado, USA - East River metaG ERMLIBT47_16_10D | ecosystem: Environmental > Terrestrial > Soil > Floodplain ...
CGGCCGACGGCGAGCACGGCTTCCCCGGCTTCATGAACGTCCTGTGCGAGTTCGACAAGCCGCTCGTCGCGGCGGTGAACGGCGTCGGCGTGGGCATCGGGCTCACGATGCTGCTCCATTGCGACATCGTGTACGTCGCCGAGACGGCGCGGCTCCGCGCGCCGTTCATTCCGCTCGGCGTCGTGCCGGAAGCCGCGTCGAGCTACCTGCTGCCGCTCGTCGTCGGGTATCAGGCCGCGGCCGAGATCCTGTACACCGCCGACTGGATCGACGCCCCGCGGGCGGTCGAGCTCGGCATCGCGTCGCGTGTCTACCCGGCGCCGGAGCTGCTCGCGGCCGCGCGCGCGATCGCCGCCAAGATCGCCGCCGGTCCCATCGGCGCCATCCGGCACACCAAGCGGCTGGTGCTCGCGACCCGCGCCGAGCAGGTGCGTGCCGCACGCGCGCGGGAAGACCGGGCATTCGAGGAGCGGATCGGCACGCCGGAGAACCTGGAAGCGATCGCGGCCTTCTTCGCGAAGCGGCCGCCCGACTTCTCGAACTTCGCGTGACGCGACGCCGGGGACCGGCAGACACCCGACCTATCGGATGATGTCCGCCGATCCCCGGACGTGCGGGGCTGGGGCGCCTAGTCGAGTAGGCCCCCCGGGGCAGAGAGGAACGCGCGGCTCGGCGACCCGTAGAGCGTCGTCGTGGTGGTCGGCGCGTTCGTGGTCGGCGTCGTGGAGCTGGAGGTCGAGGAGCTCGATCCGGTTGCGGTCGACGTGCTGGTCGTCGAGGTGGTGATGGTGGTGGTCGTCGTCGGCGGATTCTTGAGCGACGGCACGCAGAACTCACGGCGGTGGATCAGGCTCGCCTGATCGGGGCCGAACTGGTTGTCGAGCGTGACGCCGAGCGTGCCGAAGCGGGTCTGCGACTTGGCCTTGTAGCAAAGCAGGTGATCGGGATGGAACGGCGCCGTCGGATCCTCGCCGTCCTGGTCGGGCGGGATGATCTTGTTGGTCGGCGCGCACAGGAGCTGCGGCTTCTTCAGCAGGACGGTGATGTTCTCGAACTGATCGCCGACCGTGACCGTCTGCGGCACGAATTTCGGCATGCCGCGGCTGCGCTTCACCTTGTAGCACTGGAAGTGGTCGATCGTGTCGGGCGGGAGCGGCACGCCGTTCTTGCCCGTCGGTACGAGCAGGAGGTCGGGGCGCACCACATCGAGCACGATCGAGCCGAGCTGGTTCACGATCGTCTGGCGCTGGCGGCGGACGAACGTGGTGGCGTTGCGCACTGCGTAGCCGACGAGGTGCTGCACCGGATCTTGGATGCCTTCGTTGTTCTTGTTGGCGGGCGCGCAGAGGCGGTGCGGGAAGCGCAGCGTCAGGTCGAGCGGGCCGAACTGCGACTCGGAGCTGAGGAACGTCGGCGCCTGCGACGCCGGCTTGATCTCGTAGCATTGGAAGTGATCGGCCGGGTCGGGGTTGCCGACGGTGTCGTCGTCGTCGTCCTCCTGGCCGGGGTTCGGCGTATTCGGCAGGTTGTCGCAGAGGTCGCCGATCCCGTCGCCGTCGGAGTCGAGCGCGGGCGGACCGCACGGCCCCGGCGGGAAGGCGACGTGCGTGGCGGCGCCGCCGGGCTTCTCCTCGATGACGGCGCCGATGTCGTCCGTCGGTGCGGGGAACGGGCCTGGCCCCACGGGGCCGCACTCGCACGGCAGATGACGGAGGCCCGGGAAGAAGTTGGTCGATCCGGGGACGGGGCCGGTCTCGGGAATCATGTCGCCGTCCTTGTCGACCAAGAAGCCGCCCGGCGTCGTCTGGACGCCGAACCCGGGATCGCCGTGCATCCAGTGGCCGAAGACCGTATTCAGCGGGAGGGTGAATCCGACGTCGAGTACCCGCACCGCGGAGTCGCTCTGGCGCGTGAACACCACTTTCGGTGTCACGGGAAGCGTCGCGGCCAACGTGCCGCCCTCCGGGCAGTCGTGCGAGATGGTCAGCGAGCCCGTCTGCTGAGGGAAGATCGACGAGAGCGAAGCGTCGACGTTCCAGAGCTCCGGGTTCATGCCGCCGAAGTAGGTGACGGTGATCGGTCCGCACCCCATGCTCGTCAGGCTGAGCGCGAGGATCTCGATCGGGATCGTATCCGCCGGCCCGCAGACGAGCGGCAAGACGGCCTGCGCCTGCCGCTCGACGATCGTATCGACGGGAAAGACGGCGCCGGGCGGCGCCGTCGTGAGCGGCTCGCCGGTGAGCGGGATGACGCCGGTGAACGGATCGGAGCCCGGATCGAAGAAGTTCGGCGGGATCCCTCCCGGAATGACCTGCGAGGTGTCGACCCCCGACCCACACCCGAGCGTCTGGAACATGTCGATGCCGGCCAAGATGTCGTCGGCCCGGCTGGCCGTGCCGATCAGCAACGCGGCGGCGGTTGCGACCAAGGTGAGCGTGGCGCGCATGTGCGTTCCCCCGTTGTTCGTCAGTGAAGCGATGAGGTCCCCCGAACCGCACCGCCCGCCGCCCGCCAACCACGCAAACTGAGGCACGGTCCGGGTTGGACCTTCGGACAAGGGCAAGACGCTTGTCAAGAGAAAAATCGGCTTGGGTCTGGCTAGACAGCCAGGTGCCGGGCGGCCGCGATCAGGCCCGCAGCTTCGCGACGGCTCGGCCGGCCGCCTCGTACATCGACACCGTCCGGTCGCAATACTCGACGCCGTACTTGCGGAGGATCTTGAAGCCGTCGTCTTCCCACGCCCCGGGGATGCGAAAGATCGCGATGGTGTCGGCCGGGTTTCTACCTGCCTCGACGCAGCCTTTGATGACCCCACGGGCGACGATGTCGACCCGGGTGTTCGAGACGACGTTCATCATGACGGCGATCTTCCGGACCCCGGGCTTGGACAGGATGAGCTTCGTCAGCTCCTTCGTCTTCTTCATCGAGGGATTGCCGCCGATCTCGCAGTAGTTCGCCGGGCGGCCGCCGTGCTTGCGGATGGCGTCGAAGAGCGTGAGCGAGCCGCCGCCGGCCCCGATGATCAGGCCCAGGTCCCCGTCGAACTCCCGCACGTTGCCCGCGACCCCGCGGTGGTCGGCCGCGTCGACCTGCGCCCCCTTCACCTCGAAGGGCGTCGGCGGCTTGGCTTCGCGCGTCTCGTCCTTCCCGATGCCGAGCTCCGCGACCACCTTCGCATGCTTGTCGCGCGCGTCGCCTTCGAGGTCGACGTGGCCGTCGAGCACGAGGATGCGGCCGTCCCGCGTCTTGCCGATCGGATTGATCTCGGCGAGCGTCAGGTCGTAGCGCTGGAAGACCTCGACCAGCATCTGCACGATGGCGGTGAGCTTCCCCAGGTCCTCGCCGCTGACGCCGGTCGCGGCCACCGCCTGCTTGGCCTGATAGGGCTGGAAGGGGAGCAGGTTCGAGACGTGCGTCCGTGACACGTGCTCGGGATGCGTCTCCGCGACTTCCTCGATGTCGATACCGCCCATGTCGGAGAAGATGATGACGGGGCACTTCTTGCGCCCGTCCCAGGTGATCGCGGCGAAGTACTCCTGCGTGACCGGTGCCTTTTCCTCCACGAGGACGCCGCGCGGCGTGTGCCCGTTGATCTCGAGCTTCAGGATCGCCTCGGCCGCCGCCGCCGCCTCGTCGGGCGTCTCGGCGAACTTGACGCCCCCGGCCTTCATCCGACCCCCGGTCAGCACCTGCGACTTCAAGACGACCGGACCGCCGATCTCGCCGGCGATCCGCTGCGCCTCGGCAGGGCTCGTCGCGACACGGCCCTTCAAGAGCGGGATCCCGTGCCGCGCGAAGAGGGCCTTGGCTTCGAACTCGTAGAAACGCATGCGGGCCGGGGGCGTAACACCGGCCCGGGTGAGGGTCAAGGCGGCGCGTCACGCGCGCGCCGCCCCGACTCAGCGCATCTGCTGCAAGCGCGCGATGCGCTCCTCGAGCGGCGGGTGCGACATGAAGAGTCGGGTGAAGCCGCCCGGGCTCGAGATGCGCAGCGTCTGCACGGCGGGCTGCGGCACCTGGCGCGCCAGGTCCGCGTCGCCGCGCAGCTTCTGCAGCGCGCGGACCATGTTCTCGCGCCCGGCGATGCGCGCGCTGCCGGCGTCGGCTCGGAACTCGCGCCAGCGCGAGAAGGCGAACACGAGCATCGACCCGAGCACGAGCAGCACCATCTCGATCGCCATCTGGATCATCCACATCATGGCGTAGGACCCGCCCGAGCGCTCGTCGTCGTCGCTGCGCCGGCCCTGCACGAGGGCCCAGGCGATGACGCGCGCCAGGAACATCGCGAACGCGTTCACGACGCCTTGGAGGAGCGTCATCGTGACCATGTCGCCGTTGGCGATGTGGCTCACCTCGTGGCCGAGGACGCCTTCCGCCTCGGCGCGGTCCATCTTCTCGAGAAGGCCGCTCGACACCGCGACGAGCGAGCGCGACTTGGTGGGGCCGGTCGCGAACGCGTTGATGTCGGGCGAGGGGTAGACGCCGACCTCGGGCATCGGGATTCCCGCGCTGCGGGCGAGCCGGCCGACGGTCTGGACGAGGACCTGGCCGTGGCCGCTGGTCGTGTTGGGGTCGATCACCTGCACGCCCATGGTCCACTTCGCCATGATGCGGGAGAGCGCCAGCGAGATGAACGCGCCGCCCATGCCCCAGACGAGACAGAACGCCATGAGCTGGCCGTAGTCGATGCCCTGCTCCGAGAGGTACGGACGGATCCCGAGGACGTTCAGCAGGATCGAGATCGTCACGATGACGAGGAAGTTGACCGCGAGGAACAGCACGATGCGCTTGAGCATGCCGCCTACGATAGCGCCGATTCCGCTCGCGGTGTAGTGGGGGGCATGATCGAGCGGTTCGCGTTCGTGAAGCTCGCGCCCGAGCACGCGACCGATGCGGAGCGCCGCGCGCTCGCCCGGCAGGCGCTCGACACCCTCCGCCCGCTCCCGGGCGTCCTCGCGCTCACCGTCGGGTTGCCGGCGGACCCGGACGCCGTGAAGGCGTGGGACTTGTGCGTGAACGTGCGCTTCGCGACCCTCGAAGACGCGGCGGCCTACCGGGCGCACCCGGCGCATCGCCGGTTCGTCGACGAGGTGGTCGCGCCCCGGAGCGCCGCGCGCAAGGGCTGGACGTTCGAGATCGAGACGGTCTGAAGGTCGCGACCAAGCTCTGCTTCGTCCCTGGTTCGGCGTCAGGCGTCGGTGCAGACGTGCCAGCTCGGTCCGATGTAAAAGCCGCCGTCGACCATGATGAGTTGCACGCTCCGGCCGCACACGACGTTGCGGACCCACGGCCGCCGGCCGACATAGAGGTCGATGCCGGTGGCGCCGACGTTGTTGCCACTGACCTCGCCGCCGTCGAGGTGGAGGCGGCGCGCCGCGATGCCGGCGTGCACATTGGCCCGCACCGTGACGCCGAGGATGCGCACGCGCCCCTCGAGGGCGTTGACGCCGTTGATGCCGTTGCCTTCGGCCGTGACCGCGGCGCCGGTGAGCTTGCTGCGGACCTGCAGGCCATGGAGCGCGTTGTCCGACGCGGTGACGTCGTCGGCGCGCAGGCTCCAGGCACGCGCGCCGGTGGCGCCGTGCCCGGTCGTCACGAGCCGCGTCGCCACGACGCCGGCGTTGGGCGCGTCGATGCCGTAGCCGCCGCAGCCGTCGATCCGGAGGTCGCTGACGGCGAGCCCGCGCCGGATCAGCCGCGCCGCGCTGCTGACGACGATGCCGCTTCCCCCGCACTCGGTGATCTCGCTCGTCGCGCCGCCGATGACCAGGCAACGGCCCTGGGTGCAGTCGAGGGCCCGATCGGAGGTGTCGCGGATCGAGAAGCCGTTCAAGCGAAGCGTCGCGCCGTACGCGAGGGTCACGCCGACCGGACCGCCGTCGCAGTCGAGGTCACCGGCGAGGATGCCGGTCTCGCCCGCCGGAACGACGGCGCCGCAGCCGGTGACCGTCGTGTCGCTCCACGCCGGAACGGTGGCGAGCAGCAGGGTCGCGGCAATGACGAGCATCGGGCGCATGGCGACGTGCTCCCACGGCCGCGTCCGAGCCGTCAACCTCGCACGGGCGTCTGCTTGGTCGCGGCGCGTCACCCGGCGCCGGCCGGCTACGCCGTCACATGGCGCCGCGTGCCTCAGCACCGTCGGTGGAACCTGGAGCCTTCGTCGAACTCGAGCGAAGAGCTCAGCGCCGCAGCAGCGCATCGTTCGACGCCGGCGGGTTCGTCGAGTAGTCGTAGAACCCTTTACCGGTCTTCCGTCCGAGGATGCCCGCCAGCACCATGCGGCGGAGGATCCGCGGCGGCGCGAAGCGGGACTCCTTGTACTCGTCCTGCAGCAGCGACGACATGTGGAGCACGATGTCGAGGCCGATGAAGTCCGCGAGCGCCAGCGGGCCCATCGGGTGGTTCGCGCCGTTCATCATGGCGGTGTCGATGTCCGCCGCGGAGCCGACGCCGCTCTCGAGGCAGCGGATGGCGTCGACCATGTAGGGGACCAGCAGCCGGTTCACGATGTAGCCGGTCGAGTCCTTCACGACCACGGGCGTCTTGCCGAGCGCCTTCGCGAACGCGACCGCCGCGTCGACGGTGGCCTGCGCGGTGCCGATCGCGGGCGCGACCTCGACCAGCTTCATGGCGTGCACGGGGTTGAAGAAGTGCAGCCCCACGAACTTGTCGGCGCGCTTTGTCGAGGCCGCCAGCTCGGCCACCGTGAGCGTCGAGGTGTTGGTCGCGAAGATGGCGTCGTTCTGCACGATGTCGTCGAGGCGCGACAGGTGGTCGCGCTTCACGGGCAGCTCCTCGACGATCGACTCGATCAGCAGGTCGACGTTCGCCAGATCGTGCAGGTGGGTCGTCCACTTGAGCCGCTCGAGCAGCGCCCCGAGGTCCGCCGCGGCGAGCTTGCCCTTCTCGACGTCCTTCTGGAGCTGCTTCTCGATCTTGCTCTTCTGGGCGTCGAGCGAGCCGGGCGTGGCTTTGGCCATGATGGTCTCGTAGCCCGCCCGAGCGGCCGCTTGCGCGATGCCGAGGCCCATCTGGCCCGCCCCGAGAACGCCGACGGTCTTGATCTGCATGGTGCGCGTATCCCCCTCGAAAAAGTGGGCGAGGAGCTACGACAGTTTGGCCTGGGCCGTCAAACGTACGCGACCCGTTCCACCGCTCGGCGTCGGGGCCGCCGTCGAGCGGCCGGCCGCCGGGCGTGGTCCAGGCAGAACACCCCGGCTTGGCTGGTTTTGTCCGTGCATCCGGTTTATCTCCTCGACCCGCCATGAGCACGGAAACGACGACCATCATCCGCGCCGCACGGGCGGCGATCGACGAGGCCATCGCGGCCGCTCGGAACTTGACGCACGATGGCAAGGCGATCGACGAGCATCAGGTGCACGCGGAGCGGATCGCCTATGCGGCGACCGAGGTCGCCGCGGCCGAGGCCCTCGCCGCCTATGCCGCGGCGCGACGGGTGGCGGGTGGAGGCGACGACACGATCGATCGCATGGCGGCCGCCTTCGCGGGGGAGATCGCTGCCAAGCTCGCCGCCACGATCGAAGCGCACGAGGACGACTTTGCCGTGCCGGGCGCCGTCCTCGACCGGACGCTGCGCGCCCCGGCGGTGCGGGCGGCGATTCGCAGCGCGCAGCACGAGGCGGCGCTGCGCGAGATCGGGCGCGAGATCATCCGGACGCGCGGGGCCAACAACGGGTACATCGACGGCGACATCGCCGAGATGGCGCGCGACTCGGCGCGCCAGTTCGCGCGCAAGGACGTGGCGCCGCTCGCCGAGCACATCCACCGGCACGACGAGATGGTCCCGGACTCGATCCTCCGCGCCATGCGCGAGCTCGGCTACTTCGGCATGTCGGTGCCCGAGCAGTACGGCGGCCAGGGCATGGGCAACCTCGCGATGATCGTCATCACGGAGGAGCTCTCGTGCGCGTCGCTGGCAGCGGCGGGCTCGCTCATCACGCGGCCGGAGATCCTCACCAAGGCGCTGCTCAAGGGCGGCACCGAAGCGCAGAAGCAACGGTGGCTGCCGCCGGTCGCGGCGGGCGAGCTCATGGTGGGGATCTCGGTCACCGAGCCCGACACCGGCTCCGATGTCGCGTCGGTCCGCTGCCGAGCGGAGCGTGGTGAGCAGAACGGCGAGCCGGGCTTCTTCCTCTCCGGCGCCAAGGCCTGGTGCACGTTCGCCGGCCGTGCCGACGTGCTGGCGCTGCTCGCGCGCACGAACCCCGACCTGAAGCTCGGCGCCAAGGGCCTCTCGCTCTTCATCGTCCCCAAGGAGGCGTTCACCGGCCACGAGTTCGAGACCACGCAGCCCGGCGGCGGCACGCTGCACGGCAAGGCCGATCGGACGCCCGGCTATCGTGGCATGCATTCCTTCACGCTCGCGTTCGATCGCTGGTTCGTGCCGGCAGCGAACCTGATCGGCGAGGCGGGAGGCGAAGGGAAGGGCTTCTACCTCCAGATGGCCGGCTTCGCCGCCGGCCGCTTGCAGACCGGCGGCCGCGCCAGCGGCGTCGCGCAGGCGGCGCTCGAAACGACCGCGATGTATGCGGCAGAGCGCAAGCAGTTCGGCAAGCCGATCGGCGACTTCCAGCTGACCCAGCACAAGCTCGGCCGCATGGCGACCCACCTGGCGGCGGCGCGCCAGCTCACGTATGCCGCCGCCCGCCAGATGGACGAGAACGAGAGCATCGTGCTCGAGCCGTCCATGGCGAAGCTCTTCGCGTGCGACGTGGCCGTCTGGGTCACGCAGGAAGGGCAGCTCGTGCACGGGGGCTGGGGCTACGCGGAGGAGTTCGCGATCTCGCGCTACGTCGTCGACGCGCAGGTCCTGCCCATCTTCGAGGGCGTGAAGCCGATCCTGGAGCTGAAGGTCATCGCGCGGGCACTGCTCGGCGGCTGACCTGCGAAACCACGCGCGGGTCCCGGTGAGTGTCAGCCGCGCGGGCTCGTGATCGCGCCTTCGGAGGCCGACGACACGAGCGCCGCATACTTCGCGAGCACGCCGCTCGTGTAACGTGGCGCCGGCGCTCGCCATCGGGCGCGTCGCTCGGCGAGCACCGGCGCCGGCACGTCGAGGTCGAGCCGTCGCGCGTCGACGTCGAAGACGATCGGATCGCCTTCCTCCACGAACGCGATCGGCCCGCCGACGTACGCCTCGGGCGCGACGTGGCCCGCCATCAAGCCGCGCGTGGCGCCGCTGAAGCGTCCGTCGGTCAGGAGGGACACGCTGTCGCCGAGCCCCGCGCCCATGATCGCCGCCGTGACGCCGAGCATCTCGCGCATGCCGGGCCCGCCGCGCGGTCCCTCGTAGCGGATCACCACCACGTCGCCGGGAGCGATCTTGCCCGCGAGGACCGCCGCCATGGCGTCCTCCTCGCGCTCGAAGATGCGGGCGGGGCCGCGATGGCGCTTGCGCTCGTGACCCGCGACCTTCACGACGCATCCCTCGGGCGCGAGCGAGCCCTTCAGGATCACGAGCCCGCCGCTCGGCTTGATCGGCCTCTCGAGCGGCAGCACGACGTCCTGGCCCGCCGTCTCATGCGCGCGGGCCGCCTCCTCGGCGAACGTCCGGCCGGTGACCGTGAGCGCATCGCCGTGCGCGAGCTTGGCGTCGACGAGCCGCTTGGCGACGACGGCCGTGCCGCCGGCACGGCCCAGGTCGACGGCGGTGTAGCGGCCGCCCGGCTGCATGTCGGCCCACAGCGGTGTGCGCGTCCCGATGGGGTCGAAATCGTCGATCGTGAGCGGGACGCCGGCCTCGCGGGCGATCGCCAGCAGGTGGAGCACGGCGTTCGTCGAGCCGCCCGAGGCGTTGACGCCGGCGATCGCGTTCTCGATCGCCTTGCGCGTGACGATCTCGCGCGGACGCACGCCGCGGCGCAGGCAGTCCATCACGAGCGTCCCCGCGTCGACGCCGACCGCGTCTTTGCGCGGGTCGGTCGCCGCGACGCTCGCCGAGCCCATGGGGGAGAGCCCGAGGAACTCGAGCGCCATGGCCATCGTATTGGCGGTGAACTGGCCGCCGCACGCACCGGGCCCGGGGCACGCGACGCCCTCCAGCTCGCGCAGGTCCTCGTCCGAAATCTTCTTCGCGGCGTGCGCGCCTACGGCTTCGAAGAGGTTCAGGACGGTGACCGGGCGCTCGCGGAACAGCCCGGGCTGGATCGAGCCGCCGTAGACGATCACCCCGGGGATGTCGAGGCGCAGCAGGCCCATCGCGCCGCCCGGGATCGTCTTGTCGCAGCCGACCAGCACGACCATCGCGTCGAACATGTGACCGCGGCCCATGAGCTCGATCGAGTCGGCGATCACCTCGCGCGACACGAGCGACGTCTTCATGCCCTCGGTGCCCATGGTGATCCCGTCGCTGATCGCGATGGTATTGAACTCCATGGGGGTTCCGCCGGCCTCGCGGACGCCGCGCTTCACGTGCTCCGCGAGGTGCCGGAGCGTGAAGTTGCACGGCATGGTCTCGGTCCACGTGCTCGCGACGCCGACGATCGGGCGGGCGATGTCGGCGTCGGTCAGGCCGATCGCCTTCAGATAGGATCGCGCCGGGGCGCGGTCGGGACCATCGTAGAGGGTGCGGCTTCGATGTCGGAGATCGTTCGCCATGCGGAGGCCTTTCGGCCGGACATTGACCGGCACGAGCGGCCCGGTCAAATAAGACGCTCTCCCTCATCACTCTCACCGTACAGGAGGTTCTTCGATGGCCATCAAGGCTGGTGACACGCTGCCGGACGTGAAGCTCAAGGAGATGGGCGACGGCGGTCCGAAAGACGTTTCGCTCGGCGAGCTCACGAAGGGGAAGAAGGTCGTCCTCTTCGCGGTCCCGGGCGCCTTCACGCCGACCTGCTCGATGAAGCATCTTCCCGGCTTCGTCGAGAAGGCGGGCGATCTCCGCCAGAAGGGCGTGCAGGAGGTCGTCTGCGTCTCCGTGAACGACGCGTTCGTCATGGGCGCGTGGGGCAAGGATCAGGGCGCCGCGGGCAAGGTCCGCATGCTGGCCGACGGCAACGGCGAGCTCGCGAAGGCGCTCGGCCTCGAGCTCGACGCTTCGGGCTTCGGCATGGGCAAGCGCTCGAAGCGCTACGCGATGATCGTGAACGACGGCAAGGTCGAGCAGGTGCTCGTCGACGAGTCCGGGCTCAAGGAGTCGAGCGCGGAGTCGGTGCTCTCCAAGTTGTAAGCGAGCCGAGACTGCGTCTCGGCTCGCTTACCTATAGGACGCGAGAGTCGCGTTCGGGCACGCACGAACGCCGTGCCGCGGCCGGCGAAGCCGGCGCGGCATTCGAGGCACGCGAGGAACGCTTTACCAGACGATGTGCACCGTCGCCGTCCGGCGGTGGCGCACGGTGCACGGCGACGAAGCCTGTCGTGGCCCGGCAGTCGACGCGACAGGCGTGGGGCTTCCTTGCGCGTACCTCGTATGCCGCGTCGCCTTCGCCGGCCGCGACACCCCGGTCGCGCGAGCCACCAATCGTTTCAGCGTCACGTCCGATCCCCGACCCGAGATGTATCTCGGGTCGGAGTGGCGTACGTGGTCTCGAGGTAGCGCACGATGTCCGCCGACTCGAACATCGCCGCGCTGGTGTTCGGATCGACGAGGTAGGGCACCGCCATCTTTCCGGAGCGCCGCACGAACGCGTCGCGCTTGGAACTGCCGTGGGCGACGTTGTGCAGGACGTAGGGCAGCTCGAGCTCGCAGAGGGTCTCGCGCGCGATGCGGCAGAACGGCGACGCCTCGTAGCTCCACAGCTCGAGCGGCGTCGTCGGGGCACGTGCGGCTCGGTAGCGCGAGCCGCTCCCGAGCCGCGCGGCCGATGCGAGGCCGCTCGACACGTCGGTCACGACCGGCAGGCCGAGCAGGCGAGGCACCGATCCGTCGCCGTAGGTCGCGAAGAGGTAGCGGATGATGTCGTCCGACTCGTACATGGCGACGTCGCGGTTCGGATCGACCAGCCAGGGGAACAGCGCCTTCCCGCCGCGCCGGAGGACCTCGGGCCGGAAGCGCGGGCCGCCCTTGGGGCAAGGATGGATGACCGCGTCGAGGTCGAGGATCGACAGCGCCTCGCGAACCTTCCGGCAGAAGGGGCAGCCCTCGAACTCGTAGAGCTCGAGGGGCTTCTCGGGGCGGGTCCCGAGCGGACCCACTTCCATGCCCGCGCCGAGGCGGGCGAGCGAGGCGGCGAACGACGTGGCGACGTCGAGTAGGCGGTTCATGGGAAGAGCTCCGTGATGCGGCGGCGGTCGGCGAAGATGGCGTCGTCGGTCGGGTCAGTCGTCGTCCTTGCCGCTGGTGCCGACGAAGCGATCCGCCGGATCGGTGAAGAAGACGTTGAAGGTGGTGAGGCTGCCGTAGGCCTTCGTGATGTATTCGTGCAGCTGCACGCGGTCGGCGTCGTCGAGCTTCGGGTGCGAGTTGATGCGCTGCTCGAGCACGCGGAGCTTGTCGCGGACGGCGACGATCTTCCGGAAGAATCCCTCGATCGGGACCGTCTTCTCCTGGGTGCCGGCCTTGCCCGGCTTGAGCACGAGCTGCCCGCCGCGCCAGCGGTCGCCGATCTCGCCCGTCACCGATTGCTCGGCGTTGAAGATCGCGCGCACGGCCTGGACGATTTTTCTCAAGTCCTCTTCCTCGAGCATCGTTCGA
>Ga0180063_1000322_pt1 | contig 12553 bp, 11 predicted proteins | sample EasRivT47_16_10D_FD_121776 | JGI IMG/M metagenome (GOLD analysis project Ga0180063, IMG submission 121776) | Soil microbial communities from meander-bound floodplain in the East River, Colorado, USA - East River metaG ERMLIBT47_16_10D | ecosystem: Environmental > Terrestrial > Soil > Floodplain ...
CATACGAGCGCGCGAGCCACCAACGAGCTTCACTCAGCCTGGGAGAAGCCGGATTGGAATCAACAAATCGTTGGAAGAGTGCACTGGCGAGTGGATAGCGTTCTTGCACAAAGGCACGATAGGCGGACTCAATGAGCCGCGTCTGAGCGTCCAGTGCCGGATCGACACCCGACGTGGCAGGCGGCATCGAAGGAGGAAACTGGTGCACCAGACTGGCGCACCCTGGAAGGACTAAGAGCAGCACACACGAAATCCATCTCACAACATCCGGCCAACGATGAACGGGAACAAGCACAGCCGTTCACGCCTGCCGACAGGCGTCCCTATCCGACTAAATCCATTTCGGGAAAGAAATATCCGATCTCGAACTTGGCGGTCTCCGGCGAATCGGATCCATGCACGGCGTTAAATTCGATATTCGTCCCATGTGCCTTGCGAATCGTGCCCGCCTCCGCCTTGGCCGGATCCGTCGCACCCATCAGCTCCCGATTCTTCATGATCGCGTTGTCACCCTGCAGGACCAGCACCACGACCGGACCGGACGACATAAATCTACAGAGGCTATCGAAAAACGGACGAGCCTTATGCACGGCATAAAACCCCTCCGCTGTCGATTTGGAGAACTGCATCATGCGAATGGCCACTGGCTTCAGGCCGGCTTTGTCATAGCGGGCAATAATATTCCCAATCGCGTTCTTCTTCACCGCATCAGGCTTGATGATGGCTAATGTTCGTTCACTCATGGGCTCTGAGGTTTCTCCAGACAGTTAAAGGGTCAATTGAACAGTCTAGGAGCCTGTCCGACATTGACCTTCTACTGCGGCGAACGACGCACAGGCATCTGCGTTGTTCTCGGCCCCGACAAATCCTCAACGTATTCCAGTGAATACGCCTCAGGGTTTCTCGTGGCCTGCGGTCGTGCATCTGCCAGCGCCTCATTCGCCTCGTCACGAAGGCATTGTCGGACAGGCTCCTGGCGCATTATAAGTGGCAGATATTGGGCTTGCAAGGGTCGAAGAAAGCGACGGACAGAATGAGTCACATAGAGTTGGCAACAGAGGATGCGTAAGCGGAACGTCTCTCACCCACGCAAGGCAACGGAGCCACCAACCGTTTGTCGCGATGATCAGCTTCCCGCGCCGCGCGATCCAATGTTGGATTGCAAGACCAGAACCCAGAGTTCGCTCCCACTCACCTGAGCGAGGGCACGCGATGCTTATCGCAGTGCTTCGACCTGCCCCATCGCTCGAGCCAGATTCACGCGCGACGCATTCGCCCGAAACAATCCATCGATCCTGTTGTCTCGCGCCCGCACAAGTGAAAAGAGCGCGTTGGATAATTCCAAACTATTTGAGCTCAGAAGACGAAAGCGTTCTCTGGCGAGCTGAACTTCAGTCACCGCCGCCTTGAGTCCGTCCTTGGCGATCCTGAGTTGTTCTTTCGCCGATGTGAGCGTAACCAACGCTTCTCGCAATTCCATCGTGATCTGTCTCGTGACCAAGTCCATCTTGATCTCTTCTTGCAGGAGATGACTTCGGCTCTCGCCGATCCGCCCCTCACGTTGGCCGCCGTCAAAGACAGGGATCGACAAAGTCACCCCCACGTTGTAGGTCGTGGTCGGATTTTCAACCCGGTTCCCGATGAGCCCGTAATCTCCTTGCGTCTGCAATGACGGAAGCCGCTCCCCCTTGACCGAACTGAGGCTGAGTTTTGACACCTGGACCCGCTGCTCCTGGGCTTTCATTTCCGGTCGATTGGTCAGTGCAACCTCCATGGCATATTCCTGAGTCGGAACCGGCTCCTCAGGAGCTTTGAGTTCATCGGTGAGGACGAGCTTCACATCAAAATTGACTCCCAAGGCATTGATCAAAATCAGCTTGGTCCGCTCGACATCGCTTTTCGCCAACTCTAATCGTTGCCGCTCGTTCTCCAATTGGGTTTCAAGCCTGGCAGTATCGAGGCCCGTGGCCATCCCGCCGCTCTGCCGGCTTTTGATGAATGCCACGAGTTCTTTATACAGCTCCACATTCGCCGTCCGCGCGTCCGCGGCCTCGTAGTGCCGCAAGACCTCCATATAATGCAAGGCCACCGTCGCCATCGTGTCATTCTTCGTCGTGTCGGCTTCCCCTTCTGAGACGGCCAATGCCGCGCGCGACGCGCGCCAGCGCTCGATCAGACTCCAACTGAAGAGCGACTGTGACAGGGTGCCTCGGGTATCTGTGATATCGAATGGTTGGGTGCGGACCGGCGCGCCACCAATGGTGCCGAGAAAGAAGGTTTGATTCGTGAGCTTTGAAGAGCCCGCCAGGTTCGGCAATAATGCGCCGAGTTGGGTTCTCGAGGCTCCGCGCGCCGCTTCGATGCGTTCTTTGTACAGCCGCACGTTTGGATTTTTGTCCAGAGCCGCCTCAATGGCGTCCTTTAAACTCAGTTTCAACACCGGCATCTCGTGCGGGATCTGCGGAGGCGACTCAGCAGCCGGGCTGCGCTCCGCACACAGAAGACCCGCCACGAGGAATACCCACATGACGCTCGCATAGATTCGCATATGGTCACATCCCCTTCACTAATAGGATGCTGAAAAAGTCCGCCAGCAGCGTTCTTGCCTCGTTCAGATCCTCAACGTACCCTAGAGGGTACGCCTTGGCCCTTCACTCGCTGCGGCCTTGCTGGACAGTCTTTTTGAGCATCCTGCAGAAGTATTCTCCTAAGGTAAACTCAAACCGTTGGATAGCGGAATCGCGGACAAATTCGTTGACAGGCTGAGCCAACGCTCCTTCTAGCCGCATCAGCGCAGTATCCAACAACCGCAACAGGTTACGAAGCTTGTCGCTCATAGAGACTCGCAATCTGCTGAAGTGCTACCACCTTAAACACTTCGTCCACGCCGGAAAAATCGACCACGTCTACTTTTTGCCTGATCGGCAACTCGTCGAACGCTTCGCGTAACGCAGCAAGCACCTCCGGCGCAATCGCATGACCGAGATCAATCCCCAGATCGATATCCGATCGAGAGCCTGCACAACCGGTGGCTCTTGAACCGAAGAGAAACACCTTTACCCGTGGTTCAGACGCCAGAAGTGTGCACGCCACCTCACAGGCTTTTTGTTCGACTAGCGACAAAGGATTTTGCCCTACCACCTGCATGGCGATTGCTCTCCTCGCACGGCGTCAACAGGGCTTCACGCGTGTCTATAGTCCCTCGAAGGGTAAAAGGCAAGATAACTGGCTCACGTCGCCAAGGTCACATTCCGCTGAAATTCGTCTACCAATTCACCCGGCTTGAAGATGCCCCGTTCGGTGATGATGCCGGTGATCAGCTCCGCCGGCGTCACGTCGAATGCAGGATTGTAGACTTCGACCCCTTTGGGTGCCACGGGATTGCTGCCGTGAATGGTGGTAACTTCTACTGGGTTCCGTTGTTCGATCGGAATGTCCGCTCCTGTTTTGGTCTTCAAATCAATTGTCGAATAGGGCGCGGCCACGTAGAAGGGAATCCCATGGGCTTTCGCCAGCACTGCGACTGAGTAGGTACCGATCTTGTTCGCCACGTCTCCATTTGCCGCAATCCGATCAGCCCCCACGATGCAGAGGTGAATTTTCCCCTGCTTCATGAGTGCGCCGGCCATATTGTCCGTGATGAGCGTCACAGGAATCTTGTCCTGCATCAACTCCCAGGCCGTGAGCCGCGCGCCTTGCAATACCGGTCTGGTTTCGTCTGCGATGACCTGAATCTGCTTCCCTTGCTCCCAAGCCGCTCGAATGACGCCCAGTGCCGTTCCGTAGCCGGCTGTCGCCAAGGCACCGGCATTACAATGGGTCAGAACCGTTTGACCGCTCGCAATGAGCCCAGCTCCGTGCTGTCCCATCGCCTTACAGAGCGCGATATCTTCATCGAGAATAACTTGTGACTCCTTCAGCAACGCAGCTTTGATGAACACAATCGGCTGCGTGTGTAACGAAGCAAGCATGCGTTTCATCCGTTCGATGGCCCAAAACAGGTTGACCGCCGTCGGCCTGGTCGCCGCGAGGTGATCGCAGATCACGAGCACCGCCTTGGCGAAGGCCTCGTAGTCGGATGCCACCACGGTCTGGGCACCGAGTGCGACCCCCATCGCCGCAGTCACGCCGATCGCCGGGGCTCCTCTGACCTTGAGGCTGCGAATTGCGTCTGCGACGGTCTGATAGTCCAGGCAGTCCAGAAACTCGACGGACTCCGGCAACCGGCTTTGGTCGAGCAGCCGTACTGCGCCGTCTTTCCATTCAACGGTAGGAACCATGGAGGAATCTTGTAGCGGGAACTGGGATGCAGTGCAAGGGGGCAGTAGCGGCTACCGGCTATTCACTCGTTTCCCAACTGGAAGGGGCGTCACAGGTTTTTCATCCCTTTTGGCAAACTCCCGTTCCAACATGGCCCTGATGAAGCCACTGGTCGTGTATCCCTGCTGTTTCAGGTTATCGAGCTGGGTTTTGAGATTGACGGGTAACTGAATCACGATTCGTACGAGATTTGGCATACCCTAGCTCCCTTAATAATTAGAAACACATATGCTAAGCCAGCACGAATGAATGCACATGCTATGCCTTGCTAGCAAGTGATGAAAGATAAACAAAATTAAAGTCTTAGGCTATTAAACCTTCACTGTTGCTGGAAGGAGAGACGAATTTCGCCTTGCCAAGACGTGAAATGTGCACTCTCTCATTCTCGTGGACTGACCTGAGAATCAGCGCCAGCAGAAGAAGACCGGTAATTGGTTTGTCTGGTCTATCTGGATCATCCGGTTTGTTTAGTTTGTCTCGTTTTTTTTGGTTAACCGGACTCAGCGAATAAACCAGACAAACCAGATAGACCAAATAGACCAGACAGACCGCCCAAACGGTGGTCAATAAGGGTCACGCCATTGTTTCCAAATCCGCGCCCAGTTCGCCTGTTCGCAGTCCCACAGGCACGAAGTGCTGTTCGTCGGCTGCCACACCAACTCTCTCGCTCGATGCAGGTGAAGCGTCGTGTCGAAGACTCCTCCGCTAAACCACACCCCGCCGTCACGGTCGGTTCGCAACACCGTGCTGCCTTCCGACCCATACGCATCGAGAACGGCAGCGGCCGGGTGTCTGTAGGGATTATGGCGGCCTGCCGAAAATACGGCATACTGGGGATGCAACGATGCCAACCAGTCACGATTCAACGAACTCACCGCCCCGTGGTGAGGCACCTTGAGGACCTCGATCGGACTGTGAGACGGTGAGCGCATCATCCGCGACAAGCCATCTCGCTCGACATCCGCAGCGAAGAGTATCGTATGGTTACCACAAGTCAGACGCGTCACCACTGAACGATTATTCAACACATGCCCACTCACATGGCTATCGTGGAGCGGCACATCAAGATGTTCGTCCGCTGGGGGGTTGAGGACAACCAGCCGACAGGGGCCGGATGACACGATCTCCTGTCCTTCGCTTGCCACCCTTTCTTGTAGTCCTTGAGAAGTCAATGACTGCTGCAGTCGTCGATAGAACAGTTCTTCGCGGGTCTCTCCCGACCCCCAGTAGTTCTTCACGAGAAAATGTCGGACCACCCAGGCGAGGCCCCCGACATGATCAAGTTGAGGATGCGTGCCAATAACCTGGTCGATGGTGCGGATCCCCCGGTTCCAGAGAAACGGAGCCACTACTGCACGGCCCACGTCGAATCGCTCATACGTCGCCCCTCCATCGATCAACACCACCTGTCCATCAGGCAGCTCAACGACCGCGCTATCACCTTGCCCGACGTCCAGGAACGTGACTCGGAAGTGATCCCCATCAAGGAACATCCGTGGGGACCAGGCCCACCACAGCAATACCAATAGTACTCCAGCCCCTGCTGCCAACCGGAACATCGCACCGCCCACTCGCTGCCACAGCAATACGAGACAGCCATAAAACAACAGCATGGTGAGAGCCGAAGGGGCCGCGACATGCCATTCCCCTCCCGGTAGCATCGACACCAGACGGATCGCAGCCACAAAGTGTTCGAGGAACCACTGATTCAGCGATGCCAGAGGCAGCATGGTTCCCCCAACCACGATCTGCCAGATTCCGGCACCAAGCCCAATCGGAACCAGCAGAATCCCCACCACGGGAACGGCCAGCACATTGGTGAAAAGGCCGAGCCAGGGCAATTGATTGAAATAGTACGCAACAAAAGGAAGGGTCACCACTGTGACCACCCCGCTCATGACCACGGAGTCTCTCCCCCATCGAGCGCAGGTTCTCAGGAACGACGGCTCGTTCGGCAGCTCCTCCACTTCAGCCGTGGACGGCCAGGAGAGCCACCCGGCAATGGCAATGACGGACAAAAAGGAGAGCTGAAAGGAGATATCGAACAGCGCCTGAGGATCGTGCAGCAAAATCCCCACCGCAGCGGCAGAGAGGGCATGGAACAGACGGCGCTCCTGCCCGAGCCAGATCGCACTCAGCCCCACAGTCACCATCAGCAACGACCTCATCGTAGCCAGTTCCGCCCCGGCCAGGCAGGCGTAGCCTGCGACAGGAAAGAGCGTACAGACAGCGGCAATGCGAGTCGGCGTGATTCTCCGAGACAGCGCAAGAAGCCAATCAGCAGGCAACAGAATCATCGCCCATCTGACGACCGCGAAGATGAGCAGTGCGACGAGGCCCAAGTGGCTCCCTGAAATAGAAAGGAGATGGACCGTCCCGGTCACCATGAACTGATCACGCAGATCCGGATCCAAATACCCTCGATCACCGATGATGATGCCCGCATAGAGCCCCAGCGCAGGCTGGGGAAGGGTTTGCAGCGCGGCGAGACGGATACTGCCTCTCCACCGATCGAGTTGATTCCAGATCGCCCACCAGGCATGCGCACGCCCAGACTCAAGAAACTGCACCGCCTCGGATCCGGTCACCGTGGCGATCGCATCAATTCCTTGCCGCTCAAGATAGACCGCATAGTCGAATCCACCAGGATTCAATGACCCGCTCGGACGGCGCAACATCGCCCGAAAGCCGACCCGATCTCCTTGGAAGAATATTCGCTCCGGTGTGCGCCAGGTCAGACGAACATGTCTGGTCACTCCCGACGCATCGATTGGATCATCCGACCTGATGATCATGACCAGTCGATCTGGCGCCTGTTGCACGGGTGCCACGATACGACCGGTCACCTCGATCACCGTATCGGACGAGTGCTCGACCATCGGGTCATGGGCAGCCAGGTTGACAGCCACCGCCCAATAGACGACTCCCACTAAGAGTGCTCCGTAGAACCACGTCGCCTGGCGGACGGAGGACCGATTGAGTCGTTCGAGGACGAAGGTGCCTAGCGCAGCGAGGAGGAGCAGGAACGTGGCGGACAAGGGGAAAAAGGGAATCTGTGATCCGACGAGGAGCCCGGCGATGAAGGCAACGGTGAGGGACGGCAGCATGAGCTACCCTCAATGGGGAGCGACAACCCTACCAGGATGCTGAAAAAGTCCGCCAGCGGCGTTCTCACTTCGTTCAGACCCTCAACGGGGACCCGGCCGCCTCACCACTCGGCGGCGCGCATAGACTCGGTGCTCCTTATTCGTCGCACCGTGCGCCCCAGAGGGTACGCCTCGGCCCTTCGCTCGTTGCGGCCTTGCTGGACTGCCTTGTTGAGCATCCTTCGGCAGTATTCTCCTGCTGTGCCACACGTGCAGACAATAGAAACTCTAGCGTGCAACATAATTTTTCGCAGCCTGTTAACTCAGATGAGTTTTGACGACGTCGACAAGTCGATTGGCCACTTCGCGAATCGTATCATCGCACTCACCCTCGACCATCACCCGCAAGAGCGGTTCGGTCCCGGAGTAGCGCACCAACACGCGTCCGCTGCCGTTGAGACGCTGTTCACCTTCATGGATCGCGCGCTGCAGTTCCGGGACTGTGTCAAGGTTCGGCTTCTTCGTCACAATCACGTTGAGTAATACTTGTGGCACCGCCGTCATAGTTTTGGCCAGCTCGGACAGGGGCTTCTCCGTGCGCTTCATCAGCGACAAGACTTGCAATGCCGAAATCAAGCCATCCCCGGTCGTATTGTGGTCCAGGAAAATGAAATGACCTGACTGCTCCCCTCCGAAGTTATACCCCTCAGCCGACATCCGTTCGAGCAAATATCTGTCACCGACGGCAGTCCGCGCGAGGGCGATACCCGCTTTGGTCATGGCAAGCTCCAATCCGAAGTTGCTCATGACGGTCCCCACCACTGTCTGCCTTGCCAATCGTCCCTGGCGATGAAGATCAAGCGCCAACATCGCCATAATATGATCCCCGTCCACGACGCGTCCCTGTTCGCAGACGAAGATGGCGCGATCGGCGTCCCCGTCCAGCGCCACTCCGAGATGAGCCCCCTGCTCGTGGACCGCCTTCTGCAGCAGTTCGGGATGGACCGCGCCACAGCCGGCATTGATATTCATCCCGTCCGGCTTATTGCCGATCACTTCGACCTTCGCCCCGAGTTCGCGCAACACCGTTGGCGCGACTTTATAGGCTGCGCCATTGGCACAATCGACCACCACGTTGATCCCCTGGAAGTCCAGCTCCTTCGGGAGAGACCTCTTGACGAACTCGATATACCGCCCCTCGGCATCGTCGATTCGATAGGCTTTCCCAATTGCATCAGCCGTCGGCCGTAGATGGGCAATCTCGTTCGAGACGATGAGGCTCTCAATGCGAGCTTCCATCTCATCTGGCAGCTTGAACCCATCGTTGGAAAAAAACTTGATGCCGTTATCCTGGTAGGGATTGTGCGAGGCAGAGATCATCACCCCCGCATCGGCACGGAGGCTCCTCGTTAAGAATGCAATCGCCGGCGTCGGCAGCGGACCGACCAGCAACACATCAACACCCATCGAACAAATCCCGGAGGTCAACGCCGATTCCAACATATAACCGGAGATGCGGGTGTCCTTGCCGATCACGATCTGATGGCGTCCTGCTCGGCGCATAAACAAATGTGCCGCGGCCCGCCCCAGCTGCATCGCCACTTCGCTGGTCATCGGATCGAGGTTGGCGACACCTCGGACCCCATCGGTACCGAATAATTTACGCATGTTGTGCTTTCATGGAAACGGTCGTCTGTCGATTAATTGCCGCCGTCACCTGAACCACATCCTTCATGGCCCTCACATCGTGGACGCGAAGGATTCCAGCCCCACGATCCACTGCCATCGCCACCGCCGCCGCCGTGCCCCACTGGCGCTCCTGAAGCGGACGATCCATAAGCTGCCCAAGGAACGCCTTCTGTGAAACACCGACCAGCAATGGACAATCAAACTGCTCGAAACGGCGCAATTGGGCTAACAGCGTAAGGTTATGCACCAGCAGCTTACCAAATCCGATCCCTGGATCAAGAATGATTTGCCTCCGCACAATGCCATGTGCCATTGCGAAACGGATTCGCTCCTCGAGAAAATCGGAGATCTCGCCGACCACATCGTCGTAGCGGGGGGCCTGCTGCATTGTACGCGGCGTACCGTACATATGCATCAGGACGATTCCGGCTCCCGTTCGGGCGACCACGTCGACCATGGCGGGGTCGCCTCGTAAAGCCGTGACATCGTTCACGAGAACCGCCCCCGCATCGAGGGCCGCGCGTGCAACAGCAGCCTTTGAGGTATCGATTGAGATTGGAACGGTAACAGCTTTTGCAACTGCGTTCACAACGGGAAGTGCTCGACGACGCTCTTCTGCCTCGTCCACGGCATCGGCACCGGGACGCGTCGACTCTGCGCCGACATCCAACAGATCCGCCCCTTCTTCTACCAACTGAACGGCATGGGCCACGGCGGCTTCTGCATCCAAATAGCGGCCACCGTCGAAGAACGAATCAGGCGTCACGTTCACGATGCCCATAATTAACGGCCGGTCGGGGAATTCGATCAGCCGATCTTTCGCCTGTCGAGTCAATGTGTTCAGTTCTAACACCAAACCACGGGCCTCCGCTTAACAGGATGCGGAAAAGTTAGCCAGTCTGTCTTGTTCATTTGGTCTAATCGGTCTGTCTAGTCTATCTGGTCCATCCAGTCTGTCTGGTTCATCTGGTTAGTTTCGTTCAACCAAACAAACGAGACAGACCGAACAGACCAGACAGACCTGGCTTCTCCTAGACCGCCACCTATTGTGGCTGTATAGAGTACAGGTCACAACACACTATTCGCAAGGAGGACTCTCTTCTCGCCTATCGTCTTTCAGATGTACCGCCCCGGGACTCCAATGCCCTGAAATGGCGTCCCGGGATCAGCAATGCGGAGTTTAGGCAGGAACCGCCTGGGATGTGGACTGCATGAGAATGTTATCGATATCCGACCCGTCGAGCACTTCTTTCTCCAAAAGTGCTTCCGCCAAACGCTTCAGACTGGCCATGTTTTCTGTAAGCAAGCGCTTTGCCCGCTCATAGTTTTCTGTCACAAGCCGCTTGACTTCCTGGTCGATCTCCATGGCTATTGATTCGCTGAAGTCGCGCTGACTCCCGAGCTCTCGCCCAAGAAAAACCTGTTCGTTTTGTTTGCCGAATGTCAGGGGGCCCATCTTTTCGCTCATGCCCCATTCACAGACCATCTTCCTCGCGAGATCCGTTGCCCGCTCGAGATCGTTCCCCGCTCCTGTCGTCATCTCCTTCAAAACCAGCTCTTCCGCAACACGCCCTCCCATGAGGATAGCGAGCTGGTTGTACAAATAACCCTTCGAATAGCCGTGCCGGTCATCAATGGGGAGCTGCATCGTCACGCCCAAGGCACGGCCCCGAGGAATAATCGTCACTTTATGCACGGGATCCGTTCCAGGAATCAGTTTGGCAATCAGCGCGTGCCCGGCTTCATGATAGGCCGTCGTCCGTTTCTCCTCGTCGCTCAAGATCAGACTCTTCCGTTCAGCCCCCATCAGCACTTTGTCTTTGGCCATCTCGAAGTCGACGACTTCCACTTCCTTCTTGTTGAGTCGCGCGGCCCAGAGTGCTGCTTCGTTGACCAAGTTTTCCAGGTCGGCCCCTGAAAATCCCGGCGTGCCGCGCGCGATTTTTTCCAGCTCCACGTTCGTCGCGATCGGAACTTTCTTCGTGTGCACCTTGAGAATTTCAGTACGGCCACGCAAGTCCGGTCGATTAACCACGACTTGCCGATCAAACCGGCCCGGTCTGAGCAAGGCAGGGTCGAGGACATCCGGCCTGTTGGTCGCAGCGACCAGGATCACACCTTCTGTGGTATCAAATCCATCCATCTCGACGAGCAATTGATTGAGAGTCTGTTCACGTTCGTCATGACCTCCGCCCAACCCTGCTCCACGAAGCCGACCAACGGCATCGATTTCGTCGATAAAGATAATGCAGGGAGCATGTTTTTTCCCCTGCTCGAAGAGATCGCGAACACGGGACGCTCCGACGCCGACAAACATTTCCACGAAATCCGATCCGCTGATACTGAAGAACGGCACACTGGCTTCACCGGCAATGGCCTTGGCCAGCAGCGTCTTCCCTGTACCGGGAGGACCGACGATCAAGACACCCTTGGGAATGCGGCCGCCGAGCTTTTGGAACTTGCGCGGATCCTTGAGAAATTCAATGATCTCGAGCACTTCGTCCTTTGCTTCATCGACACCTGCAACGTCGGAGAACATCACCTTCTTCCGCTCTTCCGTCAGCAGACGAGCGCGGCTCTTCCCGAATGAGAGAGCCTTATTGCCCCCCATCTGCATTTGCCGCATCAAGAAGAACCACAACCCCAGGAACAGCACAAACGGCCCCCAGGTCACAAGAAACGTAATGTACCAAGGGCTTTCATCCGGTGGCTTCGCCTCAATCTGCACGCCCCGATCCCGCAAGACCTGCACCAATTCAGGATATTCTACCGAGTAGGTTCGAATACGAGTCTTGTCTTTCAGGACGGCGCTGATGTGGCTGGCTTTGATGATGACCCGCTCGACCTCTCCCTTGTCGAGTTTGGTCATGAACTCACTAAAAATCACATCTTCTTCAGGCTCATGATGCGGCACGCTGAACAGGTTAAACAGCAAAATCATGAAGAGGCCGACGACGACCCAGAAAAGTATATTCTTTGTCCTGGAATTCATCCAGATCTCCTTGTGGATGGCACGCTCAAACGGTCAGAAAAACCACGACCATGGGTGATGTTACCACAGGCGCATTCATACTGACAACCGTGTGACCAAACCCTTACTCTTGATCTCCCTCCATATCCAAGACAGCCAGATAAGGAAGGTTCCGGTACTTCTGCTGATAGTCGAGCCCATACCCGACCACATACTTATTCGGAATCTTGAACCCCACATAGTCGATGGCGACATTGATGGTCCGACGATCTGGCTTGCTCAGCAAGGTGCAGACTTTAATCGACCGGGGCTTCTTTTTCGCCAAGGTTCTGACCAAGTATTGGGCCGTCAGACCGGAATCGACGATGTCTTCCACCAGCAAGACGTCTTTACCCTTGATGTCCTCGGTCAGCTCGGTCACCATTTTAACCTTGCCGGATGTTTTTGCCCGAGACCCGGCACTCCTCACCATAAGAAAGTCCACCCG
>Ga0180063_1000323_pt1 | contig 12539 bp, 7 predicted proteins | sample EasRivT47_16_10D_FD_121776 | JGI IMG/M metagenome (GOLD analysis project Ga0180063, IMG submission 121776) | Soil microbial communities from meander-bound floodplain in the East River, Colorado, USA - East River metaG ERMLIBT47_16_10D | ecosystem: Environmental > Terrestrial > Soil > Floodplain ...
CCGCGGTATCTTCCGGAAGTACGAGCACGTCCTCGACCTGGGCGCGGGCCTCGGCGCGACGACGCGCTACCTGGCGTCGCGACTCGGATGCACGGCCACGGCGACCGCACGGCGATCGGCCGAAGCCGCCGCCGGTCGAGCGCTCACCGCTCGCGCCGCGCTCGACTGGCAGGTCTTTCATACGGCCGCCGACGCGACCCGCCTGCCCTTTGCGGAGGCCGCGTTCACCCACGTGTGGATCCTCGACGTCCTGCCGGCGCTCGGCCCGAGCGATCGGGTGCTCGGTGAGGCGTTCCGGGTGTTGCGCCCGGGCGGTCACCTCGGCGTCCAGGACCTCGTGCGACGTGACGATGCGACGGTCGGCGGGTCCGGCTTCGTGCGCAGCGAGACACGCCGGGAGCATCTCGAGCGCGCTGGATTCCTCGAGATCGTCGGCCGAGACGTAGGCCCCGGGGCGGACACCACGGTGCAACACACCGGGTGGCCGCAGCTGGTCCGCCGGCTCGGAAAGGGCGACGAATTCGTCCGTGAGCGCCGCGATCTGCTCCAGGCGCTGACGACGGGAGCGCTGGGGCTCGTGCAGCTGACGGCGCGCCGTCCCTAGGCAGACTCCTTCTTCGGCGCGCACAGCGCGACGCCCAGCACGATGAGATCGTGCTGGGCGTCGTGATTTCCCGAAAGCATCGGTAGCGTCAGCGCGTACCGTGATCGGCACCGCCGCCGCGGCCGCCGCCGTGACCGCCGCCGCCTTGGGACGCACTCGGGCTGGCGCTCGGACGACCGCCTCCGCCTCCGCCACCGCCATGCACCATCGGGCCGCTCGCGCGCCCGCCGCCTGGGTCGCCACCGCCGCGACCACGCTCGACCATCGAACCCCCGCCGTGGCCGCCGCCCCGCGACGGCATGCCGGGCACATCGGCCGAACGTTCCATCGGACGAGCACGCGGAGTCTCGGGTGCCCTGCGCTGCCGAGTCCAGACGCCGCCGTCGTCGTCCCGGGGACTCGGGCGAGCAGTGCCGCGGCCCTCGTCGGAGCGATCGCGCGGCTCCACGCGACGGTTACCCTCGTCGCCGTCGTGCGGACGACGACCGGGGACTTCGACCACCGCGCCACGCGACCGGTCGTCCCGATTTCCGTGCTCCAGCACGCGGCCATCCGGCTCACGAGCTGCCCGCCCACGGCCACGTTCGATGATCCTGCCGCCGTCGCGGTCGTCCCCGCGCCGTCGCCATGCGTCGTCGGAGATATCCGGGCGATCGCGGCGCTCGGGGCCGCGACGGCCGCCGTGCTCGATTACCCGCTCGCCACCCCGATCGGCGATCCGCTCGCGCACCCGCTCGCCGCGCTCGATGCGGTGGCGCACCCAGGGTGCGACGGAGTCGCGCGGCCGATCGCTCTCGCGCACGATGCGATGCCGGCTCACGTGCTCGATGTCACGAAAATCCGGCGAATGGCGCGACCCCCAGCCATGATCGCGATGGTGCACGATGAAGCGCGGGAGACGGTCGTGGACGATGATGACGTTGTTGATGTGCGGCGAGCAGAAGGAGTAGTCGCGGACGTAGTTCCAGTAGCCCGGCACGATCGCGAACCCGACCGGTGCCAGCGGCACCCACCCGACGTACCCGTCGCCCCAGTACCAATCGACCCATGCCGGGCCCCATACGTTCCCGGGTGTCCAGACCCAGCCGTAGAGATTCGAGAAGCCCCAGCGGCCGTAGTGGAACGTCCATCCCCACGGCTCGGGGGACGACCAGGTCCATCCGTACGAGGTCCAGATCCACTGACCGTCGACGTACGGTCGCCACCCCCAGTCCGTGTACGGACGCCACACGCGACCATAGCTCGGATCGTCGACCCAATAGCCGTGTGGATCGAGCGACTCGTCGTACTCGGACGCGTCGGGACGATCGTCCCAATCAGCCCGGGCAAGCCCGGGGGTCGCACCTGCCAGCGCGAGCACCATGGCGATGCACAGCACGATTCGTGAGGTCATGGTCGGGCAACACGTCGTCCACGGGTTCGTTGCACCTGGCTCGACCCCATTCACACCCATTCGAGATCCTCCTCCACCACCTGCAGACCCGGCAGCAACGTCTCGGGCAACCCCTCGATGAAGCGGGACGGCTTGCCGAGCACCATCCCGGTCGAGCGATCGTAGATGTCGATCGGATAGGTGAGGTACAGATGCTCCTTCGCCCGCGTCACGGCGACGTAGAGGAGACGCCGCTCCTCTTCGACCTCGTCCTGCTCGCGCAGATTGTAGAGCGACGGGAAGCGACCGTCGACCATGCCGATCACGAAGACGGCCCGCCATTCGAGGCCTTTCGCGGAGTGGATGGTGGAGAGCGTGAGCAGCCCCTCGTCCAGCTCGGCGGCGAGCACGTCCCCCACGCTGTCGGTCGGCGGCTCGAGCGCCATGTCCGACAGCAGGGACGCGAGGCTCCGGTAGCGCGCGGAGATGGTGAGGAAGTGCTCCAGATCCTTCTCCCGCTTGGGATGATCCTCGGGATGGAGGTGGCGCATCATCGGGACGTAGAAGCTCACCACCGCCGAGACCTTGTCGGCGACCGGGACGGTGTCCGACCCGACCTCGGCCAGGAGGTCCGCCAGCCGGCCGAGCTCCTTCGCGTAGGCGCCGCGCCGGGGCGCCGCGCGCAGCAGCTCGATCGCGCCGGCGAGGTCGGCCGCCGGGGCGACGTGATTGAAGATCTCGGTCGCGGTCTTCGGCCCGAGGCCGTCGAGCAACAGCAGGATGCGGTGCCAGGACACGGCGTCGCGCGGGTTGGCAACCACCCGCAGGTGCGCGAGCACGTCCTTGATGTGCGCCGTCTCGATGAACTTGAAGCCCCCCCGCTTGACGAACGGGATGTCGCGCTTCTGGAGCTCCAGCTCCACGTCGAACGAATGGAAGCTCGAACGGAAGAGGATCGCGATCTCATCGAGGGACAGCCCCTCCTCGCGCAGCTCGAGGATGCGTTGCGCCACGAAGCGGGACTGCGCGCGCTCGTCGCCGCACTGCACGAGCATGGGACGTCCCTCGCCCGGGGAACGGGCCCGCAGCACCTTGGTGTACTTCTCCGGCGCCCGATCGATGATCTCGTTCGCCAGGTTCAGGATCGGCCGTGTCGAGCGATAGTTCTCCTCGAGCTTCACGAGACGCGTGCCCGGGAACAGACGCTCGAAGTCCATGATGTTCCGGAAGTCGGCGCCCCGGAACGAGTAGATGCTCTGGCTGTCGTCGCCGACCGCCATGACGTTGTCGTGCATGGCCGCGAGGCCGCGGACGATCTCCGCCTGCAGGCGGTTGGTATCCTGATACTCGTCGACCATCATGTAGCGGTACGTGCGCGAGAGCTGCTCCGCGACGTCCCGGTGATCGCGCAGCAGGTCGCGCAGCAGCACGAGCAGATCGTCGTAGTCGACGAGACTCTTGTCGCGCTTGTAGCCGTGGTAGTCGTGCTCCAGCCGCAGCAGGTCGTCCAGATGATCGGCGAGGTGCCCGTAGGCCGTCTCGACGAGCTCGGGCACGGTCGTGCTGCGATTGACGGCCATGCTGAAGAGCTCGAAGATCGCGCCCTTGCGGGGAAACCGGCGCTCCTTCTTGTCGAGGCCGGCGCGGCTGCGCAGCAGGTTGACGACGTCTTCCGCGTCGCCGCGATCGAGGATCGTGAACCCCGGCGCGAGGCCGACCGCCCGCCCCTGCCGGCGGAGCACGGCGTTGGCGAAAGAGTGGAACGTGCCGCCCGAGACGTGCTCGCACGACGCGCCCACGAGGACCGCGGCACGCCGCAGCATCTCCTCGGCCGCCTTGCGCGTGAACGTGAGGAGCAGCACCTGCGCCGGGTTGACGCCCGACTCGACCAGACGAGCGACGCGATAGACGAGCGTGCGGGTCTTTCCGCTCCCGGCGCCGGCGATCACGAGCACCGGCCCCGTGAGCGTCGTGGCGGCGTCGTACTGCGCCTCGTTCAGCTCGCCCCGATAGTCGATGCGATACCGGACGGTCTCACGTGCCTCCCGATCCGAGCGAAGCGTGTAGGTTTCCATCGAGGCCCGTCGATCGGTTGTAGCGTGCGGTCGGGTGGGCAGCAACGCGACCAGGCATCCGGCACGTCGCATGTGACCGCGAAGGGCCCGCGAGGGCGCGCGCCGTAGCGTGCGCTCAGCAGGCTCTGTGGAACGGCGCGCGGCGGCGGACGGTGTCGAGCAGCCCCAGCTCCACGGGCGCCATCTCGTGACCCTTCGGGTGCGGTGCGCGGGGCTCGAGCCCCAGCGCGGCCACCACGCGCGGCTCTTTGTAGTAGCCGGTGAAGACGTGGAACATCAGCGGAAAGACGAACGGCTGCTCGTGCAGAAGAGCCACTTTCTCGGGCTGGGCGAGGTCCGCGAAGGCGCGCCCGGCGCGGCTGCGCGCGGTGTCGTCGAGCGTCGCGAGTCCCTCGGCGATCATGCCGGCCAGCTCCGGCGTCGCCTGCACGACCTGCTCGACGTAGTCCGCCAACCCGAGCGCGCCCGCGCCCGGCAGCCGGCCGTCCGCGCTCGGCGGGATCAGCTCGTCGAGGACGCTCGTGAGCGTGCGGCGCTGATCGTCGGACAGCGGATGGCCCATACTCAGTCGAACAGGTTCGCGAGGTTCTGCTTGATGGTATCGGCGATGTGCAGGGCCAGCGCCTGAATCGTGTTGGTCGGGTTCACCGCGCCCGCCGTGACGAACACGCTGCCGTCGACCACGAAGAGATTCCGCACGTCGTGACAGCGGCCCCACTCGTTCACGACCGAGCGCTCGGGGTCGGTCCCCATGCGCGCCGTGCCCATGAGGTGCCACCCGGCGAAGCGCAGCGGCGCGTCGGTGACGGTATCGTGGGCTCCCGACGCCTCCAGCACCTGACGCGCCCGGGCGACGCTGTGCTCGAGCATGGCGGTGCTGTTCTCGCTCAGGCGATAGGTGATCTTCGGGGCGGGTATGCCGTCGGCGTCGGCGAGCTCCGCATCGAGCGTCACGGTGTTGTGGGCTTCCGGCAGATCCTCGCAGATGACCACCATGCCCGCGGTGCGGTCGAAGAGCTCGCCGTAGGCGCGATGATGATCGGCTCCCCACGGCATGCGGCCCGACGACATGCCCCAGAGGGCCGTCGAGACCGGCCCGAAGCCGCGCAGGATCTCGAACGAGTAGCCGCGCACGAACCCGCGCGCCCGATCCGTCTCGTAGAACTCCTGGCTCATGATGCAGCACCCGGTGGCGCCCTTGTACCCTTCGAGGCGCTGGTCGAAGACGCCGGTCACCATCGCGTAGGGATGGAACATGAGGTTCTTCCCGACGAGCCCGCTGCGGTTCGCGAGGCCGTCGGGAAAGTGCTTGGAGCGCGAGTTCAGCAGGAGCCGCGGCGTGCCGATGCCGTTGCACGCCAGCACGACCACCTCCGCCCGCTGCTTCTGCTCGCGCCCTTCGGCGTCGTAGTAGATGACGCCGTCGGCCATGCCGTTCGCACCGACCGTGATCTCGCGGACGCGGCAATGCGTCGCCAGCCGCACGCCACGACGGAGCGCGAGCGGCCAGTAGGTGATGTCGGTGCTCGCCTTGGCGCCCTGCGGACATCCGAGCAGGCACGTGCCGGCGTTGATGCAGGCCGCACGCCCCTCGTACGGTTGCGACGTGATCGCGCTGTCCGACGGCCACCAGTGCCAGCCGAGCCGATTGAATCCCCGCCCGAGCGTTTCGCCGACCTTGCCGAGCGGCAAGGGCGGCAGCGGCGGCGTCTTCGGAGGATAGGCGGGGTCGCCCGCGAGACCGGAGACGCCCATCATGCGCTCGTTCAGCGCGTAGTAGGGCGCCAGGCGCGCGTAGTCGAGCGGCCAGTCGTCCGCCACGCCGTCGAGCGTGCGCACCCGGAAGTCCGACGGGTGCAGGCGCGGGAAGTGCGCCGCATAGAGGATCGTGCTGCCGCCGACCGCGTTGAACATCGACGCCGAGATGGGCGAGTCGGCGTCGTTGACCGGATAGTCCTCGCGACGCCCGCGCGCATTCGGGCTGAGCGCGAAGTCGCCGAGCTGGCGGAGCTCCCAGTCCTCGGTCATGCCGGGATACCGATTGGGATCCATCCAATCGCCCTGCTCGAGGCAAAGGATGTTCATCCGCGTGTCGGAGAGGCTCCACGCGAGCGCGGCGCCCGACGCGCCGGCGCCGATGATGAGGACGTCTACCGGATCGTCCGTGACGCTCACTCGCCGCCGCAACGCGACGGATCGATGTCGGGCGACAGCGGCAGCTTCGACCACTTGACCTTCAGGCTCTTCGAGCTGACGACCGTCACGCCGTCGGGGAAGCGCAGGTGCCGGCCGAGCTCCTCGGGCGGCAGGGGTTGCCCGTTCGTATCGAAGCGGGCGCGCGACACGCTGCCGCACCGCGTATCGAACGTCACCGGATCGAGGTTCAGCTCGGAGTAGTACACCGTCCCGTCGGTCCCGGTATCGATGCCGAGCGGGTTCTTCGGAACGCCGGCGGGCACGATGTTCCGCACGAACGCTCCGGTGGCGCTGTACTCGTTGATGACGGCGGGAATGAGAACGCTCGCAATGAGGAAGCGATCGGTCCCGCGCACGTGCGTGATGCCCGACGGTGTTCCGAGGCCGCTGTCGGGGGCGAAGACAGTCTTGGTCGGCGGGATCGTGACGAGATGCCCGGGATTGGCGCAGTCCGCGGCACTCGAGGGGAACGGCGGCGAGAACTTGGTGATGCGCGCACCGGCGGTTTCCGACAGGTAGATGTTCCCGAACGCGTCGGCGACCGGCATGCTCGGGGCGGCGAGCGTCTTGTCGACGAAGCAGTACGTGTCGTAGCGCTTCTTCGGACCCGGGAAGAAGACGATCAGGCTGCCGTCGTTGGCGCCGAAGGCTCCGTGTCCGACATCGTTCCCCCAGAGATTGCCCTGGGCGTCGAAGAGACATCCCTGCGGATCGATGGTGCCCTGCGACTCGCCGGGCAGCGAGAAGTCGTGCTCGGCGTGGATCTGCCACTTGGCCCATTTTCCGCTCTTCTTGAAGACGCCCCACCCGTCCGGATCCTTGCCGACGTACTGGGGGTCGCGCGGGTTGGTGATCGCGCAGCGCGCCTGCGGCGTCCCGATGTCGAGGCATGCCTCGCGGTAGGTGTCGTCGGCGATCACGAACCCGCCCTTGGGCCCAAACCCCTTCGGAAAGAAGCAAAGCCGTCCGTTGACGTGACGGCCGACGCGGGCTCGCGTCTTCAGGTCCTGCGGATCGGGTGGGTCCGGGTCGATGAAGACGACCCGCTTGGGCACGGGGTTGCCGTCGATCAGATAGGCGTCGAGGAATTCGCCTTGTGCATTCAGCACCACGTCGAACGGAGCTGCTGCAGCAAGTGACAACGGCAACGCGAGAAACGCGGTGAGCAGGGCGAGCGAACGGCACACATGCGAGGTTTTCATGGGGTCTCCGTAACGTGCCTTACGACGCCCGCCCGCCGAACGTCAACGCAAGACTGATCCGCGCACGAAGCTTCTGCTGACAGCCCGTTCGGAGACGTGGTAGGCCTCCACGTGGAGGAGCCATGCCGTCGATGTCCCTGCTCGCCGCCATCCTGACGCTACTCACGGCTGTCCCGGCCACAGCCGTGGAATGGCCGACGTTCGCGGGCGGCCCCCGGCGCCTCTTCTTCAACCCGTCGGAGACGCAGATCACCGCGGCCAACGTCGCCTCCCTGCGCGTCAAGTGGAAGGCTCCCGCGGGCGCGGCGATCACGGCATCCCCATCGGTCGCGACCGTCGACCTGCCGGGCGAGGGGCCGACGCAGGTGGTGTTCTTCACGTCCTGGGACCACACGCTGTACGCCGTCCGCCTGCGCGACGGGAGCGAGGTGTGGCGCTTCGCGGTACCGGACTACCCGGGCGGGAGCTATCCCAACGTCGCCGCGGTGGACGTGAGCGTGGTGGGCGGCATCCAGCGCGTCTACTTCGCCTCCGAGCAGTATCTCTACTCGATCGACGCCCGCACCGGCGCCGAGCTCTGGCGCTTCGCGGCCGGCACCGGCTGCGAGGATCCCCCCGGACTCTGCGGCTTCGACGGCGAGCGGAACGAGATCGAGTCATCGCTGCTGGTCGCCGACGGCAAGGTATTCTTCGGCCTCGACACGAACGACCACGTCGGCGGCAAGGGCGGCGTCTTCGGCGTCGACGCGCTCGACGGGCGGCTCGCGTGGTTCTTCGACCTGGAGAGCGGTATCACGTGCCGGCCCGATCCCGGCGACGACGTCCGCCGCTACGACGGCTATCACTCGGAAGCGGAGCTCGGCTTGCCCGCCGGCTTCTTCGCCACGCGCGCGGGCTGCGACCATCCGCGCACGCCGAGCGGCTGCAGCCTCGTATGGTCGTCCGCGGCGTACGACGCGAGCCGCCATCGCATGTTCCTCGTGTCCGGGAACTGCGACACCGATTCCGACCCGGACACGCTGCCACCCTTCCCACCCATGCCGCCCTTCGACGAGGCGATCTTCGCCCTCGGCACGGACGGCGCACCGGCCTGGCGCTGGCGACCGCGCGAGGTCGACGTCCTCGACCTCGACTTCGGCGCCGTGCCGAACGTCTTCACGATCGACGTCGGCGGCACGCCGCGCGACGTGGTCGGCGTCGGCGGCAAGGACGGGACGTACTACGTGATCGACCGCGACGGCGTGAACGGACAGAGCGGTGTGCGCTGGGACGACTTTGATCCCACCGCGCTCCCCTACTGGACCCGGAACGTGGTCGCGGGCGGGCCGCTCGGCGGCATCATCGCCACGGCGTCGGTCGACGAAGCGGCCGCGCGCATCTACTTCAGCACCGCGCCGGGCGACGACGTCTTCGCGCCGCAGCGCCCGACCGTGCATGCCGTGGACATGCACACGGGCGCCATCGTCTGGCAGAACACGGCGGAGACGACCGCCGATGCGAGCTTCGCGCCGACGAGCGGCATCCCGGGCGTCGTGTTCGTCGGCGGGGCATCGGCCGGCGACTTGCGCTACTACGACGCAGCGACCGGGGCCAAGCTCGGCAGCCGGTTGATCGCGTTCCCCGTCGTCGCGTCGGGGCCGGCGGTCGTGGATGGTCACGTCCTGATCGGCGGCGGCGTCGGCGAGCAAGGGCCGGACCCGAGCGATCCGGCCGACTTGGTCTCGCGCCTCCCGCAGAGCCTGACCGCCCTCTGCGTCCCCGGCACGCCGGCCTGCGACGAGGATCAGGACGGCACCGACTTCCCCGAGGATTGCGACGACCGCGACCCCGCCCGCCACCCCGGCGCGCGCGAGGTGGGCGACAACGCCGTCGACGAGGACTGCGACGGCTTCCTCGCCGACACCGGCGATCGGTGCCTGCAGGGCGGCAGCGCGGGGCAGGACCGCCGCGACCTCGATGCCGTGCGCGCGACGATGGAGGCCGCGTGCCCCTGCGCCACGTTCGTCAAGCGCGGCTCGTATCGCAAGTGCACGCAGGAGATCGTGAAAAACGCCGTCAAGGCCGGCACTTTGCGGCGCACCTGCAAGCAGCTCGTGCAACGCTCCACGTGCGGGCGGAGCGGCGCGGTCATCTGTTGCGAGCGGCAGCTCAAGAACGGCAAGCGCGCGTGCCGGGCGCGGCAGGCCTCCGACTGCGCGAGCAACACCCGGGTCGAGCGGCTGGTCCAAGTCGGCGAGACCCACTGCGCGGACACCGACTGTACGCTCGAGCCACCGACCACGAGCACCAGCTCGCTCGTGGTCAGCACGACGACTACCAGCACGACCAGCAGCACCTCGACGACGCTCGCCGCTTCGTGGGCCGCGATCCAATCGGCGGTGATCGGGCCGCGCTGCGCCGGCTGTCACGGCGCCGGCGGCCTCGGGGGCCTCTCCGGCCTCGGTGGCTGCGACAGCGGGTACGCGAGCCTGGTCGACGTGGCGAGCACGCGGCTTGCGACGATGGACCTGGTCGAACCGGGCGATCCGACGACCAGCTGGCTCGTTCACAAGCTCGACAATACGCAGGGCGCCTTCGACGCGCAGTGCGTCGGCGGCGCGTGCGGCGGCCAGATGCCGCTCGGGGGCCCGCCGTTGTCGAGCGGCGTGCGCGACGCGATCCGCACCTGGATCAGCAACGGCGCGCTGAACGATTGCCCGTGAGCACGATGCGCGGCGGCTCCGATTTCACGGGCCGCGTGGTGGTGGTCACCGGCGCGTCGTCCGGCATCGGGCGCGTCACCGCCAAGGCCTTCGCGGCGCGAGGGGCGACCGTCATGGTCGCGGCACGTCGCGAGGCGTTGCTGCAGGAGCTCATCGCCGAGTGTCCGCCCGGGTCGGGGTATCTCGCCGGCGACCTCGGCGAGCGCCCCTTCGCGGAGCGGCTCGTCGACGAAACCGTCGCCCGTCACGGTCGCCTCGACGTCCTCGTGAACAACGCCGCGATCTCGAAGCACAAGCAGATCTACCATTGCTCGGCCGACGAGGCCGAGATGGTCATGCGCGTGAACTTCCTGTCGTGCGTCTGGACGACGTTCGCGGCGATTCCCTACATGCTGCGCCAGGGCGGCGGCACGATCGTCAACGTGTCGTCGTTCGCCGCGAAGGTCGCGCCGCCGCGCGAGGCGATGTACGCCGCATCGAAGGCGGCCATGAACGCGTTCAGCGAGGGCCTGTGGAACGACCTCGCCGGCTCGAACATCCACGTGGCGATCGTCAACCCGGGTCCGATCGACACCGAGATCTGGGACAAAGAGGACGAGCCGGTCGCCTATCACGGGAAGAAGCACCCGCCGGAGATCGTGACCGACGCGATCTTCGCGGCGATCACCCATCGGCGTCACGAGGTCACGATCCCGCGCCGCAGCCTGCAGCTCCTCACCGCGCGATTCCTCCGCCTCTTCGTGCCCTCGCTCCTGCGCTTCGGCATGGCGCGCGCGGAGCCCGTGCCGCCCGACGTGGTCGAGCGCGCGCGCGATCGGGCACGGGCCGGCCATCGTCTAGGAACCGACCCGAGCCACGGCTCGAGTCGGGGGGCGTGAGAATGGGACGCGCGGCCAACGACGGGCGCAACGTCCGAGTCTAGCGTCGGCGGATCTTGCGGCGGCCGACGAACTGGGTGTCGGCGGCGATCAGGGCCACCGTGAGGTCGCGATGGCCGGTGTCGAGCACGCCGAGGTCGAGGTTCCGTCCCCGGACGACGAAGCGGTACGAGCCATCGCGGCGGGCTCGAAGCACCAGAGATACCTCCCCTTCCGCTTCCGTCGTCGTGCCGATCAGGCGCGTGCCCCGAGGCTCCATCGCGAGGCGGCGTTCGACCACGGCCATAGCACCGTCGTCCGGCGTGCCGAGCTCGAGGCGGACGTCGTGCAGCGGGACGGGACGCGACGCGGCCGGGAGGTGCCCCGTGATTTTGAAGGCGCCGGAGCGCAGGCCGTCGAAGCGCAGCCGGGCGGTGCGCAGGCGGAGCGCCCGGGCATCGACGGCGGGCCCGCGTGGTCCGAGGTCGGTCGACGTCGTCAGCGAGGCGAGGAACGCCACCAGCTCGTTCAGCTGGCGCGGGGTCAGGAGCGCGGTCGTCCCGTGCCGCCCGCGTCCACGGTCGTGGATGTTGCGCCCGGCGCCGAGGCGCGCGCACGGCTCGCGCGTCGACTCGCAGGGGCGGACGACGTCGAGCAGGGTCGGCGCGCTGCCGTCGTGGAGGTAGGGGGCCGTGTCCCAGACGTCCACCAGCACCGGCGTGACGTACTGGCGCAGCGGGCCGCGGGGCGCCGGAATCGGGACGGCCGCGTTCTGGAAGAGCTGCTGGGCGAGCGCCACCTCATAGGGATCGGTCTCGTCGAAGACGTTCGCGGTCCCCACGTCGTGGCGGACGAACGGGTTGTTTTCGTCACCGCGCGCCGGGCGCGCCGGATCGAACGCCGTCGCGGGCGCCTTGTCGCTGAAGAACTGCCCGCCGCGCCCGCCGTCGTGACAGCCGGCGCACCCCACGACCGGATCGACGAAGAGCGCGCGACCGCGCTCGCTCGCCTCGCTCGGCCGGTTCGGGTTGGCGGCGAAGGTCGTGAGCGAGTAGACGAAATCGGCGAGATGGGTCAGGCGCACGCCCACCTCGCCTCCGGCCTCGCCGGGTAGGTGCCGGTTGGGTGCCGCGAGCGCCGGCTCCACGTCGTGCTGGCCGGCGCTGTTCACGCGCGGGCGCTCGCTCGTCATGGCGACGTCGCGCTGGACGAGCGCGCCCACGCACGAGCGGAGGTGCTCGAGCCCGTCGCAGTCGCCGGCGCCCTGCAGCGATCGCAACGTCTGCTCGAAGTCCTCGACCTCGTCGCGGTCGCCGTCCCAGTGCGCGGTCTGCATCGGGTTGAACCAGCGGTGGCGGTCAGCCGGCAGCACGTGCGGCGGCACCGTCGCCGGATCCGCGACACAGCGGTAGCCGTCGCCGCACACCGCGTCCACGGTGCACGACGCGCCCTGGCGCGGGCCGGCGCCGCAGGTGCCCGGGCTGAAGCCCGCACGACCGCGCAGATCCATCGTGTTGCGGAGCGACACGCC
>Ga0180063_1000324_pt1 | contig 12538 bp, 13 predicted proteins | sample EasRivT47_16_10D_FD_121776 | JGI IMG/M metagenome (GOLD analysis project Ga0180063, IMG submission 121776) | Soil microbial communities from meander-bound floodplain in the East River, Colorado, USA - East River metaG ERMLIBT47_16_10D | ecosystem: Environmental > Terrestrial > Soil > Floodplain ...
ATCACGGAGAACGCCGCCAAGGTGAGCTTCCATCACGCCGTCCGGCGGCTGCACGCCTGGATCCGGAGGAGCGAATGCTGACCTCCCTCGCGTGCCGGCGGCTGCGTCCCGCCCTCGTCGACCTGGCCGTGGGATCGCTCGCTCCCGGCGATGCGCACGAGGTGGCGGCGCACGTCGCGGCCTGCGAGCCCTGTCGCGCCGATCTCGCCGCCATGCGCGGCCTGTCGGTCGAGCTGCGCGACCCGATCGACCCGCTGCCGCCGGAGGACTTCTGGCGCCGGCAGCGTCAGTCGATCATGCGCCGCGTGCGCACCGTCGGCGCCGCCCCGGTCACGCCCGTGCGTCGCTGGAAGCTCGCGGGCGCCCTCGCCACGGTCGCGCTCAGCGTCTTCGTGGCGCGGATGCATTTCGAACGCAGCGCGCCCGGCGTGCGCCATGCGATCGAGAGCCTCGACGACGACGCCCTCTTCCATCTCCACGATCTCCTGCCCGCGCTCGCCCCCGCCACCACCATCGACGACGCCGACGTCGACATCCTCGCCGTCCACGACCTCGGGGACGACGAGATCGACGCCTTGGCGGACGATCCCGACTCGTGAGGAACTTCCCATGCGACATGCCCTACTCGCCTGTCTGCTCGCGGTCGCCGCTCTCGGCGCCACCGCCGCTCCGCCCGCCCGCGAGCGCGCGCACGACTACCTCATGCGCCGCGTCGTCGCCGCGCTCGCGCTCTCCGACGACAAGGCGGCCCAGATGCGCGACATCCTGCGGCGGGCCGACGATCGGCGCCAGGAGCTCGCGAGCCGCCGCGACGCGCTCGACACGAAGCTCCGCGCCGCCTTGGCCAGGTCCACCCCCGACGAGCCGGCGCTCGGCGAGCTCGTGGGCGACGCGCACGGCGTCCAACGCGAGCTGGCGGCGCTTCCCGAGCGGACCTTCGACGAGGCCCGGAAGATCCTGACCGTCGAGCAGCAGGCGAAGCTCCTGCTGTTCCGCCGCGACCTCCAGGGGGAGGTCCGCCAGGCGATCCGGCGACGCGCGACGGCGGTGCATTCCACGCGGTAGCACGATGCCCGGTCGAGCCGACGAGAGGGATCCGACGATGCTCAATCGCAGGGAAGCGTTCGCCCTCATGGCGGGAGTCGGTGCGTCCACGGTGTTTCGTCCGCCGCGGGCCGACGCCGCGGCCCCGGACGACGGCGCGAAACCCCCGGCCTATCGCGGCAACGCGGAGCCGAAGCCCCTGCCCTTCGACCCGACCACGCTCCGTGGCCTGTCGGAGAAGCTCCTGCGCTCGCACCACGAGCACGACTACGCGAGCGCGGTGCGGCGGCTGAACCTGATCCGGCAGCAGATCGGCCAGCTGCCGCGCGATGCCGCCCCGTTCCGGATGGGGGCGCTCAAGCGCGAGGAGCTCGTCGCCACCAACTCGATCGTCCTGCACCAGATCTACTTCGAGAGTCTCGGCGGCGACGGCAAGGCGGGCGGCGGCATCGTCGGCTTGATCAACGCGCGCTACGGATCGCTCGAAACCTGGGAGCACGACTTCCGCCGCACGGGGTTGTCGCTCGCCGGCGGATCGGGGTGGGTCGTGCTCGCCTTCGCACCGCACGAGCAGGCCGTGCACAACCACGCGAGCTGGGACCACGCGCACGCCGTCGCCTGGGGAACGCCGCTGCTGGTCATGGACATGCACGAGCACGCCTACGCCCTCGACTACGGTGCCGACGCGAAGGGCTACATCGACGCCTTCTTCGCGAACATCGACTGGGGCCAGGTCAATCGACGGACGGACGACGTGCGAAGTCAGCTGCACCCGCTGACGTCGGTGGAGAGCCACCGCGCATCGCGCACGTGAGCGGGCATCCCGATCGCCGCGGCAACGGCCGCCGGCGCCGGGCCTACTGTACCTGACAGGTGAGCGTGATGTGCTTGTCCGACTTCGCGCGGTCCGAGCAGAAGCAGCCGTTGAGGGCGGAATCGCGTCCGAACGTCGACTTCGCGAACGGCGCGACGATGTGCGCCACGGCGACGGCGTTCTGGCTGATCCGGACCTTCTTCCCGCCGACGTAGGTCTCGATCAGGGGCGTCCCGCCGACCGGACCGAAGTACGACTCGGTCCCGATGCGGAGGTTGCCCACGATCTGAAGCTTCACCGGGCCCGTGGACTCGATGCGCGCCGCGCGCCCCATCTTGACGTCGCACACCGTGTACGTCCCCGCGGAGAGCTGGAGCGTCGCACCGTTCAGCACGCGGATGGCGCCGTGGACTCCGGGCGCCAGCGCCTGGGTTTCACCCGGCCCCACCAGGACCGCTGCGCCGCCACACATGAACGCCGGGAGCTGACAGAATGGATCCACGATCGGCAAGGTCACCGCATCGCTCGAGCCGTTGCGGATGACCGCCTCGGACCCGGTCTTGACCGTCTTGGCGAAGACCTGGAACACGTTCGATGCGTTCCCAACCTCGACGTAGTTGGCGCGGAGACTCGTTCCGTCGGGCATGAACACGCCCTTCCCGAGCTTGACCGACCCGGTGGTGGAGTTGGCGGCGGCACTCCCGGCGAGGGTTGCGTCGTTGTTGAAGCGCGCGTCGCGCCCGACGAAGAACGCCAGGCTGCAATCGCACTGGTCGACGAGGGTCGTGCTGGTGCTCGTCGTCGGCGCGGCCGTCGACGAGGTGGTGGACGTCGAGCTCGACGAGGACGAGGAGGTCGGGTGCGACGTCGACGTGCTCGTCGACGTGCTGGACGACGTCGAGCTGGAGGTCGACGTCGACGAGCTGGACGAGCTGCTGCTCATGGTGGTCGGGGGCGGGGCGCAGCCCTGGACCAAGAAGTTCACGTTGTCCGCGTGGTCTCCCGACCCGCCGGTGATGATCTGGATGAGATACGAGCCCCCGACGGGGATGACGATGGTCCACCCGCCCGGCAGCCCGATCGGCATGACCAGGTAGCGGTCGGTCCGCGCCGGCAGGCCGATGTTGTAGAAGCCGGTCGCATCGGACGCGTCGGTGAAGGTCTCGCCCGGGTTGACGTCCTGGGAGACGGCCTTGACCGTGATGCCGTTGATCCGGGTATCGCCGGGATCGTCGATCATCCCGTCGAAGTCGACGTCGCAGTAGATGGTCCCGCTGATGTGGTGCGCGTATCCGACCGAAGCCGTGGCCAACAGCGAGGTCACCAGCAATGCTGATGCAAGACTTCGGGATCTCATGTGCGCTGTTTAGAACCCACCACAGGTCACAGCGTCAACCACGATTTCGGGTTTTTCGTCCGTGAAAAGCCGCCTGCGGGGTCGGCGGTTCCTGGTCAGCCCCCTCCCGTTGCGTGCCGGGTGACCGACGCGGCGGATGGCGCGGTCTCGGCGCGCCGCAGCGCGCGGCGGTCGCGTGCTCCCGCCGCGGGCAAAGTCCATTGTACTGTGCCCGGATAGGCTCACACGCCGGCCCGAGGAGGGTTCCATGCGCATGCCGATCCTGATCGTCGCCCTTCGTTCCGGCCGCGGCCGCCTGCCGGCGGCGCCCCTGCTGCTTGCCGGACTCGCCCTCGCCTTCGCCCCGCCCGCCTCCGCCAATGGCGTACCGCCCACCTGCGACGACGGCGACGTGTGCACGCAGGATCGCTGCGCTCCGCAACCCGGCGACCGGTCAGTGCGAGAGCTCACGAGGATCAGGTGCGTGGCGATCTCCTCGCTCAGCCTGAAGGTGATCAGCGACGACTCGTCGACGTCGTTCAAGCGCAAGCCGGCCAAGCAGGACGTCTCGATCGAGGACACGCCCCCGGTGGCCTGCGCCGACGTGCTGCCGGCCGACCCGTTGCACCGCGCTGGCGCAGCAGCTCTCGAAGAGCATCGACGCGCCGCTGACGTCGCCGACGTCGAGCGCGACGCGTTCCGGCAGGGCGCGGCCATCCTCGGCGTCCCGTCCAACACCTGGGTAGTGATTCCGTGAGCCGCGTGAGCTCGACGCGCGGTCTCGGCGCGCGGCGGGTCCTTGACAGCACGAGGCCCCTCCCGCAGTCTCCCGCGCACTCGATGGCTGACGAGTTTCCCGGCTGGCCTCCGCGCCGGCCGCCGCAGGATCCGCTCGCAGAGATTCGTGAGCTGCTCGACGGCATGCGCTCGCGGTTCGGGGGCGGCCGGGGCCGCGTGAGCCCGTACCTGGTCGGACTGCTGCTGCTCGTGGTCTGGCTCGCGACCGGCATCTACATCGTCGCGCCGGACGAGCGCGGCGTGGTGCTGCGCTTCGGCACGGTCGTGCGGGAGACGGAGTCGGGGCCGCACTACCACCTGCCGTGGCCCATCGAGCAGGTGCTCAAGCCGAGCGTCACCCAGATCCGCAAGGACGAGGTCGGTTTCCGCACCGTCGACGTCGGCCCGCCCGCGCGCTACCGCGAGATCGACGACGAAGCCCTCATGCTGACGGGCGACGAGAACATCGTGAAGCTCGAGTTCATCGTCCAGTACCGCATCCGCCCGGACGCGACGGGTGTCACCGACTTCCTGTTCAACGTGCGCGACCCGCAATCGACCCTGCGCGCCGTCGCCGAGGCCGGCATGCGCGAGGTCGTCGGTCGGACGAACATCGACAGCGTGCTGACCGAGGGCAAGGAGCGCGTGCAGGAGGATGCCCAGCAGGTGGTGCAGGCGATCCTCGATCGCTACGCCTCGGGCATCGAGATCGTGACCGTGAAGCTCCAGGACGTCGATCCGCCGAACCAGGTGTCGGACGCGTTCAAGGACGTCATCAGCGCGCAGCAGGACAAGGAGCGGCTGATCAACGAGGCCTTCGGCTACGCGAACGACGTCGTGCCGAAGGCGCGTGGCGAGGCGGCGCAGCTCCTGAACGAGGCGGACGGCTACCGCGAGGCCAAGGTGCGCGAGGCGACCGGTACCGCGCAGCGGTTCATCGCGCTCGAGGAGGAGTACGCGAAGGCGAAGGACGTCACCCGGCGCCGCCTGTACCTGGAGACCATGGAGGACATCCTGCCGCGCGTGAACAAGATCCTGCTCGACGACGTGGCCGCGAAGCAGGTGGTCCCGTACCTGCCGCTCGACCAGGTCGTGAAGCCGCGGCGGCTCGAGACGCCGCCCGCCGAGCCCGCGCCGGCCGAGCGGCCGAGGGGGCGCTGAGCATGGATCGTCGCTGGATCGTCGTCTTGGCCGGGGTCGGGACCGTGGTCGCGCTGTGGACGTTCGTCTTCTTCACGGTGCCGGTCTGGATGCAGGCGGTCGTCGTGCAGCTCGGGGATCCGGTACGGACCATCACCGAGCCGGGCCTCTACGCGAAGATCCCGTTCGTCCAGCAGGTGCTCTACTTCGACAAGCGCCTCCTCGATTACGAAGCGTCGCCGAAGGAAATCCTCACCAAGGACAAGCAGCAGCTCGTCATCGACAACTACTCGCGCTGGCGCATCGACGATCCGCTGCAGTTCTACCCCACCGTGCGCAACGAGGCGGGCGCACAATCGCGCCTCGACGACATCGTGTACTCGGACCTCCGCGAGACGCTCGGGCGACACACCCTGAGCGACATCGTGAGCGGGCAGCGCTCCGTGCTCATGGACCAGATCACCGCCGCCAGCGACGCCAAGGCGCGTTCGTACGGCATCCGGCTGATCGACGTGCGCATCAAGCGCGCCGACCTCCCCGAGAAGAACGAGCAGAACGTCTTCAACCGCATGCGCACCGAGCGCGAGCGGCAGGCGAAGCGCTTCCGCGCCGAGGGCGACGAGGAGGCGCGCAAGGTCCGCTCCGACGCCGACAAGCAGGTGCGCATCCTGACCGCCGACGCCCGCCAGAAGGCGGACATCGCCCGCGGCGAGGGCGACGCGCTGGCGGTCAAGATCTTCGCCGACGCCTACGGCCGCGATCCGGACTTCTACGCGTTCGTGCGGGCGATGGACGCCTACCGCAAGACGATCGACGAGGGGACGACGCTCATCCTGTCGACCGACAGCGACTTCTTCCGGTGGCTCTCGAGCCCGACGCGCTCCGACGCCCCGGGCAGGTGACCCGCGGCGATGTGGCTTCGTCTCCTGGTCGGGATCGTCCTCGTCGTCGTCGTGCTGTGGATCGCGCGGCGCCTGCCCGCGCGGGACGCCGCGCGGCACGTCCCGCGGCGTGGTTGGGATCCGTATGCCGTCCTCGGCGTGACGTCCGGCGCATCGGCCGACGAGCTGGCGCGGGCGTATCGCGAACAGATGAAGCGGTACCACCCGGATCGCGTCGCGGACATGCCGCGGGAGTTCCAGGAGCTGGCGCATCAGAAGGCCATCGAGATTCAGCGGGCGTATGCGGAGCTGGGCGGGGGGAGGACCGCACGATCGTAGCGTCGGAGCGCGGCGCGGGCCGCGCGGACTTCGCTTAGTTCGCGCGCGACGCATCGGCCGCTGCTGATTCAGCACGGCTGCGTCTTGCGCGCTCAACGGCGCTACGCCCGCGCGGCCCGCTCCGCGCAGATGCGCGACGGCGGTGCCGCCCCGCCCCCCGCTTTTCGGATCGTTCGCTAGTGCGGGGTGGCCTTTTCGGCGCCTAGGCCGGTGTTCGCGCGGACGGTGAGCTCCGCGAACCGGGTTTCGGCGGAGGGTTCATGGGTAGCGAGCGTCGCGAGAACGGCGGCTAGGAAGCCGATAGGGATCGACACGATGCCGGGGTTCTTCAGGGGGAAGAGTGGCGTGCCGTTGATGAGCGCGGTTGGCTCTGTGCCCATGATGCTCGGGCTGACGGCGATGAGGGCGATCGAGGCGACGAGGCCGGCGGCGAGGCCGGAGCAGGCGCCGGCGGTGTTGAAGCGCTTCCAGTAGAGCGAGAGGACCATGACCGGAAGATTCGCGCTCGCGGCGACGGCGAAGGCGAGGCCCACCAGGAACGCCACGTTGATGCGCTGGAGCCCTATGGCGAGGACGATCGACACCGCGCCGACCACGAAGGCGGCGATGCGCGCCACGCGGACCTCCTCGCCGGGACGGCGCTCGCGGCCGTGGTGGAGCACGTTCGTGTAGAAGTCGTGCGCGAAGCTCGTGCTCGCGCTGATGGTGAGGCCGGCCACGACCGCCAGGATGGTCGCGAAGGCGACGGCGCTGATGAACGCGAAGAACACCTCGCCGCCGAGCTCGCGCGCCAGCAGCGGGGCGCTCATGTTCTCGACGCTGATGCGGGCCGGGGTGAGAATCGTCGCCGCGCCGAAGCCCAGGAACGTCGTCATGATGTAGAAGACGCCGATGATCGCCATCGCCCACACCACGCTCAACCGCGCCGTCCGCGCGTCGGGCACGGTGTAGAAGCGCACGAGGATGTGCGGGAGCCCCGCGGTGCCGAAGATGAGGGCCAAGCCGAGCGAGATCTGATCGAGGGCGCCGTACGGCGGCTTGAAGAGCAGCCCGGGCCGCAGGAAGTCGCGCGTCGTGAGCGCTCCGCTCGCGTCGACGACGGGCACGTGGCGGATGGCATCGAAGAACAGCTCGGCGCGGAAGTCGAAGTGCCGCATGACGAGGACGCTCAGGAACGTGGAGCCGCTCATGAGCAGCACGGCCTTGACGATCTGCACCCACGTCGTCGCCAGCATGCCGCCGAAGACCACGTACACGATCATCAGCACGCCGACGCCGACGACCGCCACCTCGTAGCTCACGCCCGGCAGCAGGAGCTTCACCAGCGCGCCCGCGCCGACCATCTGCGCGATCATGTAGAAGGTCGAGACCGTGAGCGTGCTCACCGCGGCCATCGCCCGCACCGGCCGCGGGTTCAAGCGGTACGCGAGGACGTCGGCCATGGTGTACTTGCCGGCGTTGCGCAGCGGCTCGGCCACGATCAGCAGGACGGTCAGGTATGCGACCAGCCACCCGACCGAGTACATGAAGCCGTCGTAGCCGTTGAACGCGATCATGCCGGCGATGCCGAGGAAGCTCGCGGCGCTCATGTAGTCGCCGGCGACCGCGAGGCCGTTCTGCCACGCGGTGATGCGCCGGCCCGCGGCGAAGTAGGCGCTGGTACCGCTCGTCCGCCGCGCCGACCACCAGGTGATCGCGAGCGTGACGCCCACGAAGGCGATGAACATCCAGAGCGCCGTCGTCATGCTAGGCGGCCCGACGGCGGCGGAGTGCCTCGAGGATGCGACGCCCCTGCTCGTCGAAGCGGCTCGCCGCGCGCAGGTACAGTCCCGCCAGCACCCACGCCATGAAGAACTGCGAGAGCGCGAAGACGTACGCGACGTTCGGCCCGAACGGGAGGCGCCGATCCATCACCTCCGGGTAGTACCCGACCAGCACCGGCAGGGCGAAGTAGTAGACCACGAAGAAGGCGGTCGCCGGGACGATGAAGCGACGCTTCGCCGCGAGCAGCGCGTGGAACTCGGGCATCGCGGCCACGTGCTCCCAGTCCACCACGTCGACGTCTTCGGTGGCCGTCCGCTCGTGCGCCGGCGGCGGCGCGCCGCGGCCCAACCGCGCGACGTCGGTCGCGGCGCCGACCTCCGGCGTCGGATCGCGATCGTCGTTGCGATGCTCCGCCATGGACCGATCGATCACTCGGGCGTGCGGCCGATCGGGGACGGCGCGGGTCCGCTCGCGAACAGACGGCGGCGCACCGCGGGAACGGCGAGCGGTCCGACCATCACCGCGAAGAGGACGCCGGCCACCGTCCAGAACTCGGCCGTGCGCCCTTCGGCGAGCGATGCGCCGAGGGTCGAGAGCGCGAAGCAGCGCACGGGCGCGCCGAGGACGAGCGCCAGCGCATAGGGCGCGAAGGCGAGCGACGACAACCCCGCGCCCCAGTGGAACGGCGCGAGCACGCCCATCGGGTGCGCCGTGGACAGCCCGATGACGACCGGGCCGAGGCGATCGACGCGCTCGTCCATGCGGCGGAACCGCTCGCCGAAGCGCGCGCGTACCCAGTCGCGCCCCACCCAGCGAGCGACCCAGAACTTGAGCGTCCCGGACACGACGAGGCCGGCGGTGCCGAGCATCGTCCCGGCGAGCGCGCCGAAGCAGAGCCCGCCCGCCGGCAGCAGCAGCCACGAAGGCATGGCGAGGAACTGGCGGAACACGACCAGACCGAAGAAGAGGATGGGGCCGTGCCAGCCGAGCGCCTGGATGGCGGCCCGCACTCCCGCCGGCGACAGCTCCTCGACGCCGACCCAGCCTCGGACGACGTGCCCGAGGACGAGCGTCGCCGCCAGTATGCCGAGCACCGTCAGCCGCACGCCGTGCCCCATCCGTTCTTTAGGGGATATCCCGGTTTCCGCGCGCACGCGAGCCCGGCCGTGGCGCGCGCGAAACACGTCCGGGCATGTTGTGTCACGCGTCCACCGTCGCGGATTGTGCGCTAATGAAGTGGCGGACGCGGTGGAGGACGCCAGATTCATCGCGTCCCGCTACCAACTTGCCGGCAATCGCCGCCGAAACCCCCTTTTCGCCCGTGCGCGATTCGTGAGAGGTTCCGCCATGCCTCGACATTCGACGACGAAGTGTATGGCCGCAGCGAAGATGCTGCATGTGATTCTAGCCGGGTGCGCTGTCCTCGCCACCGCCACCGGCGCGCTCGCACACGAAGACCCGCCCGGATGCTTCCAGACCGGACCGGCGATCGTCATCTCGGTCCTGCACGCCGACGGGACGACGGCGCTGGCGGGCAGCGTGTCGGAGTGCGAGACGATCAACTATCGCGCCAGGCTCAGGAAGGCGCTCGACAGCGACGGCATCTGCGCGTTCTCCGGCGGCACGTTCACGCTCACGACGCCGGACGGCGTCGTCCACGATATCACCCTCGACGTGCCGTGCATCGGCGGCACGAATGGGCCGTGCGACCCGAGCGTCGATTCGTTCACGAGCGCCCTCATCCCCTACACGGTCAGCTCGGCAGACGTGGTCGCGGGGCTCATCTTCGCGACCGCGAGCTACACCGGCGGTCTCGTGCACGACAGCGAGACCGAGACGGCCGGCATCGGCGCGATGTCACCCAAGGCGACGCCGGTCGTGCTCTGCGACGACGGCGACGCGTGCACGCAGAACCGCTGCGATCCGGACGTGCACGGCTCGGCGGCGTGCTCGAACCCGCCGGTCGACTGCGATGACGACAACGCCTGCACGAACGATGCATGCGCCGAGGGCGTCTGCACCCACGTGGCGCCGGACCCCACCTGCGTCCCCTGCGACGGCCCCGAGGACTGCGGCGACGCCAACGCCTGCACCACCGACCTCTGCACCGACGGCATCTGCGCGCACGAAACCCCCGACCCCACCTGCGTCCCCTGCGACGGCCCCGAGGACTGCGACGACGACAACGCCTGCACCACCGACCTCTGCACCGAAGGCATCTGCGCGTACACGACCCCCGACCCCACCTGCGTTCCCTGTGAGACCGCGGCCGAGTGCAACGACAACAACGTCTGCACGACCGAGATCTGCGCCGACGGCGTTTGCGGGCACACCCCCGTCCCGGGCTGCATCCCATGCGAGGTCGACGCCCAGTGCAACGACGACAACGCCTGCACCACGGACGTCTGCGGCGAGAGCGGGAGTTGCGAGATCACGACGATCCCCGGTTGCGTCCCCTGCGTGACGGCCGCGCAGTGCAACGACAACAATGCCTGCACCACCGACACGTGCACCGCGGGCGCCTGCGCGCACGCGCCGATCGCGGGCTGCCCCTCCGAGGTGTGTGACGACCGCATCGACAACGACGGCGACGGAGCCATCGACTGTGTCGACCCCGATTGCGAGGGCAACCCGGCGTGCCCGACCGAGATGTGCGGCAACTGCCTCGATGATGACGGCGACGGGTTCATCGACTACGAGGACGCCGATTGCTGCGACGACACGGCGAACCTCGGGCTGCGCAAGATGTCGGTCCGCACCAAGCCCGAACCCGCGCGAAACCGTCTCCGTATCAGGGCGCGCTATGCGCCGCAGGCGCCCCCCGGCTTCGATCCGGGACTGCTCGGGACCACCCTGCTGCTGCGCGACGACGACGGCCTGTTCTTCTGCCAGGAGATCCCCTTCAAGTCCGATCCGCTCTGGACGCGCAAGGGCGTGTTCAAGTTCATCGACAGGACCGGCACGATGGCCGCCGGGCTCCGACGGGCCAAGTTCAAGATCCATCGCAAGACCGATGGTCGCGTCACGTTCCGGACCAAGGGCAAGAAGATGAGCTTCCGGGATCTGGTCGGGACCGACGTGCTGGTCACGCTCCGCGTCGGCACGCAGTGCACGCAAGCGACGGCGTCCTTGAAGACGCGGCGGGCGAAAACCGGCCAGCGGCTCGTGTTTCCCTGAGTCTCGGACTCCGCCGATCCCCCCTCGTCGCGGGCGATCGGCGCCCCCCTCCGGGGGCTCGTGCAGGTCGGCGGGATTTTGATAGTGCTCCGTCGGCATGCTCCGCACGCTCGCGTCGTGGCTCGTCTTCCCCGTCGTGATGGCGGGCTCGGTCGCGACCGCGATCGCCCTGATGCCGTCGCTCGGTCCCGCGAGCGCCGTCGTGGTGGCGCAGACGGGATCCGTGATCGTCATCATCCTTTGCGAGCTCGGTCTGCCGCATCGGCGCGCGTGGAACCGCTCGCACGGCGATCTGCGAACCGACGTCGTGCATGCGATCGTGTCCGGCGTCGGGACCACGCAGGTCGCACGGCCGCTGGTGTACCTCATGGCCGCGGGGCCGGCGGGCTGGCTGTCGGGGCAGATCGGAAGCCCGCTCTGGCCGATCGCGTGGCCGCTCGCGGCCCAGCTCGGCCTCGCGCTCGTCGTCGCCGAGCTGCCGCAGTACTGGCTCCACCGCCTCCAGCACGAGCACGACCTGCTGTGGCGCTTCCACGCGGTGCACCACTCGGCGCCGCGGCTCTACTGGCTGAACGCGGCGCGCTTTCATCCCGTCGACCTGCTCGTGCTCTACGTCGTCGGGTACGTGCCGCTGGTGGCGCTCGGGTGCCCGCAGGAGGTGATCTTCCTGTTCGCCCTGTTCGACGCGGTCTTCGGCATGCTGCAGCATTCCAACATCGAGGTCCGTCTGGGCCCCCTGAACCGGATCTTCAGCATGGCCGAGCCGCACCGCTGGCATCATTCGCGGACGCTCGTCGAGGCCAACTCGAACTACGGCTCGAACCTCATCGTGTGGGACCTCGTCTTCGGCACGTTCCTCCTCCCGGATCGCGAGCCGCCCCGCGACATCGGCATCGCCGACATGCCGCGCTTCCCCCCCGGCTACCTGGCGCAGCTCGCCGTACCCTTTTGGTCCGACGCGAGACTGCGTCTCGCGTCGGGATCGGACGCGAGTATGGAGCGGTAGTGGCTCGCGCGAGCGGGGTGCCGCGGCCGGCAAAGCCGGCGCGGCATACGAGGTACGCGCGAGGAAATGAGGGCTAGAACGAGTCCTTGGTCACCAGGAACTCGCCGCAGGACGCCTCATCGCGCTCAGAGCGTCCGTCCCACGCATGCCGCGCCGGCTTCGCCGGCCGCGGCACCCCGTTCGCGCGAGCCACCGAGCGTCCCACTCTCGCGCCCCCCGACCCGAGACGAAGTCTCGGGTCGGCTAGTGTGTGCATGCCG
>Ga0180063_1000325_pt1 | contig 12531 bp, 21 predicted proteins | sample EasRivT47_16_10D_FD_121776 | JGI IMG/M metagenome (GOLD analysis project Ga0180063, IMG submission 121776) | Soil microbial communities from meander-bound floodplain in the East River, Colorado, USA - East River metaG ERMLIBT47_16_10D | ecosystem: Environmental > Terrestrial > Soil > Floodplain ...
CAAACGATGCCAATTGCGATCCATTGCGATAGAACTGTTGATTAGCTGACGAGAGACGCGAGCCGACAAAGAAGCCTCTGCTGTCCGTTACCGCCGCGTTGACCGGGACCGCATCCTGGTTCAGTCGGGAGCCACCGAGATCAGATGTGTTCCTGAGTAAAATAAGCGCCTGGGACGCTGAGGCACTGACCCGCGCTCCAATCGATACGCCTGATATATCCGCGATGTTCGTCCGCGACCAAATCGAAAGATGCGCAGAATTCAATTGATAGAGACCGCCCGCAGCAACAGGATTAAAGCCGGTGTTCAGATACGACGTACTGTCGTTTCCCGCATAGCCTTGGTCAGCCGTGAATGTCGGCGACAAAACAGGCGTGAGATTGAATTGATCCTCTATCCAATTCAACTGAGCCGCTTGCGCGTCATGCGCCGCCATCACATAGAAGGCGTCGAGCTTGGCCCAAATTCCGGCATCGATCAGCGCCGTGATTAGATCGCTTATGAGAACCTTGCGGGCAATCGTCGGCTGCGCGGTCATGCGGGCGAAAAGTGCCGAGATAGCCGTCTCGTCGTAAACCACAGTGACCGGAGAACCTGACGACGCCTCGACAATCGGCGTTCCAAAGCCGTTACCCGCGATCGAGACCGGAGAGCCGTTATCCGCTTGTGTAACCGGAGCGCCGAAACCGTTTCCTGAGATGACGACGGGCGTTACCATTACGGGCGTTCTTCCCATCGGGCTTTGAATACGCCGAGCACGTCACCATTTCCTGCAATTGCCTGCACTCTGAAATAGTAAGTCCCTGCTCCGATACCGCGTTCATCACCTTCTACTGATCCAACGCTATCGGCAAAGTTGCTGTTATCAGCAGCCTTGACAACAAGAGCATCGATGACAGTGCCGCCAGTGTGAGTGCCGCCAGCCGTCAGAACGACAACAGGCGTATAGAAAGGCGTCGGCCTCTCTGACATTGAATTGCGAGGTAAAATAGGAAGCGTTTCGGAGAAAGAGCCGCCCTCTGTGCCGCCAACTACCGTTTCAATATCCAACAGGCCCTGGTAAATACCGGCCTCCAGTCCAAAGAGAACGACGTTCACAGGAACAACAGCCTTTAGAACAACCATTGTTCCCGCAGTGATATTCAACCTTCGAAACGTGCGAAACTCACGGCCGGCAAAGAAGCCAGTCTGGCCGACATCAACGCGCCAACGCCTGTTTGGACCGTCGCCGCCATCCGTGAGCAAGTCCTGCAAGGAATGGCCTGAGACGTCCGTGAGGGTGACGGGGGAGCTCATCAGTCCGCACTCGCACTTTCACGTTCAAATGCCCGCTCTGCCCTGCTCTCATTACTCTCCGCCGCACGTTCGCGCATTGAAGCGTCCTGAGCCTTGGAAGCGGCATTGATGCGAGCTTGCTGCTCTTGAGCGGCGATCTGCAATTCAGCCTTGCGAATGTCGAGGTTCTTCAACGTGACATCCTGGGTGTGCTTCTGAGCCTGGGCCCGCATATCAACGTCCGTCTGAGCCAGTTTGGCCTCATATTCGAGCGTCTTCATTTCGCGATCGTATTGCCATTCACGCTCACGAGCCTGCTGTTCCTGCTCAAATTCCTGCTGCTTGATCTGTGCGTCGGCCTGCTTCATCTGCATGTCGAACTGCATCTTTTGCTGTTCTGCCTGAGCCTTGGCCTGCATAGCTTCAGCCTCTGGATTAGGCTGCGGCTGCTGTGCCTGTGCGGCCATCTGCTCGACAGCCTCGTCAATCTGGCCCTCAAGCTCACGGCCGGCGCGGAACGGGGCAAGTGCGAACTTCAGGATGCTGCCAACGAGAGGCGATGCCTGGGGCATGACCTGTACGACCGGCAGGAACTGGTTAAGCATGCCACCGAGAGCCGTGACGAACTCTGTGCGAGCCTGCTTTTCCCGCTGCTCGTCAGGCTGAATGGTCGAATCTGTTTCGATATCAAGCACAAACGGGCGTGTCTTCTGATCCCGCAGGAACTTCATCACCTGCTCGATCGTCGGCGTGGCCTGCAGCTTTTCTATCTGCTCCATGATCTGCTGCACCTGGCCTTGAGCCTGCTGAAGCATCTGCTCCGCCTGCTCTGGGTCTTGCTGTGCCTGCTGCATTATCCTTGGGTCGCTCTGGACCTGCTGAATCTGGGCGCTGATCTGCTTGGCCTGGTCCTCAAGCGGCTTGACCTGCTTGCGGATCTCCGCATCTGTCGGGATTTCCATCTGCGACATTTCAAGCAAAGTCTTCTGATTGAAGTTCTCTGCCATGATCTCGGCACAGATGCGCACCATGTCGCGGGCAACGCGAACAAGCTCATTCTGCTTGTCACGGACACGAACAGCGCCGTTCATCTGCTTCAGCTCTTGGGCGCCCAAGGTCTCGTTCGGGTCGCTTTCCCCACGCTGAACGTCGGAAATGCCGCCGATCTGGTAAACGTCCTCAATGATCTGGCGACGGATGAGAATACAGGTCTGGATGGTGTTGGCGATCACCTCCAGCGGCAACCAGATGATCGTCTCCCCGCCATTACCGAATGCAGCAAAGTTGCTGATCGGGATAAGCACCGAGCGATCGTCTGTCTTCTTCAGAGCCGCCTCGATGGCGTCGGCAATCTCACCAGCGCCGGCCGGATAGAAGCCGCGCACAATGAGAGACTTGCTCAGCGCATGAATGCGGCTCGTGAGGTCGTCAATCTCCTTGAGCTGATCCTTGTAGAACAGCATGTCCGGAACCGGGATAAGCGAGCCGCGCTGTGTCGTGGCATATGCCGGCTTTGGGCACGGGAAGAAGCCTTCAAGCGTCAGATGGGGCTTGCCCTCGTCCAAGTTGACATCGGCGCCTTGGGCGACCCAGACCGTCTTGTCCTCAGTCTTCGACCAGATCTCCCAGACAGCGCCCTTCTGCTGATGAGTGGCCGAGCCGTTGTCACGGTCCTCCTTCATCGTCTGCATGGAGACATCGAGGTAAGCATTGCCGCTGTGCTTCTGGAAGCGCTCGCGTATCTCGTCGCGTGTCATCCACGCTCTACGAGCTACCCAGCCAACCTCTTGCCAGCAACGGGCAGGCTCATGAAGGAAGTCCTTGCGATCGACCCACTCAGGGCAAATCTTCTCAAACTTCTTCGTGTCGTATCGTACCCAGCCGGCACCACGCGCATTCACCGCCAGGTCATCTCGGATCATCAGCATTGTGCTGTTGATGTCGGCAAGCTCAAAGCCAACGACGGTTGACCGCTCCAGAAGCTCCGACGCTACCCGATAGAGCGGCCGGCGATCCTTGAACCGTGGCACGACAACCGGAACAGGAGGGCGAGCATAGATCGAAGGGCCAATAACCTGGATATTCGCCCAGAACAGCTGAAATTCACGGTCACGAGCAAATGCGGACAGGTTGTCAAGGCTCGCGTAGAGCTTGTCGATATGGTCAGCGGTCTTGTGGTAGTCCTGAAACGTCCGCTCTGCTTCCTCGATCATGCCGAGCCATGCAGCAGACTCGCCAGTCTTGGGCTCGTATTGGCCTTCGAAGGCTACAGCGTCATCGCCGCTGACATAGTTACCGATCATATCGTGACCTTTCGCCCGACGTGCCGTTAAACAGGCTCTGAGGGGCTATGAATTGGCCGGGAGGCGGCACTATGGGCTTGATCTCGGAGACCACAGGGGCCGTCTTCCATGACAGGGCTAGGTATCGAAAGGCATCTGCCAGATGCGATGACCAGTCATGAACTTCGCTGGCCTTGAAAGTTTTCTTCTCGTCATCCCATTCGCGCCGGTATTGCTCTAGCGCTGAGATGCCCTGCGCTTCCGTGCGGGGATGAAACACACATCTTGCCATTGTCTGACGAGCGGCGTTGATGCCGTCCATCTTCGTGGCGTTCGGTACAAGATCAGGCTTCAGGCCGTATTCTCGCATCGTCTCAACGCGCGTGCGGCCCGTGCCCCATTCCTTCACCTTGGCATCGTGAGGCACAAAATCTATGCCGAGCAGCCAGTTATGTTCCTCATGGCGCTTGTGAACAACGTCGGCGTAATGATCGAGACCGACGCCAGACGCGCTATAGCAGTCGAGGATAAAGACCTGCGTGCCTACAACCTGAAACCACCAGATTGACGTATCGTCCTTTACGCCGATATCCCAAGCTCGATGCACAGGGCGCCCTGGAATGGCCTCGATCTCGTCTAGGCGCCCTTCCTTGCGGAGATTCGCCATCTCACGGGCATAGAAAGCACCGAGGATGGCCGCATTGAACGAGCATTCATATTCCTGCTCAAACTGAGCGCGCCCGATGTCCTCGCCGTAGATGGCGATGTATTCCGTCAGGCTTTCTTCAAGCTGCGCAGGCGAGAGAGCCCCGGTCTGATGAACATCAGATACCTCAGCGAACCAGCGCGGATTGTCCTTTGCCATATGGTACATGGCATGGGCGTGGTTACGGCCACGAGGCGTGGTGATGAATGCCGCAGTCCCGCCGTTTTCCTCAAGCATTGGCCGGTGATAAGCCCAGGCTGATGGATTGGCGAGCGCCCATTCCGAATAGGCTATACCGACAGGACCAGCGCCCACTGTGGCGTCATACCGATCAGAGCCGATGATCTGCCATGTTGAACCACACTTGAGCCGGATGAACATTTCCTGCTCGTTGGTATTCTCGCGGATCTCATGAGGAAAGGCTTCATCAATTCGCCGCTTGCCAGTGTTGGCATTGACCGCAGTCCAGAGAGCCTTTCGCCCTTGCCCGTATTCAGGCAGGCAATGCCAGTATGAGCCGATGCGCTTATGTGCCAGATCGCAAAAGGCGCTTAGGACAATCTCATCCTTGCCCCAGCGGCGATGCGCAATCTCAATGGCGCGAGCTGATGGCGTGTTGACGAGGTATTCATGGAATGGCCGCTGATACCAACGGACGCGGCGTTCAATTTCCACGGTTCTCGTATACGGTCTTGAAGATTACGCCGATCGGGCCGCCATCCTCGCCAGTGACCTGCATTGGGAGCACCTTGCCGAGCAGTGCCATGAATGGGCCGGGGTTAGCGGTCGCCTGCTGAGTGAGGTATTCAACCATATCGCCGTTGCCAGCTTGGGCCGCAGCCTTAAGAATGGCGTCCTTGAGCAGAGCTGTCGTCTTATTAGGCGTGCCCTTTGCCCGACCAGTCTTAGACCTATCGAGCCCTACTTTAGGTTTCTCGGCCATTTGTTCACCTGCCTGTCTGAGAGGCTGCTATTATTTTCTCGGCTGTGTGTGCTCAAGAATGGTTTGCATGTCTCGCCATTGACGGTCTTGCTGTGACTGGCATCCGACGAGGACGAGCGCGAGAAGCATGACGACAAGCGGCATCTCTCGATCCTAACGCGAACAGCCCAGGAATGGGGCTGTTTCAATCTATGGTGGGTATATTGCGGGGGGGCAGGAGGCCATTTCGAATGGCGCGCCGCTATCCCTGATTGTGGTTGGTGCAGGTAATCCTGTCCCACCAAGGGGTAACATATGGCGATACGCCTGGAAGGATTGGATTGGGCCACATCGGAGGGCGGTCAAACCTGTAGGGAGGTATATTTGGGACGACAGCCGGCGCCTTGACCTTTACCTTGCCAATGCGGCAATGTCGCTTCTGTTCGTTGCTCATGTTGGCGATTTCTTTGTGCAGCAACGCCATTGTTCCGAACCGATCGCTCATCCGCGCCTCACTGAAACGTCACGTAGCTGATTTCCATCTCGTCCTCGTCAATGTCGAGGAGTTCAACGCCTGCTGCCTGTGCCTGGCATTCTATTATATCTTCGAGGAGGGAGAGAAGCTTGAGAATGCCGTGCTCGGCCTGATAGGCTTTGCAGTTGGCTATTATGGTGGCTTCTGTCATTGAGCCTCCGAAGGATTAAATAGGGTGGCGCTAGACTTCCGATCCGGCGCCACCCTTCATACCAAACCATAGGACGGCAAGGCATGAACGCTTCGTTGCCTTTCGGCGAAATTGGGAAACAGATTTGATTAAATCATCTGCGCAGGAAATTGACTGATTTGTGCAAGGAAGTCAATGGCCGGCAATACTGACACACAGTTGAGTTTTATGCCGCTTTCCTATTGCGATCAGCGCCTTTGTAATGCCTATCGAGCGCATTCCCCACAAGTCTTAAATCTCCGTACATGTGCGGAAAGTCCAAGTTCCCGATAACGACATGCTGAATGACTGCCCATAGATTCGCGCCGCGGTTTTCGTTCTGGCTGTTCTGGATTGCGCCGCGTGCCGAGTTATAGCGATGGGTGGCCTTCATGCGGCTCTCTGTGTCGCTTTCCTCGTCCATGCATGATGGCCCACCACTGCCAGCGTTGACGAGGCTGTCAGGCGCCATGACGGCTTTCATGTAGCGCTCCCGTTCCATCGAGAAGCGAACGAGTGCGTCATACTGATCAATCGATATACCGCCTCCCTGCTGGCCTAGAAGCGATAGCCGGCCGATGACTGTAGCTGCTTGCGGAAGCGCTGCGTTCTCGCTGGTGAGGTCGTACATCTTCATGCGGGCTTCCTTCGCTACCTTGTCGGCTGGTTCGCCTGGATTCTTGGCTCTGGAGATTTGGCCTGTTTCTGTTCGGGCCATATCCTTCTTAAGAGGGCGACCGGGTTTGCGCTTGGCTCTTACCTTCAGGAGCTTAGATGCCATGCGCGGTCTCCTTGACGGCTACGCATTTCCTGAACTTCTTGTTATTCGTCCATGCGATGCAATCTGGGTCCATTTCGATAAGAGCTCGCATCTTGCGGACGCAAAACAGCGCCGATGTATGGTCGCGGATGAAAAATCTTCTTATCTTGGGATAGGACAAGTCCTTCCTTTCCATCCATATTTTGTACATCGCCATATGCCGGGGATAGACAAACGTCTTGGACCTCTTCGGCCCGAGCAAGTCATCTAATTTGATGCCGGGGAAATCCTTCAAAACCTCCAGCGTGATTTCCTTCATCGAGCGGCGAGGCATGGGCTGATCATCAATCTCGAACACGATCTCCGACGTATACGGGCAGTATTCCGCCGTTGGCTTGACAGTGAAGGAAGAGGCCATCGTGAAAGTCTCACGGAGACGAGCTAGATGGGCGTGGTAGAGTTCGACGTGATAGGATGCATCGACGGGCTTGCGGCTGTTTATGATAGCCTGGAGAGGCGGGGCTAGTTTCTCTCTCTTCCCCCACAGCCTGGCCTGTATTGCCTTGTGGGCTTCGTTCTGGCGTAATAGCTCGGGTGTGTGCAGTGTCATGGAGTGGCCTCCTCTGGAGGGGCTGGAAGTTCGCCCTGCTCGCCTTTTTTCCAGACCTCGCAAAGGCCTGCTAGTCGAATGGCACCAGCTCTCGTCACAGTCTGTTCGGGCAGCATGTCGATGTCGTAAAGCAGCGACATAAGCAGAGGCCTTGCGTTGATGAATTTCGCGTACTTTGAAAGTATTTCTGAAACTCCGTCTTCTCGTTCTCTCATTCGCTGGCACCCCTTCTTGGTTTTGCAGGCCCGTATACAGCCTGTAGAAGATATGAATAGACAGATGACGCGGGGAACTTGCCCTTCTTGGCTAGAGCAATGCAGGCGTCTTGGGTGATGTCTCGCTCTAGCAATTGACGCCCTTCCCGCTCGTATTCTGAGCGCTTGGATTCGGCGCGGTCGTTGTGAAACGCTTTTCTCTTGATGGTGGAGACGGTCATTGTGGCGCCTCCGGCAAAGGCATCCAGTGCGTGGGCTCGTCCCCCTCGATCTGCGCCCATTGCGAACGCTCGTTGGTGCCCGAGTAGTACCAGCGCTTCATCTCCGGGTAATACCGGCCGAAGCGCATCCATTTCTTTTCAGAATGGCCGCAAAGGATGTGGTTCACCTTCACAAACTTGTCAGCAGAATGATACGTTTCGATTGGTTGCCAATCTCGCTGATCGTCATATCCGCAGGGGTTGGTGCCTAACCGATACAACCTAGCCTGGATCACGTTGGCGAGACCGGGGCGCCAATCAAGGCTTCCTCGAACGCCGCCGTCCACCCACTCAATAACCATCGAAGCGACGGAGTTTGCTATGGCTTCAAACCGCTCTGGACCATCGTCAGTCGCCGCACGACCCGCCCACTCATCAAGTCTATCCAGACGAGTTCTCATCTCGTCAGTAAACCGAGCAACCGTCCTAACATCAGCCTCTCGGCTGTAATTTTCAGGGAGAGTCAGTATGTCACCAGCCCACGCGGCGGCGTTCTTCGCAATGAACGAGCACTGCATAGAAAACACTGCTTCTGTCAGGATATCACTCATGCTCTCAGAATCCCCTCTTCCCGCATCCTCGCGACCATCTGCCGGCGACGTTCCATCTCTTCTGGTGGTACTACTGCAGGTATGGGCTCTGGAGGGGTGTTTCCGTAGTTGGCGCTGGTCTTCATCGGTGAAGGATTGTGTTCGTCGCGGAAATTGGTCTTGGCCTTCATCCAGTCGGCTGAAAATCCACGCCAGCCCATATTCAGGTGATGCTCTGCCGCGTTGATGGCGTTTCCGGTCGCTTCATACTGCTTGAGCAGCGCCCGCGCTCCACGGGTTGTCAGAGGGCATTTCAAGCCCTTGCGGTGCTGGATTACGTCTTTCGCCAGCTCGTCGCCCAGTATCGGGGAAAGGACTGCCATTATCTCGTTCATGCTGCAATTCCTTGCTCAAACGGGTGGATAAGAACGACACACTCACCGTCAATGTCTTCGTCCCAATGCATCGACAATCTCTGGCAATAGCGGTCATCCTTAACCACGCCATGAGCAACCAAGAGGTCGCTGATTGCCTTCTCTCGATTGGTGAGGTCAGATAGCGAACTGACGGTGGAGCGTTTGAGGGCGATCGATATGCTGTAAGGCCCAAGATTCAGACGGTGGCTGTCTTTGACACACGCTCCTGCGAGCTGCAGCCAAGATTTGTAGGCCTGCGTTTTGAAACGACCTCCTACCTTCTTGTTGGCAAAGAGCCCGTTGGTAGACGGTGGCATGGGGAGGGAAAGCCTGATCATGCCGACAACTCCCTCTTCGTTATCTTCCACGCATCCTCGCACTTGCTCTGGATAACGTCGAAGCACACCATGCGCAGGCCGAAATCCAAGGGCATGGACTCATTGGCGCTGAAGGCGTCCCTGAATGGCTTTGCTTCGTTCGAGTTTCGAAGCCACTGAGCAAAGGACAGGTTCATTCTGCCGCCTCCATCATATCGCTCCGCTGCGCTGTTCTCGCCATAGATATGAGCAGATCCCGAAAGGGTTCCGGTGTGCCAATGCGCGGCGAACTGTCCGTGCCGCCACCGCGGGCGCCAACTTCGCCAAGACGCTTGGCCCGCTTCAGGCCCATTCGCGCGACCACTGCCGGGTCAAAGCTTGGGTGACTATATCCCCACAGAAGCGAAGGTGGATCGATGCCGAAGGCGTACAGCAGCGTTGGCTTGCGGGCGTAGTGCCCGTACTGCCCTTGCTCGACGCAGCACGTCCATCCGCCTACAAAGTCAGCCATGATCCATCCTCCTGCGCGATCGGGAGTGTTGAGGCCGAAGTGCGGCCATGCGAGAGAACCCCACGGGTGTTCAAGAACGCCACCCCACCTTCTGACGGACGCTAGAGCGGCTTCGAAGCATCCCTCGTCATTGCCTTTCACCTTGCGGATGCCTGTCTGCTTGATGAATAGCGGTTGTCCGGCCCAGAGTTTTCCCCAACGCTGGCAGGGTGGATGAGCGACAACCGACCACGGTCCGTCATACTGGCGGGCGTCCCGCTCCTGGTCCCACGGGTCTACGTTCGGTAGGTTCCAATAGGAACCATCCTTCTGAACGTAGAGAGCGGCTATCTTGCGCATGGTGGATGTTCCTTGAGAGGGCTAGGCGGCTGCTATTCACGCTTTATTCTATTTAGTTTCAGTCGGATCCATTCCCAAAGTCGCCGGAGCAGGCTCTTTGTCAGTCGCTTCATGATTTCCTCGCATACCTAAGCGTTCATTCCGGTAGCGGTCAGCCGCTGCCTCGTTCTTCTCGCAAATCAGGTCGTATTCAATCTTCAGACGGCGATAAACTTCGCCGGCCACGTCTCGCATTTCTCTCGTCTTATACTGAAGCCGATAGAGATAGCTTTCCGGGATGCCGGTACGCTTGGAAAGGCGATGGCGGATAGACTTCTCACGGTCGCCACGGCCTTTGAACTCAAGGTCCATAAGCCTTTCCGTCCAGCCTTTCGCCTGCAATAACGCTGTACTGTGCATGTCGTCCTCGGAGCGTTTTTTTCCGAAACCGGAAAACCAATTTCCATTCATGGTGCAATCCTCTGTGCGATCATCTCCTTGTTCAAACGGAGCATTCGATGCACAAAGACACTTTCATTCTTACCGAGGGAGACGACGCGGACGACCTGGCAGGGTCTAACGTGGTCTCCTTCAATCGCCCCTCTAAAAGCGAGCGAATTCCCCCCGGGTCTCTATCGCTTTCTGCCGGTAAACAACTGCCGCTTCTTCTTCCCGGTTGAATGTACCGAGATGGGCGTACTTGCCGTTGATGGTGATCCCGGCTTCCCACTTACCGCTCCTGGTCTTCTTGACTCCCTTTAAGCCAGAAACCGAACGAGCAGTCGTGTTCCAAAGGTTCTGCTGGTGCGTAGCTTCGCGAAGGTTGGAAGGCGCGTTATTTTCACCATCCCCGTCAATATGGTCGATGATCGACGGGACATCTTGGAATTCCATATTGTGGTAGAGCGCGTAGACAATCCTGTGGACGGCTACCTTCCTACCTTTGATCTTGGTATAGACTCGAAAGGTTTTTCTATGAGGCCACCTACATCCAACCTCCCTGCCGGCGTGCAAAGCGTTGCAGAAAGCCGCCCTCTTGGCGCTGGCAAAGTGACTATCGGGGCGATGCCTCCACACAAGGACTCCGGTCTCAGCATCGAGATCGAAACATTCTCGGAGGAAGGAAGTAGTGATGACAACATTTACCAATTCCGTAGTCCTTTCGTTTCGATTGGCGACCTAGCCGCCTTGGTAGTCGCAGATGCAGCGGTCAGGCTGCGAGGCAATTTTCAGTTGCCTAGGATAGTGGCGCTGGCTGCCTGGGAGGATTAAGGCAGCCAGCGCCCATGAAGGAGCGCGGGAGGGAGGCGCATCACTTCAAGCCGACAGGCGCGAGGCCTTGTCTATTGCCAACGAGGCGAATTCTTCAGCAAGCTCAGCTTCGAGAGCGGCGTAATCGAGCGGAGGCTCGTGCATGCGCTGATACCTGGCATAGAGGTCAGCTTCGCGGGCTCGCTCTTTGGCTTGCTCCAGACGGGCTTCCTTGGCTTTGGAGATGATGACATCGCCAATGACGATCAGGAGAATGATAGCCAGGATGGACACGAGGTAGAGAGATGCGAAAATGTCGTTCTCGGTCATCGGGAGACCCCCTTCGCTGCATCGATGAAGTCAACGGCGTTCCCGACCGTCAGGATCGATTCAACAGCATCATCATCGACGCGGATGTTGAAGGCTTCCTCAACCGTCATCAGGAGTTCAACTTGATCGAGGCTGTCGAATCCCAGGTCATCAACGAAATTGCTGTCTCTGGTGACTGTGGCCGGTTCAATTGCGGCTACTTCATTCAGAAGTTATTTGAGGTTGTCGAGCGTTGTCATAGCCTAAGCTCTCCCGCCACGGATGAGAACCAATACGGGCTTTGGATGATGCGGCGCAAAGAACGCCTGCATGGTCAGAAATGGTGCAAACCAGAATAGGAAAATCATGTTTGGCATGTCAGAGTTCCTTCAGAAAGAGGATCAGACAGACGAAGGAAGAGACTGCTACTGCAGCGAGAATTGCGGTTTGGATGATCATTCGGCAGCCTCCTGAACCGTGCATTTTTCTATCTGCGCAGCTCGTTTGTTGCGTTCGTTCATCTGCTCGTCCGTCACGCGTGGTGCGTCCTTGAGGGACAGGATGCGCCGGAAGTATTCGGCCTTGTCCTCGTCAAAGGTTTCTGGTGTCGGGGCGAGGCCGTTGCTTTCCTTGAATTCCTGGTGGGCGTTGAGGAAGTCGAGCCGCAAGGATTGAACGCGGGCCTGAGCTTCGGGTGAACGATCGACAACCGGAACCGGCGTCACCGCATCGAGGCGCGAGCGAAGCCGGGAAAGATCATCGCTAATCAACCGCTGTTCGGCGCGAACCATCGCGGCCAGTTCAGGCGGGAGCGGGATGAACGATTTGCGGTCGATGTCATATTCGCCGCGCACAAGCTTCTTGCAGACCGTGGTCAGCGCTTCACTGGAAAGACCCGAGAGGGCGTAGGAATAGACCGTGTTGACATCTTCCGGCTTTATCGAGTTCGGCAGACCAAGGCCACCAGTTCGCAGCGTGCGGATAGCCTTTGCCGCGCCCTCATCACCGCAAGGCGACAGCTTCTCAGCGATGGCGGTAATCTGCTGCTGCAAGGTCGATGATGTTGCTAGCGCTGTCGTCATGGTCCCGTTTCCCGTTGATCACTTTGTCAAGTTCTGCTGCGCATTCGTCTTGATGCTGCTGAA
>Ga0180063_1000326_pt1 | contig 12479 bp, 10 predicted proteins | sample EasRivT47_16_10D_FD_121776 | JGI IMG/M metagenome (GOLD analysis project Ga0180063, IMG submission 121776) | Soil microbial communities from meander-bound floodplain in the East River, Colorado, USA - East River metaG ERMLIBT47_16_10D | ecosystem: Environmental > Terrestrial > Soil > Floodplain ...
ACACCAGCAGCAACTTCGGCGGCGGCAATATCACCCTGCACTCGGTCGGCAACCTCAGCATCAACGGGCCGCTCATCGCGAACGCGAACAACCCCGACGGCAGCGGCTTCGGCGGCTCGGTCAGCATCAAGTCGGACACCGGCAACGTCACGATCACGGGTGACCCGTCCGAGGGTATCAAGTCGTTCGGGAAGTCGTTCGGCGACTTTCAGGCGGCGGCGGCAGCATCTCGGTCGACGCCCCACTGGGTTCCGTGAGCCTCTCGACGCAGCTCGTCCCGAAGGGCGGCGACTGCGGCAGCTGCGAGGTGAACCTGAACGCCGGCACGAACATCACCTCGACCGCACAGGGCGTCATCGACATGCAGGCGTCGGGCATCGGCGACGGCGGCTTCTTCAGCGCGAGCGCCGGCGGCGACATCAACATGGCCGGCAACATCCTCGCGAACGGCTCCGCCGCCGACGAGGCGTGCGGGGCCGGTGGCTGCCGGGAGGGTGGCACGGGCGGCGACGTGCTGGTGAGCGCGAACGGCTCGGTCACGATGGGCGGGCGCATCGAGCTCAACGGCGCCGGCCGCTTCGACACCGCCGTCGCCGGTGACTCGGTCGACGGCGACAGCGGAAGCGCGGACATCTCGGCCGGGACGACCATCACGATGAACGGGCCGATGTTCGGCTTGAGCAAGGGCTTCGGGCAGAGCGACGAGTTCGCGTTCGACGCGATCGGCAACATCACCCTCGCGGCGGAAATCGATCTGAGCGGCGACTCGTTCGGCGGCGACATCAGCGCCCTGTCGGACGGCATAATCCAGGTGAGTGCGCGCATCCGCACCGACACGCCGATCGACCCGATCAACCGGCCGTCGTCGCTCGCCGGCGCGATCGACCTCGAGGGCTGCCAGATCAACGTGACGACGACCGGCCAGGTGATCGCGACCGGGCCCGGTGGCAGCCCATCGGGCGCCGTGTTCATGGCGGGCAGCACCGGATTCCAGGTGAGGGGGCCGGTCACGGCAACCGCCGAGAACGAGTTCTCGTGGCGCACGGCGGCGCCCATCATCACGGCGGCCGTGTCGCCCCTCCCGATTCTCGTGCCGAACCTCAACCTACCCTGCTGCGGCGTCGCCTGCCCCGTCACGACGACGACCACCTCGACCATCACGACCACGTCGACGTCGACCCCCGCCACCACGAACACCACGACGTCGAGCACCTCGTCGAGCACTTCCAGCTCTACCTCGACCTCGACGAGCTCCAGCACCTCGACCTCCACGAGCTCCAGCACCTCGAGCTCGACCAGCTCGAGCACCTCCACGTCGACCAGCTCGACCTCGACGTCGTCGACGTCCTCCACGTCGAGCAGCACCAGCTCGTCGACGTCGACGAGCACCTCGTCGACGACCAGCACGACCCTCGTGGTGGGCTGCCCCACGGCGCCCCAGTCCGGCTGTGAGACGGGCGCCAAGGTGCAGATCTTCGTGAGCGAGAAGACCTTCGGCAAGGAGCAGATCAAGGTCAAGATCGACAAGCTCGTGTCGGCCACCACGCTCGCCCTCTTCGGCGATCCCATCGGCGGCACGACGGGCTACGCGGTCTGCCTGTACGACGAAAACGACGTGCGCGTCGCGACGCTCCGCGTGAACCGCGCTCAGCAGCAGTGCGGCACGAAGCCGTGCTGGAAGGCGATCGGCGGCCCCGGCTACAAGTACAGCGACAAGCTGCTCAGCGCCGACGGCACGCTCCAGCTGACCTTCAAGTCGGGCCTGGCCACCAAGGGCAAGGTCGGCGCCAAGGCCAAGAACAATCTCCCGAAGGGCCTCACCCAAATGCCGACCGGCGTCGCCGCCCAGCTGACGGGCGACCGCGAAGCGACGGTGCAGATCATGACCAGCAATGCCGGCTGCGTCACCGGCACCGTCACCAACATCCGCGAGGCCAGCGGCGTCATCTTCAAGGGCACGACCCCGTAACGCACTCCAACGCCGCCCGACCCGCCGGCACTGCGCGGCGGGTCGGGCGGAGATTCGCACGATCGAAGCGTCGGAGCGCGACGAGGACGGCGAGGGCTTCGCTTAGTTCGCGCGCGACGAGTCGCGCCACTGCTGAACGAGAACCGGCACGTCTTGCGCGTTCAAGGGCGCTACGCCCTCGCCGTCCTCGCCGCGCAATGCGCGTCGCGGTGGCACGCTCGCGCTACGATCGCCGCGTCCGTGAGCAGCCGTCGCATTGCGCGGAGCGGGCCGCGCGGGCGTAGCGCCCTTGAGCGCGCAAGACGCTGCCGTGCTCGATCAGCAGCGGCCGGTGCGTCGCGCGCGAACTAAGCGAAGTCCGCGCGGCCCGCTCCGCGCTCCGACGTCGCGATCGTGCGGAGAACCTAGCCTACCGCTGCACCGCGTGCGCGCTGGCTGCCGCGACGTCGGACGGGTTCCAGTACTCGCGCCACTCGGTGATGAGCCCGTCGCGCATGGTGCATCGGCTCATCCCGCGCCACGTGATCTGCTGCCCGGTCGCGCGGTGCTCGACCGAGATGACCCATTCGGCGAGCACGACGTCGTCGCCCGCGAGCGCCAGGTGGAGCACGTTGAACCGCAGCGGCCGGGTCGCCTCATTGGAGCGGCGGACCAGCTCCGCGAACGCCCCCCGCCCGCGCAGCGGCTCCGGATGCGATGGTGCCGCAAACGTCATGTCGTCCGCCCAGAGCGCCAGGTACCCGTCCAGGTCCTCGCGGAGCCATGCGGCGCGCCGGGCGTCGAAGAGGCGGGTAGCGTCGGCGAGTGTCAGCACGGTCACCCGTCTTACCTGCTGCCTTCCCTCGACGGAATCCCTCTGGTAGCTTTCGTCCATGGGCGACGTGAACGCGATCTCCGACGACACCTTCGAGAGCGAAGTGATCCAGAGCGCCACTCCGGTGCTGATCGACTTCTGGGCACCTTGGTGCGCGCCCTGTCGGGCCATCGCGCCGGTCGTCGACGAGCTGGCCCGCGAGTACGCGGGGAAGCTCAAGGTCGTCAAGATGAACGTCGACGACAACCCCCGCACTCCCCAGCGCTACGGCGTCCGCGGCATCCCGAACCTGATCCTCTTCCAGGGCGGACAGGTGAAGGAGCAGATCACCGGCGCGGTGCCGAAGGCCCAGCTGGTGCGCGCCATCACCGCCGTAGTCTAGACCGACGCGAGACACGTCTCGCGTCGGGGTCGGACCGCGAAGCACGGGACGCTCGGTGGCTCGCGCGGGCGGGGTGCCGCGGCCGGCAAAGCCGGCGCGGCACCCCGCCCGCGCGAGCCACCGAGCGCGGCACACTACGCTCCACCTCGACCCGAGACGCAGTCTCGGGTCGATTTAGTATAGTTGGCGGCGCATCGAGACGTTCATTACCAGGCCGATGCCGACGAGCAGGCCGAAGAGCGATGAGCCGCCGTAGCTGAAGAACGGTAGCGGGATCCCGACGACGGGCATCAGCCCCGTCACCATCCCGACGTTCACGACGACCTGCCAGAAGACGATCGACATCACGCCGAGGACGAGCAGCGCCCCGAAGCGATCCCGGGCCCGCGCGGCGATCGCGAGGCCGCGGAGCAACAGTCCCAGGTAGAGCGCCATCAGCGCCGCCGCGCCCACGAAGCCGAACTCCTCGCAGAAGACCGAGAAGATGAAGTCGGTGTGCTGCTCGGGCAGGAAGTTCAGATGGTTCTGCGTGCCGCGCAGGAAGCCGCGGCCCCACGTCATGCCGGAGCCGACGGCGATCTTCGACTGGATGATGTGATACCCGGCCCCCCGTGGATCCAGCTCGGGGTTGATGAAGGTCAGGATGCGCTGCTGCTGGTACGTCTTCAGGTGAGCCCACGCGACCGGCCCCACGAGCGGCGAGAGGATCAGCACCGGCGTCGCGAGCAGCGCGAACCAGCGCAGGCGGACGCCGCCCAGGACGAGCATCGAGAGGAAGACGAACCCGAGCATCGCGGCCGAGCCGAGGTCGGGCTGCACCAGCACCAGGAGAGCCGGGGGAATGGTGAGCAGCGCGGGCAGGAGCATCTCGCGCAGTCCGAGCCGCACCGCCGCCGTGCGCGCGAAGTAGTGCGCGAGCGCGATCACGAGCGCCGGCTTCATGAACTCCGAGGGCTGGATCGAGACCGGCCCGATCGTGATCCAGCGCCGCGACCCGCCCGCGACGCGCCCGACCAGCGGCACGAGCACGAGCGCCACGACGACGGCACCGAAGACCCGGTAGGCGTACCGGTCGAGCCGCCGGTAGTCGAACGCGAGCACGAGCAGCATCCCGACACAGCCGCCGGTGAACCAGAGCCCCTGGCGGATGGCGAGCGGCGACGGCCCCTCGCCTCCCGGGGCATGCGTGGCGCTGTAGACGGTCACGATGCCGAGGCCGCACACCGCGATCGCGAACAGCGGCAGCAGCCACTCGAAGTGAGTGAGCAGCCGCCGATCGACGTACATGCGCATCAGTCGCCCCGCCCGCCCTGCCCACCGGCGTCGGCGGCCGCGGGCTCCAGGGACGCGCCGGGATTGAAGTAGTGCGCCAGCACCTGCCGTACGGTCGGTGCGGCGATGGCGCCGCCCCCGCCTCCGGCGTTCTCGACGATGCAGGCGACGGCGATCTCGGGCGCCTCGTACGGCGCGAACGCGATGAACCACGCGTGATCGCGCGTCGCGCGCGCGCCTTTGTTGGATCGGGACCGCTCGCCCATCTTGACCACCTGGGCCGTCCCGGTCTTGCCGGCAACGGTGATGCCGGGCAAGCGTGCCTTCTTCCCGGTACCGCGGTCGCTCATCACGACGTCCCGCATCGCTTCGCGTACGATCTGCAAGTTCGCGGGCGAGACCTCCGAGTGCCCGAGCACGTCGGGCTGTACGATCTCCCGGACGCTGCCGTCGGGCGCGTCGACGCGCTGCACGTAGTGCGGGCGATAGCGCGTGCCGCCGTTCGCGATCGTCGCCGTGAGCGTCGCCATCTGGAGCGGCGTCGCGGTGACGTAGCCCTGACCGATCGCGACCGAGAGGGTCTCGCCCGGGTACCACGGCTGTTTGAAGCGCTTCATCTTCCACGCGCTGTCGGGGATCGTCCCGATCTTCTCGTGGTCGAGATCGATGCCCGTCTCGACGCCGAGGCCGAGGCTCCGGACGTACTTCGCCATGGCGTCGACCCCGAGCCGCGGCCCGAACTGGTAGAAGAAGACGTCACACGACTGCACGACCGCCTCGTGCAGCGTCATGAAGCCGTGGCCGCCCTTCCGCCAGCAGCGGAAGTAGTGGTTGCCGAACTGCGTGCCGCCCCCGCAGCTGACGCTCGAGCCGCGCGAGGCCACCCCGGCCTCGAGCGCGCCGGCGGCGACGGCCACCTTGAACGTGGAGCCCGGCGCGAACTGGCCCTGCACCGCGCGATTGATGAGCGGCTTCGCGGGATCCTGCATCAGCGCGCGCGACTCCTCGCGCTTCAGACCGCGCGCGAAGATGTTCGGGTCGTAGGAGGGATGCGACACCATGGCCAGGACCTCCCCGTTGCGCGGATCGAGCGCGACGATCGCGCCGTTGCGCTCGCCGAGGGCTTGCTCGGCCACCTGCTGCAGCTCCCGGTCGATCGTGAGGGTCAGGGTGTCGCCGGCGATGTCGGACGTCTCGTCGAGCACGCGCACCCGCCGGCCGAGCGCGTCGACCTCGACCTGCTGCTCGCCGGCGAGGCCGCGCAGCTGCACGTCCCACGCCTTCTCGAGGCTCGCCTTGCCGACGACGTCGCCGGGACGGACGTTCGCCGTGTCGACGCCTTGCTGCTGCAGCAGCTCCTTCTCGCTCACCTCGCCGACGTAGCCGAAGAGGTGTGCCGCGAGCGACCCGAAGGGATACGCCCGCCGGGGCACGACCTGCAACGAGACGCCGGGCAGCTCGAGCTGATGCGTCTCCACGCGCACCACGTCGTTCCAATCGAGATCGCGCCGCACGACGATTCCCTCGTAGGCCGGCCGCTTCGACGGCGCGCGCAGCCGCTCGTGGAGCTGCGTCTCGGTCTCGCCGAGGACGCTCGCGAGCCGCCGGAGGGTCGCCCGCCGATCGGGGGCGTCCTCGGGCACGAACACGACGTCGAAGGAGGCGCGGTTGTCGATCAGGATCTCGCCTCGGCGGTCGTACACGACGCCGCGCGCCGACGGCACGCGGACGAGCCGCGTGCGGTTGCTCTCGGACTCCATGCGCATGCGCGGCCCCAGGACCACCTGCAGGAACCACAGCCGAGCCACGATCAAGATGAACGCGACGAGCACGAGGCCGACCATGGCCGCGATGCGCGCCGCCAGCTCCGGCGGCACCTCGCGCGGCGTGAAGCGGATCGGCGCACCGCGTTCGAGCGTCGACATGATCAGGCGAGCCGCAGCAGCCGGCGCTCCCACTGCACGAGGCGGAACATCCACGGCGTGAAGACGACCGCGAGCGCCGCCTGCACGAGCCCCCGCCGGACGACGACCATCCAGCCCGGCCAGGCGCGGTCGACCAGCACCACGACGCCGTGCGCGACCACGGTGTGCACGAGAGCGGCCAGGAAGACGACGATCATCGCGGGCAGTCCGTCCTCGGTCCAGAGCGTCCGCGCGATCAGGTATGCGACCACGTACGCCGCCGTGCAGGCCGCCGCATGCACGCCGAGCAGCGTGCCCGAAAACGTGTCCAAGAAGTAGCCGAGCAGGAATGCCCCGGCCACGCCGCCGACGCCGTGATGCCGGAGCCCGAGATACACGGCGAGCACCAGCACGAGATTGGGCACGACCTCGACGACCGGCATGACGGCCGCCCCGAGCGTCGTCTGCAGCAGCATCGCCACCACCGCCGCCCCCCCCACTACCAGTGTCATGCGCATGAGAAGCCGACCCAAGACTGCGTCTTGGGTCGGGGGGGAGGCGCGAGTATGCCGCGTTCGGTCGTACGCGCGACCGGGATGCCACGGCCGGCAAAGCCGGCGCGGCATACGAGGCACGCACACATTCGGGTCAGCCGCCGGCGTGTCCTCATCGAAAGCAAAGGGTCGGTTCCCTGCCGCACGCAGTAGTCTGGTCCAGCATCGTGCGCGTACGCCGTCTGCCGCGCCGGCTTTGCCGGCCGCGGCATCCCGGTCGCGCGTACCACCGAACGCCACATCCTCGCGTCCTCCCCCGACCCAAGACGCAGTCTTGGGTCGGCTACTATTCTCTGCTCACCGGCTCGTCGTCGACCATGCTTTCGACCGTCCCGCGCGTCACCAGCACCTCTTCCAGGCGATCGAAGGCGACGAAGGGGCGCACCGCGGCATACTGGAAGAGCCCCTGCCCGCGCTTATCCACGCTGGTCAGCTGCCCGATGGGCAACCCGCGCGGGAAGATGCCGTCGACGCCGGACGTCACGACCACGTCGCCGGCCTGCAGGTCTTCGGTGCGCTTCACGAACTTGAGACCACACCCCTCCGTCACCGTACCTTCGACGATGCCACGCGCGCGCGTGCGTTGCACGATGGCGTCCACGCCGCTGTTGTGGTCGGTGATGAGGAGCACCCGGGCGGCGTGCGCGCTCGCCAGGAAGACCTGGCCCACGATGCCGGCCGGGGCCAGCACGGCGGCGCCCTTCACGACGCCGTCGCTTTCGCCGCGGTCGATCGTGAGCGTCCGCGCGAGCCCGGTCGCGTCGCGGCCGACCACCGTGGCGGGCAGCACCTCGCCCGCCAGGCGCTCGCGAAACGCCAGCAGCTCGCGGAGGCGCTTGTTCTCCTGCTCCGCCTCCTCGAGCCGGACGGTCCGCTCCTCCAGCGTCGCGATCCGATCGTAGAGCCAGTCGAGCTCGGCGCGACGCCGGAAGATCGCCGCCGCATCCCGCCAGATCTCCGCAACGCTGCCGGTGGCGGCGGAGCCGAGGCGCTGGAGCGGGGCCATCACGTCGAGGACGAGGCGCCCGAACCGATCGGTACGCCCGCGTCCGGTCGCCGTCGAGGCGACCAGCACGGCGGCGAGAGCGAGACAGCAGAGCGACGCGACGAGGACGCGGTTCCGGCGGATGAAATCGATCATCGCGCGCCGCGTACGAGCGTCACCGGCGGCGGGTCGCCCCTACTGGATGGCGATGTCCTTGAGCAGACCCAGCTCATCGAGCACCTTGCCGGCGCCCATCACGACGGCGGTGAGCGGGTCGTCGGCCAGCATGACGGGCAGCCCGGTTTCCTCGCGCAAGAGGACGTCGAGATTGCGCAACAACGAGCCGCCGCCGGCGAGCACGATCCCCTTGTCGACGATGTCGGAGGCCAGCTCGGGCGGCGTGCGCTCGAGCGCGATGCGGACCGCTTCGACGATCTGGTTGATCGGCTCGAGCAGCGAGTCGCGGATCTCCTCGTCGGAGATCTCCACCGTCTTCGGCACCCCCGCCACGAGATCGCGACCCTTGATCTCCATCGTCTGCACCTCGTTGCCGGGATACGCCGAGCCGATCGTGATCTTGATGAGCTCGGCCGTCCGCTCGCCGACGAGGAGGTTGTACTTGCGCTTGATGTACTGGACGATCGCCTCGTCCATCTTGTCGCCGCCCACCCGGACCGACTTCGAGAACACGATGCCGGCGAGCGAGATGACGGCGACCTCGGTCGTGCCGCCGCCGATGTCGACGATCATGTTGCCGGTGGGCTCGGTGATGGGCAGTCCCGCCCCGATGGCGGCCGCCATCGGCTCTTCCACCAGGTAGACTTCGCGGGCGCCCGCCGATTCGGCCGATTCCCGCACCGCCCGTTTCTCGACCTCGGTGACCCCGAACGGCACGCAGATGATGATGCGCGGCCGCACCAGGGTCTTGCGGTTGTGGATCTTCTGGATGAAGTACCGGAGCATCGCCTCGGTGATCTCGAAATCGGCGATGACGCCGTCCTTCAGGGGCCGGATCGCGGTAATGTTCCCCGGCGTGCGGCCGAGCATGCGCTTGGCCTCCGCGCCGACCGACAAGACCCGCCGGCCGCCCTTGGCGTCCTTCTGCACGGCGACGACGGACGGCTCGTTGCAGACGATGCCTTCACCTCGCACGAAGACGAGCGTGTTGGCGGTTCCGAGATCGATGGCGAGATCGTTCGAAAACAGCCCGAGGATCGAGTTGAACACCATGCGGCGCGTTGGGTGGACGAGCTATCAGAAACCCTTAGGGGCAGCAATGAAAAGCACCGCACGGCGTGCGCGCAGGTTTGCAAAGCAGGGTCGCGCGAGGTACCTTCGCCGACCTACCCGTGCTGAAACAACTGCGCCGGTTCCACGGCTCCATCGCGAATCGCATCCTCTACACCGTCCTCGCGCTGGCCTTCATCGGCTGGGGGGTCGGGAGCTTCGGACAGGACAGCGTCGACGTGGTCGCCGAGGTGCACGACACGCGCATCACGCGGCGCGATCTCGATCGCGAGGCGGCGATGCTGCAGCGGCGCTACGAGCAGCTGCTGAAGGGCGTCACGCTCCCGCGCATGCCCGATCTCCGCAGCCAGGCGCTCGACAACCTGATCGACGCGGCCCTCGTGCACCACGAGATCCGCACCCTCGGCCTCGACGTCACCGACGACCAGCTCGTGATCGCCATCGCCCGGATGCCCGAGCTGCAGCAGAACGGGCGCTTCAATCGCGAGCTGCTGGGCCGCATCCTCGAGTCGCAGCGCGACCGCGGCGAGTTCGAGGAGTCGCTGCGACGCGATCTGCGCGAGCAGCGCCTGCAGAGCCTGGTGACCGACGGCATCCAGGTGACCCCCGCCGAGGTCGAGGAGCGGTACAAGCTCGATCGCGAGCAGGTGAACCTCGCCTTCGCCCGCGTGAGCGCCGCCGACCTCGCGAAGACCGCGACCGTGACCGACCAGGAAATCGAGGCGGAGCTGGCCGCGCACCCCGAGCGCTACCGGACCCCGGCCACGGTCCGCGCGCGCTACGTCGCGTACCGCCGCGGCGACTTCGAGGCGCTCGCCAAACCCACCGAAGAGCAGCTGCGGACCTTCTACGACCAGAACGTCCACGATCGCTTCACCGACGTCGAGGAGGTCCGGGCGCGGCACATCCTCGTGCGCGTCGAGCTCGGCGCCGACGACGCCGCCAAGGCCAAGGTGCGCGCCGAGGCCGAGGACCTCCTGAAGCAGATCCGCGGCGGCGCCGACTTCGAAGCGCTCGCCAAGAAGCATTCCAAGGACACGAGCTCGGCCCCGAAGGGCGGCGATCTGGGATTCTTCCCGCGCGGGCGGATGGTCCCTGCCTTCGACACCGCGGTCTTCGCGCTCAAGCCGGGCGAGGTGAGCGAGGTCGTCGAGACCCCGTTCGGGTTCCACGTGATCAAGCTCGAGGAGCACAAGCCGGGCGGTGCCCGCCCGTTCGAGGCGGTCCACGACCAGATCGAGAAGGAGCTCACGGCCGAGCGCTCGCTCGACCTGGCCCGCAAGCAGGCGGACAGCGATCGACGCACGGTCGTGCGCGGCAAGTCCCTGCAGGAGGCGGTCGGCGACCGCAAGGTCGAGGAGACGCCGCCGTTCGCCGCCGGCGCGGACATCCCGCAGATCGGACGCGTGAAGGCGTTCGCCGACGAGGCGTTCAACCTCGACGAAAATCAGGTGAGCAACCTGCTCGAGACCGACGACGCGATCTACATGCTGGTGCCGTTCGAGCGGAAGGAGCCCACCGTCCCGCCGCTCGCCGAAATCCGCGACAAGGTCGAGGCCGACGCCAAGCGCACGGCCGGCGAGCGGCTCGCCAAGGCCGAGGCCGAGAAGCTGCTCGCGCGCGCCAAGGAGATCGGGCTCGAGAAGGCCGCCGCCGAGGCGGGCGCCAAGCTCGACGAGACCGGCAACTTCGATCGCCGCGCCGGCGTCATCCCGAAGGTCGGGCCGTCGAACGAGCTCAAAGCCGACGCCTTCAACCTCACCACCGAGGCGCCGCTCGCGCCGCGCGTCTACGCCACCTCCGGCGACGCCGTCGTGGTGGCGCTCAAGTCCCGAACGCCGGCCGACCTGAAGGACCTCGAGACCGCGCAGACCACCATTCGCGACAGCCTGCTCGCGCAGCGCCGCCAGGCCGCGCTGTCGTCCTTCATGAGTCATCTGAAGGAGCGCGCCGCGCGCGAGGGTGTGCTGCGGGTGCAGGCCGACGTCACCGATCGCGGCTGAGCCCGACGGGCTCGTCTGGCCGGGAACGCGCCGGCTCGGCTGCGTCCTCGTCCACGGCTTCACCGCGACCCCCGACGAGGTTCGACCGCTCGGCGACGCGCTCGCCGCGGCCGGCTTCCCGTGTCACGCCGTCCGGCTGCCCGGCCACGCGACGACCCTCGCGGACCTGGCCGTGGTCGGACACCGCGAATGGCTCACCACGGTCGAAAGCGCGGTGCGCCGCATGGCGTCCGACGTTCCCGGGGTGGCACTGGCCGGCGTGTCGCTCGGCGCATTGCTGGCGCTCGCCGTCGCCGCCGCCGGCGTGCCGCCCGTGCAGGCGCTGGTACTCCTCGGCACGCCGTTGCGCTTTGCCGACGAGCGGGCGGCGTGGCTTCGCTTCGCCGCCTGGGTGCCCGGGGCGATCGGGCCGACGCGGCTCGTCCACAAGCGTCGCGGGCGGGACATCCTGGACGAGGCGGCACGCGCGCGCTCGCGTGCGTACGACGCGATGCCGCTCGCGGCCGTCGTCGAGCTCTTGCGCCTGCGGGCGAGCGTCAAGCGGATGCTCCATCGCGTGACGCACCCGACGCTCGTGCTGCACGGCCGGCACGACCGAACCGCGCCCGTCGCGAACGTCGACGAGCTGCGGCGGCGGCTGGCGGCGCAGCCGCTCGAGGTCGAAGTGTTCGAGCGCAGCGCGCACGTGCTCACCGAGGACGCCGAGCGCGACGCCGTGGCGGCGCGCATCGCGGGGTTCCTGTCGCGCTACGAGGTCGGCGGGTCGTAGGCGGCCGCCGCGCGATGCGATCTGCACGGTCGCATCGTGCAGCCTGCAGTGGCCGAGAGCCCCTCGCCTCGCGCCATGCCGCGAGCTCACGGGTCCCTGGCCTGGCACGTGCGGTGCACTCGGAGGCATGGCGATCGTGCTCTGGATCCTGCTCGGCGTCTCCTGGGTGTGGCAGGTGATCCTGCTCGCCAGCCCGATCGACCCGCGCCAGCTGTCACCTCGCGCGCGCCGTCGTCTCGGTTGCGACACGACCGAGCACGTCGGACCTCCGCCCGGCCCGCCCGACGGGCGGCATCAGGCACCGCGTCCGTCGCGACCCCGGCGCCGGGGCCGCGACACGGGACCACCGGTCGCGAGCGGGTCGCGTCAGGCCGGGACCTCCGCCGTGGCACGGTGCGTGGTCTCGTCGGTCCCCGCCCACGGGCCGGCCGGGCACGTCAGGAGGGCATCGCGATGACGGACCTGCTCTACGTCGCGCTCGTCGTCGGTTTCTTCGCACTGTCGTGGGCCTTCGTCTCGGCCTGCGACCGACCGTAGGAGGCTCTCGCCATGTACGTGTTCGTCGGCGTCCTCGCGCTC
>Ga0180063_1000329_pt1 | contig 12459 bp, 7 predicted proteins | sample EasRivT47_16_10D_FD_121776 | JGI IMG/M metagenome (GOLD analysis project Ga0180063, IMG submission 121776) | Soil microbial communities from meander-bound floodplain in the East River, Colorado, USA - East River metaG ERMLIBT47_16_10D | ecosystem: Environmental > Terrestrial > Soil > Floodplain ...
AGGGTTCAGGTACATCCTCGACGGGCTGAACGCGGAGCGCATCCTGATCGCCGCCGAGTGCATCGGCGATGGCTACTGGTTCATCGACAAGTCCTGCTCTTACTCGAAGGACCGCGTCGTCTTCGACCGCCCGATCGGCCAGAACCAGGGCATCCAGTTCCCGATCGCCGAGGCCTACATGGAGATCGAGGCGGCGAACTTGATGCGCTACAAAGCCTCGGGGTTGTTCGATAAGAAGCAACCCTGTGGGGCCGAAGCCAACATGGCCAAGCACCTCGCCGCCAAGGCGTCCTGGGAGGCGGCGAACGTGTGCCTGCAGACGCACGGCGGCTTCGGCTTCGCCGCGGAGTACGACGTGGAAAGGAAATTCAGGGAGAGCCGGCTCTACCTGGTCGCGCCGATCTCCACCAACCTGATCCTCGCCTACCTCGGCGAGCACGTGCTCGGCCTGCCGCGCTCCTTTTGAATCTTTGCCCTTCGGGGCGGATCCAGGCCGGGCGTTAGCGTCTCTCGCGAACCTCGATGCGAACGATGTCGCCCGGGTAGATCCGGTGGGGGTTGTCGATGCGGCTCAGCTGCGCGAGCTCGCGATAGCGCAGCCCGTCGCCGAGGTACTTGCGGGCAATGGCCGACAGCGTGTCGCCGCGAGCGACGACATGGACACGCGTATTGCCTGCTGATGCAGGCTGAACCTGCGGCGCGGAGCCGGCCTTCGCAGGCCGTTCGATCGTGACGGTGAACGTCTCGGACTTGATCGCGGAAATGACGGGCGCCGCCGGTGCCGCGGGCGGCGGCGCGGCAACCATGGGCTGCTCCTGCCGTATCGCACCCGTCGTCACGGGCCTGGACACGGACGCGTCGGCTGGCGCTGGGGCGGGCGTATAGGCGAACCACGCGCCGGTCAGGACTGCAGCAGCGAGCGCCGCGGCACCGAACCAGTACGCGGGCGACGCCGTACCCTTGCGCGTGCGCGCCTGTACCGGGGGCGCAGGCGGCGCCGGCGCATCGTCGATCGCGGGTGCTTCGAGCTGGACGGCCTGGGGAGGCACCAACCTGAGTTCAGGTGGCCGAGGGAGTCGCGGAGCCATGGGTTGCGCGGGCGCGGGCCGGCGGGTTGTGTCCACGCGCCGGAAGGTCTTGCGCGCGCGCTCGGGGCTCTGCGCCGCGGGTTGCGGCATGACAGGCTGAGGTTCGGTGGTCGTGGCCGCAATGGGTGCCGCGACAATCCTTTGCTCCTCCTGTGCCGGCGTGCTGCCGCCGTCCGGCTCGCGGGCATCGGTTGCCGCGGCGGGCGAGTGGCTCGCCTTCCATTCCGCGACCGCCTGAATACCGATGTTGGCCTCCAGGAGCTTCTCGAATCCGGCATGCAGGACGATCTCGCCGTTGCGGATGGCATACCGATCGAAAAGGTCAGCCAAGGGCATCTGCGGCATCGGCTGCCAGGCGAGCTCGGAGCCGTCGATGACTTCCTTTACCTCGTCGACGCCGAACGCGATCAGGCCATTGCGCACGCGCGCGATGATGAACACGCCTTCGGTACGCTCGCCTTCGTCCTGAACCTCGAGCTTTCTCCGCAAACTGATCGCCAGGGGCCACTGCTCGCGGAACATGAACACCCCGAGGGCGTAGTGGGCCATGGACGGCAGCTTGTTGATCCTCTCGGGACGCTGGATGATCCCTTCCACCTCGAGCGCCGACGCGCTCAGAACATGCGGGCCGACCCTGAATACGAGCCAGGACCCCGCTTGCGCGGCAGTGCCGGACGAGGCTGTCGAATCCACTGATCCTTCACGCACCGCTTGTCTTTAATGTGCGGCGCCGGACGACGATAGGAAGTAGTTCCTCGGCTTGACGTTCATTTGATCCGGGACCCCGACCCCTATTTCTAGCGCTGGGCGAGCTGGCGGTTGGCCTGCGCGAGGCGCTCGACCAGGACGCGCATGAAGGCCTGGTTGAAGCCGACCTGGCAGGCGGCGGTGGCGACGCGCAGGGCGCCGGCCTTGATCTGCATGGCGGTGATGCGGCTGCGCGCGGTGACGGTGGTCGTGCGCCGCTCGACGGTGTCGGCGAAGTAGAGGATCTCGCCGAAGCAGCTGCCCGGCTTGAGCACGGTGAGGGGCTTGCCGAGGAGCGAGACCTCGACTTCGCCGTCGACCAGCACGTAGAAGCTGTCGCCCTGCTCGTTCTCGCGCATCAGCACGGTGCCGGCGTCGATCGTCTGCCAGGTGGCGACGCGCACCACTTCCCACAGCTCGACCTCGCCGAAGTCCTTGAAGAACGGCATGTCGCGCAGCTTGCCGAACTTCTCGGAGTCGGACGCGGGAGCGGGCGTGGTCATATCGACCCGCAGGCTCATGAAGGCGCGCGTGACGTCCTTGCCGAAGTCGAGCCACGAGCGGTAGCGCTCGGCCGGGTCCTTGGCGATCGCTTTCATCACGATCTCGTCGAGGAGCGGCGGCAGGTCGGGGCGGAAGCCCGACGGGAGTGGCGGCGGCGTGTTGAGGATGGCGTAGGTCAGGGCGACGTGGCTGCCCGCCTCGTACGGCAGGCGCCCCGTGAGCAGCCGGAACATGGTCACGCCGAGCGAATAGATGTCGGTCTGGTGGCTGAGCTTCTCCATGCGCAGCTGCTCGGGCGACATGTAGGCGGGCGAGCCGATGCCCTTGAGCTGGGTGGTCGTGTCGGCCAGGCGCTGCTGGAAGGAGGCGCCGAAGTCGCCGACCTTGGTCTCCCCGGCCTCGGACAGCAGCACGTTCCCCGGCTTGATGTCGCGATGGATGATGCCGTGCTGGAACGCGTACTCGAGCGCGCGGATGCACTTGAAGATGATCTCGACCACCTTGACCAGCGGCAGCAGGCCGGTCGGGCTCGCGTGCTCGTCGAGCGTCCTGCCGGGCACGTACTCCATCACCAGGTAGCTGCGGTCGGGGTCGACCACCGCGTCATAGATGTCGACGATGTGCGGGTGGTTCAGCTTGCCCGCGAGCGAAGCCTCGGCGACGAACGCCTTGTGCACCATGCGCTCGGTCTCGGGGTCGGCGCCCTGGGCGAACTGCAGCACCTTGATGGCGACGTCGCGCTCGGCGAACGGATCGCGCGCGAGGAACACGCGGCTGGTGGCGCCGCTGCCGATCTCGCGGATCACGGGATATTTGCCGATGCTCTGCTGGGGCTGGGGCTTCTCGATCTTCATGCGGCGGCGTACTTCGCGACCAGCTGGAGCAGCTCAGCCTCGGGATACGGCTTGCCGAGGAACGCGTTTACGCCGAGCTGCGCGGCCTGGTTGCGGTGCTTCTCGGCGGTGCGCGACGAGATGAAGATGATCGGGATTCCCTGGGTGCGCGCGTCGGCCCGCACGTTGCGCGCCAGGTCGAAGCCGTCCATGCGCGGCATCTCGATGTCGACCAGCATGACCTTCGGCAGCGATTCGGCCATCTGCTCGAGGGCGTCGACGCCGTCTTTCGCCGTCACCACCCTGTAGCCCTCGCGCTCGAGGAGGCGGCTGGTGATCTTGCGCACGGTGATCGAGTCGTCCACCACCATGACCACCGGCGCGAGCGCTGCCTTGGCCGACGTCGTGTGAACGATGCGCGGCATGGTCATGCTCGGCGCGGCCTGCTGGCGCTGGACGAGCTGCACCGGATTCATGATGAGCGCGATGCGGCCGTCGGCCAGCACCGTCGCCCCGGTGACGCCCGGGACGCGGCCGAGCTGCGCGCCGATGCTCTTCACCACGATTTCCTGGTTGCCGAGCAGCTCGTCTACGTGCACCGCCACGCGTTGCACGCCGCTGCGCAGGAGCAGCACCGAGTTGTACGGCTGCAGCTCGCCGGCGGGAGGCCTCCCCAGCAGCTGTTGCATCGCATGCAGCGGATAGAGGCGGTCCTGGAATTCGATCGTCTTTTTCGCGTGGTGCGCGGCCAGCGCATCGGCCTTCAGGCGCAGCACCTGCTCCACCATCCCGGACGCAAGCGCGATGACGTTCGTGCCGCTGCGTACCAGCACCGCCTGGGTCACGGCCAGCGTAAGCGGCAGATAGATCGTGAACGTGGCTCCCTGCCCGCGCGTGGTGGCGATATCCACGCGCCCCCCGATCGAGGCGATCTCGTTGCGCACCACGTCCATGCCGACGCCCCGGCCGGCGACCTCGGTCAGCGCTTCCGCGGTCGACAGGCCGGTCGCGAATACGAGCTGGGCGAGCTCCGCCTCGGTCGGCTCGCGGCCGGCGGGCAGCAGGCCCATTTCGGCGCCCTTGCGGCGCAGCGCATCGAGGTTGAGGCCCGCGCCGTCGTCGGAGAAGATCAGCGCGATCTCGTTGCTTTCCTGCCGCAGCGCGATCGCGATGCGCCCGCTCTCGCCCTTGCCCGCCGCGGCGCGCGCGGCCGGATTCTCGATCCCGTGCACCAGGGCGTTGCGCAGCATGTGCTCGAGGGGAGCGCCGATGCGCTCGAGGACGCCGCGGTCGAGCTCGACCTCGGCGCCCGCGATCTCGAGCTCGGCTTTCTTCCCGAGCTCGCGCGCGGTCTGGCGCACGATGCGGTACAGGCGCTCGCTCAGGTTGGCGAACGGCACGGCGCGCACGCGCATCAGGTCCTGCTGGACTTCGCGGCTGATGCGCGACTGCTGCAACAGCGCGGCGTCGGTGTCCCCGGTGTACTTTTGCAGGCCCTGCTGGATCGACATCACGTCGTTCAGGCTCTCGGCCATCAGCCGGGTGAGCTCCTGCAGCCGCGTGTAGCGGTCGAACTCGAGCGGGTCGAATTCGCTCTTCTTTTCGTCCATCACCGAGAGCCGCGACTGCATCTGGCTGTCGGCCTGGACCTCGATCTCGCGCAGCTGGCTGCGCAGGCGCGCCACGCTCTCCGAGAGATCGGACAGCGACTGCCTGATGGCGCGCAGCTCGGCTTCGGCGCGCGTGCGGGCGATGGCGATCTCGCCGGCCTCGTTGATCAGGTGATCGAGCGTGTCGGCGTTGACGCGCAGCAGGGCCGCCGCGCTCGGCAGCGGCGGCTCGACCTTGACGTCGGGCGCCTTGACCTCGGCTACGGCAGGTTTGGGCTGCTGCGGAACCTGCATGCGCTCGACGTCGGCGCTGAGGCGGTCCATGCGCTCTTCGAGGTACTCGAAAAGGTCCGCTGGCAGCGCGCCACCCGCCTCGAGCGCCGACTCGATGCGGCTTTCCATCAGGTGGCACAGCTCGCCCAGCCGGATCGCGCCGGCCATGCGCGCGCTGCCCTTCAGCGTATGCAGCGAGCGGCGCAGCGACTGCGAGACCTTGTCGTCGGACGGATTCGCCTTCCATTCCCGCAGGTCGGAGCCGATGTCGGGCACGAGCTGCTGCGCCTCCTCGATGAAAACGGGAAGCAGCTGCTCGTCGATGTCGTCGTGCATGCGGCGCTTCTCGCGCCCGTCGGGCCGCGTCGCCGCAGGTGCCGGGGCCGCCGGCGCCGGAGCCGGAGCCGCAGGCGGCGGCCGGTGCGCCGCGAGCCTCGCCGCCTGGAGGCGCGCGACGAGCGCCCGCAGCGCATCCTGGGGCATGCGCTCGATCGCCGGCGCGTCTCCGCGGCTGATCGCCTCGATCATGATGCCGAGGTCCACGACGCCCGCCTGGACCGTCTCGGCGTCCGCGCCCTCGGTCGTCTCCTTCGCGAACGCGCTCCACTGCTCGAGCGCGCCCGCCAGATCCGCCGTCGGGATGAACCCGGCCGTGCGCGAAGTGCTTGCCAGGGTGTGGGCGGCGCGCAAAAAGTCGTGGGAGACTTCGGCCGGCAGGGAGCCGCGCCACTTGGCGCACTCCGCTTGCAGCACCTTGATGTGCTCGGCGGCTTCCTTGGTATAGATGTCGTACAGCCCGCGCGGCACGGTGACCGTGCCGACCGTCACCTCGTCGCGCGGCAGCGCCTTGGCGCGCTCGGCAAGCTCGACGATCCTGCTAATGTCGACGGAGCCGCCGGGCTTCGGGAGCTTCGAAATGCACTCGGAGAACGACGCCGGCGCCGCTTCGAGCAGCTCGAACAGCGCCGGCGTGGCCGCGCGTTTCTGCTCGAGCCAGAGATTCATCACCTGCTCGACTTCCCACGCCGCTTCGCCCAGGTCCTTGAGCCCGACCATGCGCCCGCTGCCCTTCAGCGTATGGAAAGCCCGCCGGATCGTCGTCAGGGCTTCCTGGTCGTCCGGCTTCTCGCGGCATTGCGGCAGGGTTTTCTCTATCGTCTGCAGGACCTCGCGCGCTTCTTCGAGGAACACCCCGAGCAGCTCGTTGTCCGTGGTCACCGGCGGCGGCGCCGATGCGGTGATCTCCGCCGGGCGCGGCGCATTGCGCTTCTCGTAGCGCCGGAAGAACAGCGCGATCGCCTCCTCCTCGGGCTCCCGGCCGTGGCGGCAGGGCTCGAGGAAGAAACCGACGCTGCTCAGGCCCTCGGCGATCCAGTCCATGTCGTCGGCGGACGCAGCCTCGCCGCGCGCCTGCGCGAGGATCAGCCCCTCGCAGACCGAGACGGCCTGCGCCGCGCCCGGGAAACCGAGCACGCTCAGCGCACCGTGCATCTGCCGCAGGTAAGGCTGCAGGTCGGCAAGCGTCGAGCGCTTGCCGGCGTCGCGCGCGAAGGCGTCGATGACCTGCTCGACGTGCTGCAGGTTGGCGAGAATCTCCTTCGCCACCTGCGCCCGCAGCTGCAGCGCGCCGATGCGCTCGGTGAGATCGGGACGCAGCCCCGCGGGCGGTTCGCCGCTCGACTTGCCGTTCGCCGCGTCGAGCAGCCACCCGCCCATGATGACGATCTGCACCTCGAGGTCGTCCGCCGGGCTGCTGAAATGGTCGATGACGTGCTCGACGAGGAGGAACGCCGACGCCATCTCGATGACCATCGTCTCCTTGTCGCGCGGATAGGGGTCGGGCAGCTTGGCCGCGACCAGCGCGATCGCATCGAGCAGCTTGATCAGGTGCTGGTTGCCGAGGTCCTTGGTCTTGGCCTTGAAGTCGGTGACGCGCTCGCGGAAAGCGCGCGCCTTGTCGCGCTCGCCGGCGACGTACTGCTCCCAGGAGCGCTTGAGCGCCTCGAGCCGGGAGTGCATGTCGAAGAGGGACGCTTCGAGCCGCTCGGCGTCGAGCTCGAGCACGTCGGCCGGCTTCTCCTGCCGCGGAAACAGGCTCTCGAGCTGGTAGAGCTGCTTGACCTGCTTGATGCGCGGCGTGACCGCCTCGCGCTTCGCAAGACAATACAGCACCTCACGCAGAAGCGTGTCGCCGTTCTTTGCCACCCCCGCCGCCAGGTCGCGGATCTGGAAGTCGAGGCGGTTGCAGACCACCTTGGCCGCGCTCAGCCACTCGGCGTCGTCCGCCGACGGGCCCTTCGCCAGGGACTCGATCAGCGCGCCGGCGGCCCACCAAAGGGCGCGCGGCCCGGGCAGCTGGGTTGCGACCTGGTGCAGGGCGTCGACCGTCTGGCGCATTTCCTCGAGGCCCGCGGGCGCGCCGCGCAGCCACGCCAGCAACCCGCGCTGAAAGCGCGTGCGCTGCGCCTGCAGGAACGCGGGCAGGTCCGTTTCCGGCACGGCGTTCGGGCTGGCATGCGTCGGCGCCGGCAAGCTCAGGTCAGGGAAGAAAAGGTCCTTCTCCGAGATGGCGGTCTTGCCGAGCAGGCCGGCTACGTCGCGGTACGCCGGAAACAGGCGCAGCGGCACGTCGGCATGCCCCCTCGCAAGCTCGCCGACGAAGTTCTTCAGCGCGACAACCGCGCGGTCGATGACGCCGATCGCCGCCGCCGTCGGCCGCGCGCCGGCCATGCCGGCGAAGCTGCTCTCGATCGCCTCGCACACCCGGGTGGCGCCGCTCAGGCCGACCATGCGCAGCGCCCCGCTCACCTGGTGAAGATGCTCGGGGCAAGGCTGCAGCACCGCGTCGTTGTCCGGCGCGGCCGCGAACTTCGCGATCGACTCCTGCACCAGCGTGAGGGCGCGCTCGACCTCGGCGTTGATCCAGGAGAGCAGCGTGGTGTCGGCCATTGCCACGATCGGTTACCTCATGCAGCGAGCTTGAATCCGGCCACGGAGCTCTTGAGGCCGTCCGCCAGCACCGTGAGCTTCGCGGCCGAAGTGGCCGTCTGCTTGGTGCCGTCGGTCGTGAGCTGGGTGATGCCGAGAATCACCTTCATGTTGGCCGCGACCTTGCCGGCGGAGGCGGCCTGCTGCTGCGTCGCCTGCGAGATCGATTCGATGAGCTCGGCGAGCTGCGTCGACACCGTGCCGATCTCGCGCAGCGCCTGGTCGGCCTGGTCGGCGGTCCTGGTTCCCTGGACCACGCCCTGGGTGCTGCGCTCCATCGCCTCGACCGCCTCCTGCGTGTCGCGCTGAATGCTCTTCACGATCGCGCCGATGTGCTTCGTCGCCTCCGCCGAGCGCTCGGCGAGCCGCTGCACTTCCTCCGCGACCACGGTGAAGCCGCGCCCCGCCTCGCCGGCCGACGCCGCCTGGATCGCCGCGTTCAGCGCGAGCACGTTGGTCTGCTCGGTGATGTCCGAGATGAGCTGCACGATCTCGCCGATCTCCTGCGAGCTCTCGCCGAGGCGCTTGATGCGCTTCGAGGTCTCCTGGATCTGGACGCGGATGTCGTTCATGCCGCGGATCGCGTTCTGCACCGCCTGGGCGCCCTTCTGCGCCGCGTGCAGCGAGCTTTCCGCGACCTTCGAGGAATCGTTCGCCTTCTTCGACACCTCGGTCATCGACTGCGCCATCTGCGCGACGGACTGGCCGGCGCCCTGGATCTCGGTGGCCTGCTTGCTCGCCGCCTGCAGGAGCTTGCCGGTCACCGTCTGTGCCTCTTGCGTCGCGCTCGTCACCTGCTGCGAAGCGCTGGTGATGCCGGCGACCAGGCGCCGCAGCTCGTCGATGGTGTAGTTGATCGAGTCGGCGATGGCGCCGGTCATGTGCTCGGTCACCTGGGCGCGCACCGTGAGGTCGCCGTTCGCCAGGTTGCTGATCTCGTCGAGCAGCCGCTGGATCGCCTCCTGGTTGCCGCGGTTCTGCCGCTCGCTCTCCTCCGCGCGGCGGCGGGTGTCGTCGAGGTAGGTCTTGCCGATGAGCAGCAGCACGACGAACGCGAGGAACGACACTACGGCAAGCACGATGAAGTTGAGGCGCCGGCCGCCAAGCTCGGTCTCGTAGGCCGAGTTGAGGTTCTCCGAGGCGGCCAGCAGTGCCTCGCTGTCCTTGAACAGATCGAAGCTCGCGCGCTTGGCGTTCACCAGCTGCTGCTGGTTGCCGAGGATGCCGCTCACCGCAGCCTGGTAGTCCTTGAAGGCGGCTTCCATCTCGCCCAGCTTGCCGCGCAGCTCGGCGTCCGCCACGCGCTGGATGCGCAGCGCCTCGCTGCCCTGGAGCAGCCCCTGCAGGATGTCGCGGAAGCTGTTCGTGTCCTTGCCGAGGAGGAACGAGACCTCCGGGTCGAGCACCGCTTCGGCGAGCATGGTGTTGGCGTTCTTCGCCATGCGCTGCGTCAGCATCATGAGCTGCGCCGCCATGGCGTTCTGGCGCGCCGAGCCGCCGGTCTGCACGCTGAGCGCGGCGATCTCGTCGGCGAGCTCCTGCAGCACCGGGTTCCGGTCGTTGATGGCGCGCACGGCCCGGCCGAGGTTGAGCAGGTTCTTCTCCTCGGCGATCACCAGCGCGGCATTGCGCTCGTTCTTCTTCCATTGCACATCGAGGGCGTCGAGCACCGGGCGCACGCCCGACGAGGTCGGCGGCAGCGCGACGCCGGCCGCCTCGCCGCCCGCGAGCAGCAGCTTCATCTGCGCCGCGAACTCGTCGCGGCTGTCGCGCAGCTGCTTGAAGGCCTCGAGGTTGCCCTGCGAGGCCTGCTGCGCCGCCTTCGCCAGCCGCTGCGACAGCATGCGGACCTTGCCGACCGTGGCGATGTAGATCGTGCCGAAGGTCGCTTGGCGCGCGTCGTGCCAGACGACCGCAGCGTCGACGGCCAGCAGGCCGACAAGCGCCGCGATCAGGAGCGGCAGCCGGCGGCCGGTCGCGGGAGCGCTGCCGCGCCGTCCGGGCGCCGGAGCGATCTCGGTGGGGACGTCCAGCGCATCGCGCTTCATGAAGGGAAGTTTGAGTGTGAATGCCATGATTGCCTCGAGTTGTCCGATGAGCTGTCCGATAGGGTTTAGCGCAGGAATTTGCCGTCGCGGGCGATGATCGTCAGGTCGACGAACTTCGACCCGGCGCGGTTCTTCGGCGAGTAGCCGATGAAGAACCCGCCGAGGTCGACGTCGTTCATCTTCTCCAGCGCCTCGACCAGGCCTTCGCGCGTCGGCTTCCTGCCCGCGCGCCTGAGGCCCTCCACCATCACCTTCGCGCTGAGGAACCCCTCCAGCGCGCTGAAGTTGTAGTCCGTATAGCCCGCCTTCTTCGCGAGCTGCTGGTATTCCTTGACCACCGGCACCGCCGTGCCCCACGGGAACGGCACGACCTGCGAGATGGCGACCCCGACGCCGTCCTTGCCGAGGGCGTCGGCAAGCGCTTTGCTGCCGACGAAGGACACGTTGTAGAACGTCGCGCCGCTGCCGAGCTTCTGCATCTCCCGCACGAACGCCGCGATCGACGTGTAGGCGCTGACCATGACGACCGCGTCGGGCTGAGAGGCGTGGATGGCCTTCGCCGCCTCCTGGACCTTGACCGTGTTGCGCTCGACGGTGCCGTTCGAGTGGATCTTCATCTTGCGGCGCTCGAGGGCGAGCTCGGTGCCCTTGCGGCCCGCTTCGCCGTAGGCGTCGTTCTGGTAGAAAACCGAGATCTTCCTGCCGCCGGTCGACACCACCTGCTCGACGATCTTCTCGGTCTCGTCGTAATAGCTGGCGCGCACGTGGAACACGTAGCGGTTGAACGGCACGCGGAGCACTTCCGCGCCCGTGAACATTCCGACCAGCGGCACTTTCGCCTGCGTCACCACGGGCAGGTGCGCGACCCCTGTCGGGGTGCCGACGTACCCGAGGAGCGCGAATACCTTGTGCTCCTCGATCAGCTTCTTGCTCGCGGCGGGCGCGACCGGCTGCTCATAGCGGTCATCCTCCGTGACGAGCTCCAGCTTGCGGCCATGGACGCCGCCTCTTTCGTTCACGTAGTCGAAGTAGGCCTTGATGCCGTTGCGCATCTGGATGCCGAGCTGCGCCGCCGGCCCGCTGAAGACGGCCGCCTGCCCGAGCCGGATCTTGTCGGCAGTGACCCCGGTCTCCGCGGCCGCCAGCCCCGGCAGGAGCACCGTGAGCGCTGAAATGATGAGAAAGCTGCGCTTCATGCTTATCCCCTCAAATTGCGACAGATAGGAATTCGGCGTCGCGCACGAGCTCGGCAACGTCGAGCTCGCTCCAGCGCCCGCCGCTGTCGTCGTCGTACTCGGCGCGCAGCCATGCCGCGCGTCCCGGCGCGGCTTCGCGCGCGCGGAGCTGCGCCGGGTTGCGCAGCCCGAGCGAGCGGTCCACCAGCAGCGCCGCGGCGCTGCGGAAGCGCTCGCCGAGGAGCACGAGCCGGGCCTGGTCGCCGGTCCCGGAGACGCCGGTGCGGAGAAACTCGGCAAAGTCGACCACGCTGTACAGGTTGCCGCGCACGTTCGCCACGCCCCTGAACCAGGGACGCGCCAGCGGCACGGGCGTAATGGGCGGCACCGGGATCACCTCGCTGGCCTCGACGAGGTCGATGAGCCAGTTCTGGTCGCCGACCTGCACGCCCAGCTTCGAAGCGCTGCGCGCGCTATCGGCCTGCCGCAGCCGCTCGGCAAGCTCGCGTTGATAGTCGCGAAGCGAGATGCGCTGCGCCATCAGCCGAGCGCCGAGATCTTGGCGAGCAGCTCGGGGCCGCTCACCGGCTTGACGATGTAGTCGCGCGCGCCCTGCTTCATGCCCCAGGCCCTGTCGGTGTCCTGGCCCTTGCTCGTGCAGATGATGATCGGGATCTGCTTGGTGGCTTCGTCCTTGCTGAGCGTGCGCGTCGCCTGGAAGCCGTTCTGGCCGGGCATCACGATGTCCATCAGCACCAGGTCGGGGCGCAGCTGCTTCGCCTTGGCGAGCGCCTCTTCGGCGTTCTGCGCGGTCACGACCTGGTAGCCGTTCTTCGCCAGCAGATCGGTAAGGAACTGGCGGTCGGTGGGGGAGTCGTCGACGACGAGGATGTTCTTGATCGGCATTGGCTTGACCTTTCTAGGAGGAGGAGACACTCGAAGGTTTGAGATGCTGCGTGACCGCCTCGACCAGGCCTTCCTTGGTGAAGGGCTTGGTGAGATAGCGGTCGGAGCCGGCGAGGCGGCCGCGCGCGCGGTCGAACACGCCGTCCTTGCTGGACAGCATGATCACCGGCGTCGACTTGAGCTGGGGGTGCTGCTTGATGAGCGCGCAGGTCTGGTAGCCGTCGAGCCTCGGCATCATGATGTCGACGAAGATGACCTGCGGCTGGTGGTCCGAAATCTTGGCGAGG
>Ga0180063_1000330_pt1 | contig 12433 bp, 9 predicted proteins | sample EasRivT47_16_10D_FD_121776 | JGI IMG/M metagenome (GOLD analysis project Ga0180063, IMG submission 121776) | Soil microbial communities from meander-bound floodplain in the East River, Colorado, USA - East River metaG ERMLIBT47_16_10D | ecosystem: Environmental > Terrestrial > Soil > Floodplain ...
ATGCTACGATCCGCGTCCTTCGAAGCGGAGAATTCGCGGCGTGACGGAGCGCACGGTCGGGATCGTCGGGGCGGGACAGATCGTCCGCGACATCCATCTGCCGGTGCTGCTCGGGCTGCCGGGCGTGCGGGTGGCCTGGATCGCCGACGCCGCGCCCGAGCGGGCGCGCGCGCTGGGCCGCGACTACGGCATCCACGCCGTCGCGGGCGCCGCGAGCCCGGGCCAGCTCCCCCCGGCGGATGTCGCGCTGCTCGGCATTCCGGCGCACGCTCGCGAGGGCTACCTCCGCGCCTTCGCCGAGCGCGGCACGGCGGTGTTGGCCGAGAAGCCGTTCGCGATCGGTGCGCACGACCATGAACGGTTCGCCGCCCTGTTCCCCGAGCACCGTCTGGCCTGCGGGTACATGCGCCGCTTCTACCGCAGCACCACGATCCTGCGGCGCACGGTCGCAGCTCGACCGTTCGGCGCGCTCCTCGCGCTCGGCGTCGCCGAGGGCGGCCGCGCCGCCAAGTCCGGCTTCGACACGACCTTCCAGGACCGCGCGAGCGCGCACGGCGGCGGCGTGCTGTGGGCCATCGGCTGCCACCTGCTCGACCTGGCGCTGCACCTGACCGACGCGAGTGCGTTCGAGATCGTCTCGAAGGACGTGGTGTTCGACGCCGATACCGACCGCGAGGCCACGGCCACGCTCGACCTGCAGGGCGTCCCCACCCGGTTCTGCGTGAGCTGGCTCGGTCCCCAGGAAGACCGCGTCACGCTCGAGTTCGAGCGCGCGTCGGTCTCCGCGGGCCTCTCCCCCGACTCGGCCGTGCTGGCCATGCTGCGCGACGGCTCGCGGCTGGCGCTCGGCCTCGATGCCGAGGAGCGACTGGCCGCCACGACCTCCTACCAGGCGTTCCACCTCGAGTGGCGCGAGTTCCTCGACGGGGTCGAGCGCGGGACGCCGAGCCGCATCAGCGCCTCGACGAGCCTGCTCACGACGCGCCTGGTCGACGCGCTGCTCGCGCGCGAGCCGGCATGACGCGGATCGCGGTGCTCGGCGCGAACGGCCAGGTCGGGGCCGAGGTGTGCCTGATCCTGCGCGCGCGCGGCGCGGACGTGGTGCCGATCGCGCGCAATCGATTCGGCTCGGCGTTCCTGCGCTACCACGGCCTGCCCTGCCGTCACGGGCGGGCCGCCGATCCCGCGCAGGCGCCCGCGCTCCTCGGCGACTGCGACGTGGTGCTGAACCTGGCGCTGGCGAGCGTGGCCGGCCGGCCGAGCGAGGCCCGGCGGATCAACCGCGCGCTGGCCGAGAACGCCGCGTTTGCGTCTCCCGCCGGAGCGCGGATCATCCACTGCAGCACGATCGAGGTGTACGGCGACCATCGCCCCGGGCCACGGATCCGCTGGCGCAACGCGTACGGCCGCGAGAAGCTGGCTGGCGAGCGCGCGGCGCGACGCGCCGGTCGCCGTGCGGGGCGCGAGGTCTACGTGCTGCGTCTGGGCCACGTGTGCGGCGAGCACCAGAACATCACGCGCGTGATGCGCGAGCACCTGACGCGGCCGCCCGTGCTCGTGCCGCGCATCGATCGCCCGTCGAACACCGTCCACACCGCGACGCTGGCCGACGCCGTCTTGAGCATCGCCGCGGGTCGCGAGCGGCCGGGAACCTACGATCTGTTCAACCGTCCGCAGTGGTCGTGGCGTGCCGTGTTCACGCACGAAGCGGCGCGTTGTGGCCTGCGTGCGGAGTTCGCCGTGGCACCCGAGCCCGAGCGGGCGGCGCGCCTCGCGCGCGGCGTGGTGCGCGTGCTCGATCGCGGCGGCTGGGCCAAGGAGCTGGCGCTGCGCACGATGGCGCGCCTCTCGCCGGCCTGGAACGGCCGGGCTCAGGCGCTGCTCTACCGCACGCGCGCCGCGGCCGAGACGGCCGCGCTCGCGCGTCCACGGCAGACGCTCATGAACGGGCTCGATTGGATCGACCTCGAGCGGCGGCGCCTGTCGGGCCTCTCCCCGACCGCCGACCTGCTGTCGTCGGGTGCCTGGGCCGTGCCGCCGCGCGAGCCCGGGCGCTCGTGGCCCGACGATCTCCCGCTGGCGCAGAGCGGTGGCCGAGTCGCTTAGGAGCCGCCTCCTGGCCGGGGGCCTGTGGGCGCTCGGCGGAAGAGTGCTCAGCATGGCGGCGAACTTCGTCGCCACGGCGCTGCTCGCGCGCGTCCTCGCGCAGGAGGTGTTCGGCGTCTACGGTCTGGCGCTGAGCCTGGTGACGGTCGGCGCCGCGACCGCGCCGCTCGGCGTGCAGTTCGCCGCCGTGCGGCTCGTGGCCACGGCGATGGCGACCGGCCGCGCCGGCCTGGCCCGCGGGACCGTCGCCGCCGTGCTGCGCTACGCGATCCTGGGGAATGCGGTCGTGGCCGGGATCCTGCTGCTCGGCGGCGCGGTCTGGCTCGGGGAGCTGTGGCAAGCGCCGGGCCTCGGCCTCTCGGCCCTCGGGATCGCGGCCTGGCTCGTGCTGACGAGCCTGCAGATCGTGGTGGCCGAGGTGTTCCGTGGGTTCCAGGACCTGCGCCTGGCCACGCTGTGCGGAGGCGTGATCACCTGGACGCTCACGTTGCTCCTGCTCACGATCGTCTGGCTCGCCTCCGGCCAGATCACGCTCGATCAGGTGATCCTGGTCGGGATCGCGGCCGGGGCGGGGAACGCGGTCTTCGCCCTGATCCTGCTGCACAGGAAGCTGCGTGCGCTCGGACCGCCCGAGCCGGCCCAGGCGCGCGAGGTGCTCGGCGTCGCGCTGCCGCTGTGGATCAACGGCATCACCGCGAATATCCAGGGCCAGGTCGATCTGTGGGTCGTGGGCTCGTACCTGGCCAAGCCGGACGTCGCGGTCTACTTCCTCGCCGTGCGCCTCGTGGCGCTGGTCACGGTGTGGCTCCTGCTCGTGAACACGATCGTCCCGCCGTTCATCGCCGAGCTGCACGCGCGCGGCGAGACCAAGCGGCTCGAGCGCGTGCTGCGCCGCACGGCAACGGTCTCGGGCATCCCGGCCTTCGCGGTGCTGCTGACCTTCCTGAGCTTCGGCGGCTCGATCCTCGCGCTCGTCGGCGGCGAGGAGTATCGCGCGGGCGCGATCGTGCTGGCCATCCTGAGCCTCGGGCAGCTCGTGAACGTCGTGGGCGCATCGGCGAGCATCACGCTGGCCATGACCGGGCACCAGCGGGTGCTGATGTGGATCACGATCGGCTCGAGTACCGCGACGGTCTTCTCGACCTGGTGGGCCGCGCAGGCGGTGGGGCTGATCGGCGTGGCCTGCGCCGCGGCGGCGGGCCAGATCGCGCTGGTCGTCTCGACCTGGCTCGCCACGCGCTGGTGCACCGGCATGTGGACGCACGCGGGGCCCGTGCGCCTCTCCGAGCTGCGCGAGCTGTTCGCCGCCCGGCCCTGACTTTGATTCGAGCGCGCTGGGGAACCATGTTTCCCCCGTGCGCCGTGGCCCTGCATCCTCGCTCGCGCTGCTGTTGCTGCTCGCGCTGGGCTGTCACGGGACGGAGCCCGACGCGCCCCAGACGCGCATGGACACATACTGGAGCCTGGCCCGCCGCGAGCTGCGACCCTGGATGTCGACCGAAGAGCGTGCGCTGACGCTCGCGGCCTGGGTGGCCCGCAGCGGTACGAACGACCAGCGCAGGAAGTCGGTCGACGGCGTGCCGTTCCTCGGTTTGTGCGGTTACCGCGCGACCGTGTTCCAGCGGCTCGGGGCACGCGCCGGCCTGGCGGTGCGTCGCGTCGCGCTCGAGAACTTCGCGGGGTCGGGCCACTCGGCGGTCGAGGTGCACTACGACGGCGCCTGGCACTATCTCGACGTGACGTACGCCGGCTACTTCCGCCGGGGCGACAGGATCCTGTCGTTCGACGAGATCCAGGCGCATCCGGAATCCGCGCTACCCGGCATGGTGGTGCTCGACGGGTCGCTCGATCGCTGGGGCGACGGAACCCCGGTCGACAACACCGAACGGATGCGTCGCAACTACACCCCGGAGCACCTGCGCGGCGCGAGCCGCATGCCGCTGCTGCAGGCGCGGACAGCCGGGGTCTGACCCCGGCTTCAGTCCGGACGGGCCGGCATCCCGGCGAGCTGGCGCTCGAGCCACGAGCCCGGGCGGAAGATGCTCTGGCGTCGGTCCGGTCCGACGCCGACCACCGCGACCTCGGTGCCGATCACCTGCCCGATCCGCTCGACGTACGCCACGGCGTTCGGCGGCAGGTCATCGAACCGGCGGAGGCCTGTCGTGTCGCTGCGCCAGCCGGGCAGCGTCTCGTACACGGGCTCGATGCGTGCGGTCAGCTCGGCCGAGGCCGGCATCACGTCGAGCGCGCGACCGTCGGCGCGATAGCCGACGCAGATCCGCACCTCGTCCAGCTCGTCGAGCACGTCGAGCAGGGTCACGCAGGCCGCATCGAAGCGGTTGATCCGCTGCGCATAGCGCCCGGCCACGCCGTCGAACCACCCGCAGCGGCGCGGCCGGCCGGTGGTCGTGCCGTATTCGCGGCCACGCCGCCTGAGCGTCTCGCCGATCCCGCCCGGTCCGTCGTCGAGCTCGGTCGGGAACGGGCCCGCGCCGACCCGCGTGCCGTAGGCCTTGTACACGCCGATCGCGCCCGTCACGCACGTCGGCGCCACGCCGAGGCCGGCGCACAGCGCGCCGCAGAGCGTGTTGGACGAGGTCACGTACGGATAGAGTCCGTGGTCCAGGTCGAGCATCGTCCCCTGGGCGCCCTCGAACAGCACGTGCAGGCCGCCGTCGATCCAGTCGTTGAGCAGCGTCGCGGTATCGGCGATGTAGCCGGCGAGGCGGCCGTAGCACTCGAGCGTGGCCGCGGCGATCGTCCGGGCTTCCCCCGGGTCTTCGCCCGCCGCGCGCAGCCGCTGGCCCGCAGGGCCGTCGAGGATCCGCGCGATCCGCTGGACCAGGGCGCTCGAATCGGCCAGGTCGGCCATGCGCACGCCCCAGCGTGCGGCCTTGGCCTGGTAGGTCGGCCCGATGCCGCGCAGCGTCGTGCCGATGCGGTTGCCACCCTCCGACTCGTCGAGCGCATCGAGCCGCGTCAGGATCGGCAGGATCACGTGCGCGCGGTCGCTGATGAACAGGCGGCGCTCGAGATCGATCCCCGCGCTGGTCAAGCCGTCGATCTCCTCGAGCAGCTTGCCCAGATCGAGCACCGTCCCGTTGCCGATCACGATCCGCACGCCCGGCCGGAACACGCCCGAGGGCACGTGGTGCAGCGCGTGCCGCCGTCCGTCGAAGGTCACGGTGTGGCCGGCGTTCGGTCCGCCCTGGAAGCGGGCCACGACGTCGAACCGGTCCGACAGCAGGTCGACGAGCTTGCCCTTGCCCTCGTCGCCCCACTGGGCACCGAGGACCGCGAGATTCGGCATGGGTTCTCTCCGCGTTCCGCGGAAAAGAGTGCGCGCGAGTATACATCATGGGCTGTGCTAGCATCGGCCGGCGTGGAGATCGGCGGCCTGCTGCTGCTCGCGCTGGGCGCAGCGCTGTTCTTCGAGGGACTGCCGTACTTCGTGTCCCCTTCGGCCGTGCGACGCTACCTCGACGCGATCGGCCGGATGAGCGATGGCGTGTTGCGGATCCTGGGTCTGGCGATGATGGCAAGCGGCCTTGCACTCGCCTGGGCTGCGACGCGCTGAGGGACACGTGGCGCGTCGAACGCCTCGCTCGCCACGGGTCGTCCTCGACGGACGCCGCTTGACCCTCGCCCAGCTCGAGCAGCTCGCCTCCGGAGTGGCGTGCGACCTCGCGCCGGCGGCGCGCCGGGCGATCCGGGCCGGCCGGCGCGTCGTCGAGCGTGCGCTCGCGAGCGGCGCCACGGTCTACGGCATCAACACGGGCTTCGGGCAGCTGGCCCAGGTGCGCGTCCCGGCCGAGCGGCTGGCCGAGCTGCAGCTGAACCTGGTACGCAGCCACGCCGCGGGCACGGGTGCCGCGCTCGAGGAGCGTGTGGTGCGGGCCGTGCTCGCGCTGCGCGCCAACTGCCTGGCCCGCGGGCACTCCGGCGTGCGCCTGGTGACCGTCGAGCGCCTGCTCGATCTGCTGCGGGCCGGCGTGCTGCCGGTGCTACCCGAGCACGGCTCGGTCGGGGCCAGCGGCGATCTCGCGCCGCTCGCGCACCTGGCGCTCGTGCTCGTCGGCGAGGGCGAAGCCTCCTGGCGCGGGCGCCGCGTCCCGGGCGGGCGCGCCCTGCGCGCGGCGGGACTGTCGCCCCTCGTGCTCGAGCCCAAGGAGGGCATCGCACTGATCAACGGCACCCAGGTGATGACCGCGATCGGCGCGCTCGCGCTCGTCGAGGCCGAGCGCTTGGCCAGCGTGGCCGACATCGTCGGCGCGATGACGGTCGAGGCGCTCCGCGGCTCGCACCGGCCATTCGAGGCCCGCGTGCACGACGCCCGGCCGCAGGCCGGCCAGCGTCGGGCGGCGGCCAACGCGCGACGGCTGCTGCGCGCGAGCGCGATCGAGGCCTCGCACGCGGACTGCGGCCGCGTGCAGGATGCCTACTCGCTACGCTGCCTGCCGCAGGTGCACGGCGCCGTGCGCGACGCGCTCGTCTACGTGCGGCGGGTACTGGCGATCGAGCTCAACGCGACGACCGACAACCCGATGGTCTTCGCGGCGTCGGGCGACCTCGTGTCCCAGGGCAACTTCCACGGCCATCCGGTGAGCGTCGCGCTCGATCATCTCGGCACGGCGACGTGCAGCCTGGCCACGATCGCCGAGCGCCGCATCGAGCGGCTGCTCAACCCCGAGCTGTCCGGGCTCCCGGCCTTCCTGGCCCACGATCCGGGGCTGCACTCGGGCTTCATGCTGGCCCACGTGACGGCGGCCGCGCTCGTGTCGGAGAACAAGCTCCTGGCCCATCCGGCCAGCGTCGACACGATCCCGACCTCGGCGGCCAAGGAAGACCACGTGTCGATGGGCGTGCATGCGGCGCGCAAGGCGGCGCGGATCGTCGACCACGTCACGAGCGTGCTGGCGATCGAGCTGCTCTGCGCCGCGCAGGCGCTCGACCTGCTGCGGCCGCTCACGGGCGGGGTCGGCGTCGAGGCGGCGCGGCGCTCGGTCCGCCGCCGCATCGCGCATCTCGATCGAGACCGCGTGCTCGCGACCGACATCGAGACCGCGCGGCGGATCGTGCGGGACGGGACGCTGCGGCGAGACGTCGAGCGGGCCTGCGGTCGACTGGACTGAAGTGGTGGACGGCAAGGGGATCGAACCCTCGACCTCGGCGTTGCGAACGCCGCGCTCTCCCAGCTGAGCTAGCCGCCCACGCGATGCGACGAAACCTGGTGGGGCGTGCTGGATTTGAACCAGCGACTTCCACCGTGTGAAGATGGCACTCTACCGCTGAGTTAACGCCCCGACGCTCCGTGCGGCTCGGAGGCGGCACTCTTATAGCACGAGATCCCCGTCCGGTCACACGCGCCAGGCACGCAGGTCCGCGGCGACCGCCGGTCGCGCCTCGAGGACGCGTGCGTCGGCGCCCCGCCGCAGCTCGACCGCCACGGTCCCCGTGCCGCGAGCGGGACCGTGATGGGCCACGATCGACGCCGCGAGCGTGGCCCGCTCCCCCTCCGGATCGGCATCGAGGAGCGCGAGCGCGCCGCGCCCGCTCGCGGCACGACAGACCCAGTCGTCCCGCGCATGCGCCGCGAGCCACGCGCACTCGGCCTCGTCGCGCCCGACGACCAGCTTCCCGGCCCAGTCGAGCCGATAGTGCCGGCCGAACCGCAGCCGCTCGAGGTCGCTGCGCTCGATCGTCGTCGGCTCGCGATGCTCGACGAGATCCCGCAGGCGACGCGCGAAGCCGCGGTCGGCGAGGAGGCAGCATCCGCCCCCGGTCGAGGGCGAGGCAGCGAGCCCGAGCCGCTCGGCGAGCGCGAGCTGGCCGCGCCGCCCCTGGCCACGCAGCCCGAGCGGAGCCTCGGACAGCGGCCGAGCGACCCGGCCCTCGACGCCGGCCTCGCGATCGGCCCGCGCGAGGGCCGCGCGGCTCTGATCGAGCGCACGCTGGCCCACGACGTCGCCCGTGGCCAGCCGGTCGATGCCCCGCGAGCGCGCGACTGCGTCGGCGCGCTCGAGCAGGAACCGGCGACAGTCGCGACAGGCGTTGAGGCCCGCGCCGCGACCGTGTCGCGGGGCCAGGACGACCTGGCGCAGGTAGTCGCGCGCCACGTCGAGCCGCTCGATGCCGTCCGCCGCGACCGCACGGAGGCGTGCCGCATGGACGAAGCCAGTGTCGAGGTGCAGCGGCTCGACCGCGTGCCCTTCGCGCGCGAGCGTGGCCTGCGCGAGGCGGCTGTCGAGCCCGCCTCCGAACAGCAAGAGCACGCGCCGGGCCACGCGCGGGCCTAGCCTGCCGCGCGGCGGTCCCGCACCCAGCTCAGGTAGCAGCCGAGAGCGCCCCACCTCCAGCGCACCTCCGCGCCGAGCGATTCCCAGGTCGGGCCGCCGCCGAGGAGCTCGCAGGATGCGCGGTGACCGGCGTGGAGCGGCTCCTCGAGCGCCGCCACGTACGCCGCGACCGGCGCGTGGAAGCCGAGCTTCCAGCGCCGCTCGAGCACCTCGCGCGGCAGGGCGTCCGCGACCGCGTGGCGCAGGCTGGCCTTGAGTCCGCTCGCCCCCACGCGCTCGGCGGGCCGGATGCCGAACGCAGCGCGGATCACCCCGTCGTCGAGCAGCGGCACGCGCCCCTCGACCCCGTGCGCGAGCCCCATGCGATCGCTGTGCAGCAGGAACCGTGGGATGCACCACGACTCGATCGCGCCGCGCAGCGCCGCGTTCGTCGGCGCGCCTCGACCGTCGTGGACGTGCCAGGCCCGCCAGGCCTCGCCGCCGCCGCGCAGCGCGTCCCGCAGCCGGAGACCGGCCGCGCGGCCGTTGCGCAGCGCCGACCACGCGTTGCGCAGGCGAGCCGGGAGCGCGTGATACGCGGCCGCGGCGAAGGGAACGGCACGGGTGCGCGGCCGGCCGAAGACATCGGGCGCCACGCCCGCGATCTGCCGCAGCGCCGCGAAGTCGCCGCGGCGCAGCAGGTCGAGCACCAGCGGCCCGAAGAACGAGACGTAGCCGACGAACGCCTCGTCGCCGCCGAGTCCCGACAGCAGCACCTTGACCCCGCTGCGGCGTGCTTCCTCGGCCAGGCAGTACTCGGCATAGCTCGACACGTCGGCGAACGGCTCTTCCTGGTGCTGCACGTAGTGCGCGAAGCGGCCGGCCAGCGCCTGCGGGCTCGACGTGACCCAGTGCACCTCGTGTGGGCTGCGCACCGCGTCGAGGACCGCCCGCTGGTAGATTCGCTCGTCCTGCTCGGCGCGCGTGTCGTGATAAGCAAAGAGATGCAGGGTGGTTCCGTCCGCGCGCCGAACCCGCGCCCGGTCGGCCAGCGCCACGACCGTCGACGAGTCGAGCCCGCCCGAGACCGTCGCGCCGAGCGGAACGTCCGAGACCAGCTGCTCGTCGACCGCGCGGTCGAGCTCGGCGCGCAGGCGCTCGACCGTCGACCGCGGCGGATCCACGTCGATGCGGTGGTAGCGCATCGTGCGGATCTCGCGCCCGTCCCACGAGGCCCAGTGCCCGGCGGGCAAGCTGCGAATCCCGGCCAGCATCGTCTCTTCCGGAACGTCGTCCGTGCGCCCCATCGCGAGATAGCGAGTCGCGGCGGCGATCGACGGCGTGGCATCGACCCAACGCAGCAGCAGCAGCGCCTTCTGCTCGGAAGCCGCGGCGAACCGTTCGCCCGCGCGGGCCCAGTAGAGCGGCCGGATGCCGACGCGGTCGCGCACCAGGTGCAGACGCCGCTGGCCCGCGCTCCACCACAGGAACGCGAACTGACCGCGGACCCGCTCGAGCGCGCCAGGCAGGCCGAAACGCTCGAGCGCGTGCAGCAGGATCTCGGTATCGCTCGTGCCGCGGAAGCGCACGCCCGTGCGGGCCAGCTCGTCGCGCAGCTCGTCCACCCCGAACAGCTCGCCGTTGAACGACAGCGCGCTCGAGGCGCCGACCATCGGCTGCGCGCCCTGCGCCCCGAGCCCGCGGATCGCCAGGCGCCGGTGCGCGAGGGCCAGCGGCAGCGCGTCGTCCGCGGCGGCCCAGCCGCCCTCGGCGTCCGGTCCGCGGTGCGCCAGCACGTCCCGCATGCGCTCGAGGACGACCCGCCGCTCGGCGGGCGCGAGCGTCGGATCCCACAGCGCGACGATGCCGCACATGCTCGATCCCGACCTAGACCGCGCGAATCGCGAGCGCGTCCGGCTGGACGGGAAAGCCCGCAGGCGGCCGGAGCCCGAGCGCTTCGAGATGGGCGGTCCAGCGGTGCTCGTAGGTGTGCTCGGCGTGCGCGCGCGCGTGGGCCCGCCGGGCCATGGCGGCCCGGATCTCCGGGACGCCCAGGAAGTAGTCGATGCGCTCGACCATCTCGCGCTGCGTGTCGAAGCACGCCACTTCCGTCTCGGGATCGAACACGTCGCGAATCGCCGGCGTATCGGTCAGCTGGAACGCGCCGATCGCCGCGACTTCGAACGTGCGCTTGTTCGTCCCGGCGATCTCGGCGTAGTGGTTCTGATTGAGCACGATCTTCGCGGCCAGCATGGCCCGGCACTTCTCCGGCCCGCTCACGTAGCGCCCGGTGAAGTGGCGGCTCGCCGGATGATCGACCCACGCCGGGGGCGGCGGCCCCCAGATCTTCATGTCGCGTCCGATCAGCGGACGCAGGCTCTCGTTGCGGAACAGGTACGGGTTGCCGGCCAGGCTGATGTCGCAGCCGTAGCGCGCGAGGTCGCCCGGCTCGAGCGGCAGCGTGTCGTGCAGCACGCGATCGCAGGCCTGCGGCAGGTAGCGCACGTGGGACCAGGCCAGCTTGGCCCGCAGCTTGTCCACGATGTAGCGGTCCTTGAAGAACAGCATGTCGTAGTCCGCGGCGAAGAAGTACCCGCGGCCGAAGTTGGCGATGTGGTCGGAGAACACGCCGAGCACCTTGCACTGCGCGTTGCCGCCGCGCAGCGCGCGCACCACGTGCGGACGCAACGCGTCGATGCAGGTGACGAGCACGAGGTCCGGGGCGAACGTCCGGGCGACGCGCGCCAGGCGCGGCTCGGCCAGCGCGAGCGGCTCGCGCAGGAACGCCCGCGACCCGAGCTGCACCGCATCGGCCACGCGGCGCGACCACACGGGGCCGAGATGCCGGCCCAGCGCGCCGAGCACCACGAACGGGTCGAACACCCGGACGTCGTAGTGCGGGGCCAGGGCCCGCTGGTAGGAGTCCACGACGGAGTCGTAGACGGCCTGGCCGACGAGCAGGATGCGCCGTCGCTCGCTCATGAGCGGTGCAGTCTAGCGCACCCGACGAGGCTCACTCCCCCGGACAGGGCTGAGCCGCGGGCCGCGGCGTGCCGTCGCTGCGCGCGCCCGTGCTGCCGAGCACGACGTCGTGGCCCGCGACGAGATAATAGAACGCCGCCTCCGCGTCCGGCACGTCCCCATCGGTGTGGGTCGTGGCGCCGAGGGGTCCCGCGACACAGACGCCACCGTCGTCGACGAAGGGCCCGTCAACGCTGCGCAGAACGTGGAAGTGAGCCGCCGGCGAGACGAGGCCGTCCCAGGCCAGGACCGTGACCCACGGCCAATCGGGGTGCCGAGACAGGCTCAGCGCCGTGATCTCGCCCCGGCCCTCGATCGCCCCGACGTCCGCCACAGCGACACCATCCAGATCCGAGTCCTGGACCGCGGCGGCACCGCTGAGGTCCGTGGTCGTGGTGCTGCTCGGCAGTGCGTCGAGCAGCGGCGAGTTCGAGCGCGGCCACACGTCTCCGCCGGGACCGGCTCCCAGGCGAGGGTCGATCTCGCGATTCGACGACGGCAGGCGCCATCCGCTGCTCGAGTCCGCGGCGTCCGGGACGTTGCCATGGAACACGTCGTCGGTCACGTCCGGCACGTCGGGGTTGCCCTGGACCTTTTCCACGAACAGACCACCGCCCGCCGCGGCGTGGTTGGCCAGCAGCACGTTCGCTCCGACCACCGGCGCGGAGGCAAAGACGAGGATCCCTCCCCCGCGCCCGCTCGGGCTCGTCACGGCATTGCCCACGATCGTGTTCCGCTCGATCCGCGGACAGCACGTCCCGGAGGTCGACGGCCCGGCGTAGTACACATCGATCCCGCCACCGCCATCGAGCGCCGTGTTTCCTCGGATCACGTTGTGGGTGATCGTCGGCGCGGCGCTGTAAACCTCGATCCCGCCGCCGTAGCCGTAGCCCAGATAGCCACCCACCGCCTCGTTGTCAACGATCAGGTTCCGTGTGATCACGGGTGCGCCACCGTAGACGTAGATGCCTCCCCCGATCTGGTCGCGCCCACCCGTCACGGTGAAACCCTCGATTCGAGTGGCCGCGCTG
>Ga0180063_1000331_pt1 | contig 12427 bp, 8 predicted proteins | sample EasRivT47_16_10D_FD_121776 | JGI IMG/M metagenome (GOLD analysis project Ga0180063, IMG submission 121776) | Soil microbial communities from meander-bound floodplain in the East River, Colorado, USA - East River metaG ERMLIBT47_16_10D | ecosystem: Environmental > Terrestrial > Soil > Floodplain ...
ACACGTTCCGCGTGACGGTGAACACCGTGAACGATGCGCCGTTCGTCGCGAACGCCGCTGCCGACGTAACAGTGGACGAGGATGCGGCTGACACGGTGCTCGATCTCTCGGCCACCTTCGACGACGTCGACATCGCGACGAACGGTGATGCGCTCACCCTGTCTGTGCTGAGCGGGAACTCTTCTCTCGTCTCGGCGAACCTGGTCGGCACGACGCTGACGCTCGACTACCAGGCCGATCAGAACGGGACGGCGGACATCACGATCCGCGCGACCGACAGCGCAGGGGCGTTCGCCGAGGACACCTTCAGGCTGACGGTGAACGCGGTGAACGACACCCCCTTCGTCGCGAACGCGATTGCCGACGTGACGGTGGATGAGGATGCGGCGGACACGGTGCTCGATCTATCGGCGGTCTTCGCCGATGTGGACATCGCCACGAACCTCGACAGCCTGACGCTGGCGGTGTCCGCCAACACCGGCCCGACGCTGGTCATGACCAGCCTGCTCGGCACGACGCTGACGCTGGACTACCAGGCCGAGCAGAACCGCGCGGCGGACATCACCATCCGGGCGACGGACAGCGGCGGCTTGTGGGTCGAGGACACGTTCCGCGTGACGGTGAACGCCGTGAACGATGCGCCATTCGTGGCGAACGCCGTTGCCGATGTGACCGTGGACGAGGATGCGGCGGACACGGTTCTCGATCTCGCGTCGGTCTTCGACGACGTGGACATCGCAACGAACGCGGATACCCTGACGCTGACGGTTGCGGGCAGCAACCCATCGCTCGTCTCCGCGAGCCTCTCCGGCACGACGCTTGCGCTGGATTACCAGGCCGACCAGAACGGAGCCGCCGAGATCACGCTCCGGGCCACCGACGCCGCCGGCGCCTTCACCGAGGATACGTTCCTGGTGACAGTCAATGCGGTCAACGACGCGCCGCAGTTCATCACTACGCCGGTCACCGCGCTCGTCATCGACGCGCCGCGCTCGAGCGCCAACCTGGACAGCGTGTTCCAGGCAGCCGGCCCGAGCGGCGCCACGGTGACTGTGCAGTTCGAGCTCCTGGAGCGCGGCGACGCGCTGGAGACCGGCCTCTACCGCGTGGACGATCTCTTCGGCACGGTGGACGGAATCGATGCCGGGGCCGACGGCTACGCCGTGGCGGCGCTGAGCGCGGCACGCGCCCGCGCCATCGTTCCGGGCGCGGCAATCACGCTGGAAGGCGGGGCGCTCTACGCCTTCTACGCCGTGCTGGGCAGGGATGATCACGACGAGGACGACAGCACCTGGGGCGGGGACGACAGCACCTGGGGCCATGAAGACAGCACTTCAGGCCACGGCGGCCGGCGCCTGCAGTTCGCATTCTCGATCGCCGAGGCGAACGCCGACGGGCGCGATCGCATGCAGGCCTCGATCGACGCCGCAGGCCGGCTGACGATCGAATGGCAGGACGGGGAGCGCGACGATCGCCGCGGCGACTGCCGCGACGACGACGACGGCACGGTCCTGCGTGCGAGCGGCTTTAAGGCGCCGGCGCAGACGGCGTCGTATCGCTACGACGCCGACGCCATCGACATCGACGGCGACACGCTCACCTACACGCTGGTGCAGGGCCCCAGCGGCGCGTCGATCGATGCGGCGACCGGCGTGGTGACCTGGACGCCGGCGGCCGCGGGCCAGTTCGGCTTCGTGATCCGGGTAGCCGACGCGCAAGGCGGAACGGACGAGCAGGCGTACAGCGTCGACGTGGCGCGCGGCGAGCGCCTCCTCGACGTGCGCGGCACCGACTGCAACGACCAGATCGAGGTGACCGAGGACGAAGGCGGCATCGTGCGCGTGACGGTGAACGGCGCCACGCGCTTCTATTCCGGCCTGAGCGGCATCCGCGTGCAGGCACTCGGCGGCAACGACCAGGTGCGGCTCGCGGGCCTGACCGCCTCGACGCTGGTCGAAGGCGGCGCCGGCAACGACAAGATCGACGGCTCGTCGGTCATCGTTGCGCATCTGGAGCTGCGCGGTGACGCAGGCAACGACGACCTGCGCGGCGGCGCCAACGCCGACTTGCTGATCGGCGGCGATGGCCATGACGTGCTGCGCGGCGGTGGGGGTGGCGACTGGATCCTGGGCGGCTTGGGCAAGGACGTGCTCTTTGGCGACTGCGGTGGCGATGTGCTCGTCGGAGGCGAGGGCGATGATGTCATGAAGGGCGGCGACGGCGATGACTGGCTGGTTCGCGGGCCCGGCTGCGACAACCTCGATGGCGGCCGCGGCCGCGACCACACTGTGGACTACGCGGCATTTATTGCCGGCAATGTCCCCGGCATGCCGGTGCAGCCGGCATCGATGCTGAACTGGAACTGGGAAAACCCGGTCGACGTAGCGACCGGCGCGCGCAAGCCGTGCACCATCCAGTGGAGCGAGCCGTGCAAGAACTTCGGGCAGTCTTACGGCTCCTTCGGCGGTTCGAGCCCCGGCAAGGGGTCCTCGCATCGGGGCTGGTTCGATTTCCTCGAGATCGACGACTAGCCCCTAGTTTGCAAGCTTTCAGTGGGTTAAGCTGTTTTCTTCGCGTCGCGGCAGGGAGTTGCGCCGCGCCAAGCTTCCAACAATCACGGAGAGAAAGTCATGGCAACCAAGGCCGAGGCGGCAGAAACCACCATCGAGGGGACCAAGATCAAGTGGGACGACTCGAACATGAAGAGCGCGTACGCGAACGTGTGCAACGTCAGCAGCACGCGCGAAGAGGTGGTCCTGCTGTTCGGCGTCAACCAGGCGTGGAACCGCGGGCAGAAGGAGGTGACGATCCAGCTCACCGACCGCATCATCATCAGCCCGTTCGCCGCCAAGCGCCTCAGCATGCTGCTCAACAGCGTGGTGAAGGAATACGAGAGCCGCTTCGGCACGCTGAACGTCGAGCTCGGCGCGGCGGCGCAAGCGGCCGGCGGCGCGCCGGCGAAGAAATAGGCGGCTGAAGGCCGCGGGGCATGAGCTCCGCCGAGCACGAGACCCGCGCGGTCGCCGACCTGTCGGCGCGGCGCTCGCGCGAGCACGCCTGGCGCCAGTTCGCGCAGGCGCGCAGCGCCGAGGAGTTTTGCGGCAGCTGGCTCGCCATCCAGTGCCAGCTCGTCGGCTCCGTCTCCGACGGCGTCGTGGTGCTGCAGAAGCCCGGCACCACCGCCTTCGTGCCGGTGGCCTTCTTTCCGGAGAATCCTTCCGACCGTGCCCGGCTCGCCGAAGTCACCGAGCGCGCGCTGAAGGAAGGACAGGGCGTCGTGCTCCGGCTGGACGGTGCGGCGAACGACGAGGGCGCGCGCTGCCAGCTTGCCCACCCGGTGCAGCTCGACGGCGAGCTGCGCGGCGTCGTGGGCCTCGAGCTCGACCCGCGCCCCGAGCCGCAGGTGCGCTCGGCGATGCGCGACCTGCAGTGGGGCTCGGGCTGGCTCGAAGTGCTGCTGCGCCGGCACGCCGACCCGCAGGAGGCGGCGCGGCTGCGGCTCAAGCTCGCGCTCGACGTGGTCTCCGCGCTGCTGGAGCACGAGGGTCTCGCCGAGGGCGGCGCGGCGTTCGTCACGGAGCTCGCGACGCGCCTGGGGTGCGATCGCGCCTCGCTCGGCGTGCTCAAGCGCGGCGGCGTGAAGATCCGCGCCGTGTCGCACTCGGGCCAGTTCGACCATCGTGCCAACCTGATGCGGCTTGCCGCCGAGGCAATGGAAGAGGCGATCGACCAGCGCACGCCGATCAGCTTTCCGCCGGCCGGGGAGGGCGCGCCGCTGGTTGCCCGCTCGCATGAATTGCTCATGCGGGAGGCCGATGCCGGCGCGGTGGCGTCGTTTCCGCTGGAGAGCTCGGGCCGCGTGGTGGGCGCGCTCACGCTGGAGCGCGCCGCGGGCTTCCAGTTCGACGCGCCCTCGCTCGAGCTCGCCGAAGCCGTGGCCGCAGTCTGCGGCCCGATCGTCGCCCTCAAGCTTGCCGGAGAGCGGGGGCTGGTCGCGCATGCATCGGATGCCGGCGTGTCCTCATGGAAAAAGCTCGTCGGCCCGAGGCATGCCGTGCTCAAGCTTGTCGCGGCCGCGACCGCGGCTGCGGCGCTGTTTCTCGCCCTCGCCACGGGGAGCTACCGCGTGTCGGCCGACGCAGCGGTGGAAGGCGAGGTGCAGCGCGCGATCAGCGCGCCGATCGCGGGCTTCGTGAAGGAGGCGCCGCGGCGCGCCGGCGACACCGTGCGCAAGGGCGAGATCATCGGCCGCTTCGACGACCGCGACCTCAGGCTCGAGCGCGTGAAGCTGCTCAGCCAGCAGGGCCAGTACGGCAAGCAGTTCCGCGAGGCGATGGCCACCCACAACCGGCCGCAGGCGGCGATCGTGAGCGCGCAGCTCGAGCAGGTGGAGGCGCAGCTCGCGCTCGTCGAGGAGCAGCTCGCGCGCACCGAGATGGTGGCGCCTTTCGACGGCGTCATCCTGAGCGGCGACCTCTCCCAGCGCCTCGGCACGCCGGTCGAGCGCGGCCAGGTGCTGTTCGAGGTGGCGCCGCTCGACAATTTCCGCATCGCGCTGCATGTGGACGAGCACGACTTCGCCGAGGTGATGCCCGGCCAGCGCGGCGAGCTCGTCGTGGCGTCGATGCCGTACCAGCGCTTCGCCTTTACCGTGACCAAGATCACCGCGGTGAACAACGCCAAGGACGGACGCAACCGCTTCCGCGTCGAGGCGCGCCTCGACGCTCCGCCGGAGCGCCTGCGCCCCGGCATGGAGGGCGTGGGCAAGATCGAGGTGGACGACCGGCGCCTGGTGTGGATCTGGACCCACGGCCTGGTCGACCGCATCCGGCTCTGGCTCTGGTCGTCGCTTCCTTGAGCGAAGATCTATACAGTCCCTCGTGGTACCGGGTAGCGAATCTGCGGCCGCGGCTGCGCGGCCATGTGCGCATCCACCGCCACCACTACCGCGGCGAGCTCTGGTACGTGCTCGAGGATCGCGTCTCGCGCCGCATGCACCGCTTCAACCCCCCGGCGCATTTCATCCTCGGCCTCATGGACGGGCGGCGCAGCGTGCAGGAGCTGTGGGACGCGGCGATCAACCGCTTCGGCGACGACGCCCCCACCCAGGACGAGCTGATCCGCCTCCTCGGGCAGCTGCACGCCGCCGACGTGATGCAGTCGGAGATCGCGCCCGACGTCGCCGAGCTGCTGCGCCGCGCCGAAAAGGTGCGCCGCAGGACGCTGTTGCAGAAGCTCTCGCCGCTCGCGCTGCGCATTCCGCTCGTCGATCCCGAGCGCTGGCTCGAGCGCTGGCTGCCCTGGTACCGGTGGATGTTCGGTCCCGCCGGCGCGCTGCTCTGGCTCGCGGTGGTGGGCGCCGGGATCGTCCTCGCGACCGCGCACTGGCGCGAGCTCAGCGAGAACCTGAGCGACCGCGTGCTCGCGCCGCACAACCTGCTGCTGCTCGCGCTGACCTTTCCCGTGGTCAAGCTGCTGCACGAGCTCGGCCATGCCTGCGCCACGCGCGCCTGGGGCGGCGAGGTGCACGAGATGGGGGTGATGCTGCTCGTGCTCATGCCGATCCCCTACGTCGACGCGAGCGCGGCGAGCGCGTTCCGCGAGACGCGCAGGCGCGTCGTGGTGGGCGCGGCCGGCATGATGGTCGAGACTTTCATTGCCGCACTGGCGCTGTTCGTCTGGCTGCAGGCCGAGCCGGGGATCGTGCGCGCCATTCTCTACGACGTGATGCTGATCGCCGGTGTCTCGACGGTGCTGTTCAACGGCAACCCGCTCCTCAGGTTCGACGGCTATTTCATCCTCGCCGACCTGCTGCAGATGCCGAACATGCGCCAGCGCGGGTCGCAGTATCTGACGCACCTCGTCGAGTCGCGCGCGTTTGGCGTGCGCTCGAGCGAGTTCGACGCCGGGCCGCGCGAGCGCAGCTGGCTCGCCGCGTTCACCGTGCTTTCATTCCTCTACCGCATGCTGATCATGGTCGCCATCGCGCTGTTCGTGGCGAGCGAGTATTTCTTCCTCGGCGTGCTGCTCGGCATCTGGGTGATCGTGGGGTCGATCGCCATTCCGCTGTACAAGGGCCTGGCGTACGTCGCCACCAGTCCCAAGCTGCAGCGGCGGCGTAACCGGGCCCTCACCGTTACCGCGGCCGCCCTTCTTTCAGCGGGGTTGCTCCTGTTCGCGCTGCCGCTGCCCCTGTGGACCAGCGCGCAAGGCGTCACCTGGGCCCCCGAGGACGCCGTCATCCACGCCGCGACCGACGGCTTCGTGCGGCGCGTCGCGGCGGCGCCCGGCGCGGTGGTGCGCCGCGGCCGGCCGCTCATCGAGACCGAGGACCCGCAGCTGCCGCCGCGCATCCGCGCGCTCGAGGCGCAGCTCAGGCTGCTCGATGTGCGCGCGCAGGCCGAGCTCGCGGTCGATCGCGTGCGGCGCGAGATCACGCACGAAGAGATGAAGACCGTGCGCGCCGAGCTTGCCGTTGCGCGCGAGCGCGCGGCGGAGCTGACGATCGTCAGCCCCGCCGACGGCGTTTTCGTTCTCGACGGCGCGCAGGATCTCCCCGAGCGCTTCGTGCGCAAAGGCCAGCTCATCGGGTTCGTCGTCAGCCCGGTGACCGCGACCGTGCGCGTCCTGGTCTCGCAGGACGACGTCGATCTGGTGCGCGCGCGCACCGACCGCGTCGAGGTGAAGCTCGCCAGCCACCTCGGCGAGACGCTCGACGCAAGACTGCGCCGCGAGGTGCCGGCGGCGAGCGCGCGGCTGCCGAACCCGGCGCTCTCCACCCAGGGCGGCGGGCTGGTCGCGACCGACCCGCGCGAGCCGAACGCGCCGACCGCCCTCGAGCGCTGGTTCGAGTTCGAGCTCGAGCTGCCGGCGGAGCGCAGCCGCGCCCTCGGCGAGCGCGTCTACGTGCGCTTCGAGCACGGCTGGGAGCCGCTCGGCTGGCGCCTGGTGCGCGCGATGCGGCAGGTGTTCATGAAGCGCTTCGCCGTCTGATGGCCTACCCCGAGCGCGAGCTGCCGCGCGACGGCGCGCTCGACCGGCTGCTGCTCACCGCGCAGTACCTCACCGGGCGCTTCCAAAGCGGCCGGCGCCGGCTCTGGCGAATCGTCGAAGCGACGAACTCATCCCTGTCTGTCGAAGAACTGCGCGCCCGCCTGCGGCGCGACGGGCTCACTGAGCAGCTTGCGGGCGCGGCCTTCGGCCTCGTGCGCGCGGCTGCGGAGCGCACGATCGGCATGCGCCACTTCGACGTGCAGCTCGTCGGCGGCTGGGCGCTGCTGCAGGGCATGGTGGCCGAGATGGAGACCGGCGAGGGCAAGACGCTCACCGCGACGCTCGCGGCCGCCACGGCCGCGCTCGCCGGCCGCGCCGTTCACGTCATCACGGTGAACGACTATCTCGCGAGCCGCGACGCCGAGCAGATGCGCCCCGTCTACGAGGCGCTCGGCCTCACGGTCGGGTGCGTGGTGCACGGCATGGATCCCGGGGCGCGCCGCGCGGCGTATCGCTGCGGCGTCGTCTATTGCAGCAACAAGGAGATCACGTTCGACTACCTGCGCGACCGGCTGGTACTGGGCGGCAAGCCGCGGCCGCTCGCGCAGCGCATCGACGCGCTCGCCGGCGCCGATGGCGCCGGGCGCCTGCTGCTGCGCGGCCTCGAGTTCGCCATCGTCGACGAGGCCGACAGCGTGCTCATCGACGAGGCGCGCACGCCGCTCATCCTGTCCTCGCCGGTCGACGCGTCGAAGGAGGAGCAGGTCTACCGCCAGGCATTGCAGCTGGCGACAGCGCTGCAGCCGAAGGACTACATCATCGAGGACCGGCAGGTCGAGCTCACCTCGGCCGGAGCCGAGCGCCTGCGCGAGATGGCGCAGCCGCTCGGCGGCGTCTGGAGCGGGCCGCGGCGCAGCGAGCGCTTCGTCTGCCAGGCGCTCACCGCGCTCGAGCTCTTCGAGCGCGACAAGCACTACCTGGTGCGCGACGGCAAGGTGCAGATCATCGACGAGAACACCGGGCGCCTGATGCCCGACCGCTCGTGGGAGCAGGGGCTGCACCAGCTCATCGAGCTGAAGGAGGGCGTCGAGGTGACCGGGCGGCGCGAGACGCTCGCGCGCATCAGCTACCAGCGCTTCTTCCGCCGCTATCTCCATCTCTGCGGAATGACCGGCACGGCCTCCGAGGTCGCCGGCGAGCTCTGGGCGGTCTACCGCCTGCGCGTGGCCGCCATCCCCACCAACCGTCCCGTGCAGCGGGTGCGGCTGCCCGACCGCGTCTATGGCAGGACCGAGGACAAGTGGGCGGCGGTAGTACGGGCCATCCGGCAGCGCCATGCCAGCGGCCAGCCGGTGCTCGTGGGCACGCGCTCCGTGGCTGCTTCGGAGCATCTTGCTGCATTGCTCGACAAGACAGGCTTGCCCTTCCGCCTCCTTAACGCCCGCCAGGACGCCGACGAGGCCCAGATCGTGGCGCAGGCCGGTGAGCCGGGATGCATCACCGTGGCGACCAACATGGCAGGGCGCGGCACCGACATCAAGCTTGCCGCCGGCGTCGCGGCGAAGGGCGGGCTGCACGTCATCTGCACCGAGCGCCACGACTCGGGCCGCATCGACCGGCAGCTCTTCGGCCGCTGCGGCCGGCAGGGCGACCCGGGGAGCTGCGAGGCAGTTCTCGCCGCCGAGGATGACCTCGCCGCCACGCACGCAGCGCTGCCCGCGGCATGGCTTGCTCGCCTACAGCTCGTGCCGCGCCACGCAGGCAGGCTGCTCTACTGGCTCGCGCAGCGGCGCGCCGAAAGCGCTCATTCACGCGCGCGCCGCCAGCTCCTTCAGATGGACGACGCGCTGGGCGATGTACTCGCCTTTTCCGGCCGCGGCGAATAATCCCTCGCCGGCGGCTTGCGCGGCGGGCGCACCGCGCGGATCTCCGCCTCGACGCTCAGCGTTTCCTTGCCCGCGCGGTTGTTGAGGACCAGCAGGTAGTCGTCCGCTTCGGAAATCGTCACGCGGAAGGAGAGCTTTCCCTGCACCACGCCGCGAAATACCGGCTTCGAATCCGGCTTGGGCTCCTTGAGCTGCTTCATGCCCACCAGAGCGACGAGAAGCCTGCCGCTCGTCACGATGCGCACCGCCACCACGGCGCCGGCGGGAAGGCCGCGCATGCGGATGCTCTTGGATTGTCCCGCCGGCACCTCGGTCGCCACCGCTGCTTCTGCCCCCAGCGCCGGGGTCGCGGCGAGCAGCAGCAGCGCGGCTAGAAACGCGCCCGGCATTTCAATCCCGCCGGGATCTTCCGCTCGGGGTTGGGCAGCGTCAGGCGCACGCCGAAGGTGCCGCTCGCGGCGTCCACCATCCGGTCGACGACCTCGACGCGCGCGACGTACTTGCCGCCCACCGGGGCCTCGGGCAGCACCCAGGCGCGCTGGCCCGTCCTGATCCGGCCGAACTCCCTCACCGGCAGGATGAGCTCGACATTGAGCGGATCGACCTCCATCAGCTTGACGATCGGGTCCTTCTGGTTGGAGCTGGTGAGCTCGCCCGGACGCAGCATCACCTCGACGACGATGCCGCTCACGGGGCTGCGGATCTCGCGTTGCGCGAGCACCTCGGTGGCGCGCCTCACCTCGAGCTCGGCGAGCCGCCGGTTCTCCTGCGCCACGCGCAGCTGCTCGAGGGCGAGCCGGTATTCGGCTTCCGCCTCGTCGCGCGCGTTCGCCGAAACGAAGCTCTTCTTCATGAGCTCGTCGGCGCGCTCGTACTTCTTGCGCGTGAGCTCGACGCGCGCCTCGGCGGCCTTGATCTCGCCCTCGTTGGTGGCGCGCGAGCGCGCCAGGTCGAGCGCCGCGCGCTCCGGGCCGGAGGAGAGGAGCGCGAGCGTCTGCCCCTTCTTGACCGACGCGCCGCGCTGCACGTGGACCGCCTCGATCACGCCTTCGACCGGCGAGCGGATGTCGAGCGCCTGGCGCGCTTCGATCAGGCAGTCGTATTCCGGGGCGACCCCCGGCTGGGCGGGGGCAGTCCCGGTCGCAAGCGCGGCGGCGAAACCGAAGCCCAGGAGGAGGTGCGGGCGGAGATTCAGTGGTCTTCGATGCGCGGCACGTTGTCCTCGGCCGGGCCGCCGGTGTCCGGGTCGATCCACTCCGAGATGCCGAGCTCGGATTCGGCTTGCTGCAGGGTGTCCTTCGGGTCGAACTCGTCCGCGGCGCCGCCGCCGGCGAGCAAGTCGGCCTCGGCCTCGGCGCGGGTCTCGAACGGGCCGCGCAGCTCCTTGGTGTCCTTCGACTCCCAGTAGAAGCCATCGGGCCGCTCCAGGATGCGGCCTTGCAGCGCTTCCGCCTTCGGCGCCTCTTCCTTCGGTGAAACCGTGGGTGAAACTGCGGGTTTTTTTCTCCGCGGCATCAGCCGATGTTACGCCAAAATCGCCGCGATGAGTCAAGAGCGAAGCGCGCTCGATGCAAGCGCGATTTCCGTCATGGTCCTGCTCACCGCGCTGTGGGGCTTCCAGCAGGTCACCATCAAGCTGATCGCCGCCGACGTGTCGCTCGTCATGCAGGCGGCGATCCGGTCGATCATCGCCACCGCTCTGGTCCTGCTTTGGTCCTACTTCAAGAACCACAGCTTGTTCAGGCGCGACGGCACCCTCGCCGCCGGCATCGCGGCGGGGGTTCTGTTCGCTTTCGAGTTCGTCTTCATCTATGGCGGGCTCGGCTATACCAACGCCTCGCGCATGTCGGTCTTCGTGTACCTTGCGCCGCCGCTCACCGCGCTCGGGCTGCACTTCTTCGTGACCGGTGAGCGCCTCGGGGCGCTGCAGTGGGGCGGCGTGCTGGTGGCATTCGCCGGCCTCGTGCTCGCCTTCGCGGAAGGTTTTTCCTCCAATCTGGATACGTTCCGGGGCGACCTGTGCGGCCTGTTCGCCGCAGTCCTGTGGGCATCCACGACGGTGCTCATCCGCGCGACCAGCCTCGCGCGCGCCACGGCCACCAAGACGCTCTTCTACCAGCTCGCGGTCTCCGCGCTGGTATTGCCTCTGGCTTCATTGCTGCTCGGAGAAAAAGGCGTCGTCGCGGTCACGCCGATGGTGCTGGCAAGTCTCGCCTACCAGGGCGTGATCGTGGCGTTCGCGAGCTACCTCGCCTGGTTCTGGCTCCTGACGCGCTACCTGGCGGCGCGGCTGTCCGTGCTCTCGTTCCTCACGCCGCTCTTCGGCATGCTTTCGGGCGTGGTCTTTCTTTCAGAGCCGCTCAGCGCGCGCTTCGCCCTCGCCTCCCTGCTCATCGCGGCCGGCATCGCGCTGGTGAATCTCCGCCGTTAGGAGCTTCTCGAGATCGCGCCGCCCCTGCTGGTTGAGGGCGATCAGCTGCTTCACCTCGCCGCGATGCGGTGCCTGAAGCTCCATCATCTCTTCGTCGTGGCGCCGGAACTGCGTGATGACGCGGCGCGCGGCGACCGGGCCGTGGCCGAGCGAGCGCAGCGCGAGCTCGGCGGCGTCGAGCGCCGAGCCGAAGGTCTCGCGCACCGCGGGGACGCCGAGGTCCAGGTACTCGTAGCCGTCGCTGCGGCTGTGCGCGCGGGCGATGAGCGCGAGCTCCGGGTAGCGGCGGCGCACCTGCCGGACGGTGCGCAGCGCGGCTTCTTCGTCGTCGAGCGCGACGATGAGGAGCCTCGCGCGCGCGAGGCCGGCGCGCTCGAGCACGTCGAGCCGCGAGGCATCGCCGTAGTAGGCCGGGTTGCCGAAGCGGCGCACCAGCTCGACCTGGTTCGGATCGTGATCGATGAGGGTCGCGCTGATGCGCAGGCCGTTCAGGACGCGCGACACCACCTGGCCGAAGCGGCCGAACCCGGCGATGATCACCGGGTTGGCCTGTTCTATGACGCCGGGAACGGACTCGGCGCCGCGGGCGAGCCTGGGGGCGAGTACTTTTTCGTACAAGATGAACAGAAGCGGCGTGGTCAGCATCGACGCCGCGACCGCCGCGTTCAGCAGCGCAAGCGTGCCGGGCGGAAGCAGCGGGCCCGCGGCGCTGAACAGCACGAACGCGAATTCGCCGACCTGCGACAGCGCGACGGCGAAGAGCGTCGCGTCGGCGCGGCCGCAGTAGCCGAACAGGTTCGCGACCGGAAAGAGTACCGCCACCTTCAAGGCCACGATGCCGAGGGCGACAGCCAGAACCAGGAGCGGTGACCTCGCAAAGAGCCCCAGGTCCACGGACATGCCGATGGCGATGAAGAACAGCCCGAGCAGCAGCCCCTTGAACGGCTCGATGTCGAGCTCGAGCTCGTGCCGGTACTCGCTGTCGGCGAGGATTACGCCGGCGAGGAAGGCGCCGAGCGCCATCGACAGCCCGACGGCTTCCATCAGCACCGCGATGCCGATCACCAGCAGCAGCGCCGCGGCGACGAACACCTCGCGCAATTTCGTTTCTGCGATG
>Ga0180063_1000332_pt1 | contig 12409 bp, 12 predicted proteins | sample EasRivT47_16_10D_FD_121776 | JGI IMG/M metagenome (GOLD analysis project Ga0180063, IMG submission 121776) | Soil microbial communities from meander-bound floodplain in the East River, Colorado, USA - East River metaG ERMLIBT47_16_10D | ecosystem: Environmental > Terrestrial > Soil > Floodplain ...
CTCGTCGAGGAGCTCGACCAGCTCGTGCGCCTGCCGGGCCTGTCGAACATCTGGGTCCCGCCGATCCGCAACCGCATCGACATGCTCGCGACCGGCATCAAGAGCCCGCTCGGCATCAAAGTGTCGGGCAACGACCTCGCTGAAATCGAGGGCGTGGCCTCGGCCATCGAGCAGGTCGTCAAGGGCGTCCCGGGGGTGTCGTCGGTGCTCGCCGAGCGGGTGCGCGGGGGGCGCTACATCGACATACGCATCGACCGCGCCGCCGCTGCCCGCTACGGGCTGAGCGTCGTCGACGTGCAGTCGGTGGTATCGGCGGCGATCGGCGGCGAAACCATCGGCGAGACCGTCGAAGGGCGCGCCCGCTTCCCGATCAACGTGCGCTATCCGCGCGAGCTGCGCGATTCGGTCGACAAGCTGCGCAGCCTTCCGATCGTCACCGAGCGCGGCGCGCAGATTCCGCTCTCGGCGGTGGCCGCGCTCGAAGTGAGCGACGGCCCGCCGATGCTGCGCTCGGAGAACGCACGGCTCACCGGCTGGATCTACGTCGACATCCGCGGCCGCGACCTCGGCTCGGTGGTCAAGGACGCGCAGCGCGCGGTCTTCGAGCAGGTCAAGATGCCGCCGGGCACCTCGCTTTCGTGGTCGGGCCAGTTCGAGTACCTGGAGCGCGCAAAGGCGCGCCTCACGCTCGTGGTGCCCTTCGTCCTGCTGGTGATTTTCGTGCTGCTGTACCTGACTTTCCGCAGCCCGGGCGAGGCGCTTCTCATCATGGCGTCGCTGCCGTTCGCTCTGGTGGGCGGGTTCTGGACCATCTACCTGCTCGACCATCACCTCTCGGTCGCCAGCATCGTCGGCTTTATCGCGCTGGCCGGCGTGGCCGCGGAATTCGGCGTCGTGATGCTGGTCTACTTGAGGCAGGCGATCGAGCGCCATGGCCCCGGTCGCCTGGTGGAGGCGATCGACGACGGCGCCGTGCAGCGCGTGCGGCCCAAGGCGATGACGGTAGCGGTGATCCTCGCCGGCCTCGCCCCGATCATGTGGTCCGAAGGCACCGGCGCCGAGGTTATGCAGCGCATCGCCGCGCCGATGATCGGCGGCATGATCACGGCGCCGCTGCTTTCGATGTTCGTGATTCCCGCAGCCTATTATCTGATTCGCAACCGAAGGGAGAAGCAATGAAGCTCAGTGCAGTGGTTCTCGTCATCGCGACCTTCACGTTTCCAGGGTTCAGCCACGCCCAGCACAGTGCACACGGCTCCACCCCGGCGGACGCGGTGCACCAGGCGAGCGGCAAGGTGACCAAGGTCGACCGCGCCGCCGGCCGCGTGACTATCGCGCACGGCCCCGTGGCGAGCCTCAAATGGCCGCCGATGACCATGGCCTTCGAGGTGAAGGACAAGGCGCTCTTCGACAAGCTGCAGCTAGGCGCGAACATCGAGTTCTCGTTCGTGCAGTCGGAGCGCAAGCACGTCGTCACCGCGGTCAAGTGAACCGCCGACACTTTCTGTCGCTTGCGGCGCTCGCCGCCGCGCCGCGGCTAGCGTTATCGCAGTCAAAAGTGCTGCGCGCCGCGCCGGCGCGGCAGTTCCTCGTGGGCTCGGGAAATCCGGACACTGCGGTCTGGAGCTACAACGGCGCCGCCCCCGGACCCGAGCTGCGTTTCAGGCAAGGCGAGCGGCTGCGCATCGAGGTCGAGAACGCCCTCGGCGCCGATACCACAGTGCACTGGCACGGCATCCGGCTGCCGAACGCGATGGACGGCGTGCCGGACGTGACGCAGCCGCCGATCGCGGCGAACGGCGGACGCTTCACCTACGAGTTCGATCTGCCCGATGCCGGCACGTTCTGGTACCACCCGCACCTCGGCAGCCCCGAGCAGGTGGGGCGCGGTCTCTATGGCGCGCTCGTCGTCGAAGAGCGCGAGCCGCCCGCGGTGGACCGGGATCTCGTCTGGGTGCTTTCGGACTGGCGCCTGGATCGCGAAGCGCGCATCGTCGGGAACTTCGGCAACCCGATGGATGCGAGCCATGCAGGGCGCATCGGCAACACGGTAACGGTGAACGGCGCGAGCCGCGAATTCTTCGCGGTGCGCGCCGGCGAGCGCATCCGGCTGCGGCTCGTCAACGCTTCAAATGCCCGGATCTATGGCCTGGAGTTCGAAGGCCACCAGCCTTCACTCATCGCGCTCGACGGCCATCCCGTCGCGCCGCGCCGCGAAGGGCGCGTGGTGCTCGGACCGGGCATGCGCGCCGATCTCATCCTCGACTGCGCCGGCAAGCCCGGAACCGAGCACCGTATCGTCGATCGCTTCTATCGCCAGCGCGCATACGAGCTTCTGAAGATCCAGTACGGCAAAGAACCGCCGCTCCGTGAGTCGTTCGCCCCAGTGCCGCGCCTGCCCGCCAACCCGGTCGCGGTGCCTGACGTGGCGAAGGCGGAGAGACACCGGATCGTGTTCGGCGGCGGGATGATGGGCAATATGCCGGGCGGCGGGATGATGGGTGGAATGATGGGCGGACAAGGGCGCGTGTTCTGGACCGTGAACGGCGCACCCATCTCCGACGACGGCCATCGGCACGCACCGCTGCTGACGCTTCGCCTGGGTCGCTCTTACGTATTCGAGCTGGTCAACGATACGGCATGGCACCACCCGATCCACCTTCATGGGCACGTGTTCCGCGTCCTGGGGAAGGATCATTGGTCGGATACGGTCCTGCTCGATCCGCGCACGCGCGCCGAGATCGCCTTCGTCGCCGACAATCCCGGCGACTGGATGCTCCACTGCCACATCCTCGAGCACCAGGCGAGCGGCATGATGGCCTTGGTGCGGGTCGCGTGATCGACTTCGCGCTGCAGCGGTACGCGCTGCTGGCACTCGCGTCGGCAGCGCTGTTCGGCGCGGCGACGCCCGCGCTCAAGCCGATCGCGGCCGCAATGCATCCCATGCTGCTCGCCGGCCTCCTCTACCTTGGATCCTTCCTCGGCCTTGTCGCCGCGCGCTCATTTCGCCGCACGGGAGAAGCAAGGCTGCAGCGCCGCGACTTGCCGATGCTCGCCGGCGCGATCGTCGCGGGAGGTTTGGTCGCCCCGGTGCTGCTCGTATGGGGCCTGAGCGGCCTTGCCGCGTCGGCGGCCTCGCTTCTGCTGGCAGCCGAAGCGGTGCTGACCATGCTGCTTGCCGCGATGCTTTTTCGCGAGCCGGTGGCGAACCGCATCTGGCTCGCTGCAGCGCTGATGCTCGCCGCGGCCGGCCTGCTCGGCTGGACGCCCGGCGTCTCGATCCCGGTGTCGCCGCACGCGCTCGCGGTGCTCGGGGCGTGCCTGCTTTGGGGGCTCGACAACAATCTGACGAGCCGCATCTCGCTGGCCGACCCCTACGCCATCGCGATGTGGAAGGGGTTGGTCGCGGGTTCAGTGAACACCGCGGTGGGCCTTGCTCTGGCACCGGGAATTCCAGGTGCTTCCTGGCTGGCGGCGCTCGCAGTCGGCGCGCTCGGCTACGGCGCGAGCCTGGTGCTCTATGTGCTCGCGCTGCGCCACCTCGGTGCCGCGCGCACCGCCGCGCACTTCGGCACGGCGCCTTTCTTCGGCGCGCTTCTTGCCATCGCGCTTCTCGGCGAGCCATTGACCCCGGTTCTTGCCGCCGCGTTTGCGCTGGCGGCGGCTGGTACGTGGCTTGCGCTAACCGAGCAGCACGGCCATGAGCACGAGCACGAGACGATGGAGCACGAGCACCGTCACGTGCACGACGAACATCACCAGCACGCGCATCGGGGCGACGAGGGAGCCGAGCCCCATTCGCATCCTCACCGCCATGCGCCGGTGCGCCACCGCCATGCACATTTTCCGGACCTGCATCACCGTCATCGGCACTAGCGCGGCGCTCGCGCTGGCTTCGGGCTGCGGCGAAGCGCGTCCCGACCTGGCCTTGGGCGGGAAGCTCTATGCGCAGCACTGCGCTGTCTGCCACGGCGCGAAGCTCGAAGGGCAGCCGAACTGGCGCGCGAAGCTGCCGAGCGGCCGCGTGCCCGCGCCGCCGCACGATGACAGCGGCCATACCTGGCATCACACCGACGAAGTGCTCTTCGGCATCACCAAGCACGGTTTCGTCCCGCCTTACGCGCCGCCCGGATATGAAAGCGACATGCCCGCCTTCGCCGGGAAGCTGAGCGATGCGGAAATCCGCAGCGTGCTCGCATATATCGAGTCGCACTGGTCGCAGGACGTGCGCAAGCTGCGCGCGGAGATGATTGCAAACGCGAGGCCCCGATGATTTTCAGAATTGCACTCCTGCTGCTCGCGGCCCTGGCCTCGGTGACGCAGGCGCAGCCGGTCACGCTTCACCACGTGCACGGCCTGGCCTACAGCCCCGACGGTAAGCAGCTGATGGTTCCAAGCCACCACGGACTCGCCGTGTATGAGAACGGCAAGTGGTCGAAGGCGCCTGGCCCGCAGCACGACTACATGGGCTTTACGGCCACGGCGAAAAGCCTCTATAGCAGTGGTCATCCGGCGCCGCGCTCGGGGTTGGTGAATCCGTTCGGCATCATCCGCAGCCGCGATGGCGGCAAGACCTGGGACAAGCTCGGTCTGGAAGGCGAGACCGATTTTCACCTGCTTGCCGCGGGCTGGAACAACAATGCGATCTACGTCTGGAACCCCGAGCCGAGCTCGCGCCTGAAGTCGCCGGGGCTGCATTACACCTTCAACGACGGCTTTACCTGGAAGCGCGCAACCGCAAGCGGGCTCGCCGGGAAGCCGCAAGCGCTCGCCGTGCATCCGGACGACCGCGGCGTAGTCGCGGTGGCGACTTCGCAGGGGCTTTATCTTTCCCGGGACGCGGGCGAGCGCTTCGACCAGATTGCAGGCAACGGACAGGGGCTGGCGGCGTCCTTCGACTTGGACGGAGCGCATATCTGGTATGGCGCCTTCGGCGGCCGCCCGACCCTTTCCCGCTTGTCGGTCCAGGATGGAGTTCCGATCGGCGTCGCGCTGCCTCCGCTCACAGATGACGCGGTCGCTTACATCGCGCAGAACCCGGCGCGCCGGTCGGAATACGCGATCGCGACTTTCGAGCGCAGCGTCTACCTTACGAAGGACGCCGGGAAGAGCTGGCGGCAGATCGCGGATCGCGGCGCGGCGAAGTGAGCGAAGCCATCTGGTTCCGCGACCGCCGAGCCTGGCGGCTGATCGCGCGCAGCTATCTGCCATGGCTCGCCGTGCTGATGCTTGTCTGGGAAGTCGCGCATGCGCCGCTTTACACACTGTGGCGCGGAGCCGAGCCGTGGTACATCGCGTTTTCGGTGGTGCACTGCACCGTCGGCGATGTGCTCATCGGCGGCGTGACGCTGCTGCTTTCCCTGATTCTCCTGCGCGAACCCGCGCTTGCATCGTGGAAATGGCGGCGAATCGCTGCCGCGGCCGCCGTGCTGGGGACGGCGTACACCCTGTTCAGCGAGTGGATGAACGTCACTGTCCTGCGCAACTGGGTCTACGCCGAGTCGATGCCGACGATCGAGCTGGGCGAGGCGCGCATCGGGCTCACGCCGCTCCTGCAGTGGCTTCTGGTACCGCCTCTGGCGTTGTACCTCGCCCGGGCGGCTCGGCGGGTCGTTACGCGCTGAGCTCGGCGCGGGCGTGCCGGATGACGCTGTGGCCGGAGGAGAGGCCGAGCACGGCGAGGATTGCGGCGACTGCGACGTCGGGCCACACCGTGCCGGTGCCGACTACCCCGGCCGCGGCGACGAGCACCGCGAGGTTGGCGATGACGTCGTTTCGCGTGCACAGCCAAACCGACCGCATGTTCGCGTCGCCGTCGCGAAAGCGGTAGAGGAGCACCGCCACGCCGAGGTTGACGAGCAGCGCGGCCAGGCCCACCACTCCCATGGTTATCGGCTCGGGCGGAACGCCGAGCCAGGCGCGCCAGGAGGCGTACGCCAGCACGCCAACCCCATAGAGGGACATTGCAAGACCCTTGAGGAGCGCGACGCGGGAGATCCACGCGCCGCCCATGGCAAGCGCGCCGAGGCTCAGCGCATAGTTGGCCGAGTCGCCGAGGAAATCCGCCGCATCGGCGGCCAGCGCCGAGGAGCCGGACCAGGCCGCAGCCACCACCTCGACCAGGAACATGACCGCGTTGGCGACCAAGGCGATCCAGAGCACCCGGCGGTACGATATGCCCGTCGGCGGCGGAACGTTGCAGCAGGCATCGCTCATGCCGCCATTCGAAACCCTATAGCCGCTACAAGGTCAACTCTCTATGCGCATCGGAGAACTCGCCCGGCAAGCGGGCGTCGACGTGCAGACGGTCCGCCACTACGAGCGCGAAGGCCTGCTCGATGCCCCCGCGCGCACCGGGTCCGGCTACCGAGCCTACGGGCCCGAGCAGCTCGAGCGGCTGAACTTCGTGCGCCATTGCCGCTCGCTCGACATGCCGCTCGCCGAGATCAAGCGGCTGATCGAGTTATCGAGAGAGAAATCCATCTCGTGCGATGAGGTGAATGCGCTGGTGCGGGCTCATCTGGCGCGCGTGCAAGCGAAGCGCAGGTCCCTGGAGGAACTGGAGCGGCAGCTCGCCGCGCTCAATGCGCAATGCGAGAGCGGTCACCGCGTCGCCGACTGCGGCATCCTGGAAGAGCTGATCCACGCCGCGCATGGCGAGGCGTGCGCCTGCCATCCCGGCTAGTCCCCGCTGTAGGCGATGGTGCAGCCGAACGGCCGCGTCGAGGGCGTGGCGACCTTTCGCCCGGCGGCGAGATCGTCCAGCGCGGCGCGGACATAGTTGCGCGAAGCGCGCGCTTCCTTCGCGCTCATCGTCGGGTTGTCCGAGATTGCCCCCGAATAGACGAGGTCGCCCTTCGGGCCGACGATGAACATGTGCGGTGTGACCACGGCGCCGTAGGCCCGCCCCATGGTGCCCGCGGAGTCCATCAGCAACGCCGCCGGCGCCCCGCTTCGGCCGCGGTGGAGCGCATCGGCCTTGTCCGGCGGCAGGTAATCGCGCCGCGACGGGTGCGTCGAGATGACCGAAAGCCACACGATGCCCTGCGCGGCGGCCCAGCGCTGCAATTCGGGCATCACGCCGCTCTCGTACTGCGCGCGCACGAACGGGCAGGAGGCGGCGGTCCATTCCAGTACTACAGTCTTGCCCCTGAACTCCGAAAGGCGGCGCTTCTGCATTCGGGTATCCGGGACTTCGAACTGCGGCGCGGGACTTGCCGCGAGGACGGGCAGGCCGCTCAGCGCGCCCGCCGCGAGGATCAGGGCATGGCGTCGGTTCATGGGGCCGAGAGTAAACTAAAGTCATGACCATTTACATGCAGACCACGAAGCGGCCGCTCAAGGAAGCGCCAATGAGCGACGCCGAGCGCAAGGCGCGCGTCGAGCTCGCCGCCGCCTACCGCATCTTCGACATGCTCGGCTGGGTCGAGATGATCTTCAATCACATCACGGTACGCGTGCCGGGGCCTGCTGTGGCAGGTTCCGAGTCCCTGCGGTTTCTCATCAATCCGTTCGGCCTGCACTACAGCGAGGTAACGGCATCCAGCCTTGTCCTCATCGATATCGAGGGCAACCCGGCACGCGAAAGCAAGTGGCCGGTGAACCGCGCCGGCTTCGTGATCCACTCGGCGATCCATGGGGCAATCAAGGACGCGCATTGCGTGATGCATACGCACACCACCAACGGTATCGCCGTCGCCTGCCTCGAGGAGGGCTTGTCCCCGCACAACTTCTATGGCGCGATGCTGCACGGCAAAGTGGCCTACCACGAGTTCGAGGGCATCACTGTCGATCCCGCAGAGAAGGAGCGGCTCGTGCGCGATCTGGGCGACAAGCCGGTGATGCTCCTGCGCAACCACGGGCTGCTTGCCTGGGGGCCAAGCGTTCCTGAAGCGTTCCTCTGGCTATGGACGCTGCAGCGCGCCTGCGACGTGCAGATCACGGCGAGCAAGGCCGGCGCCATCCACCCGATCCGGGACGAAGTGTTCCCCCAGACGGTGCGCGAGAGCGGGCCGGCCGAGAAGCGGACCTGCGACGACGTCTTTGCCGCCCTGCAGCGCAAGCTGGACGCGGTCGATCCCTCTTACCGTGAGTGACCGAGTGAGTGACCCCGATTGACGTTGACGTAAACGTCAACTAGGCTTTCGCCCATGACGGACCTGTCGGATTCCAGCAAGCTCGTCTACAAGGCGAAGCACAAGATCCGCTTCGTCACCGCGGCGAGCCTGTTCGACGGCCACGACGCCTCGATCAACATCATGCGTCGCATCCTGCAGGCCTCGGGCGCCGAGGTGATCCACCTCGGCCACAACCGCTCGGTCGACGAGGTCGTGAGCGCCGCGCTGCAGGAAGACGTGCAAGGCGTAGCGGTGTCGTCGTACCAGGGCGGCCACCTCGAGTACTTCAAGTACATGCTCGACCTGCTGCGAAAAGGGGGAGACGAAACGGGCGGGGCTCGGATCCAGGTGTTCGGCGGCGGCGGCGGCGTGATCGTGCCGGCGGAGATCAAGGAGCTGCAGGACTACGGCGTCGCGCGCATCTATTCGCCCGAGGACGGCCAGCGCATGGGGCTGCAGGGCATGATCAACGACATGCTCGCGCGCTGCGATTTCGATCCGGCGCGCAAGGAGCCGAAGACGCTGGCGCAAGTCATCACGGCGCTCGAGCTCGGGGTCGTCGACAACAAGACGATTCTCCAACAAGCGAAAAGCAATCCTGCTCCGGTGCTCGGCATCACCGGCACCGGCGGTGCGGGCAAGAGCTCGCTCACCGACGAGCTGGTGCGCCGCTTCCGGCTCGACCACGGCGAGACCGCAAGGATTGCCGTCCTTTCCGTAGACCCGACGCGCCGCAAGACCGGCGGCGCGCTCCTCGGCGACCGCATCCGCATGAACGCGATCCACGGCCCGAACGTCTTCATGCGCTCGCTCGCCACGCGCGGCACGGGAAGCGAGGTCTCGGCGGCGCTCGGCGACGCGATCGCGGCCTGTCGCGCCGCGGGCTTCGATCTGGTGATGGTCGAGACCGCGGGCATCGGCCAGGGTGACGCCGCGATCGTGCCGCACGTCGACGCCTCGCTCTACGTCATGACGCCCGAGTTCGGCGCCGCGAGCCAGCTCGAGAAGATCGACATGCTCGACTTCGCCGACTTCGTCGCGATCAACAAGTTCGACCGCCGCGGCGCCGAGGACGCGCTGCGCGACGTGCGCAAGCAGGTGCAGCGCAACCGCGAGGCGTTCGGGAGCTCACCCGACGACATGCCGGTGTTCGGCACCATCGCCTCGCGCTTCAACGACGATGGCGTCACCGCGCTCTACCACGCCGTGGCGGGGAAGCTCGGGTTCGAATCAGGCAGGCTCGCCAAGCCCGCCGGCAAGGTTTCTTCCGCCGTCCACGTCGTCGTCCCGCCCAAGCGCCAGCGCTATCTCGCCGAGATCGCCGAGGCCGTGCGCGGCTATCACCAGCACGCGGAAGAGCAGTCGCGCCTGGCGAGAGAGCGCCAGCAGCTCCTCGCCGCCAAGGCCATGCTCGGCAAGGACTTGCCGGAGCTGGATACGCTGATCGAGGCGAAGCAGCTCGATCCCCGGTCGACCAGGCTCATTCAAAGCTGGCCCGCGGTCGTGAAGTCCTACTCGGGCGACGAGCAGGTCGTGAAAGTGCGAAACAAGGAAATGCGCACGAGGCTCACGCAGACTTCCCTTTCGGGAACCAAGATTCCCAAGGTGGCGCTGCCGCACTACCAGGACCACGGCGAGCTCCTGCGCTGGCGCATGCGCGAGAACGTACCGGGCGAATTTCCGTATACCGCCGGCGTGTTCCATTTCAAGCGCGAGAACGAGGACCCGACGCGCATGTTCGCCGGCGAAGGCGACGCCTTCCGCACCAACAAGCGCTTCCACCTGCTCTCCCGGGACACGCCGGCCAAGCGCCTGTCCACGGCGTTCGATTCGGTGACGCTGTACGGATTCGATCCGCACGAGCGGCCGGACATCTACGGCAAGGTCGGGAATAGCGGTGTGTCGATCGCCACGCTCGACGACATGAAAGTGCTCTATTCCGGTTTCGACCTCTGCGACCCGTCGACCTCGGTGTCGATGACGATCAACGGCCCGGCGCCGACGATCCTGGCCATGTTCTTCAACACCGCTATCGATCAGCAGGTGGAAAAGCTGGGCCGCCAGCCGGCCGCGGCCGAGCTGAAGGAGATCAAGGCCAAAACTCTTGGCGCGGTGCGCGGCACGGTGCAGGCCGACATCCTGAAGGAGGACCAGGGGCAGAACACCTGCATCTTCTCCACCGAGTTCTCGCTCAAGGTAATGGGCGACATCCAGGAGTACTTCATCCAGAACCGAGTGAGAAACTTCTACTCGGTGTCGATCTCGGGCTACCACATCGCGGAAGCCGGAGCGAACCCGATCTCGCAGCTCGCCTTCACGCTCGCCAACGGCTTCACCTTCGTCGAGACCTATCTCGCCCGCGGGATGCGCATCGACGATTTCGCGCCGAACCTCTCGTTCTTCTTCTCCTACGGGATGGATCCGGAGTACGCGGTGCTCGGCCGCGTCGCGCGGCGCATCTGGGCGGTGGCGATGCGCAGCCGCTATGGCGCCGACGAGCGCAGCCAGAAGCTCAAGTTCCACTCGCAGACCTCGGGCCGCTCGCTGCACGCGCAGGAGATCGCCTTCAACGACATCCGCACCACGCTGCAGGCGCTGATCTCCACCTACGACAACACCAACTCGCTGCACACCAACGCCTACGACGAGGCGATCACGACGCCGACCGAGGACTCGGTCAGACGCGCGATGGCGATCCAGCTCATCATCAACAAGGAATGGGGCATGGCGAAGAATGAGAACCCGAACCAGGGCTCGTTCGTGATCGACGCGCTCACCGATCTGGTGGAGGAAGCGGTGCTGAAGGAGTTCGAGGCGATTTCGAGCCGCGGCGGCGTGCTGGGCGCCATGGAGACCGGCTACCAGCGCGGCAAGATCCAGGAGGAGTCGCTCGTCTACGAGCACAAGAAGCACGACGGCTCCTACGAGATCGTCGGCGTCAATACCTTCCGCAACCCGCACGGCGACCGCACCCCGCAGAAGCTCGAGCTGATCCGCTCGACGGAGGCGGAGAAGCAGTCCCAGTTAAAGCGCTTGAGAGACTTTCAACAGAGGAATGCGAAAGACTGCGGTCCCATGTTGGAAAGGCTGAAGCAGGCCGTCATCCGCGACGACAACGTCTTCGCGGTGCTGATGGACGCGGTGCGCGTCTGCTCGCTCGGCCAGATCACGCACGCGCTGTTCGAGGTGGGCGGGCAGTACCGCAGGAGCATGTAAGCGTGCAGGTCAGGGTATGGGATCTGCCCGTACGCATTTTCCACTGGGTGCTGGTCGCCTTGCTCCTTTTCCAGGTGGTGAGCGGCAAGATCGGCGGAAGCCTGATCGAATGGCACCTCTATTGCGGCTATGCCGTGTTCGTCCTGGTGGTGTTCCGGGTGCTGTGGGGCTTCGCCGGCAGCACGTCCGCGCGTTTCGCGAGCTTCCTGGTGAAACCGGCCGCGGCCCTGAGCTTCGGGGCGCGGCTGCTCTCGCGCCGGGCGGAAACCTACGCCGGGCACAATCCGCTGGGCGGCTGGATGGTGATCGCGTTGCTCGTGTCGCTCGCGCTGCAGGTGGGAACGGGCCTGTTCTCGAATGACGGCATCTCGACCGACGCGCCGCTCGCGGCGCTGGTCTCGATCGAGGTTTCGGACCTGCTGACCGACCTGCACCGTTTGAACTTCTGGGTCGTCGTCCTGCTCGCGGCGGTGCACACCGCGGCCGCGCTCTACCACTGGCTCGCGCTCAAGGAGGACCTGATCGGCGCGATGTTTACCGGGGTGAAACGCCTTCATGCCCACGAAACGACGGCAATTTTCGTCAGCTCGTGGCGGGCCCTGCTGGTATTCGCCTGCGCGCTGGCCGCGGTTTGGCTGGTCGTTACAGTCTGACGAGGAGCAGTACGCCGAGCAGCGTGACGCTGTAGTCCTGCGGTCCGGCGTCCAGGTAGGCGGCGTTGTTGGTCGGCATGGGATTCTCCGCCACGCCATCGTAATGCCAGTCGCGGACGACGCCCGTTTCGTACTGCCCGAGGAAGCGCAGCGACGCGCGCTTGCTGATCGGCACGAGCACGCTCACGCTGAAGATGTTCTGAGCGAAGCTCAGATCCGAGAAGCCGTCGCCGGCGAGCGCCTGCTGCGTCGGCGTCACGCCGAGCGCCGCCGGGTTGTAGGCGTACCCGATCTGCGTGCGCGCAAGCGAGCGGGTGAAGCTCGCGTCCAGCTTGGCCCTGCCGAAATCGTACTTGAGGCCCAGCCCGATCGAGTGGTTGCGGTCCTTCGTGTGCACGTCCCAGGCTTTGCTGTCCGGGAACA
>Ga0180063_1000333_pt1 | contig 12407 bp, 11 predicted proteins | sample EasRivT47_16_10D_FD_121776 | JGI IMG/M metagenome (GOLD analysis project Ga0180063, IMG submission 121776) | Soil microbial communities from meander-bound floodplain in the East River, Colorado, USA - East River metaG ERMLIBT47_16_10D | ecosystem: Environmental > Terrestrial > Soil > Floodplain ...
CCGAGTGGAGCAGGAGAGGACAGCGAAGGAGATGGTGCTCTTTGCCGTCACCGCTGGCAACCTCTACAAACTTCCACCGGGGCAGTTCCCCGCTCAACTCTCTGCAATGGAACAGATGAAAGATGAAATCCTGAAGACTCACCCAAACATCACGGTAGCTCAGTACGTAGAGCTGACCTCCATTTACAATTCAGTTGCAAAGCGAGGGACTCATCCCCCGCAGACAGCCCCAGATGCGGAGTATGCTTTCTGGGAGCAGTACCGGCATGGCAACGTGACTCCCTCTTATGTCGCAGCCAACTCCGGGCAATACAGTGAGCAGGACACTTCCAACTTCTATTCGTTGTCAGCGCACCAGCAGAACATGCGTGATGAGAAGGACAAAGCAAAGCGCGATGCCTATTTCAATCCACGCAAGATGGACGAGCTCGCCTTCGAATCTTACAAGGCGCGGGTGAACCCGAAGGATTCCACGGGAACCTACTTCTTGGATGAGATGGGGGCGATCAACGCCTCTGAAGCACAAGAGATGCATGCCCGCCTGTCGAATGCGTGGTCCAAGGCTAACGGGGACAAGGCTCCTGATCAGGCAACCTTAGATGAGATCGTTGCCAAGGTGAGCGCGAAGTACCCTCCGTTTGCTGCGCCGACTCCCGAACAATGGGCAGCAGCAGTGAAGTCCTTGGAGGCATCTCCAGATGGGATGCCCCAGACATGGGCTGCTTACGAGAAACAGTTTGCCAAGATGAATACAATTCAACGCTATGTCGCGTCTGCCGTCCTCAAGGGTTCAGGCGCACCCGCACCCAAGAAGCAAATCAGAGACTACTAAGGAAGGGGAAGTAGATGGGTAAGAAGATCTCTAGCTCCATCGCTGATCTCTACAACAATGCTCCCCCGCCTAACATTGAAGGGGTGCAATATAGCGAAACGCCTGACGAGGAGAAGATACGACTGGATCGGGAAGCTCTCCGTGCCCAGCCTCCTTCCCTCGTCTCCGCGCCGACTTACGTTCCACCTGAAGACACCCTGCGCCCCACCCCCGGTACTCTGAACATTCCCGTGAGGGAAGACCAAGCGATCTCCGACGCCTCCACACCCCCTGCTCTCATAGAGGGGGTCGTTGGGTATGAAGGGGAAGGCGCTGAAGGCGGTTCAGTTGTAGCCAAGAGTGTTGCTGGGCAAGCTCTGGGTGCTGCTGCAGAAGTAGCTGATATCCCAGCGGATATTGGCGTCGGGGCCTACGACTTTATCGCCAAATCAAAACCCTTCGAAGCCCTTGGGCTGTCCGAGTACATGAAGGGATATGGGATTGCAGACAAGTACCGCGAGATCTTCGTTGATCCTGCGCGGCGCACATCTATGCAACTCCTGCAAGACAATGAGGTCACCTCGGGTTCAGAGAAACTCTTGGGAGCCTTGACTGGGGGACTCGCTGGTATGGGAGTCCAACTCACCGCCGACAAGTCTCTCGGCGCGGCTATCGTCTCCGTAATCACCAAGCGAAACCCTGCAGTCGGAGCAATCCTCCTCGCTACCAAAGGCGCGGAGCAGACTCGCATTCTCGCTGACTGGGTGATCGGGATGTCCGCACGGAGTGGTCTCAATGAATACGCAAACACGAACGATCTCGTCGCCGCTGGTGCAGCTGCAGTCGAAGCTGCTGCCGAAGGACAGGTCATGCATGCCATCCCCACTACACCCATCAAGGGCGCTGCAGGGTGGGCTGCGTTTGGCGTTGGATCTCGATTCAAGGAAGACCTCAAGCGCGATGAACTGTCCAGTTGGGATGAATACAAGTTCAACACGGCAGAGTCCGTTGGGTTTCACCTTGCGTTCATGGCTTCTAACAGGATGAGAGAGTTCTCGCAGTCTCCTGTGGAAAGAGCCTACTCCGAGTCGATCCTCCGCCAACTGGAAGAGGACGGCACGGTGGACATGCGAAAGCTGGACTACATCGTCAACTCTCCCGAGTCTAACGACGCTATGCGAGAACAAGCAGGGCGTCTGAAGATGGTGATCGCTGATGAGCGGTCGCTGTATCACCCGGAAGACCAGACCCTCAAAGTGTCGTTCGACACAGCGGTCAAGGGTGAGGATGGGAAACCCCTTCAGGTGTACCACGGGACGAATAGTGTGTACACCGATCCGAGCAACACCATTGTTGCAGATCACTCTCTGTACGGTCCGGGTCACTACTTCACGGAAGACAGAGAGATTGCGAATGAATACGCGATGACGGAACGCGCCACGTTGGTTCCTGCCAGCGAGCGCCCCTACCCCCATGGCAATGTTCGTGCAGCTTACCTGCGGATCAAGCACCCGATGGATATGGATGCAGAGCTCGGCCCCAGAATGGAAGCCGTCTGGAAGGCTGTAAAGGGTAAGTTGGGGGGTGCTTCAGATCCACCGATCTATCAGACGAACGGCAATATCTACGACTGGCTTTCAAAGAGCGGAGCTTCAAAAGAGTTACTGAATGCAGAGCTGCAGAAGCACGGAGTGGATGGTCTCACCCACATTGGTGGGTCTATCCAAGGAGAGAAATCTCACCGTGTCTGGGTAGCCCTCGACGCCAAGAACGTACTCCCCGGCTTTTCTCGCCCCGAGTGGGCGTTCAGGGGACCGGACTACAACGAACTGGGCAATGTCCACAAGAATGCAGCTCACGAGATTCAGGCCAAGATCGACGCTGGGGAACTGAAACAGGAAGATGCGCAAGGCGACAAGTCTTGGAAGATGTTCTTTCAGGATGCAGTGAACCGCCTTGCCGACCAGCGCGGGACCGTAGGCCCGGACATCGGCCCTCCCCCCAAACCACCTGAGCCGCCTAAGGAAACCACCGATCAATACCTCGCGAGGATGGATGCCCTGCTTGGAAGAACCAAGGAGGACATCTGGAAGGCGCGATCTGAACAGCGGTTTAGCATCGGGCAAAAGGTGAAGGCCCACGACAGGGACAACTATGGTGAGATCACCGAAGAGAGGATCAACCCTGTCACGAAGGAAGCCACCTACACCGTCCACTTCGTCAGCCCCAAGGGTGACGTCGCGGATGTCCCTTTCACACCTGAGTTCCTCTCCCCCATCGGAAAGGACGGGAAGCCGAGACAGACTGGCCCTCTCGACCCTAACCGACCGGGGCGACACGTTACGGATGAGCATGCTCGCAACATAGTGGAAGCACTTCACGCTCTGGATCAGGGGCGGGCCTTTGAGAACATAAAGAATGCTGGTGCCCTTAACTTCGACAACCTCAGGGGACCACAAGATTCTCTAGCCGTCCTTGCTCAAGTCCACAACGTAGCTGAAGGCCAAATCGACGCTACTCGGGAGATGGGACAATCCCTCAGCAGCATCCACCGGGATGCGATGGGGATGTCGCCCACACTGGACAAGATCAGAACGTGGTACATGGGGACAAAGAACCTAGCTCAGAAGATCACCGCAGCAAGGATCTCACTCCTCTTCTCAGCTACCGAACTTGCAAGATACAAGCTCAAGACCTTTGAACTTGATGCCACACCCGCAGATGCCCAAGCCTTAGAAGAGTGGGCAAAGATCCATCAGGATATGCAGATGATGGTGGAAGGTTCTATCAGCAACATAGCCCGTGGGTTGGGTGCCTTGCGGATTAAGGTCGAGCCGAAGGACATCATGGGTGCTTCCTCCCCTGAGGAAGTCATCAAGATCATGAGCCGCCACAAGGCTGGGATCAGTAACCGGATCATCGCTGGTTGGCTTGAGATGTACAAGGGCTGGATGTTCTCCAACCCCGGCACACACGTTATGAACACGGCGGGCAACTTCGCTGTTCAGATCGGCAACACCGCAGAGGACTACATCGCGGCGTCTATTGGCTCGATGCACCCGCCCTCCGTTAAGGATCGGGTTACGTTCAAGGAAGCCAATGCAAAGCTCGCGGGACGTATCCTCGGGTGGCAACTGTCGAACAAGTTCATGGTCGATCTCATCCACGCATCCTCGGATGTATACCAAGATGCAATCGTGGCGGGGAAGAGTCGCATCGAAGCGATGCGCTTGGCTGAAGATGCGGTGAACCTCAAAGGGTTAGCCCCCTACGAGAACAAGTACAACGAAGACTCTCGCTCGTTCACTTCCAAATCCATCTTTGGCCCTGAAGACGAAAAGAACTTGACGTTCGGCGCACTCATGGGCCGCAGGGGTCTGGATGCTTTTGGGTCTCTGTCCCGTTCCCCCTTAGTTGCGCTGGGGCTCGAGGATAACTACTTTCGAGAGATCAGCTACACCGCCTCCATCTCAGGGATCGCTATCCGTGAGAGCTTCAAGGAACGGATGACGGATGAGCAGCGCAAAGAGTTCGTCTCTGGGTTCATCAAGGCCCACACGATGTTGCTTGAGGGGAACCTCAGGACACACACGAAGGGTGACCAAGAGCAGATCGAAAAGTATGCCAAGGATGGCAGGTTCCACGAGGAAGCCTACAATCAAGCAGCGAAGGATGTGTTTGCCGCCGACTTTACAGCAGAGGGTACAAAGGGAGCCATCCCTAACCTTCTGGAAGCCGGTCGCCTCTTCCTGCAGAAAGCTCCTCTAATGCAAGTCCTCTGGCCCACCTACAAGACGCCTTGGCACATCCTGCACTACATCACGCAGCGGACGCCTGTCCTCAACGCACTTAGCCACGAGTACCGCGCTGACATGGCTGCAGGGGGGCGCAGACGAGATATCGCAATCTCCAAGATGCTCTATGGCTCCATGCTCTACACCTTAGGGGCTTCGCTGTATCTCAGTGGAGATCTACTGCCTGACACGGACAATGACCTTAAGGGGACATCAAAAACCCTTGGGGTTAAGAGAGATTCCTTCCTGCTGTTCGGGACGTCGTATCAGGTGGGCCAAGCCGATCCATTTGGATCATACATGTCGTTGGCCGCACGGACGCTGTATGCCCTGCACAACACAGTGGGAATCAGCAATTCCGGGGATCTCAACCTGTTCGACCAGACCTACGATGTCAATGGGAATCTCATGAAGATTCCTTATGTGGGAAATGGTGGGCAGGGGTGGAAACCTGCAGAGGCTATCTCCTACATGTTGGTCGCTGGGTCTTCCCTCTTGTTTGACAAGAGTGTTCTCCGTCAGGTCAAGGATGTCATGAACATCGCAGCAGGAGCGCCGGGAGCATCCAAGTCTGGCCTCCAGTTGCTGTCTCGTACCGGAGTTGGTCTCACGCTCCCCTTCAATGGGGCGCTCAGGTTTGCCAATGGTTTCGTCAACCCCTATCTGCGAGATGCCGAAGGCTTCGTTGACAACTACATGGCCCAGCTCCACCCGGGGGCAATCCCTTCACTGGGGTTCCACGGTGTGAAGCCCCAGTTCGACGTCTTCGGGGTTCCTATCCCGAGCATGCAGAAGTGGGCGGGGTTCATCCCCCAGTCTCGCATCAACCCTTCAAGGTCTCCTATCAGAGCCCTCATGATGAAGCTAGAGCTCCCGATAGCCGAACTGCTCGACAACGAGTGGAGAGGGTTGCGCTTAACAGAGGCGCAGAGCCTCAGGTTGAATCAGCTCGTAGAGGAAACCGGGATAGAGCAGAGACTGAATGCATACATCCAAACCCCTCCTTTCAAGGAATTGAAAGCCACTCCCGGTAGCATTGGCTACATGACGCAAGGGTCGATGATCCTGAAACTCATCCGTCAGGCGCGCAGGGTAGCTCATGCTCGTCTGAGTGAGGAAGAACGTAGGGATACAGGCACTTCGTTGATCGAATCTGCTGTTGAGAAGAAGAAGAATATCCGCAGTGACTCCCCCAGCAAATCAGCCAAAGGAATCGGTTGGGATGCGCTGTCGGAGAAATTCATGGGTGAATAAGGAGTCCCAATGGACAAGCAGGCAATCATCGAACAGCTCAAGAAAGACGAGGGTTTCTCTGCAAAGTCCTTCTGGGATATCAAACAGTGGACTTGGGGCTATGGAACGAAAGCTCCCTCTGGCCCCGGTCTGTCCATCACAAAGGAAGTCGCAGAGATCGCACTCTCCAAGAGAGTGGATCAAGCCATACAAGAATTCTCAGTTATATTCGCCAACACGACCACCCCCATCAACGCGGTGCGGGAGCATGCTCTCGTCAACATGATTTACAACCTCGGGATGGGTGGGGTACTCGGCTTCAAGAACATGCTCAAGAATATCAACGCCGGGGACTGGAAAGCAGCGGCTGAGTCTGCTAGGTCTTCCCTCTGGTATCGCCAAGTCACGAGCCGTGCTAGGCGTATCTGCTTAGAACTGCAGGAAGGAGTAACTCGTTAATGGCCTACCTTTCAAGAGTGTTCTACACAGGTACCGGGAGCGAACAGAACCTCTCCGTGACGTTCCCCTACCTTGACATTTCCCATGTCCATGCGTACTTCGATGACGTTCTCCAAGAAGACGACACATGGAGCTGGTTGAACTCTTCTACAATCACACTTACCGCAACTGCGGGGGCTGTGATCGAACTTCGAAGATCCACGGGCACTACTCCGCTGGTGGTCTTCACCAACGGATCATTGCTTAACGAGGACGATCAGAATATGGCAACTCTTCAGGCGATCTATCTGATCGAAGAAGGGGCTGACTTCGGATTGATCCTTGAGGACATTGTAAATGCCTTCAACCTCACGAACAACACCTTCGCTGTCACCTTTGTTATTGATGGCAACGGCACAGAGATCGTGGCAGGACAGGTGGGCCACATCCAACTCCCCTTCCCCTGTACGATCCTTGAGGCGCACGCCTACGCTGATCAGACAGGGAGCATCGTGGTGGATGTCTGGAAAGACACCTATGCAAACTTCCCTCCGACCGATGCTGACTCGATCACGGCTTCCGCACCCATCACCATCGACGGAGCCACGAAATCCAAGGATGTAACATTGACGGGATGGGATAAGGAGATTGCTGCTGGGGACGTCCTCGCCTACAACGTGGACTCCTGCACCACCATCCAGCGGGTAACGATCACCCTCGTCGTGGAGAAGTAATATGGCGAGTCAACGGGATTATCTTTGGATGGCGGATACCAACAACCACCGAATTATCAAACGCAATAAAAGCGACCTCTCCTTCGTTTCAGAAGTTGGGGTACGTGGTGGGGGCGCGGGGAATGACGGGCACTCAGTACCAAACGATCTTTGCACGGATGGAACGTATATCTACATTGCGGACACCGGCAACAATCGGGTGGTGAAGAGGCGTTGTGATGATCTCACATATGTCACGAAAGCCACCTTTACAGGTGGACCGAATGCGATCTGCACGGACGGGACTTATCTGTATGTCATCTACAACAGCAAAAACACAATCAGCAAAGTGCTCCGCTCTGATCTATCTGTAGTGTCCTCCTTCGGATCAAGCCCACAATCTAACCACGCCCTCGGAATCTACCACGGGGAAGGGGTGACCACTGACGGAACGTACCTGTACATTGGGTGCCGGGATGCTGAGTGGTTGCTCAAGTACACGGTGGATTTTACCTTCGTGGCTGCGATCTTTCGAGATGACTATGCGGGGGAGAGCCGCAGCGGCGTGACAGATGGAACCTTTCTCTGGTTCGAAACAAGTGGTGCTGAGAATGACAATGTTCAATATCTCGTTAAACGTGACTGCTCCGATCTCGCATCCGTCTGGGCGGTCGGGGGTTTGGGGTCCGGGAATACACAGTGGCATGGGCTCCGTGGGAGCATTGGTTATGATGGTACGCATCTTTTCGTCGCGGATGTGTACAACCACAGGATAAAAAAGTTGTTAGCAAGCGACGGCTCTTTTGTCGCCAAGATAGGGACGTACACGGGCGAGGGAAGCCCAGCCAATGATACGTTCAAATTTCCTTACGCAATTGCCACAATGGGGGCTCCTGTTTCATTCCCCCGTGTTTACGGAACAATAATCGGATAGCAAAGGTGGTGCGAGCACGATGACAATGACCAACGAAGAGATCAAAACAATAGTGGCGGAGGCGGTCAAGGATGGCTTGGCAGAAGTGCTCGCAAACCGAGAACTGTTTTGCCGGTATGCCATACGTCCCGAGCAGCACGATGAAGAGCATCAGGCACTCCGAAAATTCATCAGGGTAATGAGTCGGATTGAAGACATGAAATGGTCGGTGCTCCAGAAGATCGTCATAGCAGTAGTGGGAATCGCTTTCTCCCTCATGGTGTACGGAGCACTCGCGAAGCTCACGATCTTTGGGGGCTTTGGCTGGCCGGGGAGGTAATATGGAGGCCACTCTGCTTGGGTTTTTAGGGCAACTCGGTGTAGAACCCTCTCTGTACGATTCGCACATTCTATTTCAAGGAACGAGAAGTGCGCTGTGGTGCTTCCTCTGCCTCGCCATGCTTGGCCTCTTGGGGTCTCTGTGTGTTGAGTCTCCAAAGAAAAAGGAGGATTAAATGCAGCGAAATATCTCGTGGGAGAATCCCACAACCTACGATAATGGGGAACAGATCGGAGAAGAAGCCTCAACCCTCAAAGTCCATGTGTGGAAAGACGGAGCAGAGGTTTACACAACTCTCCCCGGCGTTACCTCATGGCCTATTGAGGTCAACCGAGGAGAGACGAACGTGTGGGAACTGGTTGCTGAGATCAATGAAAAGTTCAGCCAGAAATCTGCCCCCCTCTCCTACACCGAGCCTTTTCCGGTTCCGATGCCCCCGGTAAATTCTCTGATCTCCTAAGGGCCATCTGGGAGGTCATAGTCCGCTTCTTTCAAAATCTATTTGGAGGTTAAGTCGTGTACAGGTTGCTGTGTGCAGCTCTACTTGCATCGGCATTAATATTCAGCTGTGCTCACACACCGCGCCGCCCGCCCTCCATCTGCGAGAACGATAACACGTTCTGCTTTGACAACCAAGCAACCTCCGAGTTCCAGTACAAAGGAAACCGAGCTTGGACCTCACCTTTTTATATGTGGAGAATTTAAGATGGGATTAGCCTTCCTACTTAATAACGTATCACTCCCGGCGTGGGCTACGGCCTGTATCGCCTTTTCTTCGGTGATGGTCTCAGAGATCGTGTGGGTGCTGTGTGTCCGTTGGGCCTCTCACACGAAAACATTCAAAGCAGCGTGTGGCGCATCAGCAATGGTTCTCGTGGGTTGGTTCGGGCTGATCGTGTTGCTGGGCAATCCCCTTGTAGCTATTCCATTCGAAATGGCTGGGGCCTTTACCGGAACCTACATCGCTATTGAAATCGACAGGAGATCCGCATGAGTTTGATTTCTGAACTAATCGCTGGCGGGGCCGCTGGTCTCTTCACGGGGATCGGACAGTTCGCTAAAGACATCCGAGCAGCGATCACTGGGGAAAGCATCATCGACCCCAATAAGAAAGCGGAGTTGCTTCTCAATGCTCAGGCTCTGGAAGCCGCATCACAGAAAGCACTCCTTGACTTCGAACAGAAGATGTCCGAAGCACAGACCGCCATCAACGCTGTGGAAGCCGCCAACTCCAACATCTTTGTCTCTGGGTGGCGACCCGCTGTGGGATGGGTCTGTGTGTCAGGACTCTTCTATACATTCCTTCTGAAACCCATATTCCCGTGGGCTGCAACAATCATCTGCAACATTGGGGGTTGGAAGACTGTAGTCCCGCCTCTTCCCGAGGTTCCAATGGGAGATCTTCTTGTGTTGCTCGGGGGTATGCTTGGGCTGGGTGCACTGCGCTCAGTAGACAAGTACAACGGCATCAAGGACACAAAATAACGAGTAAGGAGCAAATGCATGAGACTTTCCAAAGTAGCAAGTCTGGAAGCGAACGTTAAGTTTAGTCTGAGCGGAGTCGCATCCCTCGCCCCTGCGACGGATATGACCTTCTCGATGCTGCGGAAAGCTGCCCCGGATAAAACGTGGGTCGCTGCCAACTTCGTTGAGGAGGGTACTCCGTACATTGTCGAGGCAGACGTAAACGATCTGTATGCCAAGACGCAGATGGTTCCCACAATCAACACGACCGGAGCATTCACCCGGGCGATGATCGAAATCCTTGACCCCGGCAAGGGGTACGCGAAGGATAACACGTTCCACTTGGTCTGCAACTCCGACAAGGATACCGAGCAGGATGGTACACCCCATGACGAGGTTATCACGGTAACCGAAGTCTATCCTGACGGTGGGATCAAGCAGTTCACTTGTGGTGGGCAGGGCACCGCCTACACGGTAGGGTTAGCCTTCGGAGCGACTACGCTCACGGCCCCCAGCGCGACCACGACCCATACGCGGGCTATCTTCCAGATCAACGATCTGACCGGCAGGATCACGGCTGCAGTCATTTCGGCTATCGACGTTCATGCTGATGACGCAACCGGAACCTACACCATCTCAGTAGCACCCGGCGCGGTTGGCAACGGTGTCGCCCCCGCCGACAGTGCGTTCACCGAGCGTAAGATCAACACCTACGGCTCTATCCGAGCTGGGCACATCTCCACGGATACCGGAACCTACACTGTAGGTCAGGTGCTCGCGGTCATGCAGACCACGGACAAGGGTGGACGGATCAAAGTCCTCTCCATTGATGCCGACAGCGACATCCAATCGTGGGCGATCATCACTCGCGGTGCTGGGTACACCGTCGCAGACAATCTGGAACTCCACACGGTCGATGGGGACAACGTAGCTGTTTCGGATGCAGGGGGTCGGTTCGACCTCACCGCCATCGGGGACTACACCCTCTCTGGCGGGACGGTCACGTTCCTCGCTGATCCGACCTATGCTGCCGACGAGACCGGCCCAGTCTATGTGGCCGAGATCGGTCCTGCGGCGTATGTCAACAACCACACCGTCGTCTCCACTCACAGGAAACCAACGGCGGGAGACTGGCTGTGGGACATCGACACGATTTCCTCGAGTGTGCAGTCCGTGTTCGACATGACGGACTACGCCCCGGCGAGCCTCTCCCGCGCTGATTGCACGGATGATGCAACCCTCGTTGTCTCCAAGTCCACCGACGATGGGGAGACTTGGACCCCGCTCGATTACGATTCCACTCCCGATGGGGCCGACGATTACGGCGGGACGACCGTTGATGAGATCACCCTCGGTGCAGCAATCGACGCCGGGGATCAGCTCCGGGTTGACTACAAGTGGGCTCAGGCTGACAAGGTTGACATCACCAGCCTCATCGACTCCACTGCTCATGTTCCTGAGGTTTATTCGGTGTACGTTGACGGTACTCTCAAGACAGACGACACAGATTACTCGATCCGTGGTCCTGTCACCGGCCTCACGTGCACTGTTCCCACCGCTACGGCTGCAGCCGGGGACGTTCTCGCGCTGATAGATCCTGCGGGGATCGGGCACGGTTGCACCTTCTCCATTACGGTTGATGGGTCTTTCGACGTCGCCACTATGACGATCATCACCCCCGGCGACCACTATCACGGCGGAGTTGCGAACCACACGGTCACCAAGGTCTCCGGTACTGGCACGGTTCACGATGCCATACGGATCACGCCTACGGTCGCTGTTGCAAATGACATCGTGTTCCTGACGGACAAGTACCCCGTAGAGGACGCTGTAGTCGAGGTCTTCGTCAAGTCCAACGCACTCGTGTGCGTCAACGGCGACGAGATCGAATACCTGTACGGTTCGGGTGGGTATCAATACTCCCACATCATCCCAACCGCTGATGTGGTCTGCGCGGTATCCTATGAGTAACCCGAAAGAGGCTCTCCTCTCCACTCTGTTCGATAAATCAGTGGCTGACCTGATTAAGAGGGTCGAATCCGGTGAAGCTACCGGAACCGACTACAAAAACATCATCCAGCTGCTGAAGGACAACGGGATCACCTGCGAGGTTCGAAAAGGGTCTCCTTTTGATCGTTTGATGGAGAAACTCCCCTTCGAAGTTGCAGAGGACCAAACATTCCAGTAAATCAACAGGTTAGCCTACCCTCTTTTGCATTACTATGCAGAGGGGGGTAGGCTACCCCCTTATCCTCCCATTTGAGTCCATTAGAATTGGGATTCAGTGGGTAGAATGAGCATTCCTGACGAGGTTTTATGGCTACTGACATGGATCGTGTACTTTCTGACTTCCGAAACTTCCTTTTCATGGTATGGAAGCACCTCAGACTGCCTGACCCCACCCCCATGCAATACGAGATCGCCGATTACCTTCAACACGGTCCAAAACGTCAGATCATCGAAGCTTTCCGGGGGGTGGGCAAGAGCTGGATCACTTCAGCCTACGTCTTGTGGAGGTTACTGCGTGATCCAAACGAAAAGTTCCTCATCGTCTCGGCCTCCAAACAGCGGTCAGACGATTTCTCCATTTTCACGCAACGGCTCATTACCGAGATGCCCATTCTGCATCATCTCGCGCCCACCGACGATCAGAGAAGTTCTAAGATCGCCTTTGATGTGGCTCCTACACGAGCTGCTCACG
>Ga0180063_1000334_pt1 | contig 12397 bp, 6 predicted proteins | sample EasRivT47_16_10D_FD_121776 | JGI IMG/M metagenome (GOLD analysis project Ga0180063, IMG submission 121776) | Soil microbial communities from meander-bound floodplain in the East River, Colorado, USA - East River metaG ERMLIBT47_16_10D | ecosystem: Environmental > Terrestrial > Soil > Floodplain ...
CCCCAATCGTCATGCGTCGCGGCGGCGATTAGCGCGCTGCGGCGGGGCACGTCGAGCGCACTGTACGTCGGCGGTCCCGCATGCCGCGGCGATGCGCTGCGGCACGTGACGCGCATTGCCGAAGCGACCGGCTGCCGGCTATTCGTGGAGACCTTCCCCGCCCGCATGGAACGCGGCGCCGGCATGCCGCGGATCGAGCGGTTCGGGTACTTCCCGGAGCAGATTCCGGGCCTCGTCGAGGGGGTCGACCGCGTCGTGCTCGTCGGCGCGCCGGATCCCGTCACGATGTTCGGCTGGCCGGGAGCCGTGAGCCGCATGCTGCCCGAGCACGTCGAGGTCGTGACGCTCGCCCGGGTGGACGAGAACGTCGTCGACGCGCTCGGCGCCGTCGCGGACGCCTTTCCCGCGGCCGCTCGCAGCGCCAGGGTCGTCGCGTTCGATCCGCCTCCGGCGCCGTCCGGCGCGCTCGACGTGTCGAGCCTCGCGGCCGCGGTCGCGGCGACGCTCCCGGAGCACGCCGTAGTGGTCGACGAGGGTGCCACGTCGTCGGTGCCGCTCTATCCCGCCCTGGAATCGGCACCTCCGCATTCATGGCTGACGCTCACCGGCGGGGCGATCGGGCAAGGCCTTCCGTGCGCGACGGGAGCCGCCATCGCGTGCCCTGACCGGCGCGTCGTGTCGTTCCAGGCCGATGGCAGCGGGCTCTACACGCTGCAGGCGTTGTGGACACAGGCGCGTGAATCCCTGGACGTCACGACCATCGTGTGCGCCAACCGTGCGTACCGGATCCTCCAGATCGAGCTCGCGCGCGCCGGCGTCGCGGCGGCCGGGCGCGCGGCGGGCGGCCTCACGAGTCTCGGCACGCCGACGCTCGATTGGGTGAAGCTCGCGTCCGGGATGGGTGTCCCCGCCGTGCGTGTCGGGGACGCGCAGAGCCTCGTGCGGGAGCTGCGACGCGCGACGGCGGAGCCCGGTCCGCGTCTCATCGAGGCGGTGATCGCATAGGGTTCGCGGAGTGCAGCAAACGGGTGCACGTGATTTTCACGCACACACCGAACGCGACACGGGCGACCTGCGCCGGGTTGATGGTCGAGTCCGATGGTTGCTACAAGCCCGCCGAGACACACCGCGGATGTCGTCGTGTAAGACACCCATCTCACCGCGGCCGCGCGTCCCCGTCAGCTGCGTCGGCCGCGCGACGGCGACCCGGACGCCGGCAGGGTCATGAGCGAGGGCGAGCCCACCGTCTTCGTCGTCGACGACGACCCGTCGGTCCGGCGATCGACGGAACGTCTGGTTCGCTCGATGGGCTTCGACGTGAAGGCGTTCGCGTCCGCGGCCGAGTTCAGGAATCGGGGGCGTGTCGAGGGGCCCGCCTGCCTCGTGCTGGACGTGCACCTGCCCGATCTGAGCGGCCTGGACCTCCAGCGCGAGCTCGCGGCGTCCGGCGTCCAGATGCCGATCATCTTCATCACCGGTCGCGGCAGCATCCCCATGTCGGTGCGCGCGATGAAGGACGGCGCCGTCGAGTTCCTGACCAAGCCGGTGCGATCACGGGACCTGCTTGCCGCGATCCGGGCCGCGATCGAGCGCGATCGCGCATCGCAGCTCGCCCGGCGCGACACCGACGCACTGCGCGAGCGGTACGAACGGCTGACCCCTCGCGAGCGCGAGGTCTTGGCGCTGGTGGTCCGTGGCCTGCTGAACAAGCAGATCGCCGGCGAGCTCGCGACGTCCGAACGGACGGTCAAGTTCCATCGGGCGCACATCATGGAGAAGATGCAGGCCCAGTCGCTCGCGGAGCTCGTCCGCATGGCAGAGCACCTCGGGATCGCGCCGCGCGGGTGACCGAGCGGCCGACCGGTCAGCTCTCGATCTGCACGCACGTCACCCCGGTGCCGGGGAGGGAGCGGCGCGCACGGCACGGATACCGTGCGCGCCGCCGCGGGGGCGGGCGCATGCGCGGAGGCGCGGAGAGCGGGCGGGCGTCACGTGGTGGCGGGAGCCCGAGACGTGTCTGATGCGGAGCGGGATGGTGCCCTTGGGGCGCGGGCCAGCGGTCGTGTGGCGGTCTTTCCAGCGGCGAAGGCCCGCACGCAGGTAGTCGGGATCGAGTCCGAAGACCTCGCAGATCGTGACGAAGGAGAACGGTGAGGACGTGTCGTCCGAGCCGAACCATTCCGCGGTCTCACGGGCCTGCAGTCGGCCGCCCGTGTGGGTCGACAGGCAGCCCACCTGGTAGACGTGCACCGCGTCTTCGAGCACGGCCAGCATGAGGCGGCGCTCGGGGGTGGTACGGCGCCCGGCGAGGTGGTCGAGCTGTATGGGGAGCACGACCTCGGGCGCCAGCTCGACGGTGACGCCGCGCTCGGTGCAGGGGCAGGAGGAGTCGGCCCCTGGGCGGTCGAGAACGCGCTCGATGGCGGCGACGGTGAGCATGTGATTCAGCCGAAGCAACGATCGCGCCAGCCGTGCCGTGCGCTCATGCTCGCGCCGGCCGCCTCCCGAGCCGCGATCGACGGACGCCGCCCTTGTCGACATGTCGGCAGGCGTCGACACGTCGACATGGCGCTCGGGAACGCGCGATGGTCGCGCCTCCGGGCGCGGGCAGCGGCTCACGGCCTGCTCACGCGCCCGGTACGCGCGCTGGCGCGACGCCGCCGCCTCACGAAGAACCGCACCGATTTCAGGGTGGGTCGGTCGACGGTTCGGGCTCCGCAGGAAGACGGAACGAGAACGTGGCGCCCGCACGGCGATTGGGCTCCGCCCACAACCGCCCGCCGTGCCCCTCGATGATGGAGCGGCTGATCGCGAGCCCGAGCCCCATGCCGTGCGCCTTCGTCGTGTAGAACGCCGCGAAGAGCGGCTCGACATCGGCGTCCCCGAGCCCGATCCCGCTGTCCTCGACACTGATCCGTACCGCGGGCCGGCCTTCGTCCACGTCGCGCGAGCCGCGGATGACGAGCCGCCGCTCCGACGCGTCGACGCCCCCCATCGCGTCCATGCCGTTCATGACGAGGTTCAGCAGCACCTGCTGGAGCTGCACGCGATCGCCGATGACGACGGGCAGGTCTGCCGGCACGTCGGTGTGCACCGCCACGCGGCGCGCTCGCGCTTCGGCGGCTGCAAGCGCGACGACCTCGTCGACGACCGTCGACAGAGACAGCGGCGCGTGCTCCGGCGGCGAGCGCCTCGCGAGTCGTTGTACCCCGTCGATGATTCCGGCCGCCCGATCGGCATCGTGCACGACGTCGCGGAGGGCCTCGCGCAGCTCCGCCAGGTCCGGCCGAGCGCCGTCGAGCAGCGCCAGGCTCGCGCTCGCGTTATTCAGGATGGCGGCGAGCGGCTGCTTCAGCTCGTGGGCGAGCGATCCCGTGACCTCGCCGACCGTAGCGACGCGAGCAACGTGCGTCATCACCGCGCGCGCGTCCGCCAGCGCTGCCTCGGCCTGCTTCCGCGGCGTGAGATCGAGCGCGAACGCGATACCATCGTTGTCGGCTTCGTGCAGACTCGCCTCGCCGATCAGGACGGGCACCCGGCTGCCGTCCTTGCGGAGGACCTCCTTCTCGTACGGCTGCGCGGTGCCGGTCCGCTGGATCTCGGCGATCGCGCGCTCGTCCGCCTCTCGCCACTCCACCGGCGACAGGTCCGCCCAGCGGATGCGCCCGGACGCGAGATCCTCCCGCTCATATCCGATCATCCGCAGGAAGGCGTCGTTCGCCTCCGTGATCCGGCCGTCGCGCCGCCAGGTGAAGACGCCCATGAGATTCGCGTCGACCAGACGACGGAGGCGCGCCTCGCGCGCCTCGAGCTCGCGGTAGAGCCGCGCCTTCTCCAGCGAGATCGCCGCTTGTGACGCAAGCACGCGCAGCACCGCGAGCCGCGTCGGCGTGAAGACGCGCGCGGCGAGCCCATTCTCGAGGTAGAGCACCCCGACGAGATGACCTTGGTTGACGAGCGGGACGCAGCACGCGGAGCGCGTGCAGCCCGCGCGGACGTACTCGTCCGCCGAGAACGGGTTCTGCGCGCCCATGTCGTCCACGATCACGCTTTCCAGCGTCCGCACGACGTACTGTACGATCGCGTGCGGCAGCGGCGCGCGGGCGGCGGCTTCGTCGCACATGCGGACGACGACCGCGTCACCGGCGGTCGCCGCTTCGGCGACGAGGCGGTGATCGACGCCGCGCCGAAGCAGCAGCACGGCTCGCTCGGCACCGGCCTGCTCGATGGTGGTCCGCATCACCGCCTCGATCAACTGGTCGAGTACGGTCTCGCGTGCGATGGCGTTCGAGACCGCGATCACGGTCGCGAGGTCGAGTCCCTCGATCGGCGCCGACATCGTGGTCGTCGGACCCAGCGCGCACGCCGTGCCGGCCGCGTCCGGATGGGTCGCGTCGAGCTGCCGGACCTTCCCGATGGCGCCCCAGCGCTCGTACCCGGCGCGCGCCTCCCGGACATATGCTCGCGCGGTCGTCTCGAATCCGCGCGCCGCGTAGAACCGCCCGGCGAGCTCGTAGGCGAGCGCTTCATGGTGGACGAAGCCGTTCGTCCGCGCGCTCGCGATGGCGCGCTCGTACAGCTCCATCGCGTCCGCGTCACGACGCTCGAGGCGCGCGATCTCGGCGCCCACGAGCGCGACGCGGTCGTCGAAGTTCTCCGGGCACTGCACCGCCCAATCCGCGAGCCGGCGGTGGTGAGCCGCCAGCGCATCGCGGTCGTCGTGATCCCCGTCGGACCCCGGCGGCCGGCACCACGCGGCGCGAGCGAGCGCGGCGAAGAAGTGATAGTCGGCGAGATCGGCCAGCAAGATCGCGACGGACGGCGCCGTGGCAAAGAGCCGTCGCGCGCGTTCCGCCGCGTAGGTCGCGGCGACGTAGTCGCCGGCGAAGAAGCGGCCTTCGAGCCTCCGGATCCAGTAGAGGCATTCGGGCTGCGCGAAGGCCCGGCTGCGGGCCAGATGGCGCTCGAACGCGTCCTCCGCAAACGACGCGTCGTCGAAGCAGCCGAAGCGCGGCGTCTTTCCCCGTAGCATGCGCACGAGCTGCCGCTGCGCCGCGATGGTGTCGATGACGAAGTCGAACCGGGCTGCACGCGCGAACGCCCACCCGTGCTCGACCTCCCGCTCGACCTCCTCGAGCGGGTCGCCGGCGGCGAGCATGTTCGAGTTCAGGTGCAGGCAGGCATACGACGCGAACGTGAGGTCGCCGGCCTCGTTGGCGACCCGAAACGCGCGGCGGATGGGTTCGCGCGCTTCGCGTACGGGCCTCGTCCACGGGACGATGCGCCCGAACGCGTTGAGCGTCTTCCCCGCGAACCGGGCGAACCCGCGACGCTCGACCAGCTCACACGCGGCTTTGCCGAAACGGAAGCCGGCCGCATAGTCAGCGAAGCGTGCGCCGGCCAGCAGCCCGAGCAACGCGTAGTGCGGCGGGGCGCCGTCGCTGTTGCCGCCTTCCAGACTGATGTTCACCGCACGGCAGCTGACCAGCGCATAGAGGTTCGGGTCGGTGATGATCGCGGGCGCACCGAGCGTCGTCAGCACGTCGACGGTCGCCAGCGACTCGGGATCGGTCATTGCCGGGAGGTCGACGAGGCTCTCGATCGGCCGGCCCGCGAGCCGACGCCAGATGGCATCGTACTCCTGCCGCGCTTCGGCGTCGGTGGGATGCGGCGACCACTCGATCGCCATGCCTCGGAGGTAGTCGAGGCACACCGCGACCGCACGGTCGGTGTCTCCCAGCGTCGTGTACAGGTCGGCGCGCAGACAGACGACCGCGGCTCGCTGCGGCGCGCCTTTGGCATGCTGTGACACTGCGGCGAGACGGGCCTCGGCGGCCGGCAGGTCGCCGGTCAAGAACTCGCACTCGGCCCGGTGCAGCTCCAGGGCGAAGGCGAGGTCGTGGCACCGCTCCCACCGGTCGTCCGTCAGCAGCGCCGCTCCGGCCGTGAGGTACGCCAGAGCGGAGACGTATGCGGTCGACGCCTTGGCGCGCTCTCCGGCGAGCAGGTTCAGCTCTGCCACCTGCTCGCGCTCGTCGCGCGACGCGATCAGCTGCGCGCCGCGGTTCAGCTGGTTCACGACGTCGAAGACCCGGTCGGGGCCGAGCGCCGCGGCGAGCCGCCATCCGATCCCGAGATGCACGGCGGCACGCGACTCCTCGGAAACCAGCGAGCGCGCGGCCTCCTGCACGCGGTCGTGCACGAAGCGGTACCCCGTCGGCGTCCGCTCGATGAGCTGCTGCTGGACCGTCTCCTCGAGCGCGGCGTGGACCTCGGCTTCCGAGCCTGCGAACGCGATGGCGGCGGTCGCGACGTCGACCTCGTTCCCGAGGCACGCGAGCTCCTGGAGCGCCTTCCGAGCGCCGGCCGACAGGCGACCGAGCTTGCCCACCATCAGCTCGACGACGTTGTCCGTGAACCGCGCGGCCCGGATCCGTTCGAGATTCCAGGTCCAGCGACCGCGGCCGTGGTCGAGCTCCAGCAACCGCTCGTCGGCGAGCGCCTGCAGGAACTGGGTCACGAAGAACGGGGTGCCGGCCGTCTTCTCGTGTACGAGGCGCGCCAGCGGTGCGACGACGCCCCGCTCGGCACGCAGCGCATCGGCGATCAGCTGCCCGACGTCGTCGCACCCGAGCGGTGCGAGTGCGATCTCCTGCACGGAGGCCCCCGCACCGCGCATCGCCGCGAGCCTGCGCGTCAGCGGGTGGGAGCCGTCGATCTCGTCGTTCCGATACGCGCCGATCAGGAGGAGCGGGCCGACATCGGGCTCGCTGAGCAGGATCTCGAGCAGGTCGAGCGTCGCCGCGTCGAGCCATTGCAGGTCGTCGAGGAACAGGGCGAGCGGGTGGTCCGGACGGGCGAAGACGCCGAGGAACCGCCGGAACACCCGCTGGACGTGGTTGTGCGCGTCGTGCACCGGCAGCGGCAGCACGGGCGTCGGCTCGCCGACGACGAGCGTCAGCTCCGGAACCACGTCGACGATCAGCTGCGCGTTCGCGCCGAGCGCGTCCGTCAGTGCGTCACGCCAGCCGGCCAGCTCCGCGTCGCGCTTGCAGAGCAGATGCTGGACGAGGCTGCGGAAAGCTTGCGCGAGCGTCGCGTACGGGACGTCGCGCCTGTACTGATCGAACTTCCCGGCGGCGAAGAGTCCGCGCGTCGGGACGAGCGCCTTGTGGAGCTCGTGCACGACCGCCGATTTCCCGACACCCGAGGAGCCGGCGACGAGCACCAGCTCCGTCGTACCCCTCCTGACCACGCGGCCGAACGCATCGAGCAGCGTCTCCACCTCGCGCGCGCGCCCGTAGAGCCTTTCGGGGATCTGCAGCCGGTCCGGGAGATCGCGCTCGCCGAGCGAGAAAGCGACGATCCGGCCCCGGTTTCCCCACGCCGCGAGGCAGCGGCGGAGATCGTGTTTGACGCCGGCCGCCGTCTGATAACGATCCTCGGGCGCCTTCGCTAGGAGTTTCATCACGATGGTGGACAGCGCCTCCGGCACGGTGCGCAGCCGCTCCGCCGGCGGCACGGGCACGCGAGCGATGTGGCAGTGGACCCATTCCATGGGATCGGACGCCGTGAACGGGAGGCTGGCCGTCAGCAGCTCGTAGAGCGTCACGCCGAGCGCATAGAGATCGCTCCGCGCATCGACCGACCGATTCATCCGGCCCGTCTGCTCGGGCGCCATGTACGCCAGCGTGCCCGCGATGATCTCGGGCGGCTCCGGCGCCTGGCGCTGGCGCGGCAGGCGCGACGCGATCCCGAAGCCCATGAGGCGCGCCTCGCCCATCGCGCGGTCCACGAGCGCATTCGCCGGCTTCACGTCCTTGTGGATGAGGCCGAGCCCATGCAGCTCGGAGAGCGCGTGCGCCAGCCCGACGGCGATGCGTAGCGCCGATCCCGGCTCCATCGGCGCGTCGACCAACCGATCGAGGGGCTCGCCGCCGGGGTCGTCCAGCACGAGGGCCGGGCGGCCGTCGTCGTCGACGAGCGCGCGCGGAACGACGGCCCAGGCCGGCTCGAAGTCGGCCGCGAGCGCGTATTCCCGCCCGAGCTTCGCGACCGTTGCGGGCGACGGGCGCGTCGCGATGGGCGTCAGCAGGAGGATGGACGGTTCGCCGTGCCGCGTGGCATGTCGGCCGCGGGAGAGCGCGAGCTCGCCGTCCTCGCGGAGCGTCTCGCGCACGTACGCCGAGAGGTCGATCGGCTCGCTGCTCCTCGGACGGACCGCCATGGCGTCGTCAGCCGTGTAGAACGTCCCGAACGGTGGGTCCACCCGGACGCCACCGCAGGATGCCGTCCGCCAGTCCTCGCGCACGCCCATCAGGAGACACGTCGACATGTCGACGCGCGCCGACATGTCGACAGGCGGCGCCCGCCGGTCGCGGCTCGGGAAGCGGCCCGCACGAGCGTGAGCGCGCGGCGCCGGATGGCGCGATCGTTGCTCCGAGCGAATCGCATGCTGACGATGGGCACGTCATTCGTTTCCCGCTGCAAACACCGTCGAGCCGTCGCTCCGACGAGCGTCACCGGCGCGACTGGCGCGCCGCTCCGGCTACGAGCCGTGCTTCGTGCCGACCGAGGGTCGTCATGACGCGGGGGCTCGCAGCGGCGTCGGTCGCCGAGCCCGGAATCTTGGAGCGCGGTGAACCGGTCGAGCTGGCGCCCGAGACGCTGCTTCCCTCGCAGCTCGACCGGTTGAAGCGCGGCACCGCTCCCGAGCACCGCCTCATGCTGGCCGTGCTCGAAGACGCCGTCCGCGTCTACCAGGTCGGCTGCCTGTCGAGCCATACGGGCGGCCGGCTGCAGTTCCGTGAGACTGCGGAATGGTTCGCCTCCGACGACACGTCCTCACCGTTCTGCTTCGTCACGATCTGCGAGCTCTTCGGGCTCGACCCCGACTTCCTGCGGTCCGGCCTCCGCCGGTGGAAGGAGCGGCACGCCCCGAAAGAGGCTCCGCGCACCGCGCCGGTCATCCCGTTCGCGGTCAGGCACGCCCGGAGGTCCGTGCCGCGTGCGCCCGTCACTGCTCCGCCCGCTCCGGCGGAGACCGAGATACCGAGCGAGGTCGTCGGCGAAGCTGAGTCCTGCGCGCCGGTGGACTTTGTCACGTCCATCCGACAGGCAGTCGAGACGCTGTCCCGCGGAGAGGACTATCCGACGGTCCAGCAGACCGCCGAACTGGTCGGCATCAGTGTCCGTACGCTCCAGCGCGGTCTTGCAGCCGCCGGGGTGAGCCACGAGGCGCTGGTCGCGCAGACGCGGTTCGCGGCGGCTGCTGTCCTGCTCGAACAGGCGAACGGCACGATCCTGGACGTCGCACTCTCTCTCGGGTACTCGGACCACGCGAACTTCACGCGCGCCTTCCGGCGGTGGGCGGGATGCTCGCCGCAGAAGTATCGAATGAGGTGCGGGCGACGCCCGCAGGTCCACGACCGCCGTGCCGCCCGAGCGCTGGCTGCGGGCTGCACGGGCCGCCGTCGCGCCGTGTGAGCAATCTGACAGCCCGGCCGCGGGACCTCCCCGCGTACTGGTCGCCGGGACAGAGCGTGCCGGATCGCAAGGGAGAACCATGGAACCAGCATATGTCTCTGCCGTCGCCGCCTTGGCCGGGTCGGCGATCGGCGGTCTCACCTCCTTGGCGGCATCGTGGATCACGCAGCGGGTCCAGGTGGGCGCCCAGCAACTCGCGCATGTTCTCAGGACTCGCGACGATCTGTACAAGGACTTCATCGAGCAGGCATCACAGTCGTTCGTCGACGCCGTGGAGCACAGCGAGATCGATGAAGGGAAGATGGTTCGCCTGTATGCCCTGGTCAGCCGGATGCGCGTCTCGTCGTCGCAGGCAGTCGTCGCACAGGCCGACAAGGTCATGCGACTGCTCATCGAAACCTACCGCGCCCCGAACCGGACCTTGGGCGAGGCGGCGGACAGCGTCCGGGCCGGCGAGCTCGACCCGTTGCTGGCTTTCAGCGAAGCGTGCCGCGACGAATCGACGAAGCGGGCTCTCGTCGCGAGGTGACATCGGAGCTCCTCGGGCCGGGCACGATGTCGACGAGGGAGGTCCGCGTCGCGGTCGCGCTCGCGGCCGCGCTCTGCGCCTGGACCGCCCCGGCTCATTCGCAGACGCACCTACCAGATCCCGCTGGTCCGACCGCTGTGCGCCCCGTGCGTGCCCGGGAGTTGCGAGTGCGGCTCGTCATCGGGTCAGGAGCAGGGCGAGCACCTGGGCGGTGAGGACGCGCAGCAGCGTGGTGAGGGGGTAGACGGTGGCATAGGCGATCGTGGGTGCGTCGGACCCCGAGAGGTTCGTCGCGAAGCTGAGGGCCGGAGGATCCGTCATGCTGCCGGCCAACAGACCGGAAAGCACGCTGAAGTTCATCTTGAGGACCGCTCGCGCGAACACGGCGACAGTGAGCAGGGGCACGACGGTGACGCACAGGCCGGCGCCAAGCCAGCTGAGTCCGCTCGCACTGAAGACGCTGGCGAAGAACGTGGGCCCGGCGCGCAGCCCGACGGCGGCGAAGAAGAGCGCGATCCCGAACTCGCGAAAAGCCAGGTTCGCGTTCACGGGCATGTGACACACGAGGCGCCCGATGCGCCCGAAGCGCCCGAGCACGAGCGCCACGAGCAACGGGCCTCCGGCCAGGCCGAGCCGCACCGGCTGCGCGAGCCCGGGCAGCGCGATGGGCGCCGTCCCGACGACGAGGCCGGCGAGAATCCCGATGAAGAACGCGACGAAATGCGTCTCGTCGAGCTCCTTCACCGCGTTGCCGAGCAGCCGCTCGGTGCGGCCGAGCGCCTCCGCGTCGCCGACCACCCGCACCATGTCGCCGAACTGCAGCCGGAGGCCCGGCACCGCGGTCAGCTCGATGTCCGCGCGCGTCACGCGGGTGACGACGGCCCCGCATCGCGCGTCGAACGCGAGCTCGCCGACGGTCTTGCCGAGCACCTCCTTGCACGTCACCACGATCCTCCGCTGGGTCACCTTGCCCGGCGCCCGGTACAGGTCCTCGTCGCTGCGCCGCCCGACCACGCGCTGGAACTTGTCCAGCATGTCGCCGGTCCCCACGGCGAGGATCGAGTCGCCGTGCTGGAGCAGCATGCCGCCTGTCGCCACGTGCACGTCGGTCTCGCCGACCCGGCGGTGGCGCGACACGATCACTCCCGTCTCGGCGCGCGAAGGGATGTCGTCGATGGAAATTCCCGTCAGATTCGGGTTGTCCACGACCAGCGTCCGGTGCTCGAGCGGCCGGGCGCGGCCGCGTTGCTGCGCCGCCAGCGCCTCGGCCTCGGCGCGCGCGTCGATGCGGAACAGGCGCCGTAGCAGGAGCAGGCTGGCGATTATCCCGGTGATCCCCGCGGGATACGTCACGGCGTACGCCAGCGCGGGCAGCGTGAGCCGGTCCGCGGCGACGTCAGGCAGAGTGCTCAGGGTCTGCTGCGCCGCCCCCAGGGACGGCGTGTTCGTAGTGGCGCCTGCCAGCATTCCGAGGACGCCCGCGGGATCCAGGCCGAGCAGCCAGCCGAGCGCCACCGCCAGCCCCGCGCCGAGAAACACCACGCCTGCCGCCAGCGCGTTCAGCCGGACTCCGGCTTCGCGTAGCGCGGCGAAGAAACCGGGTCCCAGCTGCAGCCCGATCGTGAACACGAACAGGACCAGCCCGAGCTCCTTCACGAAGTCGAGCGTCGCGTGGTCGACCGGTTCGCCGACGCGGCCGGCGACGATGCCCGCGAAGAGTACCCCTGCCGTGCCGAGCCGGATGCCGCGGATCTCGATACTGCCGAGCGCCATGCCGACACTGCACACGAGCGCGAGCACGCCGATCGCGTGCGCGGCCGAGTGCGCGTCGTGAAGCTGGATCAGTCCGCTCATCGGTCGGACGAAACCCTTTCGGCCGGGGCAATCGCGCAGTGCGCGGAACGATCGCCAGGACTCGGCAGACGCTCCACTGCTACTTCGTCTGCACGGATCGGACGTACTCGGCGATCAGCACCACGATCCCGCGCGCCGCCGCTGCCTGCGCCGACGTGCCGAGCTGCTGCTCACGGCGGATCTGCTCCCACACGGACGCGTGGGGTGAGCGCATGTCGACCTGCTCGACCACCGCAATCCAGTCGCCTGCCGGGAAGTGACCGTCGTGCCGAACGACGTAGCGTCGCAGGTCGACGGGCGCGCGGTTCGACTGGTACACCGCTGAGCCTGGACCGCCGCCCGGTCCGTGGCACGACGCGCAGTACTTGTCGTACCAGACGCGTCCGGCGGCCGCCTGCATTTCGCCGATCCGTCTTTCGTCGCTCGATCGCTCCGCGACCGCGACTCCGGCGATCAGGACCGCCGTCACGGCGATTGCCGCGACGAGGACCTTCCTCGTTCGGCTCCGCACCAGTCCCTCGTGCATCA
>Ga0180063_1000336_pt1 | contig 12352 bp, 10 predicted proteins | sample EasRivT47_16_10D_FD_121776 | JGI IMG/M metagenome (GOLD analysis project Ga0180063, IMG submission 121776) | Soil microbial communities from meander-bound floodplain in the East River, Colorado, USA - East River metaG ERMLIBT47_16_10D | ecosystem: Environmental > Terrestrial > Soil > Floodplain ...
GAGACCCGTTGCAGCGGCCACCAGACCACGGCCGAGCTCCCGTCCTGCAGCGGGATGTCCTGCGGATAGAGCTCGGTGTCGTCGGGTGTCGTCCCGCCGAACTGGGCGGCGAGCTCCTCGCGCGACGCCGGCGGAATCCAGCTCGCCGGGTCGCCGCGGTAGCTCGGCGGGTACGTGACGGCCTTCCATTCGAGCAGCGCCGGGTCTTGCAGGATGTCCTTGACGCGGGTCGGGTCCTCGACGCCGGGCAGCTCGATCAGGATCCGGGTCCCGTCGATCCCGGCCCGGCTCACCGTGCGCTCGCTGACCCCCAGGCTATCGATGCGCCGGCCGATCGTGGCCAGCGTGCGCTCGACCGCCTCGGCCTCGACCGCGGTCCGGTAGCTGGCCGGCATGATCGCGCGCCAGGTCCCCGCTCCGGTCTCCGAAGCATCCCAGCTGCGCACGACGCGCTCGAGCCGCTCGCGGATGTCGCTGCGCCTTCCGGGGTCCGTTCCGCGGATCTCGATCGTCCCCGCCGCCGGGGCGACGATCGAGGCGTAGGCGATTCCGTCCGTCTTCAGCAGCTGCCCCAGCGACGTCACCACCCGGTCGGTCTCGTAGCGCACGGCGGACTCCGTGTCCACCTGCATCAGGATGTGCGAGCCGCCGCGCAGGTCGAGTCCCAGGTTGATGCGCTTGTCGAGCGGGAACGCGAAGGCCGCGGCGAGGAGCACGACCGCGGCGATCAGCAGGAACTTCCAGACCAGGGGCTTCGACATCGGCCGTCCTTCGCTCGCCCGCGCCCTACTCGTCCGACGCCGGCCGATCGGCGATGGCGTGCTTGGCGACGTCGATCTTGACCTGGTCCGCGATCCGGACCTGCACGATGTGCTCGGCCACGCCGACCACCGTCCCGTAGATTCCACCGCTGGTGATGACGCGATCCCCGTTCTTGAGGCTGTGGAGCATCTCGGCGTGCTGCTTCTGCTTCTTGCGCGCGGGTGCGATCAGCAGGAAATAGAACACGCCGAAGATCAAGAGCATCATCACCAGCGTGGTGACGAACGAGCCGCCCCCTTCGGCCGGGGGCCGTTGGGCGCTAGCCAGGAGTACCGGCCAACTGTGGAGCATGGTGGTTGAGCTCGCCCCGTGCACGCGGAAAAGACCGGGATTCTGACGCAGGCGAGCCGAACCGTCAAGGAAGGCCGTCGCGCCAGCCGATGAGCGCCATCATCCGGCCGGCCACGACCCCGTCCCGGCGGTACGAAAAGAACAGGTCGGAGCGACACGCGGTGCACCAGGGCGCCACGCTGACGCGCTCCGTCGGGACCCCTGCCGCGAGGAGCTGCAGGCCGAGCGCACGGGTCAGATCGAGCGACGGACGGCCGGCGCGGCCCCGGGCCGCGACCTGCTCCGCGGGCGTGCGCGTCCGTTCGGCCACCGCCCGCACGACCTCGGGACCGACCTCGTAGCAGCACGGCCCGATCGTGGGTCCGATCGCGACGACGAGCCGCGCCGGCGGCACACCGGCCCGCCCGAGCGCGGCCAGGGTCGACGCGACGACGCCCGCCGCCGCACCCCGCCACCCGGCGTGGATCGCCGCGATCGCCGAGCCGTCCTCGGCGGCGAGGAGGAGCGGCGCGCAGTCCGCGGTGCGAACGGACAGCACGGTCGGGGAGCGGTGCGCCGCGATCGCGTAGAGCGCGTCGCCCGCTCCGGCCTCCCCGGCGACGAGGCCTCCGTGTGCCTCGACCGCTCTCGCCCCGTGCTCCTGTTCGAGCACGAGCGGCTCCCGGTCTCCCAGCCCTGCCGCGTGGCACAGCGCGCGACGTCGCTTCCGCTCGACCGGCGCGGCCTGGCGCGCGGGACCGAGGTCGAAATCGCTCGCCGCGTCCCCCGCACGCCGCGTGGAAAACGCGTGGGCCACCGGGGGGACACCCTGCAGGATTCCAGCCGTGACGACCCAGGTCTCGGCACGCCGCTCGAGCTGCCAGTCGTGAGACGCCAAGTTCGGCGCTACTTGAGCGACTTGAGCAGCCCCTGGATCTGTGAGACGTCGGGCGCGTTCGGCGCCAGGCGCACGTACTCGGCGAGCGCGGTCTTGGCGCCCGTCGAATCCCCCGTCCCGAGCAGCGCGAAGCCGAGCTGCTTGTGCGCCTGCACGTAGTCCGGCTTCAGCTCGATCGCACGCTTGAACGCCGAGATGGCCTTGCGCACGTCGGCATCGCTGCGCTTGGGCTTGTTGATCGCGAGCGCGCCGATGTTGTAGAAGACCTGAGGCGCACGGTTCGGATCGAGGGTCACGACCTTCTCGAACGCAGCCTCGGACTTGTCGATCTTTCCGGACTTGGCATACAGGTCTCCCAGCGAGACCCAGGCGTCCGCGTCCTGCGCGTCGATGCCCGTGATCGCCTCGTAGGTGGCGATCGCCCCGGCCGTATCCCCGTCCTCGGCCGCGAGCGCGGCGCTCTGGTGCAACACGCGCGTCTCCTCCGGGAACTGCGCGCGCGCCGCCTCGAGCGTCTGCTTGGCGGCGGCGCGGTCGTCCTGGGCCAGATAGCAGCTGACGAGGAGCAGGCGGTTCTCCAGACGGTCGGGCTCGAGCTCGACGGCCCGCGCGGCCTCGGTCGCGGCCTCGGCGGGCTGCTCGAGCTGATACAGGACCTTGGCCAGCGTGCGGTGGCGCTCGGGATCGTCCGTCTTCTCCACGATCGCCTCGCGGAACAGCGGCAGCGACCCCGCGGTATCGCCGGCCGCGACGAGCGACAGCGCTTCGTTCCAGGGGTCCTTCTGGGCCGTCGGCGCGGGAAGACCGGCGGCCGCGGCGGCCGCGGCCGCCGCGGCGTCTGCGGCGGCCTGCCGCTCGGTCGCCACCTCGGCCTCGGTCGAGAACGTCAGATCGATCGTCGCGATGCCGAACGGCCGGATCTGGACCGCGGGGATCGGCGCATCGAGCTTGATCTTGGTGGTGTAGGGGTCGCCGACGAGCATCCGGTTCATGTTCCGGCTCTCGACGCTCATCGACACCGGCACCCACCCCGGCGCGACGACCTCGATCTTCCAGTGGTCGTCGGGAGTCGGGTTGAACATAGCGGTGACGAAGTACTTCCCCTTCTTGTTGGATTTCCCCTCGTAGGTCGTGCCACCGGCGACCGGCGTCAAGCGCACGATCACGTCGGCCAGCGGCTGGCCGCTCGCGTCGGCCACCGTCCCATTCACGTCCGAGGTCGCCGGTGGAGCCGGCACGGGCACCGCGGCCGCCACGGCGAGCAGTACGATCGTCCCGAGAGTCCGCAGTCGCATGGCCACCATCCTGTTCGCCTGCGCGGGTGTCCGCGGGCCCGGTGGGATTATACAATCCCGGCGTGCCCCGACCTGCAACCAGCCGGCCCGTCCGCGACTCGGCGGTCCAGATGACGGAGATCGTGCTGCCCGAGGACTCGAACGCCCACGGCTCGATCTTCGGCGGCCGCGTGCTGGCGCTGGTCGACAAGTGCGCGGCGGCCGTGGCGATCCGCCACGCCCGCTCGCCGGTCCTGACCGCCGCGCTCGACTCGGTGTCCTTCGTCAGCCAGGTCCGGATCGGCGATCTGCTGACGCTCGACGGCCGGCTGAACGCCGTGTTCGGCTCGTCGATGGAGGTCGAGGTCGCCGTGCGCTCGGAGGACCCCCTGACCGGCGAGCGCAAGGTGACGACCCGGGCGTTCGTGACGCTGGTCGTCGTCGATGGCACGGGTCGGCCGGCCCCTGCTCCGCGGCTGCAGTTGCGCACCGCAGCCGAGCGGCGCCGGGCGCGCGAGGCGCTGGCCCGGCGGACGGCGCGCCTGAAGGCGCGTCAGGCCTGAGGGTTCGAGACCCGTCCCCTGCCGCCGCAGGTCGGGCAGTCTCTCTCGAGCAACTCCGCGAGTCCCGGACCGAGCCGCTCGCGTGTCAGCTCGAGCAGTCCGATCTCGCTCAGGCCGACGATGCGCGTGCGAGCGGGGTCGCGAGCCAGCTCCTCGGCACACGCATCGACGACCCCGCGCAGCGCCAGCGGATCGCTCGGCGAGATCCAGTCCACCACGATCGCGCCGCCCAGGTCGCGCAGGCGCAGCTGGCGCGGGATCTCGCGCGCGGCCTCGCGGTTCGCCGACTCCCAGGCGTCCGACCCGCCGTCCACGTCGATGCTGACCAGCGCCGCCGTCTCCTCGATCGTCAGCGTCCCTCCCGAAGGCAAGGCCACGCGCGGCGCGAGGGCTTCCGCCACGGCCCCACCGATCTCCTCGTCGAAGAGCGTGCCCGCCCCGGACACGAGCCGCGTGCGACCGATCAGGTCGGGTGCCGTGACCGCGAGTCGATCGAGCACGATCGAGCGCAGTTCGAGGTCGTCAAGCAGGATCTCCTCGAGCTCGTCGGCGCCGGGCGCGTCCCGCAGCGCCCGCTCGACGAGATCGGGCTCGGACTCGAGCAGTGCCGGCGGTCCCGGCTCTCCGGCGCGTACCGCGATCGCACGCCAGCGCTCGGCGAGCCGCGTCGCTTCGTCCCGCACATGGTCCACGTGCGCAGTCGCTGCGGCGGCGCGCACGATCCAGCCGGCACCGGGTGGTGCAGCCAGACTGTCCACGAGCGCGCGGAGGCGCTCGCGCACGCCGGGATCGCGCACACGACGCGAGATCGCCCGGCGCGCTCGTGTGGCGTCGAGGACCAGGTAGCGGCCGGCGAGCTGGATCCGTGTCGTCAGCTCGGCGACCTTACCGGCACGCGGCCCCCGCCGCACCTGGACCGCCAGCTCGTGCCCGGGCTTCAAGATCTCGCGAGTCGGGAGGAACCCGCTCGCGTCCCGGTCCAGGTCGACGAACGCCGCCTGCACCCCGTGGAGCACGCGGCTCACGCGACCCCGCACGATCCGCCCGCGGCCAAGCGTGGCCCGTGGATCCTCGAGGTCGAGCGCGACGATCCGGCCGCCCTCGCGCAGCGCGGCCCACAGGCGCCCGCGCCCGCGGCTAAGCAACAGCGCCGCGGGCCTCGACACGATCCGCCACGGCCGCCTCGAGCAGCGGACCGACCAGCTGCTCGCCCGACCCCACGAGCAGCTCCTCGCGCACGATCTCGTCGCGGACCGCGTCGCGTCCCGTCAGAGCCCGCACGACCTCCTCGGGACGCACCGACGCGCCGCTCGATCGCAGCACGAGCGTCATGCCGACCGCGTCGGCGCCGAGCGCCTCGAGCTCGAGCAGCTCCGCGGCCAGGTCGAACGTGCGCGTCTGACCGTCCTTGGTTTCGCGCCGGACCTCGACCGAGCCACGCGAGCGTAGCGCGGCGACTGCCGCCGCAGCATCCACGCCCGAGCCCAGACGGGCCCGGAAACGTGCCGCGCGGACTGATTCCGCGATCGGGCCGATCTCGGCTCCGATCGCGCGCAGGCCCAGGCAGCTCACGCCCGCGGGCGACGCGGCATCGATGCGGGCGCGCGCGCGCTCGACGTCCAGCGGCTCGAACACCTCGAAGTCGACGTACTCGGCCTCGGAGGCGATTCCGACGGACAGCGCGGGACCGAAGCTCACGCGCGGCTTCGGGTTGAAGCCGCTCGAGTAGGCCAGCTCGAGCCCGGCCCGCCGCAGGGTGCGGAGCACGAGGCGCGTCAGGTCGAGATGGCCGAGGAAGCGCAGCCGCCCAGGCTTGCTGAAGCGCGCGCGATAGCGGTATTTCGGCCGAGTCGGCGGCGTTTCCGGCTCGGCCGGCGCGCAGCCGGCGGGGGCACCGGGGCCGGGGGCCACGGGCGTCGACAGCACGGGCAGGTCGCTGCGCAACGAACGGCCCGTGGTCTCGGCCACGACCCCCTTGACGCAGTCGCGGGCGAACGGCGCGCAGCCGTGACAGTCCGTGGGGCCGCAGACCGTCAGCGTCGCCGCCTCGAGCGCGCGGCGCAGCTCGAGCGCCAGCCACTTGCGGTTGACCCGCGAATGCACCACGTGCCAGGGCAGCGGCGCCTGCGGGTCGAGGTCGCGGTAGGCGTAGCGCTCGGGATCCACGCCGCACTCGACGAACGCGCGCTCCCAGGCCTCGGCCCGGAACATCTCGCTCCAGCCGTCGAAGCGCGCGCCGTGGCGCCAGGCGGCCTCGAGCACCCGAGCGAGCGCGCGGTCCCCGCGCGAGAACACGCCCTCGAGGAAGCTCGTCTGGCCGTCGTGGTGCTTGAAGCGCACGCCACGGCCGACGCGCGAGGCGATCCGATCGTGCTTGCGCCGCAGGTTGTCGAGGCGATCCATGCCGAGCCACTGGAACGGAGTCTCGGGCTTGGGGATGAAGGACGAGGCCGACATCGTGACCAGCGGTCCCTTGGTGCGACCGCGCACCCGCCGGCCGATCGCCGCGATCGCGTGGGCCAGGTCGACCATCGCGTCGACGTCGGCGTCGGTCTCCGTCGGGAGCCCGATCATGAAGTACAGCTTCACGTGGTCCCAGCCGGCCTCGAAGGCCAGGCGACACGCGGTCAGGATCTGCTCCTCGCTCAGATTCTTGTTGATCACGTCGCGCATCCGCTGCGAGCCGGCTTCGGGCGCGATCGTGAACCCGGACTTGCGCACGCGCCGGACCTGCTGCGCCAGCTCGGCGGTGATCGTCGAGGCGTGCATCGAGGACAGCGAGATCGAGACCTTGCGCGACTCGAAGCGATCCATCAGGTCGTACATGACCGGGTGGATGGCCCCGTATTCGCCCGTGTTCAAGGACGAGAGCGAGAACTCGTCGTAGCCCGTCGCCCGCACGGAGCGGATCACGGTGTCGCGCACCTGGTTCGGGTCGCGCTCGCGCGTCGGGCGGTAGACGTAGCCGGCCTGGCAGAATCGGCACCCCACCGGGCAGCCGCGCATCACCTCGACCGAGATCCGATCGTGGACGATCTCGCCGTGCGGCACGATGATCCGATCGGGGAACGGGTAACGATCGAGATCCATCAGAATCCGTCGCTGCACCGGATAGGGCGCGTCTCCGATCGGCTCGGGGATCAACAGCCCGTGGGCGGGATGCGGCGCGGCCGCGTAGAGTGCCGGAGCGTAGATCCCCTCGATGCGCGCCGCCTCGCGCACGATCGTCGCCCGGTCGGCGCCGGCCTGGCGCAACGCCTTGAGCCGGTCGAGGAACTCCGGGATCATCTCCTCGCCGTCGCCGACGAACACCAGATCGACGAACTCGGCCAGCGGCTCGACGTTGAACACGACCGGACCGCCGACGACGACGAGCGGATCGTCGTCGCCGCGCTCGGCCGAGCGCAAGGGGATTCCGCCCAGATCGAGCATCTCGAGCACGTTCGTGAACGTCATCTCGTACTGCAGGGAGAAGCCGACGACGTCGAACGCGCGGAGCGGCGTCCCGGTCTCGAGACTGCCGAGCGGGATCTTCCCGCGGCGCAGCGCGTCCCCCAGATCGGGCCAGGGGCAGAACACGCGCTCGGCCGCCGTGTCGGCTCGATCGTTGAGCAAGGAGTACAGGATGCGGTACCCGAGGTGCGACATCCCGATCTCGTACACGTCGGGAAAGGCCAGGGCGAACTTCAGGTCGACGCGGGCGTGGTCCTTGACGATCTCGTTCCATTCGCCGCCGATGTAGCGCGACGGGCGCTCCACCGACCCGAGCAGCGCATCGAGGGCCGCGTCGGCGCGTCCGCGGGGGTGGGTGGCGGGCATGCGGTGCTCTCCTTCGCGATCGGCCCCTCCAGTGTACATGGCCCGGGGTCGGGTGCTCAGTTGACGAAGCGACGCGTGCGCACGTTGACCACGAGGGCCATGCCGCACAGGGCGGCCACGAGCGCGGATCCGCCGTAGGACAGGAACGGCAGCGGCACGCCGATCGTGGGCAGACGGCCCAGGATCATCCCGACATTGATCGCCATCTGGCCGGTGATCCAGACCACGAGCAGCATGCACAGGCAAGTGCCGAGGCGATCCTGCGCCGAGCGTGCGGCGACGATGCCCCGCCACATCAGGTAATAGAACAGGCCGAGGACCGCGACCGCCCCGAGGAATCCCGTCTCCTCGGCGAACGTCGAGAGCACGAAGTCGGTGTGCTGGGCCGGCAGGAAGTTGAGCTGGCCCTGCGTGCCGGCGAACAACCCCTTGCCGACGAGGCCGCCCGAGCCGATGGCGATCTTGGATTGGCGGACCTGGTAGCCGACCCCGCTCGGATCCCGCTCGGCGTCGAACATCGTCAGGATGCGCTCTTTCTGGTAGGCCTTGAGGTGGGTCCAGCCGACCGGCGCGAGCAAGAGCGCCAGGACCGCGAACCCCACCAGGACCTTCCAGCGCACGCCGCCGATCATCAGCGCGGTCGCGAAGATCGGCACGAAGATCAGCGCGGTACCCATGTCGGGCTGCAGCGCGATCAGCCCGACCGGAGCCGCGACGAGCAGTCCCATCTCGCCCAGCTGGCGCAGCCCCATGCTCGAGCGAACGCGCCGCGCCAGGTATACGGCGAGCACGAGGCAGGTCGTCCACTTGGCCAGCTCCGAGGGCTGTGCGCGCAGCGCGCCGACCTCGAGCCACGAGCGATTGCCGCCCACTTCGCGACCGAAGGCCAGAACGAACCCGAGCAGCAGCAGCGCCAGACCGTGGAGCACGAGCGCGAGCGCGGCCCACAGTCGGTAGTCGACCGCGACCACGACCGCCGCGGCCACGATGCCGACGGCGAGCCAGGCCAGCTGCATCTTCCACAGACCGGACCTGCCGCCGTGCTCGGCCGTGGCGGAGGCGATCGACACGAGGCCGATCGTGCACAGCGCCAACGTCGCCAGGATCGTCGGCGCGTCGAGGCTAGCGAGCAGCCGTCGGCCGGTCACGGCTCTCCTCCCGACGCAGGCTGCGCGCGGCCTGCAGCCCCGGTGCGGCCGGGGGCCCCGCGGGGGCCTCCTCGCCGAAGAACACCTCGAGCACCTTGCGCACGATCGGCGCGGCCGAGGTGCCGCCGTGCCCGCCGTGCTCGACGACCACGGCAAAGGAGACGCGCGGGTTGTCGACCGGCGCGTAGCCCACGAACCAGGCGTGATCGCGCTCGGCCTTGGGCAGCTCGTCCGCGTCGATCCCGGCCGAACGCTTGAACACCTGGGCCGTTCCGGTCTTGCCCGCGACCGTGAAGCCGCCTCGCGTCACCGAGCGTCCGGTTCCGGACTCGACCACCATCTCGAGGCCGCGGCGCACGGTCTCGAGCGTCGTGGCCGAGATCGCGACCTCGCGCGGGGCCGGCTGGCTCGCCCGAGCGAGATGCGGACGGGGCAATCGCCCGGTCGCGACACCGGCGATCATCGTCGCCATCTGGATCGGGGTCACGGCGATCAGGCCTTGGCCGATGGCGACCGAGATCGTGTCGCCGGGGTACCAGGGCTCGCCGTGCGCGCGCTGCTTCCACTCGGGGGAGGGCAGGATCGCCTCCTCTTCACCGGGAATGTCGATGCCCGTCGGCGCACCGAGGCCGAGGATCGCGCCGTAGCGCTGGATCGGCTCGATGCCCAGGCGCTGTCCGAGGTGATAGAAGTAGACGTTGCACGACTGCGCCAGCGCACGCTCCAGATCGACGCGACCGTGGCCGCCCTTCTTCCAGCACAGCCGGCGGTGCCCGTAGATCACCGTCGAGCCGGCGCAGTACAGCGCGTCCGCAGGATGGATCGTCCCCGTCTCGAGCCCGGCGATCGACATCACGACCTTGAACGTCGAGCCCGGGGCGTAGGCGCTGGCGATCGCCCGGTCGTGGAGCGGCCGGCCCTCGTCGGTGTTCAGCGCTTGCCAGGCCTCGCGCGTCAACCCGTCGGCGAAGCGATTCGGGTCGAAGGCCGGGGTCGAGGCGAGCGCCAGCACCTCGCCCGTGCGCGGGTCGAGGAACACGCCGGCCCCCGCCTCGGCGCCGAGCGCCTCGACCAGGGCCCGCTGCATGCGGATGTCGAGCGTGATCTCGAGCGGCGCGCCGTGGCCCGGTTCCTCCAGCACCTGCGAGTCGCCGATCTGGCGTCCGAGACTGTCCACCGAGGCCACCATCCAGCCGCGCACGCCGCGCAGCGGATCGTCGAACGCGCGCTCGATGCCCGACTTGCCGACGATGTCGCCGCGAAACAGCGTGGTCGTGTCTTCCGCCGTCTGGAGCCGGGCCTCGTTGACCTCGCCGACGTAACCGATGGCGTGCGCCGCGAGCCGGCCCTCGGGATAGTGGCGGCGGGCGGTCTGCCGGACCTCGATCGACGGGAAGCGGTCGCGTCGCGCCTCGATCCGCGCGAGCTCGGCCAACGTCACGTCCTCCTTGACCGTCAGCGCCTCGAACGACGGCCGCGAGCGAGACTCCTCGAGTCGTCGGCGCAACGCGTCGACCGGCTCGCCGAGGATCGGGGCGAGTCCCGCGAGCTGCCGCTCCAGGCTCGGATCCGCGTCGCGGCGCAGCAGCAGGTCGAGTGACGGGCGCGTGGAGGCGATCACGCGGCGCTCGCGATCGAAGATCTCGCCGCGCGTCGCCGGCAGCGGGATGCGACGGAGCCGGTTGTTCTCCGCCAGCACCCGATACTCGTCGCCGTGCACGCCCTGCAGGTACCAGAAGTCGAAGACGAAGGCCAGCACGAGCAGGGTCACCGCGACCTGGACCAGCACGATCCGGCGCTCGACCACCTGCCCGAACAGGTAGTCCTTGAGCTCCCAGCGCTCGCGGTAGTCCATCGCTTACCTCGTCCGGCTCGACCGGCCTTCGTGCAGGCGCCGCGTGAACCCGAACGCCAGCACGACCAGCCCGCCGGTCACGAGCGCTTTCACCCCGACCGCCCCGTAGGCGAAGCCCGGGGCCGTCTGGTCGAGCATCCGCCGCAAACCGAAGCTCAGCAGCCCATCGGCGATGGCGGCCAGCGCGCCGAAGGCGAAGCGCGCGGGCTGCCGGCGCACGTCGAAGCGGGCCGAGAGGCCGCCCAGGGCCCAGCCCAGCGCCGTCTTGTTGAAGCCGTTGAGGCCGAACACGTCCGTCTGGAACCACGCGTCCTGGAGCAGGCCCGCGGCGCAGCCGACCAGCATCCCCGCGCGCTGGGACGCGGCCAGAGCGTACCAGGCCGTGGGCACGAACAACAGATCGACGTAGCGCGGAGCCTCGGGCCACAGCGCGCCCAGCGCGACCTGCCCGGCGAGCGCGAGCGCGATCACGACGATCAGGTGCACGGGCTTCACGCGGGGTCGTCGGCGCCGGGCGGGTCGAGCAGGCCGGCCCGCGGCGGAGCGAGCAGCACGAGCACCTCCTCGAGCGAGCGCAGGTCGACCTCGGGCTCGACTTGGATCCGCTGGCTGCCGTCCGGAACCTCGTGGACCGCCGACACGCGTCCGATGCCGAAGCCGCGCGGGAAGATCCCGTCGAGCCCCGAGGTCACCACGCGATCGCCGTGCAGCACGTCGGAGAACCGCGGCACGTACAGCATGTCGAGGACCGTGCCGCCGCGACCGACGACGACGCCCTGCGCCCGGCTGCGCTGCACGACGGCCGCCACCCCGCTGAACGGATCGTCGAGCAGCCGCACCACCGCGTCGCCCGCATCGACCGAGACGACGCGGCCGACCGCGCCGCCCCAGGCCACCACCGGCAAGTCGACGCGTACACCGTCCCGTGCGCCGCGATCGATCACGATCAGGTTCGTGTCGCCGGCGTGGCTCGCCGTGACCACGGACGCACCGAGCGAGTCGGGCGCGAGCTGCTCGCGCATGTCGAGCAGGCGGCGCAGCCGCGCGTTTTCCTCGACGGCCTCGCGCGCCTCGCGCAGCTCGGCCCGCAGGCGCTGGACCTCGCCCTCGAGCTCGCGGTTGCGCGTGCGGACTCCGAATAGCTGCCGCGAGCCGCCGAGCGCCCCGCGGAACGCGCCCCCCGCCGACCCGGAGGCCTGGACCACGGGTCCCGAGACGCGCGCGAACCAGCCGCGCAAGCGCGTCGAGCCGTCATCCCCCTGGACGCTGCCCGACATCAGCAGCAGCTGGGACAGCAGCAGGATCACCAGGAGAATCGCGTTCCAACGGGCGGTGCTCATCCCGGTGACCGCACGGACGGGCGGCTCAGTCGAGAGCCACCTTCCGCAGGAGGTTGAAGTCGCTGAGCAGGCGCCCGGTGCCCATCACCACCGACGTCAGCGGATCGTCGGCGATCGACACGGGGAGGCCCGTCTCCTCGCGCAGTCGCTTGTCCAGGTTCCGCAGCAGCGCGCCCCCGCCGGTCAACACGATCCCACGGTCGACGATGTCCGCCGAGAGCTCGGGCGGCGTCTGCTCGAGCGCCACGCGGACCGCCTCGATGATCGTCGCCACCGGCTCCGACAGCGCCTCGCGGATCTCCTCGTCCGAGATCGGAATCGTCTTGGGCACGCCTTCGACCAGATCGCGTCCCTTGATCTCGA
>Ga0180063_1000337_pt1 | contig 12340 bp, 8 predicted proteins | sample EasRivT47_16_10D_FD_121776 | JGI IMG/M metagenome (GOLD analysis project Ga0180063, IMG submission 121776) | Soil microbial communities from meander-bound floodplain in the East River, Colorado, USA - East River metaG ERMLIBT47_16_10D | ecosystem: Environmental > Terrestrial > Soil > Floodplain ...
CGCGCGGCCGGCTCACGGTCACCGCGAGCGTCTCGACGTTTTCGCCGAAGCCCCACACGCCGTTCCAGTGGGCGGGGCAGCTCTCCGTGGCCGAGACCCAGGCGCGCCAGACGCTGCTGCGACGAGAGCTCGGCCGCCGCGGGATCGAGTTCAAGTGGCACGATGCGCGGCTCTCGTGGCTGGAGGGCGTCTTCGCGCGCGGCGACCGGCGGCTCGCCGACGTGATCGAGACCGCGCAGGCGCGCGGCGCCCGCTTCGACGGCTGGTCGGATCACTGTCGCATCCCGCTCTGGGAAGAGGCCCTCGCGGCCCACGGGCTCGACCCGGCCTTCTATCTCCGCCGCCGGCCGCTCGGCGAGACGCTGCCGTGGGAGCACCTCGACGCGGGGCTGTCGAAGAAGTTCCTGCAGCAGGACCTCGCCCGCGCGGTCGCGGGCCAGCTCACTCCCGACTGCTCGGTCGAGCGCTGCACCTATTGCGGGGCGTGCGACTTCGAGACCGTCCGCAATGTCGACTACCATCCCGCCGGGGCCAAGGGCTCCGAGCACCGCGGCGCGGAAGTCACCCGCTGGGCGGAGATGCTCGTGCCGAACGACCCCGAAGATCCCCTCCCCGCGTGGGAAACCCGCATGTGGCGCGGCATCCGGACGCGCGTGGCCGCACGCCGCGCGGCGCGCGAGCCCGTGACCCCGCGCCCCGCCACGCACCCGACCGAGGCACCGCTGCCCGCGACGCTGGCGGACGGCGCCGGCAGCTCGTGCGCCGGCGGCGAGGGCAACGCCGAGGAGTGGCTCGGCGCCGTACCGTCCTCGCTCGCCCCGTCGACCCCGGCCCCCCCGTCCGTCCAGCGGATCCGCGTCCGCTATCGCAAGGTCGGACCGGCACGCTTCATCGCGACGCGCGAGCTCGGGACCGTGTTCCTGCGCGCGGTGCGCCGCGCGCGGCTGCCCGTCGCGTTCTCGAACGGCCATCATCCGCTGCCGCGGATCGGCTTCGGACCCGCGCTCCCGGTCGGCGTCTCGAGCGACGACGAGCTCGTCGACCTGGAGCTCACGGCACCGCGCGAGCCTGCGGCGGTGCTGGCCGCGCTGGCGCGCGAGCTGCCCGACGGGCTCGAGCCCCTCGCCGCGACCGAGATCGCGCGCGCCGCCGCGAGCATCGATCAGAGCACGACGGCGCACCGCTACGAGTGCGACCTGACGACGCTCGACGTGCCGCCGGATCCGGTGCAGGTCACCGCGGCGGTCGCCCGCTTCCAGGCGAGCGCCGCGTTCCCCGTCCGTAAGCACACCAAGCGCGGCGAGCGGACCGTCGACGGGCGCCAGATGGTGCGTGCGCTCGTCCAGAGCGGTCCGCAGCACCTGAGCTTCGAGCTGACGGCCGGCCCCGACGGCACGCTCAAACCCGGCGTCCTCGTCGCGACGGTCCTCGGGCTGCCCGACGACGTCACCCCGCTGCTCCGCATCCACAAGCGCGCGACGTGTCTCGCCGACGCCGCCGCGGCCCCCTCCTAGCCACGTGTCGAAGCAGATCCTGATCGATGCGGCGCCCTGGGAGACGCGCGTCGCGGTGCTCGAGGACACGACGCTCGGCGAGCTGTACGTCGAGCGCGGACGCGACCGCAGCGTCGCGGGCAACGTCTACAAGGGCAGCGTCGTGCGCGTGCTGCCCGGCATGCAGGCGGCGTTCGTCGACGTCGGGCTCGAAAAGGCCGCGTTCCTCCACGTCTCGGACCTGACGGGACCCGACCTCGTGCGCGCCATCGTCGAGGAGCCCGGCGAGGACGACGTCGAGCTGGAGGTGACGCCGCCGCGCCGCCGCGTCCAGTTCGCGCCGATCGAGGAGCGGCTCACGAAGGGCCAGGAGCTCCTCGTGCAGGTCTCGAAGGAGCCGATCGGCAGCAAGGGCGCCCGCGTGACGGCGAACGTCTCGCTCCCCGGCCGCCACCTCGTGCACATGCCCGGGACCGACCACGTCGGCATCTCGCGGCGGATCGAGGACCCCGAGGAGCGGGAGCGGCTGCGCGACGCCGTCGAATCGGAGCGCTCGAGCCCGGACGGCTTCATCGTGCGCACCGCCTGCGAGGGTGCGACCAAGCGGGAGATCCGCGACGACGTGCGCTTCCTCACGCGGCTCTGGGCCCACGTCCAGCAGACCGCCGAAGGCGCCACGGCGCCCGCGCTCGTACATCGCGATCTCGACCTGGTCCTGCGCGTGCTGCGCGACCTCTTCACCGCCGACGTCGAGCGGCTCGTCGTCGACGATCCCGCGGAATACACGCGCATCCGTGAGTTCGCCGAGGCGTTGATGCCGCGCCTCGCCGCGCGCGTCGAGTGCTACCAGGGGACGACGCCGCTGTTCGAGCAGTTCGGCGTGGAGACGAAGATCGCCCGCGCGCTCGAGCGGCGGGTGTGGCTCAAGTCGGGCGGCTATCTGGTCATCGACCAGACCGAGTCGCTCACGACGATCGACGTCAACACCGGGCGCTACGTCGGCAAGAAGGACCAGGAAGAGACCGTCCTGCGGACCAACCTGGAGGCGGCCAAGCAGGTCGTCCACCAGCTCCGGCTGCGCAACATCGGCGGCATCATCGTGATCGACTTCATCGACATGGAGAAGCTCGCGAACCGCCGCAAGGTGTTCGACTCGCTGCAGGACGCGGTGCGCACGGACAAGGCCCGCTCGACCATCCTGCAGATCTCCGAGCTCGGCCTCGTCCAGATGACGCGCAAGCGGACGCGCGAGAGCCTGGGGCAGCTCTTCCTCGAAGCCTGTCCGCACTGCGACGGCCTCGGGCGCCTGCGCTCGACGGAGACGATCGCCTACGACGCGCTCCGGCGGCTGTCGCGCGCCGCGGCCGATCCGGAGCGCACCGGCGACCTCGTGCTCGCCGTGCATCCCGCCGTCGCCGACTTCCTCGCCGCCGACGGCGCCGCGCACGTGCAGGCGCTCGCGAGCCGCTTCGGCCGGCCCGCGCGCGTCGAGGCCCGTCCCGACGCCGCACGCGACGAGATCGGCATCGAACGCGAATAAAAACCGACCCGAGATACGTCTCGGGTCGGCTTTAGGCTGCGGCGGCGCCTGCGGCCGGCACGCTCGCCGGCAAGGTCACGACGAACGTCGTGCCGGCGCCGACCGTGCTCGCGCACGCGACCGTACCGCCGAGCAGCTCGACGTAGCGGCGCACGATGTAGAGACCGAGCCCGCACCCCTCGGCGCGGCGCTCCGACGGCGCCTGGCGGTACAGGTCGAAGACGTGCGGCAGGTGCGCCGCATCGATGCCGCATCCCGTGTCGCGTACCGTCACGCGGACGCCGGCGGTCGCCGGATCGATCGCCGCGTGGACCTCGATCAGACCGCGGGCCGTGAACTTGCGCGCGTTGCCGACGAGGTTCATCACCACCTGCCGCAGCTTACGGCGGTCGGTCACGAGCGCCGGCACGTCGGGATCCACGAGCCAGCGCTCGGTCACCTCGCTCGGCCGCCGCAGGAGCCGATCGACCCCCTGGAGCTCGTCGAAGAACGCCGCGAGCTCGAGCGGCGCCGCGTCGAGCTGCATCACCCCGGCTTCGAGCCGCAGGACCGACAGCGTGTCCTCCACCAGCTCGCTCAGGTGCAGGCCCCGCGCCAGCATGCGCTCGCACACCTCCCGCCGCTCCGCCCCCGTCATCACGTCGCCGTCGTCGATGCCCTCGAGGAGCATGCGCGTGTAGCCGAGCAGGATGTTGAGCGGCGTGCGCAGCTCGTGGGACATCATGCCGAGGAACTCCGTCTTGAGCCGATCGCTCTCGACCAGGCGCTCGGTGAGCGCGTCGCGCTCGGTGGAGAGTCGCTCGCGCTCGAGCGCCTGGCCGATGCGCCGCGCGAAGCTCGCGAGCAGCTGCACGTCCTCGTCGCGGAACGGCCGCGTGCGCACGTCGGCCACGCTGACGATGCCGATCACCGCGCCCGCCCCGTCGAGGATCGGCGCCCCGCAGTAGACGCGCACGCCCGCCGCGACGAGCGCGCCGTCGCCCGGGAACCGCGCCGCGACGTCGGAGAAGACGCAGGGAACGCCGCGGGTCACCACCTCCGCGCACGGCGTGCCGCCGAGCGGCCGCGCGCGGGAGTCGGCACGGCCCTCCGCGGGGGCGACCGCAAGGACGCGCATCGCGGCGTCCTCGACGACGGCGACCGCGGCGATCGGGCATTCGAGGACCGCCGTCAGCGCCGCGACCGTGTGGTCGGCGAGCGCGGCGGGATCGTCCCCGAGCACCACCGCCAGGCGATAGAGCTCCTCGAAGCGCCGCGCCGCCTTCCGAAGCTCCTGCTCGATCCGCAACCGGTCGCGCACGTCGCGGACGATCGCCTGCAGCACGCGTACGTCGCCGGTCGAGACCATGGCGATCGAGACGTCGACCGGGATGCTCGTACCGTCCGCGCGCACGATCGCGGCGTTGACGATCGACACGTCCGCGCGCTCGCGGTGCTCGAGCGCGAACTCGCGCAGCCGCTCGGCGGTGGACGGATCGACGCAGGCCGCGAGCGTCCGGCCGAGCAGACGCTCGCGCGGCTCCGCGAACAAGCGCTCGGCGCGCACGCTCGCCTCGACGACGCGGCCACTCGTTGGGTCCACGAGCAGGATCGCATCGCTCGCGCCGTCGAACAGCGCCTGATAGCGCTCGCTCGAGGCGCGGCGGTCGGCCCCGACGCGGCGCGCCGCCGCGTTGAAGGCGCTCGCCACCGCGACCAACCCCGAGTCGACGCTCCCGGTGACGAGCTGCCCGTCCTCGCCGGCCGCCAGCGCGCGGCTCGCCGCGACGATCTCCTGCGCGGCGCGCTCCTGGCTCTCGGACTGCAGCCATGCGAGGCCGCTCGCGACCGCTACCGACAACGTCATCAACACCGCATAGGCGTTCGTCGTCGCGTGCGCCGAGCAGGCGATCTCCACCGCGACCGCCAGGGCGGCGACCGGCGGGACGATCGCGGCGAGCACGCGGTAACGGCGCGCGATCACGAACGTCGGTCCGAGCTGCACCCCGCGTTGCAGCGCCTCGCGGCGGAGCGCGCGGCACCCCGGCCGGACGACGAGCTCCGCGAGCGTCAGCCCCGCGCTCAGGTAGATCGCGCACGCGATCAGCCCGCTGCGCGCGATGACGCCGAAGTTCGGCGAGCCCGACCCGCCGACGGCGAGCTCGAGCAGCTCGCAGCCAACCACGACCGCGAGGCTCAGCAGTCCCGTGCCGACGAGGTCCCAGAGCGGCAGCCGCGCGATCGCGTCCACCGCCGCGACGAGGTCGGGCGTGCTGCACGGGATCGGGCGTCCGTGGGGATCGAGGGCGCGACCGAGGGCGCGCATGCCCGGATGCAACGCCGGAACGCCGATCCCGGCGCCGAGCCCCATCACGAGCAGGTGGAGCAGCGTCGCCACCGTGAGCAGCACGACGAAGGGGAGCCCGAAGATCCAGCCCGATCCGGTCGCGTCGAAGTCGCCGGCGACCGCGATGGCGAGCGCGCCGTACCCGGCGGCAGGCCACCCGGCCGCGCTCGTCGCCAGCGCGACGCGGCAGGTGTACGGGACGGCCCGGCTCGCGCGCACGCGCGACGGAGCAACGGCCATGCCACGCGCTGGCGCGGACGCGCACGCCGGCGCGGAGGCACGACCGTCATTTTCTTGCCGGCGCGTGCGTGGTCGCACCGGGGCCGGCGAACCGTGCCGGCGCGAAGGCCGCGACGGGAAGGCGCGTTCGCCCGCCGCGTACGAAATCCGCGACCGCGTCGGCGACCAGCGGCGCCAGAAGGATACCGCTCCGATGGAGCCCGGCGGCGTAGACGAGCCCGGGCAGATCGGCCGCAGGCCCGACGATCGGACGATCGTCGCTCGTCGCCGGCCGGAGCCCTGCATACGCGCCCTCGAACGACGCGTCCGCGAGCGCCGGTGCGAGCGCGAGCGCCGCCGCGAGCAAGCGCGCCGCGGCTTCCACCGTGACGCGCTTCTCGAAGCCGGCGCGCTCGAGCGTGCTGCCGACCAGGATGCGCCCGTCGGCACGCGGCACGAGGTACGCGCCGTCCGAGTAGAGCGGGCACGGCAACGTGTCCGGCGCGGTGCGCAGGACGAGCATCTGCCCGCGCACCGGGAAGACGGGGGGCGGCACGACGCCGGCGGGCAGGCGGATCTCTGCCGCCCAGGCGCCGGCCGCGTCGACGACGACGGGCGCCGCCACCCGGCCCCGCGTGGTGCGCACCCCCACGACGCGGCCGCGTGCGGCCACGATCGCGAGCACGCCCGTCTCTTCGCAGATGCGCACCCGGGCGCGGCGCGCCGCCGTCGCGACCGCGGTGGTGAGGCGGACGTTGTCGACGCGGTGATCGTCGGGAAAGAACGCGGCGCCGGCGATGCGCGGCGACAGGATCCGAACGCGCCGGCGGGCCTCGGTCACCGACAGCCGCCGCACGCGCAGCCCGGCGGCCGTCTGCCAGCCCACGCGTCGCTCGAGACGGAGCGCCGCCGCGCGCCCGAGCGCGGCATAGAGGATCCCGTCGCGCCGATAGTGCACGTCGAGACCGCTCTCGTCCTGGATCGCCGCGACGAAGCGCGCATAGCGGCGCCGGCTCGCCAGTCCCGCATCGAGCAGCGGCCCGGGGCCGTGGCTCTCGACCTGCGGCGCGACCATGCCGGCAGCCGCGCTGCTCGCCTCGGCGCCGATCCGTGCCCGCTCGAGGAGGAGCGTGTGCAGGCCGTGTCGCGCGAGCGCCCGCGCGGTGGCACAACCCACCAGGCCGCCGCCGATCACGACCACGTCCGCCGTGCGCGGGAGCACGGCGCGGTCAGTCGGCGTCGTCGTCGCGGCCGAGCGTGTACTTCTGGAACTCGGGGAGGAACGACAGGCTCGCGAGCGAGCGCATGCGATCGAGATACACCGTCCCGTCGAGATGGTCGCACTCGTGCTGCACCACGCGGGCGTGGAACCCGTCGGCCGAGAAGCGTACCGGCCGTCCATCCCGTCCGTACGCCTCGACCTTCACCTGCGTATACCGCGGCACGCGACCTCGCAGATCGGGGACGCTCAAGCAGCCCTCCCAGTCCTCGTCGATCTCGGCGGTCGCCGGGGTGATCTTCGGATTCACCAGCACGGTCAGCGGGACGTCCTCGGCGTCGGGATAGCGCGGGTTGCTGCGGACGCCGTAGATGACGATCCGCCGCGACACGTGGACCTGCGGGGCGGCGAGGCCCGCGCCGTCGTACTCGTCCATGGTCTCCAGCATGTCGTCGATCAAGCGCTGGACGTCCGGGGAGCCGATCGCCTCGGGCGATACGGGCTCCGCGATCCGTCGGAGCACGGGATGGCCGAGGCGTGCCACTCGCAAGATGGCCATGCCCTTCGTGTCCCAGATCGGCCGCGGAGTCGCAAGAGCCCGGGCGGTCGTGCTTTAGAGGGCGCGTGGCGAGCGTTGCCGACGCCGTGATCGTCGCCGCGTGGCTCGTCGTCGCCGGCCACAACGCGGTCATGCTGGCGCGCGGCGTGCACCGCGGAAGGGATACCGGACGCTGGATGCTCGGCGTCGTGCTGGTCGCGGTGGTGCTCGGCGCGGGCGTCGTCCTCGAGCGCCGGAGCGGCGGCCGGCTCGCTGTGCCACCGGCGGTCGTCGCGCTCGGCCTGCTCGCCGCCGTCGCGGGCGCGCTGCTGCACGTCGGGGCACGCCGCGCGCTCGGCGCGCAATGGTCGAGCCGTCCCATGGACCCGACGCACCTCGTCGCGGGCGGTCCCTATGCGGTCGTCCGCCATCCGCTCTACCTCGGGCTCGGCCTCCTCACGGCCGGGTCGATGGCGGCGCACCCGTCGCTGCCGACGATCGCCGGCGGCGTCGGGCTACTCGCCGGGCTCGCGACCAAGATCGCGTCCGAGGAGCGGGCGCTCGCCTCGGCATTCGGCACGCGCTGGGAGGCGTATCGCCGGCGCGTGCCGTGCCTCGTGCCGCGCGTGCGGCGGCGCTAGCCGACCCGAGATACATCTCGGGTCGGAACCGAGCATGTGGCAGCGACCAGGTTTCAATCCCCCCCCACACGTTCGCCCGGCCGCCTCCCGTCTCGTCTCTAGCCTCGACAGGCGGCGACGAGCGCGCGGCGCTGCGCCTCGTCGCCGAGCACACCGGGCAGCGTGTAGAACCCGAGACGGTCCAACACGCCGGTGTACTTCCGCTTGATCAGGTCCGGAAGATCGTCGACCAGGCCCTGCACCGCATAGACGTCGAGCATCTCGTCGGTGATGAGCGACGCCATGCCGGTCCAATCGCCCTTGGCCGCCTTCTCGTTCAAGCGCAGACAGGTCTCGCCCCAGCCGTGCGCCTCGAGCACGCCTATGTACGTACGAGTCGACGCGTAGAACGCGATCTGCTGGCGGACCGCGCCCTTGTTGCGCTCGAGCTCGTCGCGCGTCCGACCCGTGACGACGAACGCGGTGGTGGAGAACACCAGGTCCGCACGCGTGCGTCCGGACTTGGCGAGCCCGTGCTCCGCGTTCGGGAACACCACGTCCTGCAGATACTTGATCGAGTGGAACGGGTGCACGAGGAAGCCGTCGCACAGCTCACCCGCCAGCCGGCAGATGAACGGGTTCACGCCGGCGATGTAGATCGGGATGCGCGGCCACTCGATCGGCCCCGGGGCAAAAAACGGGGTCATCAGGCTGAACTGGTAGAACTTGCCCGCGAAGCCCGGGCGCGTGCCGTTCTGCCAGACGTCCCAGATGTGCCGGATCAGCTGGATCATCTCGCGCAGCCGGGGACCGGGCGGCAGCCACGCGGTCGAGTAGCGTCGCTCGTTGTGCCCCTTCACCTGCGTGCCGAGGCCCAGGATGAAGCGTCCGCGCGACGCCGCCTGCAGGTCCCACGCGATCTGCGCGTGGACGAGGGGGCTGCGCGGAAAGGCGACCGCGATGTTCGTGCCGATCGAGACGCGCTCGGTCGCCGTGGCGGCGAGGGCGCACGCCAGATACGGGTCGTGTCCGGCCTCGGCCGTCCAGAGGCCGTCGTACCCCGTCGCTTCCGCGTTGCGCGCCAGCGTGGCGACGCTCGGCAGGTCACCCGACATGAGGCCCGTATCGATGCGCATGCCGGTCCCCTACTCGACCGCGACGCGAGGGGTCAACCGCGTTCAGGCGGGCGCGCGCGCCTCGAGCGCGGTCACGATCGCCTGCGTCCCGAGGCCGCCGCCGCCGCGCACCTCCACCGCCGCGAAGAGCTCGTGCACGAGGGTCGTGAGCGGCACCGGCGCGCCGGCCTCGGCGGCGGCCGCGAGCGCCAGACGCAGGTCCTTCTGCTGGAGCCGCACCATGAAGCCGGGCGCGAAGTCGCGCCGCTGCATGCGGGGGCCGAGGTGCGTCCACATCCACGAGGTGGCGGCGCCGCCACCGATCGCCTCGATGAGCGCCGCCGGCTCGAGCCCGGCCCGCGCCCCGAGCAGGACGCCCTCGGCGACGGCGGCGAGCGTGGCCGCCCCCACCACCTGGTTCACGAGCTTCGTCATCTGCCCCTGCCCCGGGCCGCCCATGTACGTCGCGGTCCGGCCGATCGCCGCGAAGATCGGGGCGGCCTGCTCGAAGGCGGCGCGCTCCCCGCCGACCATGATCGAGAGCGTCCCGGCGATGGCCCCCTGCTCGCCGCCGGATACGGGCGCATCGAGCATCGCCACGCCCCCGGCCGCGGCGCGTTCCGCCAGCATCCGGGCCGCGCGCGGCGCGATGGTGCTCGTGTCGACCACGAGAAGGCCCGCTCGCGCGCCGGCGAGGATCCCGTCGGGGCCGGCCACGACGGCTTCGACGTCGGGCGTGTCCGGTACGCTCACCACCACCGCCTCGACCCCGCGCGCGACGTCGCGTGGCGAGGCGGCCGCCGTCGCCCCGGCCTCGACCAGCGGCGCCACCCGACCGGGGCTCCGATTGTGGACCGTGACCGCATGCCCGGCGCGGAGGAGGTTCCGCGCCATGGGCGCACCCATGATGCCCGTACCGACGACGCCGACGCGCATGGCGTCGCGCGTACTAGAAGCGGAGCTGCGCGTCCACCTGCAGCCGCACCTGCATGCGGTTGTCGGTGCCTTCCGGCGTGTCGATGAATTTCGTGAAGTAGCTGCGCGCCGTGAGGGTGAGGGGCTTGAAGAGCTGGTAGTCGAGGGCGATGACCGGGCCCTGCTGGTTCGTGCCACCGTTCCCGAAATCGCTCCACGCAAACGTACCGATCACCGCGTCGCGCTCGAGGTACTCGTACAGCAGGCTCGCGGCGAAATCGCCGGCCTCCTTGGGGCTGCCGAGCCGCACCCCGCCGAGCGCGCCGTGCGCATCGGAGTCCGGCGCCTCCCAGTTGTAGATGTAGTCGCCGAAGAACCGCAGCGGCATGGCGCCGGCGGCGTTCGCGATGGTCGCGGCCAGCGCGAAGTGCGTCTGGTTGAACGCGCCCGTGAAGCCCGTGATCTCCCCGTCCTCGTCGCGATCGACCAGGTTGGTCGTGAACCCGCGGATGACCGAGTTGTCGTTCGCCGCCTGCGCGATGAAGTCCGAGTTGAGCCACCAGTATTGCCCGAGACCCGCCTCGAGCTGGACGTCCCCCACGTGCGCGATGGGATTGACCTGCCCGCCGAACATCCAGCCGTCCTGCGCATTGGCGATCTCTTCGAACGTCCATTGCTGGGCGTGCAGCTTCACCTGATCGAGCATCCCGACGGGCTCGCCGAGCAGCTCGATCGTCTCGTTGAAGCCTTCCGGCGACAGGTCCTCGTCGAACACCATCTCGCTCACCCGGAACATCGGATTCGGGAACTTGCCGGCATTGATCGTGAGGAGGCCCGGCCGGATGCCGAAGCTCTTGCCGGGCGCGACGGTGAGATACGCCCAGTCGAGGTTCACGTTCTTGCGCGTGAAGTTCCCCTCGAGCGTCTCGTTGGTCGAGATCGGATCGTCGGGGTTGCCGCTGGCGAGGCGGATGGTCGCGCCGAGCTCCTCGCTGTACGCGTACTTGAGCCCGAGCCGCCAGCGAAAGCGCGTGCGGTTGCGCGCGTGGATCGGCGAGCCGCCCGCTGTCTTCGACTTCGGTTGATTGTAGAAGCCTTCCTGACGGATCCGGACGTCGCCGAAGGGCGTGAACTTGTTCACCCACTCCGGCAGGGATGCGGCCGCGGTCGCCTTCTTCTCGGCCGGCTTCGCCTGCTCCTCGGCGGGCGCCTGGGCGGTATCACTGGGCCCCTTCTGCTGGCGCAGCTCGCCGCGCAGCTGCTTGATCTCCTCCTGCTGCTCCCGCACGAGGTTCTCGAGCGCGCGTAGCCGCTGCTCCGTCGTCATCGCGGCTCCCGCCGGCAGCGTCATCGCGATGGACACCGCCACGGCCATCGCCCCCACGTTGCGTCGTCGCATGATGGGACCTCCCTTGGGGAGTGCTTCCTGACGAAAAGATTACTCGAAGTCGAGGCGCGACGCGCCCGCAACACCCGCATCACGGCATCGTCAAGGTCGTGTAACCTCCGTGCAACACGGCCGCCGGTCCGGAGATGGACCCCGCGCGCGCGAGGCCCCTCAGGACACCCGGCGCTTCTGGTAGCGGTTGCGCAGCACGATCGCGCCCGCGTTCATGACCAGCAAGAGCGCCAGGAGCACGAGGATGCCCGCCGCGGCGTTCACGTGGAAGCCCGCCTGCGGGCGCGACACCCAGTTGAAGATCTGGATCGGCAGCACCGTGAACGGGCTCCGCAGGCCTTCGGGCGACAGCTCCGGCAGGAACGCGATGTAGGTGAGCGCGCCCATGGTGATGAGCGGTGCGGTCTCGCCGCCCGCGCGTGCGAGCGCGAGGATCGTTCCCGTGAGCACGCCGGGGAGCGCGGCCGGCACGACGATGCGGCTCACGACCTGCCATTGGCTGGCGCCGAGCGCGAAGCCCCCGAGCCGCAAGGTGTCCGGCACGGCCCGCAGCGCCTCGCGCGAGGCGATGATGACGATCGGCATCACGAGCAGCGCCATCGTGAGTGATCCGGCGAGCACGCTTCGCCCACCCGTGAGCGGGGACATGATGCGCACGAAAACCTCGAGACCTAGGAGTCCGTAGATGATCGACGGCACGCCCGCGAGGTTCGCGATGTTGATCTCGATCAGGTCGCGCAGCCGCCCCGTCCGCACGTACTCCTCCAGGTAGATCGCGGCGGCGAGCCCGATCGGGAACGCGAACACGCCGGTGAGCGCCAGGAGCCAGATCGAGCCGACCAGCGCCGACAGAATGCAGTCGTCTATGACGTTTTCGTGACGGCGGCCTGCCACGCAGCATCGATGTCCGGACCGGGTAAATACCCCTGGATGGCAGTGGCGCTCGCGACTACGGC
>Ga0180063_1000338_pt1 | contig 12336 bp, 7 predicted proteins | sample EasRivT47_16_10D_FD_121776 | JGI IMG/M metagenome (GOLD analysis project Ga0180063, IMG submission 121776) | Soil microbial communities from meander-bound floodplain in the East River, Colorado, USA - East River metaG ERMLIBT47_16_10D | ecosystem: Environmental > Terrestrial > Soil > Floodplain ...
CGACCTGGACAACGACTGCAACGCCGCGACCTCCGACCGCATCGACCAGGACGGCGACGGCTACCTGTGCAGCCAGGAATGTAACGACATGAACCCGGCGATCCGCCCGAACGCCATCGAGAAGTGCAACGATGGAGTCGACAACAACTGCGACGGGCTGACCGACCTCGCGGATACCGTCGAGTGCGCGTGTGCCGACGCCGACGCGGACGGCTACCGCTGCAGCGACTGCAACGACGGCAACGCCGCGATCCGCCCGGACCGCAACGAGGTGTGCAACAACGGTCTGAACGACGATTGCTCAGCGGCGACGATCGATGTGGGGGACCAGGACGGCGATCTGGTGAACTGCCTGACCGACTGCGACGACACGAACCCGTTCGTCCGCCCGACGGCGGTCGAGGCCTGCAACGACGGTCTGGACAACGACTGCAACGCGGCGACCCCGGACATCTTCGACAAGGACGCGGACGGCCATCTGTGCACGGTCGACTGCCGGGACGACCTGTCCTACGTGCATCCGGGTGCGACCGAGGTGTGTGGGGACGGCCTGGACAACGACTGCAACCTGAGCACGCTCGACCTGTTCGACAACGACAGCGACGACGCGACGTGCGCGTTCGACTGCAACGACGCGAACCCGCTGGTCTCGCCCCACGCGCCCGAGGTCTGCAACAACGCGATCGACGACGACTGCGACCCCGAGACGCCGGACACGTTCGACCAGGACGGCGACGGATCCCTGTGCCACGTCGACTGCAACGACCAGAACGCGGCGATCTACCCGTTGGCGCCCGAGCTGTGCACGGACTTGATCGACAACGACTGCGACGGATTGATCGACAACGAGCCGGGAAACCGCGACCCGGACTGCCAGGACTGCACGGACCCCGACGGCGACGGCTGGCGCTGCGACGACTGCAACAACAACAACGCTGCGGTGAACCCGGGCGCGACCGAGATCTGCAACAACGGCATCGACGACGACTGCAAGCCGGCGACGCTCGATCTGGGCGACAACGACGGCGACGGCGTGCTGTGCAACGTGGACTGCAACGACCAGAACCCGGCCATCAGCCAGGCCACGCCCGAGGTGTGCAACAACGGGGTCAACGACGATTGCAACGCCGGGACGCCCGACCTGTTCGACGGCGACGCGGACGGCTCCCTGTGCAACGTCGACTGCAACGACGCCAACCCTGCCGTGAAGCCCGGCGCGGTCGAAGCGGGCTGCGACGGAATCGACAACGACTGCAACGCGGCCACGATCGACCAGGCCGACGGCGACGGCGACGGCGTGCCGTGCGCCGATCCGACGGTGCGCGGCGGCGGCGTATCTGCTTCTTCGGTCTCGAATGCCAAGTTCACGATCGTCAACAACACGCTCGTGGGCAACAGCACTCCCAAGGGCACGGGCGCGGCGCTGTACCTCGACGATCTCGACGCGGCCGTGAGCTACCGCGGCACGGTGGCGAACAACGTGGTCTCGGGCAGCATCGCCAAGGCGGGCGCGATCGATACGACGCTGTTCTTCGGCACGCTCGAGCGCAACGATCTGTCCGGAAACGTCGGCGGGAACTTCTACACGGGCGGCGGCGCGGGCGGAACGCTCGTCGACAATCTGTTCGTCGATCCCCAGTTCGCGAGCGCGGCCACGGGCAACTACCGACTCGCCGCCGCGTCGCCGCTGATCGACGCCGCCGTGCCGACGCTCGCGCCGCTGACCGACGCCGACAACGTCCCGCGGCCGGTGGATGGCGATGGCGATACGCTTGCGGTGTCCGATATCGGCGCGCACGAGTTCCCGAGCGCCGAGGTGTTCAACCTCCGATTCGTCAGCAAGACCGGCATCAGCTGGAACGTGGAATCCCCGGGAGACTACTTCAACCTGTACCGCGGTTCGCTCGATCGTCTGCGCACGCTCGGCCAGTACACCCAGAACCCCGGGTTCCAGAACGTGAAGCAGTTTTGCCACCTCACGCCGGCGCAGCTGCCGGTGGCCGACGCGGTCGCGCCCGCTTCGGGCGAGGTGCTGATCTACCTCGTCACGAAGACCGATTTTCGCGTGACGTTCGAGGGCACACTGGGCGAGGCGTCGTCGGGGGCGCTGCGGTTCAACGCTTTCCCGTGCGACTGAGCGCGGTCGCCGCCTGTGCGGTCGCCGCGCTCGCTCTCGCCGGGTGCGGTACGGAGTCGCGACCGCCGCAGGTCGATCTCCGTGGCGTCGATCCCGAGGTCGGGGCTCTGCTGACCGATCTCGCCGGTGCGGCCGCTCGCGAGCCGGGATCGGGAGAGACCCTCGGTCGGCTCGGCATGGCGTACGAGGTCAACGGGTTCCCGCGGGCGGCGGAACGCTGCTACGAGCAAGCCGCGCGGCTCGCGCCTGCGGAGGCCCGCTGGCCCTACTTCCTCGCCGGACTACGCGCGGCTCGCGGCGATCTCGCGTCGGGGCTCGAGTCGCTCGAGGCCGTGCGGCGCATCGCGCCGGACTACGTGCCGGCGTACCTGTGGGCCGGGGAGTGGCTTCTGGCCGACGGTCGGTGGGATGCGGCCGCGGGCGCCTTCGAAGCCGCCGAGCGCCTGGCGCCCGCGGATCCGTGGGCCCGCCACGGTCTCGCTCGCGCCAAGCTGCATGCCGGCGACGCGACCGCGGCGCTCGCGATCCTCGAGCCGCTCGCGGCCGCGGCCGACGTCGATCCGCTCGTGGCGCGGACCCTCGGCACGGCGTACCGGGCCGTGGGGGACGAGTCCCGCGCGCGCGCCGCGCTCTCGCGCGGGGTCGTGGGGTCGCGCCGGCCCTGGCCCGATCCGTGGGCGGATGCCAAGCGCGAGTACCTCGTGGGGTTCGGCGCGCGCCTGCTCGAGGCGGACCGGCTCCTCGCCGCGGGTCGCTCGGCCGAAGCGCTTGAGATCCTCGAGCAGCTTCACGCCGCGCGCCCCGACGAGCCCGGGGTTGCCGTGAACCTCGCCGTGCTCCTGCGCGGCGCCGGGCGAGCCGACGAGGCGCGGCGCTTGCTCGAGAGCGCGGTCGAGAGTCATCCGCGACACGTCGCGCTCCGGCTCAATCTGGCGGCGTCCTACGAGCGGGCCGCCGAGCCCGAGCGCGCCCTCGAGCAGCTCGACGCGATCCTCGCGGTCGATCCGGCGCAGCAGGACGCGCTCGTACGACGCGGGATGATCCTGGCCCGCATGGGGCGGGGTGAGGACGCCTTGGCCGCGCTCGACGGCGCGACCCACGGAGATGCCGGGGATCCCGGGTCATGGCTCCTGGCCGGGATCCAGGCCGCGGAGCTCGGCCGCTGGGCCGAGGCGCGCTCGCGCCTCGAGCGCGTGGTCGAGCTCGATCCCGGGCGCTTCGAGGCCTGGCTCGTGCTCGGGCCCGTGCGCGCGCGACTTTCGGACGCCGACGGCGCAGCCGCCGCGCTCGAGCGTGCCGCTCGGATCCGTCCGGACGACGCACGCCTTGCGGCGATGCGCAAGCGCGTCACGGCGATCCTCGAGGGCTCACGATGAGCCGGGCATGCGTGCTGGCTGCCGCGCTCGCCGCGGCAGCGATCGCGTCGTGCGCCACGCCGGGGAATCGGGGACCCACCCCCGTGTCGTGGTTCGAGGAAGTGTCCGAGCGCGCGGGGATCGTGTTCCGCCACGTCAGCGGCCATTCCGGTCGCCACCGCTTCCCGGAGATCATGGGCTCGGGCGCCGCGCTCTTCGACATGGACGACGACGGCGACCTCGACGCGTACCTCGTGCAGAGCGGGAGCCTCGATCCCGAGGCCCGCGTCGATCGGGCCAGCCGACTCTACCGCAACGACGGGCGGGGACGCTTCGAGGACGTGACGGCGGGCAGCGGCGCCGAGATCGAAGGGTACGGGATGGGAGTCGCTGCCGGCGACTACGACGACGATGGCGACGTCGACCTGTACGTGACGAGCTACGGTCCGAACGCGCTCCTGCGCAACGAGGGTGGTGGCCGGTTCGTCGACGTGGCTGCTGCGGCCGGGGTGCGCGCCACCACCTGGGGGGCGAGCGCTGCGTTCCTCGACTACGACGCCGACGGGGACCTCGACCTCTTCGTGGCGAACTACGTGCGCTGGCTCCCGGAGACCGAGATCGACTGCTACGGAGCGGCCGGGCGCCCCGAGTTCTGCCTGCCGACCAACTACGCCGCCCCGGAAATGGACCGGCTCTATCGCAACCGGGGCGACGGCACGTTCGAGGACGTGACGGTCGAGGCGGGGCTCGCCGCGGCCTACGGGAACGGTCTCGGCGTCGTCGCCTCGGACTTCGACGGCGATGGTCGGCTCGACGTCTTCGTCGCGAACGACATGACCCCGAACCAGCTCTGGATCCAGCGTCCCGACGGCGGTTTCGAGGACCAGGCGCTGCTGCGCGGCTGCGCCGTCGACGAGCACGGCGCGCCGAAATCGGGAATGGGAGTCGTGGCCGAGGACGTCGACGGCGACGCGGACGAGGATCTGCTCGTCGTGAACCTCGAGGGCCAGACCGACTCGCTGTTCATCAACGACCGTGGGGCCTGCGTGGACCGCACCGCCGAAGCAGGCCTGGGCGGCGTGAGCCGCGGCTTCACGCGCTTCGGCGCGGGCCTGCACGACTTCGACAACGACGGTGCGCTCGACCTGTTTCTGGTGAACGGGCGTGTCGCGCGCTCGGCCGAGGCCGACCCGCGCGATCCGTACGCCGAGCCGAAGCTGCTGTTCCGTGGGACACCCTCGGGGCGGTTCGCCGAGGTCGTGCCGCGCGGCGGGACGGCCGAGCCGCTCCTCGGCGCGGGCCGCGGAGCGGCGTTCGGCGACGTCGATGGCGACGGTGGGATCGACGTGCTGGTCGTGAACCGGGACGGTCCGGCGCACCTGCTGCGCAACGTGGCTCCGGGGCGCGGCCACTGGCTCCGTCTCCGCGTGCGCGAGCGGTCGGGGCGCGACGCCCTCGGGGCGCGGGTCGAGCTCCAGGCCGGCGAGCTTCACGTCACGCGGACCGTCCGTGCGGCGTACAGCTACTGCTCGAGCAGCGACCCCGCGGTGCACGTCGGTCTCGGCGGCGTGATCGAGGCCGAGGACGTCGTCGTGCACTGGCCCGACGGCACGATCGAGCGCTTCGGCTCGTTTCCCGCCGACCGCACGGTGGAGCTCAAGAGAGGATTGGGGTCAGGTCCCGATTCTTGAGGTCGCGGCAGCCGCGACCTCAAGAATCGGGACCTGACCCCACTATTCTCGGAAGGGCTGGCCGGCGTCGTAGAGCGCGATACGAGCCTCGATCGCGTCGCGGGCCTGGGCGGCCTGCGGACCCTCGGCCAGCGCCAGGGCCTGTCGTGCGGCCTTCGCAGCATCCGCGTAGGAGCCGCGAGCGGCGTGGGCCGCCCCGAGCACGTCGAAGCTCCGCGGGTGGTGCGGGTTCAGCTTCACGCAGGTCTGGGCGAGGCGCACGGCCTCGTCGCCCGCTCCGGGCTCGCCGCCCGCGTCGGGCGTCACCGCGAGCATCCAGGCCAGCGAGCAGGTGAGAAGCCAGTCCGAGGGCAGCGCGCTGCGCGAGTCGCGCAGCGCGGCGATCGCCTCGCGTGGCTTGCCGGCCGCGCGCAGCGCCTCCCAGCGGACGTAGTGGCCCTCGGTCGAGCGGGCGTCGAGCTCGAGGATCCGGTCGGCGGTCGCCACCGCCTCGTCGTACTTGTGCAGCGCCAGGCACACGTTGGCCAGGTTGCCCAGCGCGAGGATCGAGCCGGGCGCGAGCTCGGCGTGCTTGCGCGCCGGCTCATAGGCCCGGGCGAAATCGCCGCGGCTCACGTGGCACAGTGCCAGGCCGAGGTAGGCGTCGCCCAGGCTCGGCCAGCGCGCCACCGCCTGCTCGAAGCCCCGGATCGCCTCGTCGGTCCGGCCGAGGCGTCGCAGGACCTCGGCGTGGCCCCACATGCGGTCGGGATCGTCCGTGGTGTGGCGCAGGCTCGTCTCGAACGCGCGCAACGCGTCGTCCAGCCGATTGAGGCTCAGGTACGCCGTCCCCAGCTCCTCGTTGAGCGCGATCGATTCGGGGCTCCGCACGAGCAGGCCCTCGAGCAGCGCCGCCGCTTCCTCGTAGCGGCGATTGCCCAAGAGCACGAGCGCACGGTCGTGTCCGACGAACACGTCGACCATGTCCTTGGGGTCGCGCCCGGAAGAAGCGGCCGCGTCGGCGGAGGACCCGCTCACATAGCCCAGCGAGCGCAGCTTGGCCTGGGCTTCGGCGTCGAGCTCCGCCGGCTCGGGCGCCGTCGCTTCGATCCGCTCCGTGAGCTCGAGCAGGCTCGCGCGCAGCGTCGCCGCGTCGTTCGGCAGCTGGTCGAGCCGGTTGTCGGTCTCGCCCGGGTCGGCCCGGCGGTCGTACAGCTCGGGTCGCGGCGCATCGATATATTTGAGATCGCCCCGCACCAGGTAGCGCAGCGGGGCCCAGCCGTAGCCGTGCTGCGGATAGGTGCTCTCGCCGAACACCGTGCGCTCGGGAAGCGTCTCGCCGCGGAGTCCCGCGGCGAAGCTCGATCCGGCGGCGCTGCGGTCGGCTGGCGCCCCGACGAGCTCGAGCACGGTCGAGTAGACGTCGAGGAGCTGCACGTTGGCCGTCGACACGGCGCCCGCTCGGACGTTCCCGGGCCAGGAGAGGATCAGCGGAACGCGGATCGTCGTGTCGTACACGAACAGCCCGTGCTCCGGCTCGCCGTGCTCGAGGAACGACTCGCCATGGTCGCCCGCCACGATCACGAGCGTGTTCTCCCGCAGGCCCGCTCCGTCGAGCCAGTCGAGCAGCCGGCGAACCTGCGAGTCGGCGAACGCGATCTCGCCGTCGTACGGATCGGCGAAGCGCGCGCGGTACTCGGGCGGCGGACGGTACGGCGCGTGCGGATCGTAGAGGTGCACCCAGGCGAAGAACCGCTCGGCCTTGGCGCCGTCGAGCCAGGCCAGCGCGGCGTCGGTGACGGCGTCCCCGCTTCGGTCGACCTCGAAATGGCGGCTCGCGCCGGCGCGGACCAGGTTGTCGTCGTAGACTTCGAAGCCCCGGTCGAGCCCGAACGTCGAGTCGAGGACGAACGCGGACACGAACGCCCCCGTGCGGTACCCCCGCTCCTGGAACGACTCGGCCAGCGTGCGCACGCCCTGCGGCAGCTTGGCATCGGCGTTGATGCGCAGCCCGGTCGTCGCCGGGTACTTCCCCGTGAGCAGCGTGGCGTGCGAGGCCAGCGTCAGCGGCACCTGCGCGTAGGCGTGCTCGAAGCGGGCCCCCGAGGCGGCGAGCGCGTCGAGCGCGGGCGTCTGGGCCTTGGCATAGCCGTAGCAGCCGAGCCGATCGGCGCGCGTCGTGTCGAGCGTGATCAGGAGCACGTTGGGCCTCGCCCCGCCGCCGCTGCAGGCCAGGAGCGCGAACGAAGCCAGGAGCACGAGGAGCGGCAAGCGGAGCCGAGCCATCAGACCTCCACGGCGCGCACGAGCGTGATCTCGGGGATCGCGGTGATGTCGGCGACAGCCTCGGGCGGCGCCGGGCCGTCGATGTCGATGATCGACACCGCCCCGTCGGGCCCCTTGGTCCGTCCCAGGTGGATTCCGGCGATGTTGACGCGGGCGCGACCGAGGATCGTCCCGACCTTTCCCACGACCCCCGGCACGTCGCGGTTGCGGATCACGAGCATGTGACCCTCGGGGCGGGCCTCGATCCCGACCCCATCGATCTCGACGAGCCGCGGCTGCTCGGGCGCGAAGAACGTTCCCGCGACCGTCGTCCGACCGCCGTCGGTCTCGAGCGTCAAGCGCAGCAGGCCCGCATAGGGCGAGGCCTCGCTCGAGCGCGACTCCTCGACCGTGATCCCGCGATCGGTCGCGAGCGCGAGCGCGTTGACGTAGGACACGCCGCCCTCGACGAGCCGGGACAAGAGCCCCTTGGTCGCGGCCATGGCCAGCGGGCGCAGGTTGTATCCGGCCAGCGTGCCGAGCGTGCGCACCTCGAGGCGCCGGAAGCCGCCCTCGCCGATCTGTGCGAGGAAGCGCCCCAGGCGCTCGGCCAGCCCGAGCGCCGGTCCGAGCGCCGCGGCTGACTCGCGATCCATCGAGGGGAAGTTCACGGCGTCCAGGATCACGCCGCCGCGCAGGAAATCGCGGACCTTCTCCGCGATCTCGGTGCCCACCCGCTCCTGGGCCTCGACCGTCGACGCACCCAGGTGCGGCGTGGCGACGACCCGCGGGTGCTCGACGAGGCGGCGGTCGGTCGGCGGCTCGGATTCGAACACGTCGAGCCCGACCCCGGCGAGCCGTCCGGCGTCGAGGGCCTCGACGAGGGCCGCCTCGTCGATGAGGCCGCCCCGCGCGCAGTTGATCAAGTGGGCCTGCGGCTTCATGCGCGCGAGCGCGGCCGAGTCGATCATGCGCCGCGTCTCGTCGGTCAGCGGGAGGTGCAGCGAGACGAAGTCGGACGTCGAGAGCAGCTCGTCGAGCGTGACGTAGCGCACGCCGGCGTCCGCGGCCGCGTCGCGCGACACGTACGGGTCGAAGCCGACGACGTCCATGCGGAACGCCTGCGCGCGGCGCGCGACCTCGCGGCCGATGCGACCGAGTCCCACGATGCCGAGCACCTTGCCGGCCAGCTCGACCCCGACGTACTTCTTGCGCGGCCATTCGCCCGCGCGAACCTCGGCCGCCGCCGGGACCACATGGCGCGCCAGGGCCAGCAGGTGGGTCAGCGTCAGCTCGGCCGCGGCGAGCGAATTGCCGCCGGGCGTGTTCATGACCACCACCCCGGCGCGCGTCGCCGCCGCGAGGTCGATGTTGTCCACGCCCGTTCCGGCGCGCCCGACGACACGCAGGCGCCCGGGGTGGGCCAGCGCCGCGGCCGTGACCTTGGTCGCCGAGCGGACGAGGAGCGCGTCGTACTCGCCGATCGTGGCCGCGAGCTCGTCCGGCTTCATTCCCGTGCGCACGGTCACGGCGAAGCCGGAGGACGAGCGCAGCAGCTCGACGCCGGCCGCCGACAGATCGTCGGCCACGAGAACGTGGAAACTCGGGGTCGAGCCGGCGGATGGCGACATGTCGCAACCTCGAATGGCCGGGAGCGCCGGCAACCCGTCGAATTCTAGCAGCCGGGGAGGCCGCCTACCCCCGGCGTGGCCGCCCTGAGCCTGAGCACGAATGCGGCTCCGCCGTCGGGCGGGCGTGCATGGGAGAGGCGCCCGCCCTGGGCCCTGGCGAGCGCGCTCGCCAGGGCCAGCCCGATCCCGAGCCCCGCAGGCTCGTCCCGGCCCGTCGCCGGCGGGAACGGGCGAAACAGCCAGCGCTCGCGTGCCGGGTCGACCCCCGGGCCGCGATCGCGCACCGTGACGCACGGCGCCCCGTCCTCGACCTCCACCCGCACGTCGATGCGCCGATCGCGCGACGCGAGCGAGTACTTGGCCGCGTTGTCGAGCAGGTTCTGCAGGATCTGCTCGACGGCCGAGGCGTCGAACACCCCCTGCGGCACCACGGCCGTCGTGTCCAGCCGAACCTCGGCCCCCGCGGCCTCGAGCGCGGGGCTCGCCCGCTCGACCGCGGCGCGAACGGTGGCGCCCAGGTCGCCCGGGCGGGCCACGATGTTCAGTCCGCCGCGCTCGAGGTGCGCGAAACCGAGCACGTTCGACACGACGCGGCCCAGCCGCTCGGCGTCGAAGGCGATGCGCCGGGCGTACGTGGCGCGCCGCTCGGCATCGAGCGCCCCGTCGGCCAGCATCTCGCCGTAGAGGCGCAGGCCGGCGAGCGGCGTGCGCAGCTCGTGCGCCGCCGCCGCGGCGAAGCGTGCGCGCTCGCGAGCCGCTCGCTCGGTCTCGTGCACGAGGACGACGAGCGCCGACCCGGCGAGCACGGCCGCCAGCGCTCCACCGAGGAACGTGCGCAGAAAGCGCGCCCGCACATGCTGGGCCGCGCGCAGGGCCTCGGCGATCGGCCCGGCGGCATCGACCGTCACCGACCAGGTGTCGCCCGCGAACGGGATCCGCACCCCGCTCTCGACGGCGGGCTCGCCGGGTCGAGCCTCGGCCGGGAGCAACGACCCATCGAGCAGCGGAGCGAGCTTGGCCGAGGACACGACGAAGCCCTGGGTCAGCACCGCCGCGGGCATCGCCACCTCGCGCAGCGCGACGAGAGCCGGCGCGCCGTCGATCGACGAGGTGTGCCAGGTGAACGGCCCCACCGTGACCACGCCGAAGGGCGAGGTCGCACGACGGGCTCCCGGCGCGTGGGCGTCGCCACGCTGCAGTGCCGCCAGGTGGTAGGAGCTCGCGCACTCGAGCTCGTTGTAGATCGCCCGGTGGATCTCTGCGGCGCGGGCTGCCGAGTGGCCGGCACGCTCGGCGGCGTCGAGGGCGGGCAGGGTCAGGACGCCGACGTCGTCGATCTGGAAATGGGCCCAGATCAGCGGGTCGGCCGGCCCCTCGAACAGCGGGGACGGACGGGAATCGTCCGCCAGGTAGTCCTGGAACGGTCGGCGCGACTCGGTCTCCCGCAGCGACTCCAAGCGCAGGCCGATCTGCTGCGCGAGGTGGGTCGCCTCGTGACGCGCCTGCTCGAGCGGTGCCGCGGCGACGCGCGCAGCCTCCTGGAGCGCCGCGCGCGAGCCCGCGACGAACCAAGCTCCGCAGGGCGCGGCGATCCCGAGCGCGGTCAGGAGCGCCGCGATCCAGGTGCGGCTCGCGCGCGCTCTCACCGCGCGCCCCAGGCGTAGCCCACGCGCTTGACCGTGATGACGAGGCGCGGCTCGGTCGGATCGCGCTCGATCTTCTGGCGCAGGTTGGCCACGGTCATGTCGACGGTGCGCGTTTGCAGGTCGCCGGGCGAGTTCCAGACCCGCTCGAGCAGCTCCCCGCGGGTCACGGCGCGCTCGCGGTGCTGGTACAGCCAGCGCAGGATCGCCGTCTCGCGCGCGGTGAGCAGGATCTCGGCCGCGCCGTCGCGCCGCGCGACGCAGCGGCCGAGGTCGATCGTGCAGCCGTCGCCCACGATGATCTGCGGCGGCTCGGCTCCGTCGCCGCGGCGGCGACCGAGCGCCTCGATGCGGGCCAAGAGCTCGCGCGTGCCGAAGGGCTTGGTGACGTAATCATCCGCGCCCGAGCGCAGGCCGAGGACCTTGTCGTCCTCCGCGCCGCGCGCGGTGAGCATGAGGACCGGCAGCTCGGGCCGCAGCTCGCGCAGTCGGCGACACACCTCGATGCCGTCGAGCTTGGGCAGCATCAGGTCGAGCAGGACCAGATCGAGGGAGGCGTCGGCGCCGTGCACGAGCGCGCTCTCGCCGTCCGCGGCGGCGATGGCACGATGGCCGGCCGAGTTCAGCAGATCGACGAGGCCGTCGCGCAGACCGGCGTCGTCTTCGACCACGAGGATCTTCAAGGGAACCTCCGCCCAACATACCGGCCAACTTTTTTTTGCGCCGTCAAGGGGCCGTAAAACGCCGCGAGACCGCAAGGTCGGTGGTGCCCCGTCGGCACCGTCGGCGTCTTCGGCGATTACACATCTGATGTTACCGGTTTCACTATTGAGCCCTCCTGCTGCACGTCTACATTCGACGGTGACCAGCATATCCGAAACGAGAACACAGGATATGTGGCCGTGAAGGAGAGGCGATGTCTCAGCGAAGAGCAGCAGCGGCGGCCCGGATCCTGATGGCACTCCTGGTCGCGTCGACCCCCGGCCTGGCCGGCGGGGTTCACTTTCAAAGGACAGGCGATGACGCCCCCACGGTCCAGTCCACCGTCGTGCTCGGAAGCGTCGTGGCCGTAACGGTATCGAACACCAGCCGCGACCCCAAGGTCGTGACCGTCGAGGTCGTCGCCGTGGTCGACGGGGCCACCGTGGCCTCGACCGAAAGCCTGTCGGTCCCGCCGCGGGACGACGCCACGGCCTCCGTGGACTTCAGCGGCCCGGTGGACGAGGTCGTCCAGGTGGGGCTGGTGGAAGGCGGCGACCCGTACTGACACCATCACCCGTCTCAAACCGAGACACTGCTGCCATGGCCAGGCGTATATTCGGCCCGTGGACAGTGCGGCACCTACTGGCGGACGCTACGAGCGGGTGCGGTCCCTCGGCTCGGGTGGCGGTGGGACGGTTTGGCTGGTTCGAGACTCGCTCCGAGACGGCGCCCTCGTCGCGCTCAAAGAACTCGTCGATGTAGCTCCTGGAAGAACCGAGTCCCTCCGCCGTGAGTTCGCCACCCTCCGGACATTGCGACACCCCAATCTCGTAGAAGTCTACGAGTTCGAGACGTCTGCCGACACGGGGAGTCCCCGCTTCACGCTCGAGTTCATCAATGGCGACGATTTCGTTGTCACCGGACATCGAGAAG